>ENA-OSEO01000018-OSEO01000018.1-sediment-metagenome-genome-assembly--contig:-NODE-18-length-380077-cov-8.974895_pt1 | contig 380077 bp, 314 predicted proteins | sample MGYA00237883_ERZ534232 | MGnify/ENA metagenome assembly ERZ534232
ATGGCCTGCACGGGGCCACCTTCTCATCGCTAGAGCTCACCGACGAGACGGGCGAACTCACCGGCGGCGCCGTCCAGATCGGCAACCCCATCACCGAAAAGGTGGTGCTAGATGCCATGCTGGTGGCCCGCGATGAGCGCCTCTACAGCGCCATCACCGACTGCGGCGCGGGGGGGCTCTCTTCAGCCGTCAGCGAGATGGGCGCGCACATCGGTGTCGACGTCGAGTTGAGCACGGTGCCGCTCAAATACGCCGGGCTGCAGCCGTGGGAGATCTGGCTGTCAGAGGCGCAGGAGCGGATGGTGATGGCTGTTCCACCGCAGAACACCGCGCGCCTCAGCGAGATTTGCGCTCTGTATGGCGTCGAGATGACCATCATCGGGCGCTTTACCGACAGCGGACGCCTGCGCCTGACCTACGATGGCGCCGTCGTCGCCGATCTGTCCATGGGCATGCTGCACGACGGCCTGCCGCGGCGGCGCCTGCGGGCCGAGTGGCGCGCGCCTGCACTGCGGCCCCTTGCGCTGCCCGACGATATCGACGGGCGGCTGAGCGAGCTGACGCTGGCCATGTTGGCCCAGCCCAACGTGCGCAGCAAAGAGGATGTGGTGCGGCGCTATGACCACGAGGTGCAGGGCGGCACGCGCGTCAAGCCCTTTGTGGGCGTGGGCGCCGACGGCCCCGCCGACGCCGCCGTGATCCAGCCGCTAGAAGTGCCCAATTCGACGCAGGGCATCGCACTGGGCAACGGCTTTAACCCTGCCTACGGCAAGCTCGACCCCTATGCCATGGCGGTAAGCGCCATCGACGAGGCGGTGCGCAACGTCGTGGCCGTGGGCGCCGACCCTGCCCAGATCGCCATTCTGGACAACTTTTGCTGGGGCAACCCCGCCCTGCCCGACCGCCTGGGCGGCCTGGTGCGGGCCTGCCAGGGCTGCTATGATGGCGCGCTGCACTATGGCACGCCCTTTATCTCGGGCAAAGATAGCCTCAACAACGAGTACCTCGACACGGCCACGGGCCGCCAGGTGGCCATCCCGCCCTCGCTGCTCATCTCGGCGCTGGGCATCGTGTCTGATGCGGCGCACTGCGTAACGTCTGACCTCAAGGCCGAGGGCAGCGCCCTCTACCTGTTGGGCAACACGCGGCGTGAATTGGGTGGCTCGTTGCTGGCGCAGGCGCTCGACGATAGCGGCGGCGCGCCGCCACAGAGCGCCCCCGAGGGGCCAGCCCTGGCGCGGGCGCTGCATGGCGCCATCTGCGCCGGCCTCGTGCTCGCCTGCCACGACCTCTCCGAGGGCGGCCTGGCGGTGGCCGCCGCCGAGATGGCCCTAGGAGGCCGGCTGGGCGTGGAGATCGACCTGACCCGCGTGCCCTGCGCCGCCGATGATTCGCTCAGCGCCGCCGAGCTGGCCTTTGCCGAGTCCAACAGCCGCTATCTGGTCGAAGCGCCGGCCGCTGCATGCGCCGCCTTTGAGGCCAGGCTGGCGGGGCTGCCCTGTGCGCAGGTGGGCAGGGTTACTGCCGCGCCCACGGTGGCGCTGCGCCATGGCCTGAGCGGCGCGACGCTCGCCTTGAGCCTGGATCAGATCGCAGCCGCCTGGAGGGGGCATATCGATGGCTGACACCAAGTCGACGCGACGCCGCCCGCCAGTCATCATCCTGCACGCCCCCGGCGCCAACCGGGACCGCGAGGCGGCGCTGGCCTGCCAGATGGCCGGCGGCGCGCCCGAGATCGTGCACATCAACCAGCTAGCCAGCGCCGCGCGGCGCCTGGCCGACTATCAGATGCTCGTGATCCCCGGCGGCTTTTCTTACGGCGACGACCTGGGCGCCGGCCGGCTGTGGGCCAACGACCTCTATCATCGTTTTCGCAGCGAGCTGGACGAGTTCGTCGCCCAGGGCAAGCCGGTGTTGGGCATCTGCAACGGCTTTCAGGCCTTGGTCAAAGCGGGCTATCTGCCCGGCCCTGCCCCCGAACAGCGCGTCACCCTCACCTACAACGAAAAAGGGCGCTTTGAGTGCCGCTGGGTGCGCCTGCGCGTTGCCAACGACAGCCCCTGCCTCTTTACTCGGGGGCTGGCCAGCGACATCTTTTGCCCGGTGGCGCACGGCGAAGGGCGCTTTTGGGTGAGTGATCCGAGCGCGCTACAGGCGCTTGCCGACAGCCACCTGATTGCGCTACGCTACGTGAATGCAGGCGATGCCATCGGAATGGCCAGCGGAATGGGCCAGGTTGCCACGGCTGCGTCGGCGGGCTATCCTGCCAACCCCAACGGCTCGGTGGGAGACATCGCCGGCATCTGCAATGCGGCCGGCAACGTCTTTGGCCTGATGCCGCATCCAGAGAACCATGTGTTGCCCTGGCAGCACCCTCGTGCATCTCGCGGAGAGAACGATGGGCTGGGGCTCGGCCTGTTCGAGAATGGCATCCGCGCCGCCCGGCAGTTCATGGGAGAGCCAGCGTGACGACCTACTCGCACGAGACCTTTATCTCGCCCTTTACCTGGCGGTATGGCAGCGCCGAGATGCGCGCCATCTGGTCAGAGCTCCACAAGCGGCGTTTGTGGCGGCGCATTTGGGTGGCGCTGGCCGAGGTGCAGGCCGAGGCCAGGATGGTGACGGCGGCGCAGGTGGCCGATCTGCAGGCGCACGCCGAAACCGTCGATTGGGAGCGCGCCCAAGAGCTGGAGCGCGACCTGCGGCATGATTTGATGGCCGAAGTGCGCGCCTTTGCAGAACAGTGCCCGGTGGGCGGCGGCATCATCCACCTGGGCGCCACCAGCATGGATGTCGAGGACAATGCTGATGCGTTGCGCCTCTGTGACGGGCTGCTGTTGGTGCGCCGCCGCCTGGGCGACCTGCTGGCCGCGCTGGCGGGCCAGATGGAGGCCGAGGCCGACGCGATGGTCATGGCCTACACCCACTTTCAGCCCGCCGAGCCCACTACCTTGGGCTATCGCCTGGCGCAATACGCGCAAGACCTGTTGCTGGATTGGGAATCGCTGGCGCTGGCCCTGCCCCGCATCAAGGGCAAGGGGTTCAAGGGCGCGGTGGGCACCGCCGCCTCTTACGAGCACCTGTTGGCTGGGTCGGGCATGTCGGCGGCGGAGATGGAGCGCCGCATCATGGCGCGGCTGGGCCTGGATGCCTTTCCAGTCGCCACGCAGACCTATCCACGCAAGATGGACTGCCTGGTGCTGGATGTGCTGTTGGGCATCGCCCAGAGCTGCTACAAGCTGGCCCTGGATGTGCGCCTGTTGCAGGCGCCCGCCTTTGGCGAGATGTCAGAGCCTTTTGGCGCGCAGCAGGTGGGCTCTTCGGCCATGCCGTTCAAACGCAACCCCGTTACGTCTGAGAGCGTCTGCTCTCTGGCGCGGCACGTGGCCGCCCTGGGGCGTGTGGCCTGGGACAACGCGGCGCATTCGGCGTTGGAACGCACCCTGGACGATTCGGCCAACCGCCGCTCGGTGCTGCCCGAGGCATTCCTGGCCGTGGACGACATCCTGACGCGGCTATCGCGCGTGGTGCGCGGGTTGAGGGTCAACCGCGCGGGCATCCAGCGCAACCTCGACACCTATGGCCCCTTTGCGGCCACCGAGCCATTGCTGATGGCGCTGGCTCAGGCGGGCGCGTCGCGCCAGGAGATGCACGAGCGCATCCGCGGCTGTAGCATGGCCGCCTGGGACGCGCTACAGCGCGGCGAGGCCAATCCGCTGGCCGACCTGCTGGCCGCTGACGAGCGCATCTGCGCCTACCTGGCTCCAGAGCAGGTGCGCGACCTGATCGCCACGGGCGCGGGCGTGGGCGATGCCCCCGCCAAAGCGCGGCAGTTGGCGGCTGACATTCGCAATACGGTGCAATCCTAGCTGCATGGGCAGCGTTCTATCGTTAGGGAGAGACAAACCATGACCCTATCAGAGACCGAGTTCGGCCCCGTGCTGGTGGAAGGCAAGACCAAGGTCGTCTATGCACACCCCACCCGCGACGATCTCGTCTACATGCACCACAAAGACAGCCTATCGGCGGGTGATGGCGCGCGCCGCAGCATGTTGCCGGGCAAGGGCGCCGTGGCCTGTCGCACCAACTCGAACGTGTTCTACGTGCTCGAAGTGGAGGGCGTGCCCACCCACTATATCGGCATGATCGGCGACCGCATCAACCTCGTCGCACCCTGCAAGATGATCCCACTGGAGGTTGTCATGCGGCGCATCGCCTTTGGCTCCTATCTGCGCCGCCACCCCGAGGTGGCCGAGGGGGCGCGGTTCGAACCCACTGTGGTCGAGTTCTTTTACAAGGATGACGCCCAGCATGACCCGCTGGTCACCGACGAGCAGATCCTAGAGATGGGTGTGGCCACCGCCAAGGAGCTGGATGCCATCGGCGGCGTGTGCTATTACAGCCTGATCGATACCTACGATACTTCGCGCAAAGAAAACCTGCTGCCCATCGGCCTGGCCAAGGGCGCGGTGGTCAAACGCGAGATCAAGATGGACGATCCCATCACTATGGATGACGTGGACGTGAAGCACGCCAACGTTTATAAACTGTGGGATTTGCAGAATCAATGGATGTCCGGCGCGATTGACGATGAAGAAGCCTTCCGTCTGGTCGACGCGCTTGAATGCTAAGGAAATTTAAGCTATGGCTCTGATTGGGTTAGACATTGGCACAACCGGCAGCAAGGCGCATGTCTTCAGCGACGACCTGAAGCTGCTGGCCAGCGCCAGCCGCGAGTACGCGGTGGACATTCCGCACCCCATGTGGGCGGAACAGGACGCCGAAAAAGTGTGGACGCTGGCGAAAGAGTGCCTGCGCGAAGCGATTGCCAAGGCTGGTATATACCAGGCCGCGGCCATCAGCTTTTCCGTGCAGGGCGAAGCGGTCGCGCCGGTGGATGCGCAGGGCCGCGCGCTGCGGCCCATGATCCTGGGCATGGACACGCGCACCGGCAAAGAGAATGAGTGGCTGAAAGAGAAATTCGGCGCGCGCGAACTCTTTAATATGACCGGCATGCCCGCCAATGTCAATAACACACTGCCCAAATTGCTGTGGCTGAAAAACAACGAACCCGCGCTTTGGAAAGAAGCGCACCAATTTTTACTGTACGAGGATTTCATCATCAAAAAGATGACCGGCAAAGCGGCCATCAGTAAGTGCCTGGCCTCGCGCACGCAAGTGTACGACCTTGAAAAGGACGCCTGGTCAACCCCCATCCTGGACGTGATCGGCCTGGAGCCGGAGCGTCTGGCCCAAGTGGCGCCTTCGGGCGCCAACGCTGGGCAGATGGACGCGGCGCTGAGCCGCGAACTGGGCCTGAAGAATCAGCCCATCGTGGCGGTCGGCGGACACGACCAGGCCTGCGGCGCGCTGGGATCGGGGCTGACCAAACCCGGGCTGGCCATGGTCTCCACCGGCACCGCTGAAGTGGTGGAAGTGGCCCTGGCAACCCCGCACCTGAACGACGACCTGTACGCGGGCAATATGTCCGTATACCTGCACACTTTCCCCGGACTTTACGTGGTCATGACGCTCAACCAGAGCGGCGGCTTTGTGCTGCGCTGGTTCCGCGATACCTTCTGCCAGTCCGAAATGACAGCCGCCCAGCAGGGCGGCGGAGACGCCTACGACCTGTCACTGCAAGGCGCCGGTGCCGGCCCGTCTCCCGTCATGCTGCTGCCGCACTTCTCTGGCTCTGGCACGCCCACGTTCGATATCGCCTCCAAGGGCGCGCTGGTGGGCCTGACCTTCGGCACGACCAAGGCGGATGTGGCCAAAGCTATCCTGGATGGGCTGACATTGGAACTGCGCTTGAATTTGGAGATTCTGCAGAAAGGCGGCATCGTCATCGACGAGCTGCGCGCCATCGGCGGCGGAGCCAAGTCGGAACTGTGGCTGCAATTGAAAGCCGATGTGACCGGCATCCCGGTGGCGGCGCCGGAAGTGACCGAAGCGGCCGGCATGGGCGCGGCCATCCTGGCCGGCGTGGCGGCGGGCGTCTTCAGCGACCCGACCGCGGCTGTCAATGACCATATGCGGATCAAGAAAGTTTACCGACCCAACCCTGAAATCCAAGCGCTCTACGATGAACGCTATGAACTGTACCAAGAGTTATATCCTGCAGTTAGGGAAATCAACCACAAACTTTAAAAGAGGTGAATGTATGAAGAAAAAAATGACCATAGCTGTTATGTACGGAAACCGCGATTTCTTCCCGGATGAATTGGTTCTGGAAGCGCGCAAGGATATTGAAGAATTGTTTGCGGAGTTCGACCTGAACATGGTTGCGCTGCCGGCGACTGCTTCTAAAAACGGTTCGGTGGAAACCTGGGCGCATTCCAAAGCTTGCGCGGAACTTTTCAAGAACCACCGCGAGGAAATTGAAGGTGTACTGATCTGCATGCCCAACTTCAGCGATGAAAAAGGCGTGGTTGATACCCTGAAATTGTCCCAGCTGAATGTGCCGGTCCTGGTGCAAGCCTATCCGGATGATCCGGTGGATCTGCCTATTGAGCGCCGCCGTGATAGCTTCTGCGGTAAGATTTCCATCTGCAATAACCTGCGCCAGTACGGTTTCAAATACACCTTGACCAGCGAACATACTTCGCACCCCAAGTCGGAAAGCTTTAAGAAAGACTTTGCCAACTTCCTGGGCGTCTGCCGGGTAGTGAATGGTCTGCGCACGCTGCGCGTGGGCGCCGTAGGCGCGCGCCCGCTGGCTTTCAACACCGTGCGCTTCAGTGAAAAATTGCTGGAGCATTACGGCATCAGCGTCAAAACCATTGACCTGTCCGAATTAATCGGCCAGACCATGCGTATGAAAGATGACCGTAAGGAAGTCAAAGCCAAGCTGGATGAGATCAACGGCTACATCCCCACCAAAGGCATTCCCAACGACCCGATCGTGCGCATGGCCAAGTTCGCCGTCGCGTTGGAAGAGTGGATGGATTTCCAGGATATTACTGCCACCGCGCTGCAATGCTGGGATTCCATTCAGCAGAATTTGGGCATCAACCCCTGCACGCTGATGAGCATGATGAGCGACAAACTGCTGCCCTCCGCCTGCGAAGTGGACGTGACCGGCGCGGTTTCCATGTACGCCCTCACTATGGCGACAGAAAAACCGGCTGCGTTAATGGATTGGAACAACAACTATGGCGATGATGCCAACAAGTGCGTGTTCTTCCACTGCGGCAACTGGCCGAAATCGCTCTATCCGGATGCCACCATGCGCAACGCTGAGATCCTGGCGACCACGCTTGGTGAAGAGAACACCTACGGCGCCATCAACGGCCGCGTTCCCGCCGGGCCGATGAGCTTCGCGCGCATCTCCACCGACGACGTGGACGGCGTGATCCGCGCTTACACCGGCGACGGCATCTTCACCGACGACAAACTGGAAACCTTTGGCAGCCGCGCGGTGGTGCAGGTGCCCGAATTGCAAAAACTGATGAAGTACATCTGCCGCAACGGTTTTGAACATCACGCCGCTTTCACCAATGTACACGCGGCTGAGATCATCAACGAAGCCTTCAGCAATTACATGGGCTGGGAGACTTATTACCATCAAGGATAGATAAAACCATGGAAAATACGCCAGTCAAGATTTTCCTGAACGACGGCAGCATCACCGCCTGCAAGCAGAAAGTGGCTGAGAACGGAAGTCTTTCCGCCAGCACTTTCCGCTACGCATCCGGAGTAGCCGCGCTGGAAATCCGTAACGCTAAAGGGCATTTCATCAGCCTGCCTTTCCATGGTCAACAAATCTGGGACGCCGCCTTCAATGGGCGGCGTTTGACCATGCACTCGCCGGTGCGCGAACCGCTGCCGACGCGCGAATTCCTCGCGAATATGGGCGCGTTCCTGTTCCACTGCGGCATGTCGGCTATGGGTTCGCCCGGCCCACAGGACACGCATCCGTTGCACGGCGAGCTGGTCAATGCCGCTTACCTGAGCGCTTACCTGGACGCGGGCGAGGACGAGTACGGCCGCTTCATCGGCGTGGGAGGGGAGTACAACCACGCCATGGCTTTCGGCATCCACTACACCGCGCAGCCATATGTGCGGCTGTACGAGGATGAAACGCTCATGCACATTTCCATGCGAGTCAAGAACCTGAACAAGACCCCTATGGAATACATGTATCTGGCGCACATCAACTTCCTGCCGGTGGACCAGGGCCGCTTTGTGTATTCGGCCGACCCGGCCAATGGCCAGGTGCGCGTGCGCGAGAACCTGCCGCCGTCCATGAGTCCCTCACCGGAGCTGGTGGCTTACGTCAAAGAACTGATCGACCATCCTGAAAAGCATCATGTGCTCGATCCCAATCTGCCGTATGACCCCGAGATCGTGTTCCTGATCGATTATCAGGCCGATGCGCAGGGTTGGGCGCACGCCTTGCACATCCATCCGGACGGCAGCGCCGATTACGTCAGCCACAAACCCGCGCAGTTGGACACCGGCATCCGTTGGATCTGCCGCACGCCCAACCAGGAAGCGCTGGGCATGGAGGCTGGAACGGCTGGCCCGGAAGGCTACACCGCCGAAAAGAAAAAGGGCAAGGTGAAAGTGCTGGCGCCCGGCGCGGAATTTGTATGCGAATATAAAGCCGGTTTAGTGGATGCGGGCCAGGTGCCCGGAATCGAAAAGAAGATCAACGATATTCTGGCTTGATCGAGGAGCCCGGAATCATCGCAGCCGCGGTTTTCCGAGAGGAGAACCGCGGCATCTCCTCAGTTGAGCTGGTTATCATTTCAAGGAAGATGCATGGAAGATTTAGGCGAAAGAATACGGAAAGATGCAGCACTTAAAAGGAAGATAGTCCGCGAATACTTGCAGCGCAATGGCCTGGACGGATTGCTGATCAGTACGCGCGAACATTTCGCCTGGGTGACCGGCGGCGGCGACAGCCACGTGGTTTTTAATTCCAATGTGGGTTTTGGCACGCTGGTCATCACGCGCGACCAGGCTTACCTGGTGGCGCAATCCATGGACGCCCAGCGCCTGCTGGCCGAACAAGCGGACGGGCAGGATTACGAGTTGGTGGTCATGCGCTGGTACGACGGCGACGTGCGCCAAAAAGCGCTGGAATTGGCCGGCAAACAGGTTGCTTCGGATACGGATTTCCCCGGTACGGTCAATGTATACAACGATCTGGTGGATCTGCACTATCCGTTGAGCGAGCTGGAAATGGAACGCACGCGCTGGCTGGCGGCGGAAACCGACCGCCTGTACACACGCTTTGCGGAAACCGTCCAGCCGGGCGAAACCGAGCAGGAAATCGCGGCGCGTTTCCACGCCGCCCACCTGGCAGCCGGCATGCAGGTGGACGTGCTAATCGTAGGCAGCGATGAGCGCTGCTTCCAGTACCGCCATCCCATCCCGACTGCGAAGAAGCTGGAGCGCTACCTGATGCTGCACACTGCCGCGCGGCGCTGGGGACTGCACTGCAACCTGACGCGCTTCATCCATTTCGGCGAACCCGGCGCGCAGGTCCGCAAGGTTTACGACGCGGCGGCGGCCGTGGAGGCGCGCGTGTTCCAAATGCTGGAACCGGGGCTGCCCTTCGCGGATATCCTCAAGGCGCAAAAAAAATGGTACACCGAACAGGGTTTCCCCGAAGAATGGCGCAACCATTTCCAGGGCGGACCGACCGGTTACGTGATCGTGGATGCCGGGCGCTGCCTGACCGATAAGGTCGTGCAGGTGAACCAGCCTTATGAGTGGTTTATCACCGTGACCGGCACCAAAATGGGTGAATTGAGTCTGATGACCAATGCCGGTTTGGAAATCTCATCCTTTGTTTCTTCGACCTGGCCGGGCATGGAAATCACAACGAAAAAGGGAAGCATCATCGTTCCGGATTTGTTGGTTCGGTAGACTTTCTCAGGGAAATGTGTTGAGCGTTTCCCATCCATTATTCATAGTTTATCTTTTGATTAAATGAATCCTCAGTGGGGAAAATAGGGGATAATTATTTATTACATTTTAACAACCGGGTACGAAAAATTCCCAAAAACACTGTTAATTACAAATGTTATTGACATATGTCAGTTATTGGTTACAATTACACCGAAGTAAAATTAATATGGAGAAATCATGAAAAAGATTAGTGAAAGATTAACGATACCCGAATTGATTATTTACGTTGCGAAATTTATGTTTGAACGTGAATTAACCGATATTGCCGGCGGCAACATCAGTGCTGTAGATGGCGACACCGTTTACATGACCCCCACTTTGGCCGGAAACCAATGGCATTGGGATATTGGTGCCGATGATGTTGTGGTCGGTTCACTCTCAAATATTGATGAAATGAAGAAAAACCCCCGTTTTTCAAGAGAAGGTTTATCCCATCTGGCGATTTACAAAGCCTACCCCTTTGTTGGCGCGGTTATTCACGCGCATCCCAAGTACATCCTGCCCTTCACGGCGAATAACACCCCCATCCCGCCGGTATTGAATTCCTCCAAGAGTTTCGGCACGTTGCAATATCATGCTGAAGCGCCGGCTTATTCCCAGGAACAGGCCGATCTGATTGTCGGTATGTTGAAGGACAATCAAGAGCAGATGAAGACCAAGGCAGCCGCGGTATTAATGCCGCGTCATGGCATCATTCTGGGCAGCCCCGACCTGATCACGGCTTTGGATTGCCTGCAGCGCATGAACACCAATGCGTTCTCTGTTATGGCCCAAAAGTGGATTAGCTAGGGAAAACGAAAGACTCTTATTATGATTCTTACCGTTTGTCCAAACACAGCCATGGATAAGATATTCCGCATCCAGGAATGGACCCCCGGAATTCCCATGCGCACAAATGACTGGGCTGTCTGCGTGGGCGGTAAAGGGCTCAACTCTTCCGTAGTGTTGAGCCAGCTCGGTGTCGAAACGGTCGGATTGGGATTCTTCGCCGGAAAAACCGGCGAAGAATTGGTTGATCTGTTGAAAGGTTATGGCATCATCCCCGAACCCGTCTGGGTCGGCGGCCATAACCGCATCGCGCATGTCATCGCAGAAGAAAAAACCCAAATCCACAGCCACGTTATTGTTGGCCAGGTGGAAGTCAATGAAGCCCAGAAACGCGAATTTGTAGAGAAATTTACCCAACGCGTTAAGGAAGCTGACTGGGTGATTTTTGCTGGTTCGTTACCGCCATCCCTGAACGATGATTTTTACATCGAGCTGATTAACATAGCCAAGGCTGCCGGTAAACCTACCATGATCGATTCACAAAAACAATACATGCTGGAAGCCATCAAAGCCAAACCCAATGTTGTTAAATTGAACCACGAAGAATTTGAATGGACCTTCGACCGTAAAGTAAAGGACCTTGCTGACCTCATCAGACAAGCTCGTGAAGTCCGTGCGGAAAAAGACCTGGAATCCTTTGTGATCACCATGGCCAAGGACGGCATGCTGGCCTTCACCCCGGAAGGGGACTTCCTCACCAAAGCACCGCTGCAGAAGGCTGTCAACGCGGCCGGCGCCGGCGATTCTGTTTCTTCCACTCTAGCCTGGCGCTTCTCGCTGGGCGAGGGTTGGGAAGCGGCCTTGAAGTGGGCCGGAGCGGTCAGCGCTGCTACTGTGTTGACCGAGCGCACCGGCGACGTGGTTATGTCGGATGTGGACCGGATTTATAAAGACGTAACTGTTACAAAAATATAAAAAAATCACCATTCAATTTTAAAAGAACAGTCCGGAGTAAAAGTGAAAATCAAGAAAATTTACGAGTTATCCCATCGTATTGACCCCGATAAGGAAGAATACCGGCTGGAAATCGATAGTCGTCAAGTGGAAGGCTGGGAGCAGTTCGCGAAATATCCGCGTCTGCCTGAAGCCCAATATCTGATTTCGGAAATAACGCTTTGCACGCATGTAGGCACTCACATTGAGCTGCCTTTCCACCATGATAAGGACGGATTGGATGCTGCGGACTTTCCGGTTGAAAATCTGGTAGGTGAAACCGTGGTGTTGGATATTTCCCGATTCGGAAACAACGAAGAAATATCGCGGGCTGATTTGATTAAGATTGCGGATGGAAAAATCCAGCCGGGCGATATCCTCTTCTTTTATACCGGATTGGATGTGAATTATTACACTCCCCGCCAGCATGACCGTCCGTATTTTGCTACGGACGCGATTGGCTGGCTGATTGATGAAGCAAAAATTAAGCTGATGGGCGTGGATACCTCCGGCCATGAGATCCGCCATCAGGATAGCTCACCGGTCATTGGCCAACCCAATCATGAATTGCTCCTGGGTTCCGGTATTCCCCTGATAGAGTACCTGACCAACCTGAAGCCGTTGATGGGTAAAAGGTTGTGGACCTTTACACTGCCGGTGCGCATGATCGGCGCCGAGTCGTTCCCGGCGCGTGTGATTGCCGTGGATTGGGAGGAAGCATGACCATTCGAAAACCTGAAGATGTAGTAACGCCGCTGGATTTCAGCGGTATGGACCAGGAGCTGCTTAAAACTCTGTTCCTGCGCATGGTGCGCGCCAGGGAGTTTGAAGAGCAATTATATTATTTGTTCCTGACCACCAAGATGCCCGGAACCATGCACCAGGCTACCGGCCAGGAAGCGGTTGCGGTGGGCGTAGCCAGTGCCCTGAACAAGGACGATTATGTCACCAGCAACCACCGCGGCCACGGCCATTGCATTGCCAAGGACGTTTCCCTGGATTTGATGATGGCTGAAATGTTTGCCAAGCGCAACGGCGCCTGCAAGGGTATGGGCGGTTCCATGCACCTGTGCGATTTTAGCAAGGGTATGCTGGGTGCCTTCGGCATCGTAGGCGCGGGCATTCCCATCGCCACCGGGGCGGCCTTGTCTGCCCAGGTGCGCGGTACCAAACAGGTCGCCGTCAGCTTCTTCGGCGACGGCGCCATCAATGAAGGTGTGTTCCACGAATCCCTCAACATGGCTTCGCTGTGGAAACTGCCCGTAATTTACGTGATTGAAAACAACCAATATGCGCTTTCCATGCCGAATGAACTGGTATCGGCAGTGACTGATTACTCATCGCGCGGATGCAGTTACAACGTCCCCGGCGAAAGAGTGGACGGCAACAACGTCACCGCGGTCTACAAGGCAGCCAGCCGGGCAGTGGAGCGCGCGCGCAAAGGCGAGGGGCCGTTCCTGCTGGAATGCGTCACATACCGCATGCGCGGCCATGCCCGCTTTGAACCTGCGGAATACCGTAATAAGGAAGAAGTGGAATTATGGAGTCAGTACGACCCCATTAAGCGCTTCAAGGAAGCGGCAGTCGAAGCCGGTGTATTGACGGAAGCCGATCTGAATGCCATTGAGGCGCAGGTTGATGAGGAAATCGAAGCCGCCATCGCATTCGCGCAGGCAGGCGAAGATGTCGGCCCGGAAGATTACAAGCAGTTCATTTATGAACTGGACACTACTGCAAAGGCAGGCCTGAAATGAGACAACTTTCCCTGGCAGATGCCATTCGTGAGGCCATGGTTCAGGAAATGCGGCGCGATTCCAGCGTGATCCTGATGGGCGAAGACGTCGGCCGATTCAACGGCGCTTTCCACGTGTCGCACGGCATGTTGGATGAATTCGGCCCCACACGCGTGTGGGATACTCCCATCTCCGAAGCCGGATTTATGGGTATGGGCATCGGCGCGGCGCTGACCGGATTGCGCCCGATTATTGAATTCCAGTACGCCGACTTCATGTTCTGCGCTATGGACCAGATTGTAAATGAAGCCGCCAAGCTGCGGCTGATGTCCGGCGGGCAGGCCAGCGTGCCGCTGGTGATGCGCGCCCCGCAGGGCGCCACCGGGCGCGCTGCGCAGCATTCGCAGAGCGTGGAAGCGTATTTCATGCATACCCCCGGTTTATATCTGGCCATGCCGTCCACTCCCTATGATGCCAAAGGTTTAATGATCACGGCTATTCGCTCGAATGACCCGGTTCTGATCCTGGAGCATAAATTACTGTACGGCGCGGCCTCTCCCGGCGGTGGCAAAGCCCTGACCGACCAGACCATCAGCGATATCGGCTCGGATGTTCCCGAAGACGTTTATACCATCCCGTTCGGCAAAGCCGACATCAAACGCGAAGGGACGGATGTGACCATCATCGCAACACTGATTATGGTGCATCGCGCGTTGGCGGTTGCGGCTGAATTGGAAAAGGAAGGCATATCCTGCGAGGTGATTGACCCGCGCACGCTTGTGCCTTTGGATGAAGAAATCATCCTGGAATCGGTGAAAAAGACCAACCGGGTGGTGATTGCCTCGGAAGATGTAGCCCGTGGTGGTGTTGGATCGGAATTAACAGCACTGATTTCCCGCAAGGCATTTGATTTTCTGGATGCGCCGGTAGCGTGTGTGAGCACCGATAACAGCCCCATCCCGTTTGGGCCGGCGGCGGAACAACATGTGGTACCGCAAATTAGCGACATCCGCCAGGCGGTTTATGAGGTATTAAAGGATTAACCATGGCAACGAAAATACTTCTCCCGCGGTTGGGAGAATCTGTCGAAGAAGCCGTCATTGGCAAGTGGTGTAAAGAAATTGGCGAAACGGTTGCCAGAGGCGACGTGATTGCCGAGCTGGAAACCGCCAAAGCCATGATGGAATTGGAAAGCCCCGCCAAGGGTGTTTTACTGGCACTCATCCCGGAAATCGGACAGACCGTCCAGATGGGAGAGCTGGTGGCAGTGGTTGGTAAAGAAGGCGAAGACTGGCAAGCCCAGTTTGCTGCCGAAGAAGCAGCCGCACAAACTGAAGCTGCTGCACCTGTGGAAGATAAAGCACAGGCACCTTCAACCGGTACGTCAAGCCCCGTTACTGAAAAGCACAGCGACGTGCGCATTGCACCCAACGCCAAGCGCGTAGCGGATGACCTGGGTATCGATTGGACGCAGATCCCGCTGGAGGAAGGCGTTACCCGCATTACCTCGGAGATGGTGAAAGCCTATGCCGAGAGTCAGCAGGGCGCTCCCACCGGCGGCGGGCTGCCCGGCAAGCGTGTCGCGCTAACCAAAGTGCAGTCCATCACAGCCAAACGCATGACCGAAAGCACGCAAAATATTCCGCAATTCTCCGTCTCGATGGATGTGGAAGCGGACAGCTTGAATGCTTTTGTACAAGCGCAGAAAGATAAGGGCGAAGCCAGGGTCACCGTGACAGCGGTGCTGATCCAAAAGGTGGCGGCCGCTCTGGTCGAACACCCGCGCTTGAACGCGCGCTTTGATGCGCAGGCGGACGCAGTGCTGGAATATACGGATGTCAATATCGCAATTGCGACAGCCACGCCGGAAGGGCTGTTCGTACCGGTGCTGCACAATGTTCCCAAAATGGACATCGCGCAAATTGCTTCCGGCCTGGCCGGTTTGGCTGAAGATGCCCGCGGCGGTAAGCTGAAATATGAAGACAGCGTGGGCGCAACCTTCACCATCAGCAACCTCGGCATGAAGGGCGTCAGCAAATTCACCCCCATCATTGATCCCTCCCAATCGGCTATTTTGGGCGTGGGCGGTATGCGCAGCGAACTGGCTTTGGATACGGACGGCAAAGTGATTTCCAAAAAGATTATGAACCTGACCGTTACAGCCGACCACCGCGCGGTGGACGGTATGGCAGTGGCGGAATTCCTGGTCACTTTAAAGAATTTGTTGCAGAATTTATAATTCAGGAGAGATGAAATGGCATTAAAAAAAGAAGATTATCCCATCAGCGTGCAATTCGATTTCGACGCCGGTGTATTTGAACCGCAGGAAAAATCCGTCGAGCGCAAGGTCAGCGATATGGTTAAAATGTTCCACGACAAAGCGGCCGTGGAGAGTATGATCAAAGCCGGCGACCCATTGGTCTACGAAATTTTCTATTACGGTTTCAAGACCAGTGCCTCTGATATGGCTTTGGGCACCACCCGCATCCAACCCGGCAAGGTCGGTGATGAATATTACATGACCAAGGGGCATTTCCATGAAGCTTTTGACCAGCCTGAAATTTATTTCTGCATCAAGGGTGAAGGCTATCTGCTGATGGAAACGCGTGAGGGCGAATTCCAGGCGGAAAAATGGACGCCCGGAACCATCAGCCACATTCCACCCATGTGGGCGCACCGCGTGGTCAACACCGGCAAAGAACCGTTGGTCTTCGTGGCAACTTATCACCTGGCCGCCGGCCATACCTACACCGAAGTGGAAGAAAAAGGTTTCCTCAAGTGCCTGGTTGAAAAGGACGGTAAACCGACTTTTGTATTGAACGATAAGCGTAAATAACGTTTTCGTTTTATTTATCTTTTATTGAGGAGGTGTTCATCTGAACGATCAAAAACCTGCATACGCATTGGCGGTGGACATCGGCGGCACCAAAATGGACATTGCTTATGTGGACGAGACCGGCGCTTTCTATAAGCCCCCGGAACGTCTTTATGTTCCTTTTGATGAGGACGGCATCGCGAATCCGGATAAGATGCTGGACATGTTGGAGCCGTATGTGGCCTTTGCCCGCGAAAACCTTCCCAATTTCCTGGGCGCCGGTTTCAGCATCTGCGGCAACATCGACGACGCCGATGGCAATTGCGTGCTGGTCGCTAATCTGCGCTGGTACAACGTGCCCTTCGGCAGGCTGGCGCACGAACGTTACCAGGTCCCGATCTGCGCGGCCACGGATGTACGCATGGCGCTGATTGCCGAATTGCTGTGGGGCAAGGCCAAAGGCTGCAACTATGTGGCCTGGATGACGCTAGGCACCGGTTACGGCGGTTACCTCTTTCTGGACGGCAAGCTGTACGGCGGCCATCACGGTTTTGCCGGCAACCTGGGACACGCCATCTACGACGAACGCGGCGGCGCGGAATGCGGCTGCGGGCAGCGCGGCTGCTTCGAGAGCTACGTGGCCGGCCCGGCCATCGCGCGCCAGGGCCAGGCCGCGGCTGATGAAGGACAGAGTGCATTGCTGAAACAGCTCAGCCAAAAAGATAATGGCAAGGTGCATACGAGCATGGTGTTCGAAGCCGAGCGGCAGGGCGATCCGGCCGCCGTGAAGATAATTGAAGAACAGGTTCGTAAATTGGGTATTTCACTCTCATCCATGGTCGATCTGCTGGATTTAGAGATGATTGTCATGGGCGGAGGGGTACTTAAGGGAGCGGCGGATTTTCTGGATCGGGTGGATAATCGCGTGCGCGGCTTTTTGATGACGGTAGAGGCCAAAAGAGACCTGAAAATTGAGCGAGAGACTTTTGATAATTCGGCCTTGATGGGCGCGGCTGCCACCGTATTTATAAAGAATAATATACTAGAGCTATAAAATAATTATTTGGATAAATAGGGAATGGCTGATAATAAAACCGATAAAGCAGATCAAATCGCGCGGCTGGTTCAGGTGGCTCACCTGTACTATGACGAGAACCTGTCCCAACAGGAAATCGCTGACAAACTGGAAGTCTCCCGTTCGTTAATCGCGCAATACCTGCAGCAAGCGCGCGACCGCGGCATTGTTCGGATTGAAGTGATCAATCCGATGAACTCCTGTGAAAATATCGCGCTGGAAATTCAGGAACGCGCCAATCTGGAACGGGTTTTTATTGTTCCGGGTATGCATAAATTCCAGGACTTGACCATGCGCGCTATCGCCGGTGCGGCGTCCAAATATCTGGAGCAGAACGTCAGCGATTCCGACATCCTGGGCATGGCCTGGGGGCGCACCATCACGCGCCTTGTGCAGTTATTGGCGCCTTCCGTTCCACGTGATATTGATGTGGTCCCGCTGATGGGCGAACGCGGCTATACCGGTACTTATTCGCAAATCAACCAGATCGTACTGCAAACCGCGCAAAGCTTTAACGGACGGCCTTATTTTCTGTTGACACCCATGTTCGTCTCGTCTGTCCAGTTGAAGCAGGATTTAATGAACGACCCGGAAGTTCGTCCGGCGGTGGAGCGTTGGGACAAGCTCACCACGGCCGTGATCGGCATCGGCGCGGTTCCGCCCTCACCGGGAAGTATTGCTTATGTCGGCGCGAAGCTGATGCGCATGATGCAGGAGCGCGGCGCTGTTGGCGATATTTGCGGCCGTCACTTCGATGACGATGGCAACCTGATTGAAAATGAAATGAACGACCGGATGATCAGCATTAGTCTTGATCAGATCCGCAAAATTAAGCGGGTCATTGCTGTTGCCAGCGGTGTTGAGAAAACACGCGCTGTTCTGGCTGCTATGAAAACTCAGCTTTTCTCTGTGTTATTTATTGATGAAATGTTAGCCGAGAGCATGCTTAATAAAATGCGCAAAGTTGAAAAATAGTGCATTGATATTACGCAATTATTAAAAATATTTGACTTCTACGTTATAATACGTTACTATGATAGTGAGAAAATACGCACTAATGAACAAAATTTCACTATTGCTTTTACCAAAAATGGTACTAACAAATGTTATTGACAATTGCGATAAATCTGGTTATGATTACAAACATGATTTGTCTCAATCTTCGAATTTATTGTCTATGGAGATATCCCCAACATAATTAAGCCATAGATTTCTAAAACATCTTCCATTTGGGTAATTTCTATCCAAACGAGATTTGAAACCTGTTTTTGAAAGGAGGAAGTATCGGAAAAATAACGCTTGAAAGAAATTAGATACTCAAACAAAAAAAACCTAAAGAATTCTAATCAAGGAGAAGAGGTAAATGAAAAAGAGTCTCACTATTTTATCGGTAATCGCGATTGCAGCAATGTTATTGGTTGCTTGCGCAGCCCCCGCTGCCGAAGAAGCAGCCCCTGCGGCCGAAGAAGCAGCCCCCGCTGCTGAAGAAGCAGCTCCTGCTGAAGCAGAAGCAGTTTTGATTGGTTACGGCGCCCCTGAACTGTCAGGTGCCCAGGGCCAGATCATGCAGGGTTTGATTGACCACTCAGAAGCCAAGGGTTGGGAAGTTGTTACCACCAATGCCGACTTCGACGCTGAAGCTCAAGCCAACCAGATGGATGATTTCATCTCCCAAGGTGTGAATGCCATCGTGACTGTCCCCGTTGACAGCCAGGCCATTTGCGCTTCCGTGGCGAAAGCACAAGAAGCTGGTATCGCTTTCTACACCATCGACCGCGCTCCCATCGGCTGCGCCGTTGACATGACCGTGCAATCCGACAACTACCTGGCCGGCAAGCAATCCGCCGAAGCCGTTGTTGCTTTCCTGACCGAAAAATACGGCGAAGCCAAAGGTACCGTCCTTGAACTGCAAGGCGACCTGGGCCAGAACGTTGCTCAACTGCGTGGCGGCGGCTTCAATGATTACATGGCCGATTACCCGAACGTAACCATCATCTCCAAACCCACCGAATGGGATGCCGCGAAATTCTCCTCCGCGACCCTCGACGTTGCCGGTACCACCGATATCGATGCGATCTACATGCATTCCGATTCCGTAGGCACCACCGTTGTCTTGGCCGCCCTCGACCAGCTTGGCAAGAAATTCCAGCGTGGCGAAGCAGGTCATGTATTCCTGGCCGGTGTTGATGGCAGCCCCGATGCTCTGCAGGCCATCCGCGATGGTTGGTCCGATCAGGCTTCCAGCCAGCCCATCCCCGACTTCGGTATCATCGCCGACTGGATCGAGAAGAAACTCGCCGGTGAAGAACCCACCGAAGGCGAAGTTGTACAGGAAGGCGCTCTGTGGTCACCTGCTACCATTGTCCTGACCGACAACGGTTACCAGTTGAACCTGGCCACCACCTCCGTTTCACCTGACAACGCTGATAGCACCGCGTTGTGGGGCAACAACTAATTCTGTACTGAAATAGACTAAAATGAATAAGCCGTAGAAATACGGCTTATTCACTAAATAATCTCATGCGTGTTCAAAAAATTTTTTATTATGAGGTGTACTCGTGAAGAAAAATACGAGCAAGCTTCTTGACGTAATCTTCGAGAACCTGATTTGGTTACTGGTAGCCGCTAGTTTGATCATCTTCTCATCACTCTCTTCGAGTTTCCGCGCTCCGAATAACATGGCAGGGTTGCTTTACCGCTCGGCGGCACTGGGTTTGCTCGTTTTAGGTCAATCATTCACCATGATCACCGGTAACTTTGACCTGTCTTCCGAATCCGGTTTAGGCCTGACAGCAATGGTAGCCGCGCTCGCGTTAGCCAGCGCAGATAATGGAGGCCTGGGCTGGGAAGTTTCACCGTTTGTTGCAATTGTTCTGATGATCGGTGTTGGTTTACTAATTGGTCTTATTAACGGCTTTTTAATCACTCGCTTAAAGATGAACAACCTGATTGTGACCATCGCAATGCAAATGATCCTGCGTGGTATGGTTTACATCATTTCTCCCGGTTCGACTGCCAGTTTCTTCCCCAAAGCCTTTGACTGGCTGGGCGGCGGTACTTTGTTTAAAATTCCACTGGAGAAAGGCTTCTTCAGTTTTCCTGTTGCGACTTTGTTCGTAATTATCGTGTTTATTATTGCTCATATCATCACCCGCTATACCCAATTCGGCCGCAATATGTACGCGGTCGGTTCCAACCTGACGGCTGCTAAAGATGCCGGTATTGACTCGGATAGAATTGTCCGCATCGTCTACCTGATCGATGGATTCTGCATGGCGTTGGCGGGTTGGCTGGCGGCCGGCCGCATTGATTCGGCCACCCCTCGCACCGGGGCCGGTTTGACCTTCCCTGTCCAGGCAGCCGCAGTTATCGGCGGCATTAGTATGGCCGGCGGGCGCGGCAACATGATCGGCGCTTTGGGCGGTTTGATGCTGTGGTCCATTCTGGATAATGGCTTGAGCATCATCCGCGTTTCTCCCTTCTGGATCGAAACCAGCCGTGGTCTGATCCTGCTGTTCGCGGTCTTCCTGGACGCGGTCAAGGTCAAGCAAATGCACAATCGCTCACTGATCGATATCCTGATGCAAAGTACCATTGGTCTGAAAGACAAGACCATCGTAAAGAAATAATAAGGAAGTGGTGAAATGAATACTACTGAAAAAGTAATGGAAAAAGCACCAATCCTTAGTGTAGAAGGTGTTAGCAAAGCTTTCCCTGGCGTTCAGGCTTTGACAAGTGTTGATTTCTGCGTCATGGAAGGCGAAATCCACGGGTTGGTTGGCAAGAACGGTGCCGGAAAATCCACCCTGATGGCCATCCTGATGGGCATTCTGGAACCTAACGAAGGCACCATCATCGTCGGCGACCAGCAATTCCACGCGATGAGCCCCAAAGAGGCCATCGAAAAAGGTATTGCCTACGTTCCCCAACACGTGGCCATGATGGACAGTTTGACCGTGGCCGAAAATATCCTGGCCGGGGAGCTGCCCAAAACAAAAATGGGCCTGGTGGATTGGAAGAGGGTCAACTCAGAGGCCATGGAACGTTTAGGAAGATTGGGCCTTGAAATGGATGTTACCAAGAAAGTGGAAGGGTTGGGCGTGGCTGAACAGACTATGTTGGCCATTGCCAAAGCTCTATTTGGTAATGCCAAACTGATCATCCTGGACGAACCCACTGCTTCGCTTTCCCGTAAGGATATCAACCGGCTATTCTCCTTCGTGAAATCCCTGAAGGATAAAGGCGGCTCGTTCATTTACATTTCCCATCACCTGGAAGAGGTGTTTGAGATCTGCGACCGCGTAACCGTCCTGCGTGACGGACACATCGTCGGCACGGCCGAAGTGGCACAAATCGATGTTCCCAAACTGATCGTCATGATGGTCGGTGAGGACGTAGAAGATTACACGCGCGAATCCACCTGCCAGGATGAAGTGGTTATGAAATTGAACGGTTTGGAACGGCGCGGTTTTTACGAAGATATCAGCCTGAAACTACGGAAAGGTGAAATTGTCGGCTTGACCGGTTTGCAGGGTTGCGGCGTGGAACAGTTGGGTAAAGGCCTGTTCGGTTTAGAGCCGCGCGGTATTGGTGAGATTGTCATCGACAATGAAGAATTCACCGCGAATAAACCCATCGACTCCTTCAACCAGGGCCTGGCATACCTGCCGCAAGACCGCTATCGCTATGGCTTAGTTGGCCTGCGTTCAGTGCGTGAGAATGTGACCTACCCGATCCTGAACAAGCTGATCCGGTTGGTTAATCTGATCAACCGCAAGGAAGAGAAAGTCATTGTTGATAAGTTTATCAGCGAGCTGGATATCAAGACGCCTTCGCAGGAACAACCGGCGCGCCTTTTAAGCGGCGGCAACCAGCAAAAAGTTGTCTTCGCCAAACTGGCATCCACTAAACCCAGCGTCCTGGTTTTGCACGAACCGACCCAAGGTGTGGACGTGCGCGCGAAAATGGATATTTTCCGCATCATCGATGACATGGCTGCGCAAGGTGTGGCCGTCATCATCATCTCTACGGAGATCCGCGAGTTGATCGGCGTTTGTGACCGCATCATGGTGATGAACGACGGAAGAATGACCGATGAATTCAAAAAAGGTGAGAAAGATATGACACCTGAGAAAATCCTCGCAGCAATTGAAGGAGGAAAGAACAATGAATAAGGGTCAAAATCGCGACTGGGTAAAAACTTTCCTGGATAACTTTATCTGGTTTATTCTGGCCATTTTGTTTACGTATTTTGCCGTCAATATTCCGAACTTTACCAGCAAGACTAACCTGATTAACGTCCTGCTGCATGCCAGTGTTCTGGGCGTGCTGACCATTGGACAAACTATCGTCCTGCTGACCGGTAACTTTGACCTGTCCGCTGAGGGTATGGTCTCCTTATCCACGATTTTCGCCATGTGGCTGATGATCACCCCCGGTACTGTCACGGGTACAGCCCAAGGTTCCGGTTTGATGATGGATCCTTACCTGGTGATTCCCATCATTCTGGTGCTGGGCACCGTTGTAGGTTACCTGATCGGTATTATGATCACCCGTTTGAACATGAACGGTTTTATCGTCACACTGGCGGCACAACTGGTGCTGCGTGGTGTGGCTATGATTATCAGTAACGGCCAGATCATGACCGGTTCGCCCAAAGCCTTCAACTGGCTGGGCGGCGCCAAGTTCTACGGTTTCCCGGTATCTGTTATTGTCACCCTGCTGCTCTACGTAGGTGTGAACTATTTACTGAACCAGTCCAAATTTGGTCGTGAGCTGCGCGCTGTCGGCGCCAATCCGGATGCCGCGCGCGCTTCAGGTTTCAACCCCAAGCGCACCATTACCATGGCTTACACCATCGGCGGTTTCCTGGCGGCTTTTGCCGGCTGGATGCTCTTGGGCCGTTTGGAAACGACTGTTTCCAGCCTGGGCGAGGGTATGACCCTGGAGACTGTGGCGGCCTCCGTTATCGGCGGCGTCAGCCTGAAAGGCGGTATCGGCAGTGTTGGCGGAGCTTTCGCCGGCGTGCTGCTGCTGTCCATGATCGATAATGCCTTGAACCTGATGTCAGTGGATTCCTTCTGGGTTGAGAGTGTGCGCGGCTTCATTATCCTGGTCGCGTTGCTGATCGAAGCGCAGAAGTTCCGCTACAAACCGAAGGTCGTGCACGAAAAAGAACCGGCAGTAGTGTCCGATTGCAAATAGTCCCGAAAGATTTAAGGAACCGCAAGAAAGACTTAGAAGAAAAGCTGCAAGTAAACAACACTTTATAAATAGGAATCTGGAAACAGGAGCAGAAATGAGCAAAGCGAAATACGCGGCGATTGTACATAATTACAATTACCCAACTGATCGTTTCAATAAAGAATATGGCATCAAGGGTGCAAACAAATTGATCCTGAACCTGATCGAGACCGCTGGAAAACAGGGTCTGGTGAAAGGCCTCGAATTCAATATGGATGAGTCGCCTGCAGAGACCTGCACCGGCGTCAACATGGAGAACTGGAAGGAAGTCAAATCCGCCTTGGATGCCAATGGCCTGGAAATCATCGGCGTGGCGCCGAACTTGTGGAGCAGTTATGCTTTCGCGAACGGCACGCTGGGCGCGGCGGATGCCAAGACCCGTAAAGAAGCTCTGGATCTGGTCAAGAAAGCTATGGATCTGGCCGCAAAAGTGGGCAGTCCCTATGTGAATATCTGGCCCGGTCAGGATGGCTACGATTACTACTTCACCACCGATTACCCCCAGGCATATGACTGCTGGATCGAAGGTATACAGGCGGCCGCTGATTACAACCCCGATATCAAACTGGGTTTTGAACCGAAACCCTTTGAACCGCGTTCCTATTCCACCATCAGCACGGTTTCCAAGTCCCTGTTGATGATCCGCGACGTGGACCGCAAGAACGTCGGCTTGAACATCGACGTCGGCCATATGCTGTACGCCCACGAGAACCTGGGCGAGTCGGTCGCGCTTTCCATGCGCGAGGGCGATAAGCTGTTCCACCTGCACATGAATGACAACTACGCGGACGCAGACGCCGATATGATGTTTGCTTCCGTTCATTTCCTGGCTTTCCTGGAAATGTTCTATTGGCTGCGGAAAACCAACTACTCCGGTTGGAAATCCCTGGATCTGTTCAACTATCGCACGGATCCGGCCGCTTCGATTGCCGAAGGCATCCGCTGGATGATGGCGTTCGACGAATTGATTGATCGCGTCGGCATGGATAAATTGGGAGAATTGATCAAGAATGGGAATGCCGTAGAAAATATGACATTCTTCAGGAAGATCATTTTTCAACAGTAAATTATTGGTAGCGTAGGAAAGAGAGGAAATGAATTTTCATTTCCTCTCTTTGTTTAAATCCTTGAGTTGCCAACCGGATGTTTTGTATGTAAAAATATAATAATGGAAAGGAGTCATGCTATGGAGATTAAAAACAAGGTTGCGATTGTCACCGGTGCCAGCGGCGGCATTGGCCGCGAAGTGAGCCTGAAACTGGCAGAGCAGGGTGCCCGTGTGGCTTTGATTGCCCGAAATTTGGATAAATTGAATGAGCTGAAAGCCGAAATTGAGAAAGCCGGAGGACAAGCTATTGTGATTTCGACTGATATTGTTGATGGCAAGTCTGTTGAGGCGATGGCTGCTGCGGTATTCAAGCAGTTAGGCAGCATTGATATATTGGCAAATTGCGCTTTCTGGGGGCCTCCCGGCAGCCTGGAACAAACCACCGAGGAGTTTTGGGATAAAACAATTGATACAACCTTAAAGGCGCCTTTTCTGTGTATTCGCGCGGTGGTGCCTTATATGCGCAAGGCCGGCGCCGGGCGCATTGTCAACATCGGCTCCAAGGCCGGCAAGGTGGGCGAGGATAATCGCACGGCTTACTGCGCGGCCAAGTGGGGCCTGGAAGGGCTGAACGCGGCCCTGCAGGAAGAACTGACGCGTGATAATATCCATGTCCAAATGATTTCTCCGGCAGCCACCAATACGCCCTGGTGGCCGGGCGCGGGTGCTGAGCTGACACCGGAAATCCTGGCACGCTTTGTCCCGCCGGAGACGATCGCGGACGCAGTGGTGTTCGCGATTTCCGCGCCGGATCAGGTGATTATCCCGGATATCCCCGTGTACAACTTCCGCAATCCTTTCGAAGGTAAGAGCTCGCCGTTTGCGGAATAAACCAACGATTTTCGTTAAAAAAAGAGATTGCGCACTGAGCCTGTGAACTGCACCCCAAAAGTTGGACACACAAACCAACAGAAAGGGTGCAGTTTTAATATGGATAAACATCATGAAGAACAACGAAAGAAAGCAGTATTGGCAGTTGAGGAAGGTAAAAGCATTATTGATGCTGCCAGGCAATACCACATCAATGAAAGCGTACTGAAGATAAGTGTAAGGCAATATCGAGCGCATGGAGAAGAAGGATTCCATACGCATGCATATAGTTGGACAGCCGAGCAGAAATACCAGGTACTAACAGATAAGAGAAAAAACCATCTATCGATACGAGAAACCGCAATAAAATTCAAAGTAAATAGCGAAACTATCCGTCAATGGGAAAAAAGATTCAAAGAGAAAGGGATCATGGGATTAGAAGACAAGAAAAAGGGCAGAAGACCTAAAGCACCAAAGTCCCAATCGCCCAAGACCAAGGAAGAACTGCTGGAAGAGAATCAATATCTGCGGGCAGAGAATGAATACCTAAAAAAATTGAACGCCTTGGTTGCAGAGCGGGAAAAGCGCGAAAGAGGGATCGAGTAGTTGTTATCTCTGAACTAAGGCACAAATATCCCCTGGCGTTGCTTCTGTTCATAGCGCGTGTCCCCAGAAGCACCTATTACTATCACCTGAAACACCTCAGCGAGCCTGCTAGGCATCTCAAAGAGCGCGAGGCAATTCGGAGTATCTGTAGTGAGCATAAAGGCCGATACGGTTATCGGCGTGTCACGCTTGAACTAAGGCGGCGAGGATTCCAGACCAACCATAAGGTGGTTATGCGGCTCATGAAACAGGAGCATCTCACCTGTATGCTGCGGGAAAAGAAATATCATTCCTGGCGTGGTGAAATGGGGAAGGTCGCTCCCAACCTCCTGTCACGAGACTTCAAAGCTGAAAAACCCAACCTGAAATGGGCTACCGATATCACCGAGTTCAAACTGCTGGGACAGAAGCGCTATCTTTCCCCGATTATGGATCTCTTCAATAGTGAGATTATCAGCTATTCACTTTCCAAGAGCCCCAACTTCCGCCAAGTTACGGATATGCTCACAAAAGCTTTTCGGAAAGTTCCGGATAACAGCCAACTGATCCTGCATTCGGATCAGGGCTGGCAGTATCAAATGAGAGGGTATCAAAAGATGCTCAAAGATAAAGGCATTCGGCAGAGCATGTCCAGAAAAGGGAATTGTTACGATAACAGCGTTATTGAGAATTTCTTCGGTATTCTCAAAACAGAGTTCTTTCACAATCGGAAGTTCTCTTCCCTTGAGCATTTCTCAAAGGAGTTGTCCGAATACATTGATTACTATAACAATCGCAGGATTAAGGTTAAACTAAAGGGACTGAGTCCTGTGGAATTTAGAACTCAGTCCTTCATTTCTACTTAATTTTTGTCCAACTTTTGGGGTGCACTACACTGTTAAAGTGGCAATCTCTTTGTTTTTAAAAATGAGGAATTCTCAACGTTCCAAAATAGCCGGGCGCGGATAAACCACACCATCGATTTCCACGTTGATGGCAGGCCACTGGTTGGTGAGGGTCAGGATCTCAAGACCGTCGTCCTTGACCAGGATGGAATCTTCCGATTTGGTGCCCTGTACGGTGGGGTTCCAGCCGAAAGCCTGGTTGACACCTACGGTTTGGGTGGATTCGGAAAAGGCGATGTATTCACGCGGTTCGTACCCGATTAGGCCGCCCTGATGGTGATGATGCCACTCATTTGGAAACCCTTGCTGCGTATAGGCGTCTTTGGCTTGATCGAGGATACGGCCGATCACCGCACCGGGCTGCGTGGCGGACATGAAGGTCGCGTCCACGAAGGCAGCAGCTTCCTGTTTGTGTTTCAAGTCGGCGGGCGCCTGGCCGAAATAGACACAGCGCGTGAAGGAGATAACCAAGCCCCAACGGCGCGCGCACAAGACCAGGTGGGCATATTTATCCAGCTTCTTCTCTGAGGGAATGGGGTGGCGGAAGTTGAAAATACGCTCATCGGTGGCGATCAACAGCACGGTGGGGAAGATGTTATCCGCCAACATCTTGGCAGACATGGCCGCTTCGATTTCATGCTCGTTCATGCCGGGTACGATTTCATGCGCCACAGCTTCCACCGCTGCTGCGGTGTGCTGGCCCAGCCAGCGGTAACGCTCAATCTCGTTCTCGGTCAGGTCATAGCGCAGTTTGGCGAAATCGTCTTTGACCATCTGCGCGCCGGCACGCGGCACGTCCGCGCCGTATTTCAGGCCGGACGCGAGTTTCTTCAGAGCGTTATCCGTGCCCTGGGGATCGTACCAGTTGGGCACCTCAACATTGAACAGGGGTGCGACTTCGCCCAGGGCTTCGGCCTTCAGGCGGTCAATCTCGTTGTTGTTGGCAATCAGGGTCAGGTCTTTCTTTGTCACGAAGATCATGGCCGAACCGGTTTTGTCGATGATTTCCAGATGGTCGTCACCCCCGGCGGTTAACCAACTAAAGTTGGCGTTGGTCCCCAAAAGGACCGCGTCCAACTTCTGCTCATCCAGGAATTGTCGTACTTTTGCAACCTTTAAATTCACTTCATCCAAGCGATTCATGTTAGCCTCTAAGTTTTTATGGGATTATACAATGTTTAGTCAATTATGCGATTGGGGTTTGATAAAAACAGGACGAAAGATCGTTGAAGTCAAGATTAAATCAAGATGTCCGCAGACCGGGAACACGGTCTGCTTATATCTCCCAAGCGGAAATTTAAGATAGGTGTAACTGATTTGGTACAACATGATTACACTCGTTGACTGGAATTTTGCGATGATATCCATAATAATTACTTCAACTTATATATCAATGCAGGAATCATAAGCTGCGAAAATGATAGGAGTGGAAAATGAGTTGGTTTTGGGAAAACTCTAAAAATAAGATAACAAAAAATCAATTGAAAGCCTTGTTGCCCGTAGATTTTCCAGAAAGAATGACAGATTACTTTCAAAGTATTTATAAACAAGGAAAGTGGACTACACCTCCCGGTTCGGAAAAAGATTATGACAAATTTATTATTTTGGCGCTGTTGTCAAAAGGAGATGGCCGTCCGCTGGAATTGGAATCGACGATTGAAAAAGAAGGAGCAATTGGCGAAATTCCAACCTTTGAATGTGATTTGACCTCTTACAATCTGGATTTGGATCAAGCACACATATTTATAAAATATATTGGAAAAATCGTGGCGTATTCTTTGGATTTTGATATGCAGGATTGGCGATCCTCCATTCTTTGGAGCGATTCTCAATATGGTGGAACGGACAAGATCGCTATTGGAAGAGGTTATAAAAGGCTCGGATAAGCGAACAGAGATAGACATTGAGTTTATCCAATGGTTTGGTGTACATTTCAGAAATCACTAATTCAAAGAAGGATTCATTGATATTGGAGGAGAAAAATGGGCCCATTTAATAAACAATCAAACAATAAAGAACTGGACAAGCTTGTTGAAATAGTAGGCCAATACTCATTAATTGGAGATGACGAGACTGAAGAGGCTGTTACTCTTTGTCGTGAGATCGGTGATCCTGCAATTAAAGCTTTGGTAAAAATGATGGGGAGAGACATTGAAAGTCGACTTGATTCTGAAAATTCACATCGCAGTGATAATGTGGCATTCGTGTTGGGAAAGGTCGGAAAAATGTCAATCCCGGCATTGTCTTCTGCATTGCACATATCCAGCTATGCCCATTGGGCTTTGGGAATGGTCGCCAGGCTGACAGAGGATGAGGATGTAAAAAGCGAAGCTACCCAGATCCTTTTCGCGGAAGTTATATCCACTGATTGGATGCGGGTTGAAGCAGCCGTAAAAGGGTTGGGTATTTCAAAAGACAAGAGTGCTTTACCGGTGATACAGGCAGCACGAAATTCGACTTCCAGCTATGAAATAATGACCGCTTGTGACGATGCGATCGAGAGACTTTCCTGAAGCTTACGCAATCTCTTTGGTATAGTCGATCAACCGCCGTAAATAGGCTCCCGGAGCTAATTTAGCACCGGGAGTTTTGCATTAAACAGTCGAACCATTTTTAAAAATATTTTCCCCATTCAGCGCTTGATATAAAAACAACGCTGTTTAGTGAAAGGATTATGAAGAACGGATTTTCCGTTCTGTGTTATAATGTTTCTCTTGGTTGGATATAACCAATACAAATTTAATAGCTTATGTTTTGAAAATTCCAAAGGGTTGCTCGTCAATATCTGGACGGGCTTTTTTTATGTCTGTGGGTAAAAAAAGGGAGCAGCCGGCGGTTTATAACCGATTTGGCTGTTGGCTACTGCGCGAAGCGCGGGGCTTCAGGAGTTGTCAAAACGTAACAGGAGATTTTGATGACAACTGAATTTACTCACTTAGACCTGGACCAGGAACTGGAACAGGCAGTCAATGACCTTGGGTACAGCACGCCCACTCAAGTTCAAGACCAGGTTATTCCGTTATTGCTGGAAGGCAAAGACGTAATTGCCCAATCGGAAACCGGATCAGGTAAAACAGCGGCCTTCGCGCTGCCGATTTTACAGAATCTGGAAACCGGTATTTCCCCCCGCAACGTACAGGCACTTATTCTGGCACCTACCCGCGAACTCGCCATTCAGGTCGCAGATGCGATCAATAAATACGGCAGCCACCTCAATGTAGAGGTTATGGCGGTCTATGGCGGGCAACGCTACGATACTTCCAAGCGGCGCATCCGCAATGGTATCGATGTAATTGTCGGCACTCCCGGCCGCTTGCAGGATTTAATGCGTCAGGGACTTTTAGACCTGAGCAGTGTCCGTACGGTTGTGTTGGATGAGGCTGATGAAATGCTCAGCATGGGTTTTATTGAAGATATCGAAAATATCCTCAGCCAAACCCCGGATGAGCGCCAAACCGCGTTATTCTCGGCCACCATGCCGAAAAGCATCCGCGTTTTAGCGGATAAATACATGCACGATCCCCAAACGGTTATGGTTTTACAAAAACAGATGACCGTGGCAACTACCGAACAGCGTTTTTATCTGGTCAATGAGAAAGACAAACTGGCCGCCCTGACGCGTATTTTTGAAGTCGATGAAATTGGCGCAACGCTGGTATTCACCCGCACACGCGCAGGATCCGGCAAACTAGCCGCAGATCTGATCCAACGCGGATACGCGGCCGAAGCGCTGAACGGCGATTTGGCCCAGGAAGCCCGTATTCACGTGCTCAACCGCTTCCGCAGCGGTCAGGTAAAGGTATTGGTGGCTACGGATGTAGCCGCGCGTGGATTGGACATTGAGGGCATTTCCCATGTGGTCAACTTTGATCTTCCCAATGATCCGGAGGCTTACGTGCACCGTATCGGGCGCACGGGCCGTGCCGGCAGGGAAGGTATCGCAATTTCACTGGTCCCCCCGAGAGATCGTTTTCAAATCAATCGTATTGAGCGTTACACCAAGCAGAAGATCAGCCAGGCGCAACTACCCGATGAGGCGCAGGTTTATGCCCATCGTGAAGACAAATTGGTCCATAAGCTGACAGTCTGGTTGGAACGCGATCGCAGCAAGCGCGAGCAGGAAATTGTGGAACAGATGATGGCCGAAGGGCATGATCCGGTACGCATTGCTGCTGCGGCATTGAAAATGGCACGGGTGGAAGAAAACCAGCGCCCGGTCGAAAAGATTGGCGAAATCAACATGAGTGAGCGTTCGCAAGAAAACCGCCGGGAACGGTCTTCCGGTCCGAAGGGCAAAGGCAAGAGTTCCCGCAAACCCGCAGAACGCCAACAGGGTTTTCGCGGCGGGCGCAGCACGATAACAACCGTGGAAGAGGGTATGGTGCGTCTCAGCATTGAGCGCGGCCGCCAGCATGGCATACGCCCTGGCGAGGTAGTTGGTACGATTGCTTCCTGTGCCAATATTCCCGGAAGCGCCATTGGCAAGATCATGATCCAGGACGACCAGACTATTCTGGATGTGCAGGAAGAATACGTCTCACGGGTACTTGGTCATACCGGCAGCTACAGCTTCCGCGATTATAAAAATGTGATGATTAAGCGAGCCTAAAGAATTGTAAAAGCGCCCAATACCGGGCGCTTTTTTATTGGAAAATGTAGACTTCGACAGGTTCACTCTTTCCCCCAGGAAATGCTTCGCGATCGATAGGCTCAACGGGCGATTGATTCAGCCGTTATTGAGCCAAATCGCCCTGTTCCTCTCGGATCCGGGCAATTTGCTGCTGGCATTCAGCTGCCATAACGCCAAAACTGATGTCCAATTGAACGCGGCAGAATTTCACCATATCCGAGACCGTCAGGTAGGGTTCCATGTGAGGTTCGCTGGGAGCGCCGAAGATGTAATGGGTGATGCCGGCTTTGATGGCGGCTGACATGCACATCGAACAGGATTCAGCGTTGCTGGCCAGGTAAAAGTAACCAAATTCAGCCTGTGAATACTGCCTGGCTAACTTGCGGATCAAGTTGGTTTCCGCGTGGGCGGTCGGGTCACAATCGCTGTTTTGGGTGTTATGAGCGGTGGCAATGATGTTGCCCAGCGCGTCGGCTATCACTGCACCAAAAGGGTAGTTGCCATCGTTTGCGGCGCGCTGCGCTTCTTCCATAGCCAGAGCAACCAGTTTATATTTCGTCTTTGGGTCCATTTCGATGTTCCTCTATCAGGTCAATACACCAAGAATAACATAAGAAAAGATATTTTTAGGGGGAGGATGACGGAAACCCGTCAATATTAAAAATTGTTGACAAGCCAATTTGAATTTGCTATGATATGGTCAATTAGTATGGTGGCGCAACAAACAAAAGAGGGGATTAAAGCGCGTAAACAACATGCCGGCAAGATTCTGTATTTCAATGGAGGTGCCTATCGAATGATTCTCATTGTTTGTCAAAATATTTGAAATCCAAGGGAGAAAAATATGTTTCGCTCAAATAGTATTAAATTAATTGGTTTGCTCGTTCTGGCTGTCATGGTTATTGGCGCTTGCACGCCAGCAGCCGCAACTCCCGCTGAAGCGGAAGCGATGGAAGCGGAAGCAGAGGCACCCGCTGCGGAAGAAATGGCTCCCAGCGAAAAAACCATCATTGGCCTATCATTCTCTGATTTCGCAACCGAACGTTGGAAGAACGAGGAAGTTTTGATGCGCGGTTTGCTGGAAGACAAGGGATACGAAGTCTTGTCTGCGGAAGCCAACCACGACGTGAAGTTGCAGAATGATCAAATCGATAACATGGTCACCCAGGGGGCATCCGTGATCATCGTTATTGCCGAAGACGGCGATGCAGCGGCAACCGCGGTTGCCAGTGCGGCTAAAGCCGGCGCGAAGGTCATTGCGTATGACCGCCTGATCAAATCGCCCGACATCGCGGCGTACATCTCCTTCAACAACGTGGCTGTAGGCTACAACCAGGCCGACGGCGTGATGAAAGCGTTGGATGTCGAGAATTGGGATGTAGCTGCCAATGGACCCGCCAGGGTCGTCAAGATGGGTGGTAGCCCAACCGATAACAATGCTATCCTGGTTCGCCAAGGTCAGGATGAAATTCTTGACCCGCTGGTGGAGGCCGGAAAGATTGAGATCGTAGCCGACCAATGGGTGGATAACTGGGATGCTGCCAAAGCCGTAACCTTGATGGAAAATATCCTGGCTTCGATTGGCAATGATGTGGACGCTGTCGTGGCTTCAAACGACGGCACCGCGCTGGGCGCGCTGCAGGCCCTCAAGGCGCAGGGATTGGCCGGTGTCGTTCCGATTTCCGGTCAGGATGCTACCGCTGACGGCTGCAACAGTATCGTCAAAGGTGAACTGTCTGTAACAGTATTCAAGGACATTCGCGAACTGAGCCCGCTGGCTGTTGAGCTAGCCGACCAATTAGCGAAGGGTGAAACCCCCGACCTTGAAATGTACACCCTGGCAGAACTGACCCTCAACGATGCGTTGACTGGTGAAGTACCCTGCAAATTCCTCCCCGTTGTCCAGGTAACCAAAGACAATGTTTTTGACGTTGTTGTAAAGAGTGATTTCCAGGCTTATGACGAGGTTTATCGTGATATTCCGGATGCTGAGAAGCCTCCAAAACCGTAATCGCGAATAAATAACTATAACTGAAAAGGGGCTTCAAATGGTTCTGTCAGCTCCAGTGAAGCCCCTTTTCATTCAAAGGATGAAAAACATGTTGAATGATATTATCCTAGATATTTGTAATGTTACCAAAGAATTTCCCGGCGTGGTCGCTTTGGATGATGTCTCTTTCCAGATTAAACGTGGCGAAATTCACGGCATTTGCGGCGAGAACGGAGCGGGAAAATCCACATTAATGATGATCATGAAGGGGGTTTACCCTTGGGGGTCATATAGCGGCGATATTATTTATGAAGGAAAAGAACTCAAACTTGAGAATCGCTCCATCCGCCAGGCCAGCGATGAAGGTATTGCGATTGTATATCAGGAACTAACCCTGGTACCGAATATGACCGTGGGGGAAAATGTTTATTTAGGGAGAGAACCGCGGACCAGTACCGGAATTAACTGGAATGAATTGTTCGCAAATACGCAGCAAATCCTGGACAAATACCACCTGGATATCGACGCCAATGAACTAGTGAAGAATTTGGGCGTTGGCAAAATGCAGATGACCGAGATCGCCAAAGCACTTTCGGAGAATGCCAAGATATTGATCCTGGATGAACCTACCAGTGCCTTGTCGGAAGAAGAGACCGAGCGCTTGATGGGAATTCTGCGCGTCCTGAAATCTCACGGAGTAACCTGTATTTATATCACTCATAAATTATCCGAATTGTTCGAGATCGCCGACACCGTTACCGTTTTGCGTGACGGCCGCGTGATTACTTCGCAGCCAACCAAGCAATTGAATGAGGAAATGTTGATCGGGCACATGGTTGGCAGAAAAATGAAAGAAAGGTTCCCGAAAAGCCGCCGTAAACCGGGAAAAGAGATTTTCGAGGTGCAGGACCTGCACGCCATTGACCCTGGAGATTCTACCCAGAACGTTGTGAATGGTGTTTCTTTTAATTTACGGGAAGGAGAAATTCTGGGAATTGCCGGTTTAATGGGCTCTGGCCGTACTGAGCTGGTTTCAACCTTGTTTGGCGAATACGGGAAGATCCGCAGCGGGAAGGTGCTGCTGGATGGCAAGGAGATCGAGATATCCAGTGCCAATCGTTCCATGAGGAATGGCATCAGTCTGGTTCCCGAGGACCGCAAGAAATTTGGCCTGGTTCTGATCCAATCTATCCAGAAGAATATTTCTCTGGCGAACCTGGATCAATTCTCGAAATGGTACAAGATTGATTTCATGGCCGAAATTAAAGCTACCGACTCGATTGCCGAAAAATTGGCGATCAAAGCGCCCAGTCTTTCGGTTTTGTGCGAAACACTATCGGGTGGAAACCAACAAAAGGTTGTCATTGCGAAATGGCTGCTTTCAGATCCCAGGATCCTGATTATGGATGACCCTACGCGTGGAATCGACGTGGGCGCTAAATATGAGATCTATAAATTGATGAATGAACTGGCTGAGAAAGGGATCGCCATTATTATGATCTCCAGCGAAATGGAGGAAGTGATCGGTATGAGCGACCGCATCATGGTGATGTGTGAAGGGAAATCAATGGCTACGCTTGAGCAAAACGAATTTAACCAGGAAAGAATCATGGCGTTAGCCACAGGTTGTTAGCGTTCAGCCGATTATTGAGGAGGATTATTTATGAGCAGCACAATGTCATATTTGAAACAGCAATTGAAGAAGAATTTTCAGACCTACGCCATTATCCTGGCCATGGTTGTCATTTGGATTTTGTTTTCCTTCCTGACCGAAGGGCGCTATATTGGGCCGCAGAACATCTCCAACCTTTTCCGCCAGATGGTCATTACCTCGTTCCTGGCGGTGGGCATGGTTCTGATCATGGTGACCGGAAACATCGATCTGTCGGTAGGAAAGCTGGCCGGTTTTGTTTCAGTGATCGTGGCCAGGTTTCAGGCGGACATCTGGTTCGATTACATCCCCAACCATGAGCTGCTGACCACCACTTTCTCGGTGTTGATTGGTGTTGGCGTAGGCACGGTTTTTGAGATCATCCAGGGCTACCTAACCGCTTATCTGCACATCCCGGCGTTTATCGTCACACTCGGCGGCAGCTGGGTGTTGAGCGGCGGGATCCTGATTATCACGGAGGGGAAAACGATCCCAGCCAACCAACCGCTTTTCTCGGTGATCGCCCAGGGATATTTATCACCGACGGTTGGCTGGGTCGTTTCCGCGCTGATCATCTTGTTCTCGATCTTTTCCATGCTGAAAAGCCGCCGAAATAAGATTAAGTATGGCTTTAAGCCGCTGCCGATGGCGCTCGAGGTTATCCGTTTGGTGGCTTTATCGGTTCTGATTGCGATCTACGTTGCCATTGTGAACCGCTACAACGGCGTCCAAATCCCCGTGATGCTGCTGGCGGTTACAGCGGTGGTGATGTCGTATGTATCGACGAATACACCGGTGGGCCGTTATGCGTACGCAATTGGCGGCAATCGCGAGGCCGCACGCTTATCCGGCGTGAATATCAACAAGAACGTTTTTAAAATATTTGTACTAATGGGTTTAATGTGCGGTATTTCCGGCGTAGTGCTGGCTTCTTATGTTGGATACGGTACGATTGCGGCCGGGCAGGGGTATGAACTGGACGCGATTGCCAGCACCGTATTGGGAGGTACGTCTACTTTGGGTGGTGTAGGGACGATCTTTGGGGCTATTATTGGTTCGTTGATTATGGCCAGCCTGACCAGCGGTTTACAGATGATGAATGTGCCGGCTGCCTGGCAGTATGTCCTTAAGGGTATTGTCCTCGTGGTGGCAGTTTATGCAGACGTATACTTAAAGAAAAATCGATAATTAAGGAATAGAAAAAGCGCAATGAGAAACACTGCAGACCAGAAACTTGTTCGGAAGTTGAACAATAACATCATCGTAGAGATCCTTCGAAATGAGGCGCCTGTGTCGCGGGCAAACTTATCTGCCATTACCGGATTAAATCGCTCAACTGTTTCATCCATTATCGATGAACTAATTGATGGCGGTTGGGTTCGGGAGATTGCCCTGCAAACGGACAAAATCGGACGCCCAGGAATGCTGCTGGAAATCAATCCTGATGGGGGATTTGTTGTTGGGATTGAGATTGGAGTGGATTTCCTCTTATGTCTTGCCACTGATTTTTCAACCGAGGTGATTTGGAGGAAGAGCATCAAGATTGATCCGGAAGAAGGACAGGTTGCTATTTTGCAGAAGGCCTTTGACCTGGTTGAAGAAGCGATTGTGTTTGGGAAAAAGAAATGTGGAAGGGGTTTGGGAATCGGAATCGCGATTCCCGGTTTGGTGGATGTTCACGATGGGGTACTAAAACTGGCTCCCAACCTCAAGTGGGAAAATGTACCGCTGAGGTTGATTTGGAACCAGCAATTCCATTATCCGGTCTATGTTGAAAACGACGGGAATGCGGCGGCTTTGGGGGAGTACTATTTCGGCGCTGCGCGCGGAATTAAGGATTTAATCTATATCGCAGCTGGTTATGGCCTGGGCTCCGGCATCATGGTGGACGGCAAAGTGCTGCGCGGGAATAAGGGGTATGCATCGGAAGTGGGGCATATGACCTATGACCCCAATGGAAAACTGTGTAGCTGCGGCAAACGCGGCTGCTATGAGACTATGATCGGACCGCGGGCAGTCATTGAAAATGTCCAAAAGCTAATAAAAGAAAAAGGCCCGGATAAGACGATCATAAAGATTTCAGAGGGGAATGGGAACGCTATCAATTATGACGCCGTTGTGAATGCGGCATTGGAGAACGATCCCATTGCCATCGACGCGTTGAACGATGTCGGCTGCAAACTGGGATTGGTCGTTTCGCATCTGGTCAATATCTTTGGCCCGCGGATGGTTATTTTGGGAGGCGCCTTGAACTATGCCAAGGATTTCATTGAGCCTGTTGTTGAACGAGTGGTAAAACAAAACGCTCTCTCGCTCTGCCAGGAAGATCTGGTGATTACCAACTCATTCCTTGGGCAGGAATCAAGCGTTATGGGAGCGATTGGTCTAGTCCTTGAAAATTTATGGCAGATCTAGCGACTGCCAGATAAAACAACAAAGAAAAGGAGAAATAAACAATGAACGATAATTATCAACCTCGACCCGAAGACCGTTTCACCTTCGGTTTATGGACTGTGGGAAACACAGGCAATGATCCTTTTGGCGACGATGTACGCGAGTCCAAATCGCCGGCAGATTTGGTCTATTTATTGGCCGATGTGGGGGCCTACGGCGTTAATTTTCACGATAACGACTTGATCCCCTTTGGAGCGACATCCGCCGAAGGTGAAGAAATCAAGAAAGCATTCAAGAAAGCGCTGGCCGACACGGGTCTGGCAGTACCCATGGTGACCACCAACCTGTTCTATAATCCGATTTTCCGCGACGGCGCCTTCACCTCGAACAACGCAGCGGTACGTAAATTTACCCTGCAAAAAGTGATGAAAGCCATCGACCTGGGGGCGGAGATGGGCGCGAAGGTGTTTGTATTCTGGGGCGGGCGCGAGGGTGTGGAGGTGGAAGCTTCCAAGAATCCCATCACGGCCATTCAGCGCAATCGTGAAGCAATGAACTTCCTGTGCGAATACGTTAAGGATCAGGGCTATGATTTGAAATTCGCCCTGGAAGCCAAACCGAATGAACCGCGCGGCGATATTTATTTTGCCACCACCGGCCACATGCTGGCTTTCATCGAAACACTGGACCACCCTGAGATGGTGGGCGTCAATCCCGAATTCGCGCATGAGTCCATGGCTGGGTTGAGCTTTGTGCATGGCGTGGCGCAGGCCCTGGACGCGGGTAAGTTGTTCCACATTGACTTGAACGATCAGGCTTTTGGCCGCTACGACCAGGACTTCCGTTTTGGCGCGGTCAACCTGAAAACCGCTTTCTTCCTGGTCAAACTGCTGGAAGATAACGGCTATAAAGGCAGCCGCCACTTTGACGCGCATGCCTACCGCACGGAGGATTACGAAGGTGTGAAAGATTTCGCGCGCGGCTGCATGCGCACTTATCTGATATTAAAAGAAAAGGCGGTTCGTTTCAACGCCGACGCGGAAATCCAGGGTCTACTGGCGGAACTGGGCAAGGATGACCCGGCATTGGCTGCTTTCGGCGGAAAATACACTCCCGAGAAAATGAAAGCCTTGAAGGATTATCCCTTTGACACCCAGGCACTCACCAAAGTCAGTTACGGCTACGAAAAACTGGACCAATTGACCAATGAAATCCTGCTGGGCGTCCGCTAGATTGTGGGGAAAATCGGATGAATGAAAAAAAATTCCTGGGTGTTGATTGCCTCGAAGCAGCTTTTGGGAATCTCACCTTACTCTTTACATTGTCGGTTGGACCCAGGATCATATCCTTACGGTACGGTAAATCGGATAACCTGTTTGCGGAGATGCCGGATGCCAGTCTGGATTACCTTAATGGAGAAAAATTCCATTTGTACGGCGGGCACCGCCTGTGGGTAGCTCCGGAAGACCCGGCTTTCACTTATATTCCTGATGATTGGCCGATCAACGTTAAGACGCAATCCGGCACCGTTGAATTAATCCAGGAGATTGACCGCAAAACCGGTCTGCGCAAAATCATCCGTGTTCAGGAGAGTGGCAACAAGAATGCCATTATCGTTGATCATCTGGTATGCAATGAGGGCAGCGTTGATAAGAAAATTGCCCCATGGGCTATCTCGCAAATGAAAAGCGGGGGAACCGGCATCCTGCCGCTGCGAGCGACGCAGAGTAACAGTCCATTCCTGCCGGATCGCTCCCTGGTTCTCTGGCCGTACACGGATATTTACGACAAACGCATCCATGTTCATAAGGATTATGTTTTCGTCAACACGCAGCCGAATAACGAGCACGCGGTAAAAGTCGGCACCAGTAATTTACCGAATTGGGCGGCATATTACAACGAACCCTACCTGTTTATAAAATATTCCGGCAAAGCGGACAGCAGCTGTGCGCTGGATTTGGGCGCCGAAGCGCAGTGCTACTGCGACCACAGGTGCCTGGAATTGGAAACCCTGGGTTTGTATCAGGTGGTCAAACCGGGTGAAACCGCAACGCATCGGGAAATCTGGCGGGTAGTGGAAAAACCTTTCCCGCTGCTGACGCCTGAGGCTTTGCAGGATTTTATTAAAAATGATGAATTGGTAAATGTGTTTCAAGGAATGCTATAGATGAATAACGCAGAGACTTATTTTCTTGGAATTGATTCCTCCACTACGGCAACCAAAGCCATCCTGATCGATGGGAATGGAAAGATTCTGGGTGTGGCTGCCTCCGAATATGCCTATGAGACACCGCACCCATTGTGGAGCGAGCAGGATCCGCAATTATGGTGGACCGCGGCAGTAGCGAGCATCCGCCAGGTTGTTAAAGAGGCCGGAGTTGATCCTACCAAAGTGGCAGGTATTGGCTTAACCGGCCAAATGCACGGGTTGGTGATCCTGGATGAAGACGGACAAGTGCTGCGGCCGGCCATCCTGTGGAATGACCAGCGCACACAGCGGCAATGCGATGCAATACGTGAGGTGATTGGCAAAGCGGAATTTATCCAAATAACCGGCAATGACGCCTTGACCGGATTCACCGCGCCCAAGATCCTGTGGGTGCGGGATGAAGAACCACAGATCTATGAAAAAATCCGGCACGTATTGCTGCCCAAAGATTATCTGCGTTTCAAACTGACCGGCGATTATGCTGTCGATCGAGCCGGCGGGTCGGGCACGGTGCTGTTTAATTTGAAAAAACGGGATTGGTCGGATGACCTGATCCAAAAATTGGGTATGCAACGGGACTGGTTCCCACCTACATTCGAAGGAACCGAGGTTACCGGTTCCCTGAGTAAGGCTGCGGCTGACGAAACCGGATTAAGGGCGGACATCCCGGTTTTTGGCGGGGGAGGCGATCAATCAGCCGCAGCGGTGGGGACCGGGGCAGTAGAGGAAGGCATCCTATCCATCAGCCTGGGTACCTCGGGGGTGGTCTTTGCAACGGCCGATTCTCCATTTATTGAAGAACAAGGACGGCTGCACGCTTTTTGCCATGCCGTTCCGGGTAAGTGGCACCTGATGGGTGTAATGCTCTCTGCCGCGGGCAGCCTGCGCTGGTTCCGCGAAACATTCTGCCCGGAGCTGAGCTACGACGAGATTGTTGCCCGGGCGATCCAAACACCCAAGGGCAGTCAGGGCTTGTTGTTTATGCCCTACCTGACCGGTGAGCGCACACCGTATCCGGATCCGCTGGCGCGCGGCGGCTTTGTTGGAGCGACCGTACGGCATACATTTGCCGATTTTGCGCGTTCAGTACTGGAGGGGGTGGCTTTTGGACTGCGGGATAGTTATGAGTTGATGCGCAGCGCCGGGTTGGGGCAAATTGACCACGTCCGTATTACCGGCGGCGGCGCCAGGAATCCAAACTGGCTGCAAATTATCGCGGATATACTGGATACCAGCATCTTTACCGTGGATTCAAAAGAGGGCGCCGCATTTGGGGCGGCGGTGCTGGCGGCTTCCGGTGCAGGCGCTTTTCCTTCGGTCGAGGAAGCTTGCCAAACGGTGATCCACCGGGTGGGCGAGGTTAAACCTTCCCAGGACGCCGCAAAATATGATGAGCTGTACGCCCGCTATCGCGAGCTTTACCCGGCATTGAAAGAGACCTTTCATAAGCTGCCATAGGCAGCCGGCTGGAATTAAATCACTAGTTGTTTTATAAAAAAATCCCGCAGCATTGCTGCGGGAATGCTATTTATTTGACTGCCAGGACCGGAACGGTGGATAAGTTGATCACTTTTTGGATCTGGCTGCCGACCAACAGCCCTTTCAAGCCGCCCAAACCGAGCGTACCCATCACGATTAGTTCGCAGTTCTGACTGGTGGCTACGTTCATGATGCTCTCAGCCGGCGGGCCAAATAACAATTCCGAATTGACCTCTACGTCTTTACCGATGAGTTCGCGGGCTTGCTGCAGCAGGATCTCACCTTCACGGGTTTTTTCGGTGATGAGGTTGTCGATGTAAGGCTTGCCCAGACCGGCGGGCATGGGTTCCAACACACAGACCAGCACCAGTTCCGATGTGGGTTGCACGCGCGCCATGTCACCGGCCACACGCGCGGCGCGGCGAGAGTGGTCAGAACCATCGAAGGCAATCAAGATCTTTTTGAACATATGCACCTCTTTATTGAATTGGTAGTTGTCTATACTTTTAGTATAGATGTGGAATATTAAATCTTTATTGGAATTTATAGGAAATCTTTAAGTTGTGATTTCAATCACATCTACTGCCTGACAAATAACATCCCGGCTGCAAAACCTCAATTCGTCGGGGAAAGTCTCGGCAGAAAAAGAGGCCCTGGTTCATAGGACCTCCACATATCAATTTATGCTTCTTGCGATTGTGTTTCCGTCTGAAAATGCAGCCAGATATACCCCAGTACAGCCACGCTGCCAACGATGCCGCAGGCATACCAAACCCAGTGTGGGTCGTAGTTGTCGATCACCAGACCAGCCAGATAAGGCGTGATTAGATAAGCGGTAGAGACCGCCAGGTTGAGAGTGGCCATGTAACGCGCGCGCAAATCCTGCGGAGCAAAGTTGGCCGCCAGGGTTTCACTGAGCGGATCGATGACCATCTCACCGATAGTTAGAATGGCCATGGCCAGCGCAAAGGGCAGCAAGCCGTTGACGAAACCGAACATGGCGTAACCGGCGGTGGAGAAGGCCGCACCGATAGCCAGCGCGATCAGCGGCTTCATCTTATCCGCCTGGCGGGTAACCCAGAATTGCATAACCACCACCATGACAGCATTCAGACTGAGGATGTAACCGTAATAGTGGTTCGGAAAGCCCTGTACATCGCGCATATAAACGGACAACGTAGAGAGCATCTGCATCATGACCGCGAAGGTCAGCATTAGAAAACCCAGCAGCATCACGTAATCACGGTCTTTAAGCACCTGCAGGTAACCCTTCAGGCCGGCCTTGTCAGTTTTGCCCTCTTCCTGCGTTTCTGTTTCTGATTTTTCCGGCAGGGTTTCATCCAGCAGCTTCAGTACGATGAAGAATGTGATGGTACTGGTGATGGCATCGCCGATGAATAGCCAGTTGTAGGAGAAATCCGAGATGAACCCGCCAATCAGGGGCCCGACGGCGACGGTCAGGTTATAAACCACGCGCAGCACACCAAAACCGCTGGAACGTTTATTTTCTGGCAGGATGTCTGCCAGCATAGCTTGATGCGCCGGCCCGCTCATGGCACCCAGGAAGCCCGCGGTGACTGCCACCAGGAAAAGCACGTAGAAGTGGTTGACGAAGATGATGACTGTGCTGAACAGCCCGCTGACCAGCAGGCCGAACAGCATCAACTTTTTTCGGCCGTAGCGATCGGCCAACCCGCCGCCGACGATCCCGCCCAGCATGCGTCCGGCGGTTTGGGCACCCAACAGGAGCCCCACCACGCTCAAGCCGACTCCGAACTTGGCGGTAACGTACAAGGTGAAGAATGGATAAATGAGGTTGCCACCCAGGTTGTCGATAAACAGGCCCAACATCATAACCCAGAAGGATTTAGGGTATTCTTCTACAGTATTGCGGATTTTATTGATCATATTGAAACTGCCTTTTACTTTCCCGGTAGACAACATGAAGATTTTATCCTGAAAAAGTAACTCGATCGACAGGCTCTCAATCAAATCTATATTAATAAATTACGATTATTGTCCGACTGTATATGATTATTTTATACAAGAAAAGGTCTGAATATCATGGATTATTGTGCACCATGGATTAGAATTAAATTAGTATGGAAAACCTTAAACTGATCGGGCAAAACGCCGAAAAATTACTGCACGAGATCCCGGACGAGGTTACCCTGCTGGCGGCGGCCAAGACGCGCACGCCTGAAGAGGTACGGGCTGCCTGGGAAGCGGGTATCCGCTGCTTTGGACATAATTACGTGCAGGAGGCGCAGGCCATGCTGCCGCAGCTCGATTTCCGGGCTGAATGGCACATGATCGGCCATCTTCAGCGCAATAAGGCTGACCTGGCGGTTTCGCTCTTTGATTTGGTGGAAACGGTGGATTCGGCGCGCTTGGCGCGGGCATTGGAGAAATATTGCGCCCAGCAGGAAAAATTGCTGCCTGTTTTTATCGAGGTGAACAGTGGGCGCGAAGAGAATAAAGACGGCGCGCTGCTGGAAGCGGTGGATGAGTTGACTGCCATAATTGGTACTCTGCCGCATCTGAAATTGCAGGGGCTGATGACCATGGGTCCGTTGACAGGCGAGGCGGAGCTGTCACGCCCATATTTCAAAACCACTCGCGATATTTTCGACCGAATCAAAAAGGAGAATCCGGAACTACGCTGGTTATCGATGGGAATGAGCCACAGCTATAAGGTGGCAGTAGATGAAGGGGCCAACCTGGTACGTATTGGAACGGCCTTGTTTGGCCCGCGAAAATGAATCATGATAAAATATATCTAAATTATGCGTAATGGTTGTTTTGTCGGTAAGAAAAAGAACTATCTTCCCTGATCGTTGGCATAATATCTTGATTTCGAACTTGTTAGCCATCGCACCATAACAACACCAAACAAGCCGGACGAAATTTGCTAAAATTAAATAGAGGAAAATATGCGTGTTGTTGTTGAGTTCACAGGCGTATCCAGAATGTTGACGGGACAGTCCGAAGTTGATCTGACCCTGTCCTCCGGGGATACACTGCAGCAGGTTATTACCTCCCTGGCAAAACGATATCCAGCCCTGATTGGTGAGGTGTTTGAAAAGGGCGGACAAAGCCTGATCCCCACCAATGTTTTCAGCCTGAACGGCGAAAAGATTATCCACGAGAATGAATTAACCTTTAAACCAATGGATGGCGATAAATTAATATTGCTGTCTTTATTAGCCGGCGGATAGAAACCGGTACATTCTATTGACATAAGGAGCGAGCATGTTCGGTTACAGCGGAAAAATTTTACATATTGATCTGACTGAACGTAAGACATGGGTGGAGAACAAACCAGAGGAATGGTACAAGCTGTGGATTGGGGGAGTCTCGATGGCTTCCCGCTTGTGCTGGGAGAATATCAAACCGGGCTGCGACCCCTATTCGCCGGATAATCCCGTCTGCATTGCCAATGGTATTTTTGCCGGTACGCCGGTTCCGGTGGGCGGCAAATATGGCCTGGCATCCAAATCTCCCATGACCGGCTTCATCGGCGATAGTCTATCCGGCTCCTGGTTCACCATCGCGCTGAAACGCGCAGGTTGGGACGCCGTAGTGATCCACGGCGCCAGCGAGAGCTGGGTGGATATCTTCATTGACGACGATCGGATCGAGTTTCGCGATGCTACCAAGTTATTGGGGTTGGGCACCTTCGAAACCGAAGAAGCCATACGCGAAGCGTTGAACGATGATCAGGTGCGTTCCGCTACCATCGGTCCTTCCGGTGAAAACATGGTGCGCTTTGCCAATGTGACGAACGACGGCCGTCAAGCCGGCCGTACCGGGCATGGCGCGGTATGGGGTTCCAAGAAATTGAAGGCTGTTTCGGTACGCGGGACACACGGCGTTAAAGTGGCCGACCCGAAAGCGCTGAATGAACTTTCCATCCACATTGTCAAAGAAGCGCAGGGCCCGCACACATCCAAATACCGCATATTGGGTACTTCAACGAACATGTTGAATATGAATAAGCTGGGACTGCTGCCCACCCGCAATTACAGTGAAGGCGTTTTTGAAGGTGTGGAGACGATCAGCGGCGAGTACCTGCATGAACATAATAAAGTTAAAACCATTGCCTGTGCGCAATGTCCGATTGCCTGTGAACAAATGTCTATGGTAAAAACCGGACCGTGGGCGGGGGCAATGACCGGTATTGAGTATGAATGCTTGTTTGCCAACGGTTCCAATCTGGGTGTTGATGACATCAACACGGTAATCAAGTTGATTTCTGTCGCAGACAGCAGCGGCATGGATGCCATATCTATGGGAATTACGATTTCCTGGGCGATGGAAACCTTTGAAAAGGGCATCTTCACCAAAGAAGATTTCAAATGCGAAAAGTATCCGGAAGGGTTTGAATTGCGCTTTGGCAATGGGGAAGCGGCCGTTACCACGGCGGAAATGATCCGCGATAAGGAAGGCATTGGCAAACTGCTTTCGGATGGCACGCGCATTGCCAGCTTTGTCACAGACGAGATGCGCGGCACGGAGACGTATAAATGGGCCATGCACTCAAAAGGGTTAGAGCCGGCCGGTTACGAAGCGCGCGGGCTGAAGACCTTCTCCTTGGGTTCGGCAGTCGGCACGCGCGGCCCCTGCCATAACCGCACGGCTGCTTACGACCCGGATATCCAGGGTCAGGTGGACCGTTTCTCTGTGGATGAAACCCGCGGTAGTTTGGCGAAGGATTCGGAAGAATACGCGGCGGTTTACGACACTCTGCCGCTGTGCAAGTTCATCCGGCGCTGCTTTACCGGCAAGGCTGACCGGGCAGGCGCCTGGCCAACCATTGTCAACCTGATCAACGCGACCACAGGATGGGAACTGCAATACGAAGATATAGACCCGATTGGCGAACGCGCCCATACCATCAAAAAGGCTTTCAACATCCGCGAGGGCTGGAAGCGTTCGGACGATACCCTGCCGTACCGCTGGATGCATGAACCCATGACTAAAGGCCCTTCAGCCGGACATTTCACCTCAGACGAAGAGTTGGAATACATGAAAGACTGTTATTACGAAGCCAAAGGCTGGACCAAAGAAGGCTTGATCCCCAAAGCCAAATTGATCGAGTTAGGCATGGCGGACGTTGCGGAAGAGATCGGCGTTTAGGAAACAGAGAGAAAAATGACATCTTCAACCTCGAAATACCAATATGTAGACTGCGATCCCGACCTGTGCATCGGCTGCCAGATTTGCGAATACGTTTGCTCTTACACCAAAACCGGTGAATATAACACTTACCGCAGCCGCATCCGTACGGTTCGTGTGGATGAAGTGCTGATCACCGCGTTAGCCTGCCGTACCTGCGAAAATGCCCCCTGCGTGCTGGCCTGCCCGCAGGACGCGCTGGATCAGGATCCCGATACGGGGATTATCGTTATTAACGCGCAAAAATGCGACGCCTGCGCCTGGTGTGTAGAAGCTTGCGACTTTGGCGCGATATCCGTTAATCCGCTGACCAAGCTGGTGGAAATTTGCGACCAGTGCGAAGATCAAGAAGACGGCCCGCAGTGTGTGAAGTGGTGCCCGAAGGAAGCCCTCAAGCTGACCACACCGGAGAAGCAGGCGCAGAAAGCCCGCCGGGATGTTATAAAGTCGATTAAGGATGAGGTCATACCCAAAATTCCTTTAAAAAGTACAACCTGTTAGTCATGCAAGTCAATACTCTATTTTTCAAAGGAGCGGCATGAGCGATAGCCCCAACCAAGAGGAACTGCGCATCGGTGTGTATATTTGCCACTGCGGCAGCAATATCGCAGGCGTCATCCCTCCCGCGGAGGTGGCCGAATGGGCCTCTCATTTACCGGGAGTGGTGCGCGCCACCGATACGCTGTACGCCTGCGCCGACAGCGGCCAGTCCCTCATCAAAGAAGACATCAAAAAATACAACCTGAATCGCGTGGTCGTGTCGGCCTGCTCGGTGCGCATGCATGAGAACACCTTCCGCGGTGCTGTTTCAGAAGCGGGGTTGAACCCCTTCCTGATGGAAATGGCCAACATCCGCGAGCAGTGCACCTGGGCGCATGGGCACGATAAAGCCGGCGCTCTGGAAAAAGCCAAGGACCTGACCGCCGCGGCGGTCGCCAAAGCGCGTTTTCTGACACCGCTGGAATTTATCACGGTGCCGGTTACCAAACGCGCCATGGTCATCGGCGGCGGCGTAGCCGGCATCAGCGCGGCGCTCGACCTGGCGGATCAGGGCATTGAAACAATTTTAGTGGAGAAAGAACCGACCATTGGCGGGGTCATGGCGCAGTTGAACAAGACCTTTCCGACTATGGACTGTAGTATATGAATTCTCGCACCTAAAATGGTTGACGCGGCGCGTCATCCGAAAATTACAGTCAAGACCTACACCAATGTTGAACGCGTAGAAGGCTACGTGGGTAACTTTAAAGTGCAACTGCGTGAGAAAGCGCGCTATGTGCGCGCGGACCGTTGCAACGGCTGCGGCGAATGTGCCAAAGCCTGCCCGATTGAAGTACCCAATTATTTTGAAATGAACCTGGCTCCGCGCAAAGCGGCATATGTTCCCATGAGCCAGTCTGTTCCCCTACTTTATACTATCGATATGGACGCCTGTATCCACTGCTATAAATGCGTGGACGCCTGCGGCGCGCTGGACGCGATTGATTTCAGCCAGGAGGATAAAATCGAGTGGGAGGACGTTGGATCTGTTGTGGTCGCCACGGGCTTCAACCACTTCGACCCCAGCGTGATCCCCGAATACGGCTACAGCCAGTATCCGAATGTGATCACGGCCATGGAAATGGAACGCTTGAACAACTCAGCCGGCCCCACCACGGGCAACCTGATAAGGCCTAGCGATGGGCGCAACCCGCAGCGCGTGGCCATCATCAACTGTGTGGGTTCGCGCGATAAGCGCTTCAACCCCTGGTGTTCCAACTTCTGCTGCATGTACGCCATCAAGAACGCCATCCTGCTCAAGCAGGCCAATCCGGACATCGACCTGTCCATTTACTACATAGACATCCGCACACCTTCCAAGGGCTATGAGGAGTTCTACGACCGCGCGAGAGAGATGGGCATCCACTTTATTCAGGGACGCCCCAGTTTGATCTCGGAAGACCCGCTGACCAGGAACCTGTATATCCATTCGGAAGACCAGGCGCTTGGCAAGGTGATCGAGAAAGAGTATGACATGGTCATGCTCAACCAGGCGGCTGTACCGCAGCCGGACGTGGATACGGTCAGCTCCATTTTGAATATTTCGCAAAGCCCCGGCGGCTGGTTCATGGAATACCATCCCAAGCTGCGCCCGGTGGACAGCCCGACCGACGGCATTTTCCTGGCGGGCGCCTGCCAGGGACAGAAGGACATCCCGGCTTCCGTATCTTCTGGTTTGGCTTGCGCATCGCGCGCCGGCCGCATCCTGCATTCGGATGAGTGGCAAATTGAGCCCATCATCGCGCAGGTTTGGGAAGACCGCTGCGTCAGCGCGGAAGGCAAGCAGTGCGGTGTGTGCGCCAAGGCTTGCCCGTACGGCGCCATTTCAGTCGAAAAAGGCACCGCGGCGCAGATCACCACGGCCAAGTGCCACGGCTGCGGCGGATGCGTGGCAGAATGTCCGCACAACGCCATCACCCAGATGCACTTCACCGACGCGCAAATTCTGGCGCAGATCCGGGCCCTGCTGGCGGAGAAGCCTGAAGAGAAAATCTTCGCTTTCCGCTGCCAATGGTGTTCCTATGGCGGCGCAGACCTGGCCGGCACCAGCCACTTTGATTATTCCGCCAACGAACGCGGTATCCGCGTCATGTGTTCGGCGCGTATGGACAGCGACTTTATCTACGAAGCTTTCCGCTTAGGGGCGGGCGCCGTAATGTATTCCGGCTGCCACCCGCAGGACTGCCACTACATCACCGGCCAACGTGTGGGCGCCGTCCGCGCCGACCGTTTGCTGAAGACGCTGGAAAAACTGGGCATGAGTCCCGGACGTTTCCGCATTGAGTGGATTTCCGCGGCTGAAGGCGATAAATATTCACGAGTGATTAACGAAATGCAGCAGACCATCAACGATATCGGCATGCAGCAAATCCTGGCTGAAAACGCAGCCATGCGGCCTGAGCTGGAAAAACGTTCGCGGCGCATGTACGAAGTGCCCATGGTGCCGGAGGCATCTACTTATTCCGATCAGATGGCCATTGCCATGAGCGTTACGGAGGTAAAGGATGGAAAGTGAACGCCCCCTGACCTTCGCCGATGAAGTGCGCGCTGTGCCCGGCGGGGAGCACCTGGATAGATGCTATTCCTGCGGCACGTGCGTCAGCCGCTGCCTGATCCAGCAGAAACTGGAGCCGGATTACAATCCGCGCCGGCTGCTGCGCATGGTCATGCTGGAAATGCGCGAAGAAGCCTTCCAAAGCCCGACCACCTGGCTGTGCTCGGCCTGTGACCTGTGCTACACCGCTTGCCCACAGGAGATCCATATCTCCAGCGTGATCAACGCGGTCAAACACTTGGCGGTGGAAGCCGGATACAAGCCGGTGATCCAATCGGCCAAAGTGAACGCGCAAACCTGCGTGGGCTGCGGCTTGTGCGAGCAAGCCTGCCCCTACGAAGCCATTACGCTGGAAAAGACCAACGTGCCCTTCCGAGGCAAGGATATGACCATCGCACAGGTGAACGCTGAAAAATGCATGGCCTGCGGGTTGTGCGCTTCGGTGTGCCGCTCGACCTCCATTGAGCTGGACGCGGCAGCGTCCAGCGAAGAATTTATAGAAGACATCCATAGCTGGATGATGAAGCAGCGCAGGGAGGTGGCCGCATGAACGCCAAACCGCATTTCTTCCTGTTCCAATGCCAATATTGCCTGGCGGCTTCCGACGACCAGCACTGGGTGGAGAACGACCTGCCGGAGAACGTCAAATTAATTAAAACACCCTGCACGGGGCGTATCAGCCCCATGTTCGTGCTCAACGCTTTTCAAAGCGGCGCGGACGGCGTGTTGATCAGCGGATGTATGCCGGAGAAGTGCCATTACATCAAGGGCAACCTGGGCGCTCGGCGCCAATTGGACGAGTTCGCCCGGCTGCTGGCCTATTTGGGCATGCAGTCCGAACGGGTGCGTTTTGTGTGGATGGACGTGAGCGAACGCGGCCACATCCAGCAGGAAGTGGCCGATTTCGAGGCGCAGCTGGCTGCGTTAGGACCATCCGAAAAGTTCGCCGCGATCAGCGCGGGCGGGGACGCGGGAGGCAGATATGGCCAATATTGATGCCCTGCGCCAGGAAGTCTCGCGTGTGTTATCCGAGAAGATTGTGGACGTCGTGCTGGGTTTCGAAGCGGGCAGCCTGCCCACGCGCAACCAGCCGGTATTCATCCATAAGGCCAATGAAAGTAAAAGGTTAGTAGATAACGGCTTCGGCGCCAACAACCTGGCCGCGCTGCTGAACCAGCGCCCCAAAGAAGAAAAGATCGGTGTGGTCTGCCGCGGCTGTGAAAGCCGCGCCATCCGCGCCCTGACAGTTGAGCAGCAGCTTAATCGCGAAAACCTTTACCTGATCGGCGTGCCCTGCCAGGGCATCATCGATTGGCGTGCACTCGAGCGTGCTGTGGACGGCGAGATTTTGGCAGTGGCCGAAGAAGGCGATGACCTGCTGGTCACGCTGAAGGACGGCGAAAAGAAGCTGGCGCGCGCGGAAGTGCTGCACAGCGCCTGCCGCAACTGCCGCCAGCCCGACCCGGTGGGGACGGACGTGGTGATTGGCGAGCTGCCCCAACGGGACGGTCTGCCGCAGCGTTCACCCGACGTGGCAGCTTTCCTGGGCAAGGACGCCGACGCGCGCTACGCCATCTTCAGCGAAGAAGCCGAGCGCTGTATCCGCTGCTACGCCTGCCGCGAAGCCTGCCCGATGTGCTACTGTACTGAATGTTTTGTGGACCACATCACCCCGCGCTGGAGCGAGAGCATGGTCTCCCGCGGCGGCACGCAAGCCTGGCACATCATCCGCGCCTTCCACCAAACCGGCCGCTGCGTAAGCTGCGGCGCCTGTGAACGCGCCTGCCCGATGGAAATCAAGATGGAATACATCACCGACCGCCTGAATGAGGACATGCAAGACATGTACGGATTTGAAGTAGGCGCCAACGACAGCGACCAACCGCCCTTCGCGGCTTTCTCGCTGGATGACCGCAACAGGTTCAAGGAGTAGAGCCATGACCTATAAAACTTTACCCTTAAACCAATTCCCCAAGCTGGTCAGCCAGTGGATGAAGAAGTACGACGTGACCGCGCCGGTGACTGTTAAAAATGGATTGGAATTCCAGACCCTCACAGACCCGGCCGAGATGGTGCTCAACAACCGCGCCAACAGCACTTACGCGCCCAAGTCCTTCTTCCTGCCGCAGTCTGAAAAGCTGTTCACGGTTGATCATGGGCGTTTCCAGGCACCGGAGTTGAAAGCCAAGCCGCGCCTGCTGTTGGGCGTGCGCCCCTGCGACGCACGCGCTTTCTGGTTGCTGGATACCGTTTTCCTGGCCAAGGGCGAGGAAGACGCCTACTGGCAGCGACGGCGCGCGGGCAGCCTGGTGATCTCGTTTGGCTGCGACACACCCTGCGCATCCTGCTTCTGCACCTCTGTGGGCGGGGGGCCTTTCGGCAAGGAAGGTTCGGATATCCAGATGACGCAATTGGAAGACGTCTATGTGTTCGAAGCTTTCACTGAAAAAGGCAGCGCGCTGATCGACAAACTGCCGGAAGCGGATGCCGAGACTGTGAAGAGAGTCAAGGCTCTGCAAAAAGCCGTTGCGAAAGAAATGCCCCAGGCATTTGATAGCACCGACCTGCGTGACCATTTATACACGTTGTTCGAGGACGATTTCTGGAAGGAAGCGGCCGAAACCTGTCTGGGCTGCGGGGTGTGTACCTACCTGTGCCCAACCTGCTACTGCTTCGACATCGTGGACGAAGTACAGCGCGGCGAACGCGTGCGCAACTGGGATACCTGCATGTTCCGCGTGTATTCCCAGGAAGCATCCGGGCACAACCCGCGCCCGAACAAAGCCGCCCGCACGCGCCAGCGCGTCATGCATAAATACGCCTACTGGATCGATTCCATCAACGCGTTCGGCTGCACCGGCTGCGGCCGCTGCGTGGTGAATTGCCCGGTGAACATCGACATCCGCGAGATCGTGAGCGCCGCGCAGGCACGCAGCGCGAAAATGGAGGCCGGACGATGAACCTCTACCAACCCATGCCCATGCGCGTTGAGCGCGTCATCAACGAAACCAGCGATCTCACGCTGAAATCCTTTGAGCTGACTTTCGAGAACAAGGCCGACCAGAAGGCATTCTTTGAAAAATATAATCCCGGCCAGTTCTGCCAGTTCTCCGTGTTCGGCAAGGGCGAAGCGCCCTTCGGCATCGCCTCGGCTGCCTGGGAAGGCCCGTTTGTACGCTTCACCGTGCAGAATGTCGGTTCGCTGACCCAAACCATTCATCATTTGCAACCCGGCGATCTGGTCGGCATGCGCGGCCCGTTGGGTAACGGCTTCCCGCTGGACAAACTGAAAGGCCGCAACCTGGTCATCATCGGCGGCGGCTGCGCTTTTTCAACGCTGTACGCACTGACCAAGCATATTATGTACAAAGAACACCGCAAGGATTTCGGCCAACTGACCATCGTTTACGGGGCGCGTAATTCGGGCTTGTGCCTGTACAAGGCCGACATCGAATCCTGGTACGACCGCAGCGACATGGTCGTTCACCAGGCCATCGACGTGCCCGAAGAGGGCTGGGATCACCACGTCGGGTATGTACCGGATGTAGTTAAAAAGGTTGCCCCGGCGCCCAGGAAGGCGTCGGCGATCGTATGCGGCCCGCCCATTATGACCAAGTACACCCTGCCCATCCTGAGCGAATTGGGTTTTCCGCCCAAGGAGATCTACACTTCGCTGGAAAAACGCATGAAGTGCGGTGTGGGCAAGTGCGGCCGCTGCAATATCGGCTCCAAATACGTCTGCAAGGACGGCCCGGTCTTCACGCTGGCTGAACTGCAGGAACTGCCGCAGGACATTTAAGGAGTAGCGCATGCCCGGAAGAGGACTAACTCAAAAACACAGCAGCCCCGAAGCCATTGTATTGGAGCGGGCCATGGTCACGCGCCATTACATCATGCGTTGGGACCTGGAGCGTTGCGTGGGCTGCCAGATCGGCCCGGCCGTCTGCCCGCATGAAGCTCTGACGCATGTGGACGCTGTACTGCAAGATGGCCGCATGAGCGTCAAACAGTTGGTGGAGGTAGATGCGGACAAATGCGTTTTCTGCGGCGAGTGCGTGGAAATGTGCCCGCTGAACGCCATCGACATGACCGTCAACGGCGAAGTGGAAAATCCCGTTATTAAATATGAAGCCTTCCCGACCCTGACGCAATCCACTGTGTTCAACAAGGACGCGTTCGACTGGTCGCGCAAGGATTTTGTCATCGACAACTGCCCGACTAACGTGATCAGTTACGATGGCGAAGCAGAGACCCTGCAAGTGGACGACGCGCACTGCATCCGCTGCCGTCAGTGCGAGGTAGCTAGCGATGGCGCTTTTATTGTGCAGCAGCCCTGGAAGGGCAGCGTCAAATTGCAGCGCGAGAAGTGCGTGGAAGGCTGTTTGGCCTGCGCGGATATCTGCCCCACGCGTGCCCTGCACATCAATGATGAGGGCGAGCTGGTGCTGGCGGACTATTACTGCATTAAATGCGGTGCCTGTATGCAGATCTGCCCGGTCAAACCGGAAATTGAAGAATACGAAGTGGTGGCCGAGGATTACGGCGTCAAGAAAGTGGTCAAACACCAACGCATCATTAACGCGCCGGAACTACCGGTGCTGGTGGAACGCTGGCGCGTGGCGCATTCGGAAGTGCACAGTGGTTCCTGGACGCAGGCGCTGCTCAAGCTGGCGGATGAGAAAGCCGAAATGGTGGAGATCGACCGCAAGCGCGCGCTCAAACGGCGCGATCTGATCCTGTCGCTTAAGGGCGGGCGCAATCACGCCAGCGAAGGCGAACAGGACGCTTAAGTTTCTTCTTCCACAGATTCACACGGATGAAAACATAAAATCTATTTAATAAATAGATACACACAGATAAAGTGGCTTCCTTTAATCCGAATCTCTTGCGAGGTTCGGATTTTTTTTATTGTTTTTGTAAATCGAAGACGAGACTGATAAAACAGAAGGTTAATAATATGAAACCACCTGCTGTGAATGGAAAAAAACCAAAATCTGACATTACGAGGAATGCAGTGACGATCGCGAAGCATTCCCTAGGGGAATCGCGAAGCACCCTCTTGTAAGGAGCAATCTCAGCTGTAAGACAAAGAGAAGATGGGGAAGGAAAATGTGGGGCAGGACTCGCAAAATGTGAGTAAGGAGCTAAGATTGCCGTGTCGCTTACCCACAGAAAAGCGAGTGGACAAGCTTCTCGTAATGACATGAGTGGGGGGAATGGTATAGATTAAAATAACTCTATCCAAAACTTTTCAAAATTACAGCTGAGGATGCCCTCTTTTCAGACTATATAAGGCCAAAAACGCATAGAAGGGCGATAAAATAAACCCAATACACGATACTAATGTTTATTTATGGAGGGAAGCTTGGACGAAAGCATCAAAGAGAAAATCGTTGCCGACGCAGTTGCGCGCATGGATGAGAATTATCATTGTTCGGAAGCCATTCTGTTAGCAGCTGCCAGCCGCTCCTTGCCGGATTTGGACCCGTTGGCCGTACGCCTGTCCACTCCCTTTGCGGGCGGGGTGGGCTGCTCGCATATGGAGCTGTGCGGTGCGCTTGCCGGGGGATTGCTGCTGATCGGCGCGCTGTATGGGCGGGAGGATGCGCAGACGAATGACGATCTTTGTCAGGCACTGACCGCTGGTTGGCGTGAGCACTTCATGCAGGAGTTCGGTTACACCTGCTGTCAGGACCTGCGTGAGAATTGGGTGGGGCAGCCGGGCCAGCCGGACTGCAAGGCGCTGGTGGGACGGACAACCGGCCTGCTGGTGGATTTCCTGGAAGAAACCGCCCATAAAGCCTGATCTATCTTTTCTTTATCGCGCATTCACAAGCAACCAAACGGAGATAACCATGCTCAGCAAATATCTGGAAATTGTCGAAAAAGGCGTCGTATTGGTCAACAACGAGGAGGTCAGCTCAAATGACCTGGGACCGAACGAGGCCATCATCCAAAATGAGGCTTCCATCATCAGCGCCGGCACGGAGCTTTCGCGCGTGTTCGCGCTCAAACCGGGCGTGACCTTTCCTGTGCGCCCCGGTTACGCCATGATCGGGTGCATCCTGCAAAAGGGCAGTGCCCTGACGGATTACGAAGTGGGCGAACGCGTGTTTTACCTGGGCAACCACGCCTCCCTGCTGCGCTTCACCGGCAACGGTGAGGAAGAGTGGAATCACTTTTTCAAAGTGCCCGAGGGATTGGATTCTGTGGAAGCGCCCCTGGTTTGCATGATCGGTATCGCCCTGACCGGGCCGAATATCTGCGAGGTCAAGATCGGCGACAGTGTGGCTGTGTTTGGGCTGGGGATGGTGGGATTGCTGGCGGCACTGCTCTACCAGATCAACGGCGCGCGCGTGATCGGGTTGGACCCGGTGGAGAGCCGCTGTGAGCTGGCGAAAACATTGGGCATCCGCGAGACGCTCGCCTGCGCGCCCGCGGAACAGGCCGAAGCGGTAAAGGCCCTGACGGATGGATTGGGCGCGGACATTGGCGTGGATGCGGTGGGACATTCCAACGTGATCGCGACTGCTATTCAGGCCACGCGGCCGTACGGCCAGGTGGTATTGTTGGGCACGCCGCGCGTTGCGGCCGAAGGCAACCTGACGGATATCTTCAACCCCATCCATATGAAGATGTTGACGGTGCGGGGTGCGTTGGCTACCGGCGCCCCGTTGAAATCCGTCCCCGGCAATCGATTGAGCTTTGAGCGTAATTACCGCACTGCCTTTGACATGATGCTGAATAAACAGATCGACGCTTCCAAGATCATCAGCCACGTCATCCGGCCGGAGGAAGCCGAGGTGGCTTACCACGGCCTGTACTACGATAAGGAGCATTACCGCTGTGTGGTGATCGACTGGCGTTAGTGAGATCAGCGTAAGATTTCCCTATCTATAAATTATTTACAGAATTCAGCGGCATTTTAAGTAGACTGCCGCTGAATTTGTCTTATACTTGTGCCCAATATTTATCCGCCGGCCGTATGATAGGCTTTAGGGCCGGTGTATTGAACTCTTCATTACTCAGAAGCACATGTCATTGGAAAGGCAGGATTACCCGTATGAGCCATTTTAAAATTGTGATCTCCGATTACTACTATCCCAACATCGACCAGGAACGCGAAATCTTCAAGCAATTGGGCCCGGACGTTGAGATTGTGGACTGCACCAAGATCATCCCGGGCGGCGCAAAAACATCCGAACAACTGCTCCCCTTTGTGGGCGACGCGGATGCAGTGATGACACAGTTCACAGCGGTGGATGCGCAAGTGATTGCTGCCATGCAGCAATGCAAAGTCATTGCTCATTATGCCGTTGGTGTAGATCTTATCGATATTGAAGCCGCCACCCGGAAAAATATTAAGGTTGCCAACGTTCCGGATTATTGCCTTGATGAGGTCTCCAATAGTGCCATCGGACTCATATTGGATGCCATGCGTAAAATCACGTTTTCACGCGATTTACTGTTGAAAGGGAAATTTTCCATAAAAGCCATCGAGCCGATGAAACGTTTAAGCGAGGCTACACTGTGCCTGATCGGTTTTGGCAACATCGCGCGCAACGTATACGCTAAAGCCAAAGCTTTCTTTGCGAAGGTTGTGGTTTACGACCCTTATTTCAAAGGTCAGGCGGATTATCCCGAAGTCGATTTTCTGACGCTGGAAGAAGCGCTGGCCCAGGCAGACGTAGTCTCCATCCACGTGCCTTTAACAAAATCAACCAAAGGGTTGTTGGGGCGCGCACAATTCGCGCAGATGAAGGACGGCGCGGTGCTGGTCAACACAGCGCGCGGCGCGCTAATCGACGAGGACGCCATGCTGGAGGCGCTGGACAGCGGCAAGCTGGGTTATGCCGGGCTGGATGTGCTGGCCGACGACGAATATGAGCATACTGCCTTCCTGCGCCACCCGCGTGTGTGCCTGACGCCGCATATTGCCTGGAACTCGGACGGTTCGCGCGAAGAACTGCAGCGCAAAACCGCCGAGAACGTGGTCAGCGCGCTGCTGACCGGCCAGCCGGTATACTGCGTTAATTAATAAAGAAAACCGTCCTCCATGAATATGAGTGGAGAACGGTTTTCTTTATTAATATCAGGGCAGGTTATTGCCCTGCGTATAGGCGTTAGGCGGTTTGGCTCTCTTTAGCGGTCGCCAGCCCCCAAACGATAAAGCCCAATGCCAGGCTGCCGGCAATACCACCTACGGCCAGGAAGGCATTGGCAACGCGCGGCAGGATGCTCTCGGTTATGGCCTGTAAAACAGTAGGGGAGCTGAGGAAGGTTGGCAGGCTGCCGAGATGCGCTTGTTGCAGCCCGTATTGGGCCCAATACAATGCGCTGCTGCTCTGCAGAACCAATCCCAATATGAAAACCGGAAGTGCGGAAATCATCAACATCCAGCCCAACCACTGCAAACGCACACGCCATCCACTGTCCGCGATTAGCGCCGTGATATACCAAAAACACAATGCAATGAATGCCAGGAATAATACCGACAGCATGACACCGGCCGGTCCAGCCATACCCGGCAGATAGACCTGCCAATCCTGCTGGTTTTGCCACTGCTCACTCAGGAGAACTTCATCCGGAATTTGGGCCAGGGCTTGCGGGAGGGCGGGTTTCAAGAAATTTTCGATCAATAACTCTTCGGAAATACCTTGTGGCTTGCAGGGAGTCTGTCCTTCTCCAAACCCGGGTGTTTGTCCGGACTGGCAATCGGGCAGGGCAGTTACCAGCGCGGTTAAAAATTCATCCTGTTTCTCTTGAGTCAGGGCGGTTTTGATAGGCCGCAGGTCGATGGTTGGTGTGAATTCCCGGGTTATCCCCTGAATATTATCGAAAAATCCATTTACAATCGCGCTAAACTGACCTTTCAGGTAATCCTGGGTGATCACGCTGCGCAGGACCTCCTTGAGCGCCTGGGTGTCCGCGTCCGCGGGCAGCGCGATATGGCTGCGCAGGACGTCATCCAGCGTCTGGTCGGATAAAAAAGCCTGGTAGACCTGATCCTGGTCCAGCGCGTCGGTGAAAAACGTGCGGTCCAACGCCCAACTAATGGTGCTGAACGCGGTCAGGCTGGCAACCAGCAGGGGGAAAACCAGGCAAATGGTAAAAATTATGGCAATCAATTTTCGCATGCTTACTCCTAAAAGAAATTTGGTCTGAAATATATACGGGTTAATCCGGATGAAGTTCTCTCTTTTTTTAACCCATGCCGGATCAGGGCTGATCCGTTGTCGAGTTGTCATCCGCCAAAGCCAGGTTATCGATGCTTATCGCTACCGAATTGTCCGCGTTTACACCAAAGGCAAATCCAATCACCAGGTTCGATGGATTGAATGGGCTATTTGCGTTCTCTTCCCATTCCACGCGATGAAGATCTTCCCAACGTAGCGTGACCGATATCCAACCTTCCATGCTTTCGGTGGTTGTTTCGATTGAGTATGTGTAGGTTTGCAGCGCGTCATCGCTGCCAGTGTACAGGTTGACGTCAAAGACCGATCCGATTTCCAATGCGTGAAGCATGAAGGTGAATCCTTCTGATGCGGACCAATCTTGCGCCTGGTCGAAAAGTATTGAGCAGGTTGCCCAGTCATCCGCCTTTACATCCAGGTTAACCATTAATGCGCGCGCACCCTCGTAGGCTGATCCCTCTTCGACTGTGCAATCCATCGATGTATTTGCCGGGTTACCGCTGAACAACTCCCATCCATTGGCGCTCAACGGGTTGTCGCTTTCAAAATCATCGATCATGGCTGCCGCTGCCATTGTTGTGCCGGTTGCGCTGCTCTCCGGGGAATTGTCCGCATGGGCTGCGCTGCTTATTGGGGTGGGTTCTTCTTGTTGGACCGCGGCCGGCATTTGCGAAGACGCGCTTGCCTTCCAGCGCTGATAATAATAATTAAGCAGGGGAATGAATTCCTCGGTTGCCTTTTGGCTGCCGATCTCAGAGGGATGGTCATCTCCGCTTGGGTAATACAGCGTATTGCTCGTAGAAGTTATATGCTCAATTTGATCGTTATTGTAGCGGTGATGCGCATCTTTGCCGGTCAGGATGTTGTAGAAATCAAAGACAGCCACATTTTCCAGTAAATAGTCATTTCCCGATAGCCAATCTTCCACCAGCCAGTTGTTGAAGGCACGCGCATTTTTCGCGTTTGCGCGGCTGCTAACCGGCGGAGCGGTGACGACGATGAATAATTTATCCGGCCGGGTTGCGAAGTATTGTAAGAGTTGGTTATATACATATTTCGCGCCGCTTACGCTCAGATCGGCAAACGTGCCGGGTGGATCGTCGGGGCTGCCGCTTAATTCCGAGTTGGGAAAACAGGATTTAAACATGATGATCGTATTCTCGCCGCCCGGATCGGCCAGTGAACGGGAATAATTACTTAATTGCCCATTTTCATCGTAAAGGGTTTGTGTGATTTCTTCTGTCCGGTCGCTGCGGAACCATTCCAACCAATCAGGAATATCCGTGCGGTCGCCGATCGCATCCGGCCCCCAGCCGTAGTTGGTGTCACTTACAAAATAATTGTTCTGTCCCAATTGCTTACCCAGGTTCCCGTACCCGTCCGTCAACCAATTTTCACCGCATGAATGGTGGATGAAAATCAACTTGACCGGCTCGTCTGGCGGCTGTGGGTCGGGAGAATGCAGGGAGTTTGCCGCGGTGGAGAACATATAAACACTCAGCAATAGGGATATCAGCAGGATCGTATGGATTTTACGCATGATTTCCATCTTTCTACTTAACTTAATCAAATTATAGAGAATAAAGAGGCAAAGTCAATTAACCAGGTGCCTCCTAAACTAGAAAATGTTAATCAAATATATAAATAAAACCCCGTTTTGTGTATATATAATCAGGATACCTGAGATACATTACAGGGTTAATATAATCAAATAGATTTAACTCATTGGAGGTTATTATGATGGACCGTATTATCGCAGCTTTTACGTTCAAACCCGGGGTTTATAAAGAGGTTGAGGACGACACCACGTTTACTTCAAGCGCCTGGATGATTGTGGCCGTGGTGGCCTTTCTCTCCGGCCTGGGCTCTACCGCGGCTGCCGCCGACGGCATTGGCGCCGGCTGGATCTTCGGCGCAATTTTCGCGGCGCTGTTTTCCGTAGGCGGATTTGCCCTGGGCGCTTTCGTGATTGGCTGGGCAGGCAAGACCTTCTTCAACGCGGATGTGACCTTTGACGAATTGGTGCGCACCCTGGGCCTGGCTTATGTCTGGAATGTCGTTCAATTTCTGAACATTATCACCCTGGCCGGTTCCGGAATGCGTTGGATCAGCCGCCCGATCACATTCCTGGCCGGCCTGGCAGGATTGTTTGCCTGGTTCATGGCCGCCAAAGAGGCGCTGGACCTGGAATGGCCGCAGACCATTGGTACGGTGATCATCGGCTGGATTGCCATGGCGATTGTTACTGCCATTGCCAGCGGTTTGTTGGCCGTATTCGGTTTGGTTAGTGTGAACGCTTTAATGGGTGCACTTTAGCTTGTTATCGGCTTTGAATTTAGAAAGGCAGCATGGGTATATTTTGTGCTGCCTTTCTAATAACACGACTCTTTCCTCCAGGGAATGCTTCGCGATTCCCAAAAGGAGTGCTGCACGGTAAACATTCCACCTGAGCAGGTGTGCGGCTTTTTGGGCGGCGAAACCAAAAATATCCAGATGCGTATAAATAAGTATAAGTAATGAATATCAAGGAGAATGCAAAATGGGTGAAAAGGTCAGCGAAAAAAGAGAATTAGGCGAATTTAACTCCATCAATATGCGTGGTATTGGCAAGTTGTTCGTTACACAGGGTAAAGAACAATCCGTCTTGGTTGAAGGAGATAAGTTGGCGGTCAGCCGTATTACCACCAATGTCGCCGACGGAAAATTGGTCATTGATGTCGGTCGCGATTGGGTGGAAAAAATCAGCGCGGGTTTTGACTTCCTTTCGGAAAACGATATCCGCATCAATGTTGTCATGAAAGAATTAACCGAACTTGAAGTTGCGGGTGCTGCTGATATTGAGGTAAATGATATTAAAACCGACAGCCTGGAGCTGAAGATGATTGGCGCTTCCAACGTCAAAGTAATGGGTTTGAAGGTGGATTCTTTGAAGACGGAAATCCCTGGTGCCGGGAAAGTTTTAGTTGAGGGCAAGGCGAAAGACCAATCGGTTACTTTGGCAGGCGCAGGTAACTTCAGCGGACATGAATTGGAATCGGACACTGCCAAAGTCGTATTAAGTGGCGTGGGCAGCGTGCAGCTATGGGTTAAGAAGGAATTGGATGTCACCATCGCTGGAGTTGGCAGTGTTGAATACTACGGAACTCCTTCAGTCAAACAAAGTTTAACCATGCTGGGTAAAATAACTTGCCTGGGTGAGCACAAGTAGAACTGAAAACAGGAAAAACACCAATAAAAGCCCGTCAGAGGTCAAATCCCTTGACGGGCTTTGTTGATTAGGTGTAAACTCAATTTAGAAAGAGAGAACAATGAGCGAAGAAATTTCATTAGATTTAGATCCTGACCCTAGACGCAGCTCGGCTCTTTATCCTGTTGAACATTTTTCACCGGGAGGTGAATCGGTTTAAACCGCACCTTGATTTAATTTAAGGTGGTCTCGCCCTCGGTACCGTTCAACGGATGAAGCCGAGGGTTTTTGCTTTCCATGGGCTCGAATCAAACGAGAAATGGAGGTAAACATGTTAACGATTTTAAAGACCACTGAAAATGCGTTGGTTAGTATCCCGCAGGTTGCTGACGGCGCTTGGGTGCACGTGGTGAATCCCACTCCTGAAGAAATTGAACAGACTTACGGTCTGGGTATTCCTCGGGATTTCATCACCTATCCCCTCGACCTTGACGAACGGCCGCGCACCGAGAAAGAAGCCGGTGCCACGCTGTTATTGCTGCGCACCCCTTATTACCAGGGTGAGACGCAGGATATTCCCTTTACGACGATTCCTCTGGGGATTATTTTGTGCAATGATTTCATTATTACCATCAGCAAGTACAAAATACCGCTGCTGGATTCAATTGCCAAAAGAGGGCGCTATTTTTCCACCAATAAACGGAACCAATTTATCCTCAATATCCTGTTGGCTATTGCCAATGAATACCTGGCGGCAGTACGCGCAATCAACAAGAAAGTTGACCTGATTGAAGATGAATTGCAGAAATCCATCCGAAATAAAGAGGTGTTGGAGCTTCTCAAATATCAGAAGAGCCTGGAACTTCTGTCTACCGCTTTGAAATCCAATGAGCTGGTATTTGAGAAACTGCAACGCATCCGTTTTTTCAAAGAATTTCCGGACGATTCCGATTTATTGGAAGATGTCATCACCGAAAACCAGCAAGCTATTGAAATGACCAATATTGCCAGCAACCTGCTCAGCCAGATGATGGATGCTTTTGCTTCCATTATCTCCAACAACCAGAACCAGGTGATTAAATTGCTGACATCAGTAACTATCGTTCTGAGTTTACCGACTCTTATTTCCAGCTTTTTCGGAATGAATGTGGCTCTGCCCTTCCAAACAAATACCGATGCGTTTAGTTGGGTAGGTTTGATTTCATTATCAATCATGGGCATTGCTGTAATATTATTTAAATGGAAAGATTGGTTTTAGGAGAGGAAAATGATTTATATCAGCAATATCATAGATAACAAAGTATGGGATATTTACGGGAAAAAGATCGGTAAGTGTCCAGATTTATTAATCTCCCAGAATGGTCATAAATTCCCAATCATATGTGCAATAAAATTGGAATTACACGATAATACCAAACTATTAATCCCAATCGAGAAAATCAGTAGTTTATTCCCAAGTATTACGCTTAATTCAATTCTCGATGAAATTGAACCTTATCGCGAGACAGGCAGAGATTTGTGGTTGGGGCATCAAATACTGGATCATCAGATTGTCGATGTTGAGGGCAAACGAGTGGTCAGGGTAAATGACGTCCAAATTGCTTTTGTGAATAACCATTTTATAGTAACCGGTGTGGATGTGGGCAACCTGGGTTTGTTGCGACGGTTGGGTTGGGACAATCTTGTGACAGGCATGTCGAAGTTGCTAAAAATACCAGTTCAAAAGAAGGTAATCTCGTGGGACAATGTTGTCTACGTTGAAGAAAAAGACCCGCTAAGGTTGAATATCTCACAAGAGAAAATCAGTAAACTCCCCCCTGCCGACATCGCCTCAATTATGAATGGATTGGATCGCAACACAAGCCGCACATTCCTGGAAAGTATGGATGATGAGACTCTGGCAGATACGTTGGAGGAAAGCCCCACCAAGACCCAAATCGAGGTACTTTCAAACCTGGATTCTGAACGCGCGGCAGATATCCTGGAGGAAATGGATCCTGATGAAGCTGCAGATTTATTGGCAGATCTGCCTGAGGAAACCAGTTCAGAGTTATTGGAGTTAATGAATGAAGATAATGCGGAACATGTCCGGTCATTGTTGGATTTCCCACCTGATTCAGCGGGTGGAATAATGACAACTGAATATGGATGGATCAATACAGGATTAACCATCGGGGAAGCAATCTCCTTTCTTCGCTCGTCCAAGGAAGCACAAGAAGTCGAGGATATGTACTATATCTATGTATTGGATGACCAAAAGCAATTGAATGGGGTAGTTTACCTACGTGATCTTGTAATGGCATCTCCTGAAGTACAGGTTGACGCGTTAATGAATGCGGATCCTGTTTCTGTGAGCCCAACCGCGCAACAGGATGAAGTGGCATACCTGATGGCGAAATATAATTTAGTGTCAATTCCCGTTGTGGACGATGAGAACGGGAAAATGATTGGTATTGTCACGCTTGATGATGCAATTGATTCTGTATTACCTACAGCATACAAGAAAAGATTGCCCCGGTTTTTTTAAAAATTAAAATAAAGTATTAAATAATGACTAACGAAATTAAAAAGAAGAATTTATTCAGAAGAATTTGGTTATATTTTGCAATTTTTGGACCCGGACTCATTACTGCTTCAGCTGATAATGATGCACCAGGAATTGCGACTTACTCAATGGTGGGTTCTTTTTATCAATATAAATTCCTATGGTTGATTGTTGTGATCACTTTTGGTGAAGTTATTATTCAAGAAATTGCTGCACGTCTGGGCGCGGTAACAGGTAAGGGGACAGCTGATTTGATTCGTGAGAAATTTGGGGTAAAAATAACCTTATTCGCAATGATTTGCCTTTTGATTGCAAATATGGGTACAACTATAGCTCAATTTGCTGGTATTGCAGCAGGAGGGGAATTAATTGGTGTCTCCCGCTATATTATTGTTCCGGTCATCTCTGTTATTATCGCATTTTTGGCGCTTAGAGGTACTTATAAGTATATGGAAAAGTTCTTGTTGGTATTATGTTTATCGGCATTAAGTTATGTGATTACAGTAATATTGATAAAGCCTGATTTTTCTGAAATAATTCGTAATACTCTACAGCCTAATATTTCAATGGACAAGAATTATATCCTGGCTATGTTGGCAACGATTGGAACGACAATCACTCCCTGGGGAATTTTTTATATGCAAGCTTCTGTTGTAGATAAAGGAGTAGATATTAAAGATTATCCATCTACAACCCGTCTTGATGTAATATTTGGTGCAACTTGGGGTAATATTATTTCGGCTTTTATAATTATTTGTACAGGTGCGACATTATTTGTAAATGGTATAAAAGTTGATGAAGCAGGGCAAGCAGCTTTAGCATTAGCACCACTTGCAGGAGAATGGGCAACACTATTATTTACCATTGGTTTATTAGGGGCTTCTATCTTGGCAGCAATGGTATTGCCGCTATCAACCGCTTATGCCATCACCGAAGCTTTTGGTTGGGAACGCGGATTAGATCAAAGTAAAAAAAATGCACCAGTTTTTTATGGACTTTATTTAGGTGTAATTGTATTTAGTGCTTTATTTGTTTTAATTCCTGGAATGCCATTATTTCAGATTATGTGGTTGTCACAAACTGTGAATGCAATCTTGCTACCGATCCTATTAATACTAATATTAAAATTGTCAAATGATAAAGAAATTTTGGGAAAGTACACTAATCATAAATGGCAGAATTATTTCGCGATCGGATTAACAATCATGATTGTTTTAATTACATTGGCCTTGTTTATTTTACAAATAAATAATTAAACGAGTTATTACTAACGGAGTAAACGGTAAAACCGGTATTTTTTCTACTAAAATGTTGATTATATAAAATCTATTGGCTTTTCTTGATTTTTCCAAAAATAAAAAACCGATTTAGCTATGCTGGTTCGGGTGATTTAGAACCACGGGATTTATTCCGATTATGGGTTGAATTTATCGGAAGTCGAATAAAGAAGACCGTTTTTTCTTTATCCGGCAAGAATCCAATAATGCCGTTGTGTTTTTCCACGATAGCTTTAGATATTGCCAATCCTAATCCGGCACCCGGATAATTTTGGGTGTTCTTTCCACGATGGAAGCGGTTGAACAAGCCTTCCCGGTCTTCATTGAGAATGCCAATACCATCGTCCTCAACCAGGATCAGGGCGGAATCGGATTCGGCATACAATCTTATATTGACGATGCCTCCGGGCGGGGTGAATTTTACAGCATTAGCGAGCAGGTTGCCGACCGCGCGGCGTAGATTCTCGTCATCACCTTTGATCAGGATCGGTTCCGGCTGCAGCAGTAAGTTGAATTCCACTTTAGCCTGTTCCGCTGCCGATGCGTAGATTTCACTGATCTCATTAAGCAGATGGGTCAGGTCGATTTCTTTAAATTTTGTTTTTTCATTCTTGGATTCCAGTTTGGAGAGGTTCAGCAGATCCCTGGAGAGGCTGTCCAGACGGTCAATCTGCTCCAGCGAGCGGTGGATTATGGGTTTGGCTTTCTTTAAGGATGTTTCGGTTAATGCCAGGGTTAAATCTGCCCGTAGCGAGGTCAATGGTGTGCGAATCTCGTGAGCCGCGTCCGAAACGAATTGGCGCATTGTTTCTATGCTGTGTTGGATGTGCGCGGCCATCTGGTTGAAGGTGTCTGATAATGAAGCCAGTTCGTCAGGTTTATAAATAGGTGAACGGATCTCGAAATTGCCATCTTTCATTTCAGAAGCGACACTTTCCAAATTTACCAATGGTTTGGTTAGGTTACGGCTGACGATATAACCGATGATGGTGGAGATCACCACACCAATCAGACTGGCAATTCCCCAGCCGCGAATAACGTCGGTAATGATGCGCTGGCTGTATCGTGGGCTTTCCGATAACTCGACGTATCCCAGGATTTTATGATCCAGGTCATAAAAGGGTGCATGAACTACTTTTGAAGACCGATTTTTATATACTGAAGTGTCAACTTGCATGAGGATAAAGCCGAATATGTCCGGGTTTGCCTGAAAGGAATATGCGGGCGGTGGGTCATCATTGTTCGTTTGACCGTCTTCTTGGGAAGGTTCCAAGGAAAAAGAGGATGCATTCGTTGTGTTTTCAGTTACGGGGGTCTCTTCTGCATTAGATACTTCACTGGGCATGCTACTGGGGTCAATGCTATGTGTTATATCAGGCGCGGATTGAGATTGTTGATTGGAGAATTGCGATCTGGGAACTGTGATATTCCAGCTTTGTGATGGTGAACCGGAATCAGCTATGGCATAACCGTTCACATCGAGAATTCGCACTCTTGATTGGATCAAGAACGCGGTTATTCTGGCCTGGTTTTGGAATACATCCTGATAGTCCAGCAGCGAGTCCCCCAAACTGATCTCGGATTTCTGGACAATTCTCGAAATGCTGTTTGCGGTACCAAACACGTTATCATTCAAGTATCGGTTTTCAAGGTTGTTGTAATATTTCCATATCGTCAGGGCCAGGACAATCCCGATCAATGTGGTTGTCAACAAGGCCAGAATCCCAAATGATAATGGCAGTTGTGTCTGCAGAGACCTAAATAATTTGTGTTTTTTCATAAGTTATCTTTAGTTTATTTTAATGCAATTACCGGCGGCACTGATTGGGCTTCCAAAACGGATTAAAAGCAAATAGGCAGATAATGATGGATGAAAAAACGTTGATGAAAACCGATATATACTGCGGAAAAGATGAAGCTTTTCCCTCTACTAACCATCTTCCGGGCCGGTTTATTAAATAATCGGCTGTAAGCTTAAACGATCAATGTTTAATCCCCCAGTATGGTGAATTACTGTCTCTTAATGCTAGTCAGGGTTAGCCGATAGACGGTAACCGATGCCGGGTACAGTCAAGATTAATTTGGGATGGGCAGGATCGTACTCGAGTTTTTCGCGTAAGCGCCGAATATAGACCGTGATGGTTTGGCTGTCATTGATCTCCTCGGTTTCGTACCCGCGAATGCTGCTGACCAGTTGTGAGCGGCTGAGTACCTGGCCAGGGTGTTTGGCCATATGCACAAACAAACGGTATTCAGTAGGGGTCAGGCTGATTACGTTCTCATTGCGAGTTACCGTGGCCCGTAAAATATCAATGGTCAGGTCGCCAATGAAAATCAATTTGGATTCGGTGGAAGAAAATTCGCCGTACGCGCGGCGCAGCAAAGCACGGATGCGGGCATTCAGCTCGTTGGGGTTGTAGGGTTTGGTCATGTAATCATCCGCGCCGATTTCCAGGCCCAGAACTTTATCAATGGCTTCATCGCGAACGGTTAAGATCAGGATGGGTTGGTGCAAACCGGCCTGACGAATCTGCCGGCAGAAGTCGAAACCGGAACCGTCTGGCAGACGAATATCCAGGATGATTAAATGCGGCTGCGTTTTTTGTGCGGCTTCAATTCCTTTTATGCCTGTATTGCAGATTTGGATGGAATAACCTTCCCGCACCAGGCCGTCGTTCAGGCTGCGAGCTACGGCCGCGTCATCTTCAATGATTAAAATACGAGGATTTTGAATTTGTAAAGTCATTTCTTTATTCCCGGCTTTCTTTGGTTGAAAACATTATATCTGCCAAAATGTAAATATATATTTCAACCTTTGATTAATAAATTAATTATCTGTTAATCCACTCCGGTAAACAAAACAGACGTTGATCGTGCAACAATAACGAAAATTATTCTCCTACAATTTAATTGTTTTCATTCTAAACCGAAAATGATATTAAATTGATTTCAGTATGTAAACAACTTGTAAAATATATTAATGAGATCTGACAGGAAGGGCCGGATTTAAAATAGAAAGGTTATGAAAAAGCCTCCCGATTATGCGGGAGGCTTTTTCCATTATTCAACCGGTAATTCACTGGTTACAAAATCTTCCACCATGGAGATGATATCGATGAACCCATCCACGTTCCAGGCAGCCCGGCCAATGAATAAGCCATCGATATGTTCCTGGCTGATCAGGGGCAGGGCGTTCTGCGGATTGACGCTGCCGCCGTACAGTACGGGAATATCGGCTGCCTGTTTACCGAAGATTTCCGACAGGACTTTTTTGATATGCGCGTGCACCTGGTCGGCGTATTCGGGCGAAGCGGGGGAACCGGATTCGCCAATGGCCCACACCGGTTCGTAGGCAACCAGGATGTTCTCCGCCTGCGTTGGACTGACCTGATGGAAAGCGATTTTTAGCTGGCTGGTCAATTTCTCGATAGTCAGGCCCATTTCCTTATCCTGGGCGGTTTCACCAATGCAAACAAGCGGACGCAGGCCGTTCTGCAATACAGCTTTGACCTTGGCGTTGATCATCATATCTGTCTCGGCAAACATGGCGCGCCTCTCGGAATGGCCGATCTCGACCATGCCGGCTCCTGCGTCTTTGATCATCAGTGGGGAAATTTCGCCGGTGGCCGCGCCGCGGTCGAGCCAATGCACGTTCTGTGAGGCTACTGTGATTTGGGAATCTTTCAACTTCTCGGTGACAGCGTATAGAACCGTGAAAGGTACGCAGATAAAAATGTTGCTGCTGGGATGCCGCTGGTTGCAGTAATCCTTGATTTTGTCGGTGTAAAGCATGGCATCACTCATTAAGTGATTCATCTTCCAGCCGGTTCCAATCCATAAATTCTTCATTAAGACACCTATCTAACCAATAAAATTTGTTGTTGCGGTCGAGATTGAAAACTTATTTCCGATAAGTCTCGTCAATGGCGTTGATCTTATCCACTTTGCGAGTCGAGCGCCCGCCGGCAAATTCACATTTCAACCAAATGCCTACCAGGTATTTTGCCGTCTCCGGGCCCATGGTCAACGCGCCCAATGTCATGATCTGCGCGTTGTTGCTCTTGCGGGCACGTTCGGCAGAATATGGATCGCATACCTGCGCGGCGCGAATACCAGGGAATTTGTTGGCGGCGATAGCCATACCGATACCCGTCCCGCAGATCAAAATACCACGGTCACATTCACCGCTCATGATGGATTTTGCTACCCGTTCGGCAATATCGGGGTAGTCTATGTTCTCATTTTCTTCGACCCCGCAGTCTTTGACGAGTTCAATTTCTACGTCGCTTTGTTCTTTTAAAAAAGCTTTGATGATTTCTTTCAGTTTATAGGCCAGCTCGTCGCAGCCAATCGCAATCTTCATAATCTTCTCCTTACCAATAAATATGTATTTAGAAACATCTCACTAAAGTGAGGAAATGTACTCTTTCAATGCTTCAAAGATGAGCGTGATGGAAATAGCGCCGGGATCGGCGTGTCCCAGGGTGCGCTCACCCAACGTTTTTGCTTTGCCAATTTTCGCTGTGAAGGTTTTGGTCTTTTCCATGCCCTCATGGGAAGCCGCAGCCACCAATCCGGCTAATTCTTCCAGCGAGCTGCCGTTGTACTGGTTGGCAGCGTCCACAGCCGGTTCCAAGGCATCCACCATGGTCTTGTCGCCGATGCTGGCATTGCCGCGTTTTTTAACCATAGCCAAACCTGCTTCCAGCGCTTTCTGATAGCCCGCGGCGTCTAAAATTTCCACACCTTGCAGTGCTTTACCGGCGCCCATGAAAAACGAACCGAAGATGGCGCCGGAAGCGCCGCCAATGGAAGCCAGCAGGCTGGTGCCGGTGTTGAAGAAGACTTCTTCCACGTTATTCAAGGTTTTGGCTTCCAGCATGTTATTTACGGCTTCGAAACCGCGCGCCATTCCGATGCCGTGGTCGCCGTCGCCAATGGCCTGATCGGCTTGCGTCAGCATGTCCTTGCTGTCCACCATGCGGCCGGCGATAAAGTGAAAGGCGTCTTTCACCTGGGAGAGGGATATTGAATCGATGGTCATAATGGTTTACCTTTTGGTGAAGGCGAAAGATTCCGCCGGCATGTCGTAGTATTTTTTCAATTCATCATCCAGCTTCAACAGTGAAATGGAAAAACCGGCCATTTCCTGTGATGTGCAGTAAGAGCCCATCATGGTATTGTGCACGTTAATCTTGGCTTCTGCCAGAATTTCACGTACCTTGCGGTTGACGATCAGCAGTTCCATCATGGTGGTGGCGCCCAGGTTGTTGATCAGCAGGCAGACTTCGTCCCCGTCTTTAAAGGGCAGATCTTTGAGGATCAGGTCGGTCATGCGGCTGACCAATTCGTCCGCAGGCATCAGCTCTTCGCGTGATACACCGGCTTCGCCGTGCAGGCCCATGCCGATCTCGATCTCGCCCTCGCCAATCTCAAAGGTGGGCTGGCCGGTTTCGGGGATGGATCCGGGGGAAATGGCTACACCCATGGAGCGCGTGAAATCGCGCGCCTTGGCGGTCACGCGGAAAACTTCATCCAGCGAATCCAGCTCCGCAGCGGCGGCACCGGCTACTTTTATGACAAACAGGTCGCCCGCGATACCACGGCGGTCGTCGATCCGTTCGAGCGGAGCGGAGGCGACGTCGTCGTAGATTCGCACGGTTTTAGTGGAAATGCCTTCCAGTTCGGCTAATTCTGCCGCAATGTCAAAGTTCATATTATCGCCGGCGTAATTACCGTAAAGATAGAGGACACCTTTACCGTGGTCGAGCGCTTTGGTAGCGGCTAAAATCTGGTCGGGAGCAGGCGCGGCAAAAACATTGCCGCTGACAGCACCGTCGGCTAGATGATCGCCAACGAACCCGGCGAAAAGCGGCTCATGACCGCTGCCGCCGCCCACCAACAGGCCTACTTTACCGGCGGGGATGGAGGGGCGTATAACCGCGTTGGCATCTTCAACCTTTACTATTTTGCCGTGGTTGGCCAATAGCAGACCTTCCATGGTTTCTTTCACAACATCTTTGGGATTATTGATTATCTTTTTGACCATTGGCATTTACCTCTATTATTATTAATATTTTTAATGCATGAATTAAATCATGCAATTATCACTTTGGGGCCTCGTTCCTCGATTTGTTCTACCAGATCTTTGGATACGCCTGAATCGGTCACCAGAATATCAATGGCGTCAATCGGCGCGACCGGCATCAGACAGATACGGTTAAACTTGGAATGGTCGCTGACAATGATCAGCTGTTCGCTGACTTCTATCATTTTTCGTTTAACAGAGGAAACAGCCGGAACGGAGGGGTTGGCGGCAGTCAGCCCTTTCTCAAGGGAGATTCCGTCAATACCGATGATAGTCTTTTGCGGATGGAATTGGGTGACAAATTCATCCGTCATATAGCCCACAAAGACACCGTGGTCTTTTTGGGCTAATCCGCCCAAGGCGTAAAAATTAATATTGGGATTATAAAGAAACTCGGGGATGAGAATGATTGAATTGGTAATGATGGTCAGGTTTTTTTTATCCGTCAGATATTTGGCAACAGCTTTGGTGGTACTGCCGCCATCCATCATAATCGTATCGCCGTCCTCAACCAGTGAAGCGGTTTTTCGTCCAATCGCTTCTTTTTCCAGTTGAAAATGGGTCATACGCTCGTTAATGCTATCCAGATTGATGACAATATCATTGTTGGGAATTTCATCGCGCAGGATAGCGCCCCCGTGGGTGCGCTGGATCAGGTTGCGGGTTTCCAGTTCAGCCAGGTCCAAACGGACGCTGGATTCGCTGATATTGAACTCTTCAGCCAGGTCAACGACAAAGACTTTTTGTCTTTCCTGGATAGCGTGGTAGATCATAGCCAGGCGTTCTTCTCTAAATATTTTCTTCGGTTCACTCATATTCAAAATCCTTGTCGGGGACTGCGTTTAATTTATTGTATTTGATAATTATAAATACATCCGGATTGATTGCAGTACCCCAAAATACCAATAAAAGATGTTAAATGAAACAAAACGACAGTAGATTGATGCTTGAATTATACCATACAATAGGTAATGAGAACAAAGAAGTGCTTATATATTGACAAATATTCTCATTTGCTGTAATATGGTATTAGCTTAACTTAAAATATTCAAGGAGATCACTTTAATGTCTCAAATAGGCAAACAATTACGGTTAAATAGAATGTTGAATCCCAAAAGCAAGAATGCCATTGTGGTTGCGATGGATCATGCGGCAGTATTGGGCCCAATCCCCGGTATCGTCAATCCGGTTGAAACAGTGAAAATGTTGGCTGCGCACAAGCCGGAAACTTTTTTCATGCCCAATGGCGTTGTCAAACAGGTTTACCCCAGCTTCATCGAGAATGATATCCCGTTCATGGTATCCATCGATACTTGTGTCGAAATGGGCCCTGAACCGAATTACTTCATGCTCTCCGATTCCGTGATGCACGCGGTGCAGTTGGGTGCTTCCGGCGTTTCCATGCACGTATTGGTGGGCGCTGAAAAAACCAGCGATATGTTGAAAGGCCTGGCTAAGGTCGCGGAAGATTGTGATAATCTGGGCATGCCTCTTATGGCGATTATGTATCCCTGCGGATTTGACAATATTAAAGACGTCAAGCATGTAAAATGGGCGGCCCGTATCGGCGCTGAACTGGGTGCGGATATTGTCAAGACCTATTACACCGGTTCAAAGGAAACATTCCAGGAAGTGGTGGAAGCCTGCCCAATTCCGGTCATGCTATCCGGCGGCAGTCTGACCGACGAACCCAAAGAATTCCTGACCGTGTTAAAGAATGTAGTGGACGCCGGCGGTCGCGGATGTGCTGTGGGCCGCAACCTGTGGCAGTATAAAGATCCGATAGCCATGCTGGAAGCGATGAAGTTGATTATGCACGAAAATGCTTCAGTTGATGAAGCTCTGAAAGTTCTGTAAAATTTACTGATAAAAATTATGGTAAATCAATTTGTGATTTCTCAGGTAATCCGATCCGACACTGTGGATCTCAACCTGACCGGGATCAAAAGCAAGGAACAATTGCTGGATACGATGATTTCAATGTTCCTGAAGGCCGGCGTGATTGAATCCAGGGAAAAATTTCTGGAGGCAATCTACGAACGTGAAGCGTTGGGCCCGACCTACATGGATAATTGCATCGCGATCCCGCATGGAAAAAGTATGACCGTCAAGACCCCCTGTGTTGCATTTGCTCGCTGCAACGAGGGGGTTTTCTATAACACCCAGTTGGGTGGCGGCATTGTCAAGCTTATTTTTATGCTGGCCATTCCCGGCGAGATGAGTGGAGAGGAATACATCCGGGTTCTTTCACGATTAGCGCGGTTACTGATCTACGAAGATTTCATTGCCGCTCTCTACAAAGCGGAAACCTACGACGATGTCATCGCAGCTATCAAAGAAGGTGAAAAAAATTTATCCTGACCGTCCTCAGGATTTATAAAAAATTTTTAAGGAGCCAATCTTATGAAAATCGTAGCTGTTACATCTTGCGCAACCGGTATCGCCCATTCTTATATGGCTGCTGAAGCATTGACCAAAGCAGTTAAAGGAACCGAAGACGAGATCAAGGTAGAGATACAGGGCGCCATGGGTATCGAAAATCGCCTTTCCAAACAGGAAATCGCTGATGCGGACCTGGTGATATGGGCAGTGGATGTCGGTGTGCGGGAGAAAGATCGTTTTGAGGGAAAGAATGTTATTCAATTTGGACCCTACGAAACTATCTGGGACGCGAAAAAGACGATTATTGAGGCCAAGGAAAAAGCAGGCCTTTAGATTTTTGGTTCTACATTTTGGACGTGGATTCAATTGAAAGGAGGTAGTGCGTATCAGAAAACGTCAGCAAATGTTAACGGTAGTTTTAATTAATTATTAAAAAGGAGAAGTTTAATGGCTAATAAAGAGTCTTTTTTTGGCGATATTAGAAAACACCTGATGACCGGTGTTTCCTACATGATCCCATTTGTGGTTGCCGGCGGTATTTTAATCGCGCTTGGTTTTGCGATGGGCGGCATTTTTGTTTTCAATACTCCCGGTTTCCCTGCCGATGTGTTTGCCTGGGGTAAAGTTGCCATCAATTTGATGGTGCCCGCACTGGCCGGCTATATTGCCTATTCCATTGCGGATCGCCCCGGTATCGCGGTTGGTTTTGTTGCCGGTATGATGGCCTCAAACCAGGGCTCAGGCTTCCTGGGCGGCATGCTTGGCGGTCTGTTGGCGGGTTATGTAGTCAAAGCCATCAAGCAGCTGAAAGTGCCTTCGATGCTGAAATCCCTGATGCCTGTGTTGATCATCCCCCTGTTGGGTGTGTTCATCGTAGGTTTGGGAATGACCTACGTTTTAGGCGGACCGGTAACCTGGTTGAACCAGGTGGTTGCCCAGGCGTTGGATAGCCTGAGCGGCGGCGGCAAGATCGTTCTGGGTTTGGTCCAGGGCGCTATGCTGGCCTTCGATATGGGCGGCCCTGTCAATAAAGCAGCTTACGCGTTCGCGCTGGCTTCCGCCGAATTGGACAACTGGGGTCCCATGGCTGCGAACTTCATCGCTTCCATGAGCCCGCCGGCCGGTATCGCTTTGGCGCTGTACCTCTTCAAAGATCGCTGGACTTCGGTTGAGCGTGAGGGCATCAGCGGTTGTATCGTTGGTGGTTTGGCGATGATCACTGAATTTGCCATTCCCTACGCTGCTGCGGATCCTTTACATGTACTGCCTGCGACTATGGTCGGTTCAGCGGTTGGCGCTGCGTTATCCTACATGTTTGATCTGTCGCTGACAGCTCCCCACGGCGGTCTGTTCGTTATTCCTTTGGCGAACAAGCCTTTCATGATGCTGCTGGTTTTCGCCATTGCCATTGTGGTAACTGCAGGAATGCTGTTCATTCTCAAACCCAAAGTCACAGAGTCAGAGGAAGAAGCCCTCTCCATGTAAGTATGGGCAAGGTAGACCATTAGGAATCCACGTAGATTAATAACATTAGGGCTAATTGCAAAGAGGTGTGCGTTACCGCGAATACGATCCGTACGAACATCCTGGCAATTAGCCCTCCTTTATTTTATATGAAATTGATGATTTATGGAAATGACAATCAGGAGTATTAAAAATGACAAAAATTAGCGATGTAATGGGCAAGCTGCCTTTCCCTCCGGGGCAGTTGCAGCCCAAACATATCCGTAAAGAAGAATATATCGACAGCATTTATCCCCCTGCATCTCCCGAACTCAGCGATCTGACCCGCTTCATCGTCAGCACCGATAAAATGTTTGTCGGCACCTATCAATTGGGCCCCGGCGGTTCTTTTAACCCGCCCGATCTGCACCCCGGCGACGAGACCTACTACATCCTCAACGGCACCCTGACCCAGCAAAATGCCATTAACGGCCAGGTCATCCGGGCTTACGAGGGTGAATCCATTTGGATGCCCCGCGAAGCCTGGCACAAAGCCTTCAATTTTGAAGATGAAATCCTGCGTATTCTATTTTTCATTGCGCCCAAAGCTTGGGATGAGAAAATTCCGCCGGACGATTACCCGCACGGGGACGATATCAAAGCCTACAAGGGCAAGAATAACGCCAAATATCCGGTTCTGTCTTCGCTGGATAAACCCTACAAGGTCGGTACGACCGACGATATTGGCCGTTGGCCGGTACCCGGGCCCGAAGGCCGCAAAGATCCCATGCTGTTCTACCGCATCCGCGAGGAAGACAAATTGTTGAATATCTTTGGTCATGACGATACTTTGCTGGTGAAATTCTTTGTCTCCAATGACCTGATGCACATGGGCGAATTCATTCTGCCCGCCGGCGGCAAAGGCCCGCGCCTTTCACCGGTGGACTGCCATAAAGGCGATTGCGCGCTGTTCGTAGTAGATGGACCAGTGACTGTCTATCTGCCCGAAACCGAAGAGGCCTTTATCGTGAATGTGGAAGATACCATGTTCATTCCTGAAGGTGTCCCTTATCGGTTGATGAATTTCACAGCTAAACCGGTGAAGGCTGTATTCATGATTGCACCGGAGCTTTAGGCTCCTTCCAAACGGATAAAACCGGTTCAAATATAGGTGAAAAAGGCAGAAGGGGATTGCTATTTAGCGGTATGGAGAAGTGTCCTTTCTGCCTTTTTCCTGTAAGTAGAGTACTGTTAAAATAAACCTGATCGGAAATAGAGAAAATGAAAAGTGACATGCCGGGTACGAAAGTTCAATGTCCATTCGATGGTAAGCTGGAGATGCCGGGCCGCTGCATTGCGTGCGGTCAGCCCACCCAGGGCAAGAAATGGCAGATAACCACGACCAATTTTCTCAGGAATCATAAATATATTTTCAAGTTTCCAATCTGCGATGATTGCGCCGAAGCGCAAGCCAAATATGTCAATGTAAAGCCGATTAATATCATCAGCGTAATTATCGTTCTCTTAACAATTGTCTCATTCCTTCACCCCTCTGTGGAACTTTCTCCGGTCTTATATAACTTGGGCGGCGCGATATGGCTGAGCATCGTCATCGCTTATACGCTTTGGATGAATATAAAGGCCTGGCGAGAAAATACCGCGGAGGTTGCGGAACGAAATTCTATTCTGAAGAGTGCCGTGCGTTTTGAAAGAGTTGAAATGCCCCGCAAGAAAAAAAAGGGCCAGGCTATTATTTGGTTTACCAACAGCCAATTCGCGCGAGATTTCACTCGATTAAATAAAGGACAAGTGCTATAAATAAATATGTAATTTAGTTTTTTTTAGTGAGAAAAGTATTCAAATCGCAATGGGGGAGTTGACTATTAATGGTGGGCAATGTGATTTGTGTTTACCAAATTGATGAGCTCTGTATTTGATTGAAGTTATCCATTGTTTATATAGTGTCAGTAATAAAGAAATATATTTGGCGGAATTAATAATATTTTTTTCTATTTACTGTTTGCAAAAAATAATCAGGGATGATTTTATTAACAATTTATTTGAATATGATACAATGTAGTAACAACATTACGTTATAACGAATATTGATGGATTTGTGCCAATTATGCAATTATTTTATAAAAATTTGGAGAAAATGTACGCGGTTTGTATTCTCTTTTCAATCCGAGACAATTTCCCTTATTAAGGATTAATTTAATTTCAATTTGGAAGAAAAGGAGGTCAGAGGAAATATAAAAATAAATCATTTGTTTTCACAGAAATAAAAAAATTTATAAAGGAGTGAATTATGTCACCAATACTAACTGCATTAGTATTAGCAATTTGGGCCTACATATGTGTTTATGATATGTTGGCTCCTATGTTTGTTCTGGCCAATCGTCCTTTGATTGCCGGTTTTGTAACCGGTTTAATCGTCGGCGATGTCCAGACCGGTATGCTAATCGGCGGTACCCTGGAGTTGATGTCATTAGGTGTTTATACCTATGGCGGCGCCACGGTTCCCGATTACACCGTAGGTGCTATCCTGGGTACTTATTTCGGTAAAGGCGGTAACTTTGATATCGGTATCGCTCTGGCGGTCCCGGCCGCTTTGCTTCTGACCCAGGTGGATATCCTAAACCGTTTCCTGAACTTCGTTTACGTCCACAAAGCGGATAGATTTGCGGAAGAGGGCGACGACAAGGGCTTCGAGCGCATGATGGTTTGGACCAGCCACATTATTTGGGGTTTGTCCCGCGCCATCCCGGTCTTCCTGGCTGTGGCTTTCGGCGAACCGGTCGTGAAAGGTGTCAGTTCGTTCTTTGAAACCTTCCCCTGGATCAACAAGGGCATCACCGCTGCTGGTGGTTTATTACCGGCCATTGGGTTTGCGATGCTGTTGAAGATCCTGCCGGTGGAAAAATATCCTGCCTTCCTGCTGTTGGGCTTTGTACTCTTCGCGTATCTGAAGATGCCGCTGTTGGGTATTGCCCTGTTCGGTGTGGCGGTCGCTGGAATTTTCCAATACGTCAAATATCAGAAGCAGGAGGCATAAGATGGCTACTAAAGCGAAAATCACGCATGCCGATATCATGAAATGCTTCTGGCGCTATATTTTCATGTCGCAGTGCGGCTGGAACTATGAGCGCATGCAGTCCGTTGGCTATTGCTACTCGATGCTGCCTGTCCTGAAGAAAATGCACCCGGATCCTGAAGATTTCAAGGAAGCTTTCATCACCAACCTGAACTTCTTTAACACCAACCCGGTTGTCGGTACCCCCCTGATCATGGGTGCCCATATTGCGTTGGAAGAAGCCGGTGCTTCATACGACACGACCGAGGGTTTGAAAGTCGGTTTGATGGGCCCTCTGGCCGGTGTCGGCGACACCCTGGTTTGGGCGCTGTATAACAGCATTATCTTCTCCATTGCCGCTATCATGGCGTTGAATGGTAATGCGATGGGCCCGATCATGGCGATGGTCCTGGTGTTCTTCCCCTACATGGCTATTCGCTACTGGCAGATCACCTGGGCGTATAAAGAGGGAACCCACTTACTGACTTCCATCGGCAGTGGCGCCATTGGCCGTATCACCGAATTTGCCACCATCGTTGGCTTGATCGTGATCGGCGGTTTTGCTCCCTCCATCGTCAGCCTGACCACGCCATTGGCTTACAGCCAAGGCGCAGTTATCAACGGCGAAACTGTAACCCAGACTGTTACAGTTCAAGCGCAATTAGACGCGATCTTGCCTTACATGCTGCCGGTTTTAGCTACCTTCCTGTGCTACTGGCTGCTGAAGAAGAAGAGCTGGAGCCCCGTCAAAGTTATTTTGATGTTAGTCGTCATCGGTTTCATTGGTGGCGCCTTGGGTATCTTCGGCTAAATTTCATCGAATCAAAAAAAAGCAGGGTAAACGTGTTTTACCCTGCTTTTATTGAGCTTATTATTAGGAGTAAAAATGCAAAAACAATATTTTGACCTGGCCGTTGAGAAAATTACGGCTATTAAGACAGATGAGGAAGATCATATTCGCGAGGCTGCTAAATTGGTAGCCGGTTCATTAATGAACCGCAATTGGGTGTACACCTTCGGCAGCGGCCATTCACAGTTATTAGCAATGGAAGTCCATGGCCGCGCAGGCGGTTTGTACCCAATTGTACACATCCCCGACCCGATGAACGGCCGCGCTGAAAAAGTGGAAGGTTTCGGACCAATCCTGATCGAGGGGCTGAATTTTAAAAAAGGTGAGACGGTTTTTGTGATCTCCAATTCAGGCAGAAACCCGGAACCGTTGGAAATTGCCTTGGCAGTGAAAGAAGGCGGAGCTAATTTGGTCGCTGTAACGTCATTGGCCCATTCCAAATCGGTTACCTCACGGCATTCATCCGGTAAATTACTGTACCAGTTGGCGGATGTGGTTTTGGATACCCACACTCCCGCCGGCGATGCCTCCCTGGCTTTTGAGAACAGTCCCATTCGCTCCGGTGCATTGTCCACCGTGCTGGGCGCAGCTATCATGGATGCAGTTGTGGTGGAAGCCATCGAAATGATGCTCAAACAAGGTTTTGTGCCGCCGGTACTCATCAGCTCAAACCTGGATGGTTCCGATGAACATAACCAGCGTATTATGGATGAATACGGGCAATTCCCGCAGCCCCGTTTTATATAATCAGGCAAGTTTGGAGGAAGGTTGATTAGTATTTTGATTGTCTCGCATGGGAAATTGGCAGCCGGTATGCTGGATGCACTGCGGATGCTCACCGGAGATCAGGGCCAGATCGCTGCACTGGGCCTGTGTGAAAGCGAAGCCCCGGAGGAATTGGTCGAGCACGTACGCGCCGAAATCAACAAAATGGATGATGGGGATGGCGTCTTGATCGCGGTTGACCTATACGGCGCAACCCCCTTCCATTCCAGTGCGCGCCTGTTTCTGGAAAGCGATCGAAAAATCGAAGTCGTCACCGGCGTGAACTTGCCGATGCTGGCTGAAATTATGGTCAATCGGGAAGACACAAGCCTGGAAGATTTGGTCAAACAGGCTTATCAGGCTGGATTGGACGGTATCCAGATGCTGCCGGACAGTATTCGAAATGCGAAATAGCGAATAAAATAATGATACATAAGGAAGGAGAATATTATGTCAGTTATGCATGTCCGAATGGATAATCGTCTGATCCATGGTCAGATCCTGGTTTCATGGAATTCTCATTATAAGATTGATCATTTGATTGTTACTAACGATAAAGTTGCAAACGATCCACTGCAAATAACGTTGTTGAAGGCTGTAACTCCCATTGGAGCCAAAGTTTCCGTGTTGACGGTAGAAGATTGTGTTAAATATTGCCTCAGCCCGGAAGCGGAGAAAGAAAACATTTTCGTCATCGCGAAAATGCCGGAAGATGGTTTGGAATTGGTGGAACGCGGCCTGAGCATCCCTGTGCTCAATCTCGGCAACCAGGCCTTTGTCAGAAATTCCAAAAAGCTGTCGAACACCGTTTTCCTGACAGAAGAGGGTGTGAAGGCTTTGAAGAAGATTCATGAGAAAGGCATCAAAATAACTTGCCGGATGATGCCTACGGATGCGGAAGGTGAATTCTGGCCAACCATTGAAAAAACTTTCCCTGATTGGACTAAATAGGTTTTTATCTTACGTCTTTGATTATCGCTGGAAAGGAGCACCCTGATCCATGTTTAACGCTGCTGCAGTAGAAGTTGACATCACTCCCCCGGTTGGGGTGAAAATGGCCGGTTACGGAGCTCGCCTGAAAGCCAGCCAGGGGATTCACGACCCATTAAAAGCCCAAATCCTTTTCCTGGAATTGAACGATTCCAAGGTGGTCTTGATCAGCATGGATTTGCTGGCTGTACAAGCTCAGTTTTCAAAAAATGTGCGAGCGGCTATAACCGAGAAAACCGGTGTGGCTGAAGACCATGTGTTAATCGCCTGTTCTCACACGCATTCCGGTCCGCAGGGTTTTAATCTGGACGATTTGATCCTGCAAGAGACGCAGTACGAAACGCTTCAGGAAATCACCTGCCAGAAAATCGCGGGCGCGTGCGCCTGGGCAAAAGGATTGCTACAGCCGGCGGTTATTTCACTGGGGCACAGCACAATCGATGGATTGGGGCTGAACCGCAATGACCCGCAAAAAGGCGCGGCCGATCACCAGGTTTCTGTGCTGCGGATCGACGACGCTTCCGGAAAACCGCTGGCTGTACTGTTCAACTATGGCTGCCACCCGACTGTGATGGGGGCGGAGAATTTGCAGATTAGCGCGGATTATCCCGGCGCGGCCAGATCCATGCTCAAAGGATTGTATCCGCAGACGGTTTTCATGTTCACCAACAGCGCGGCGGGCGACGTCAGCACGCGGTTCACTCGCCGCAGCGCGACTTTTTCTGAAGTGACCCGCTTGGGTCAAATCATGGGCGCGGCAGTGCTGCAAGCCATGAACGTAGCTGAAAGCTTTGATCCGCAAACGCTTAAAGCGCGCGTTGAACCGATTGACTTGCCTTTAAAAGAATTTCCAACTGAAGCAGAAACACAAGAATTATTGGCAGAAGCGAAAGACACATTGAGCCGTATGCAGGCAGAGCATGCATCTGCCGGCGAACTGCGCAAGATCATAACGAAAATTGAAGGAATCGAAGTACTCCTGCTGCAAATCAAGTATTATAAAGGGAAGGAAAAATTACAGTCGGAGCTTCAAAGCATCCAAATTGGCCCGCTGCATATCGTTGCGGTTCCAGGTGAACCATTTTCAAAAACCTTCCTGGATATCAAACAACGCATCCAACCCGACCAGGCTATTTTGGTGGGTTACGCCAATGATTACAAGGGCTACTTCCCGGAATCCGTTCCTGGATTGCCGGGCACGTATGAGGATTTTGTCAGCCCGTTTTCTTCCCAGGCTGCATTAATAATAAAAGAACTCGTCATAAAATTGATTAAGGAAAAATAATGAATGAAATTTGGATAATTCGCATGCTGGGTGTTTTCTTTGCTTTGTTCGGCATTGCCATTCGTTTAGGGTACTTTAGGAAAATGTATTTTTCCAGCAAGGGCGGTATCTACGGGTATCTTCCCATGGGGTTATTATTTGTTCTTTATTCTTATTATGAAGAAATCTCCGCCGGCAATTCGGTGAATATGACGATTTACTATGCGGCTTTCGGGTTATTGATTGTGTGCATTCTCTATTTCAGTATCCGCAAACCGATTTGGATGAAACCGATCTGGGTCACCTGGGTAGAAAAATACCCGCAGAAAGTGATTACTAAGATGGCCGAAGGAATCAAAGATAATCCGGATTGGGAGAAGAATACAGCCGACGAAGCCAGCGTGGATGCCTGGGCAAAAAAGATTTCCCGCAAATAATCTTGATCCCGGTTAACGGCACCAGACCAGTCAAAGAAAGAAACCATTTTTAACCTTTACTTTTAATATAAAAAGAACCATTCGAACCGCACCCTTCTGTTAGTTTTGTCCAACTTTCGGGTGCGGTTTACTTTTAGGCTTATTTTTTAAAACTCAGTATGATTAAAAATAAGCCGCAGGTTGATCAGTTTATCCAGGGCCAGTCAAGCGAACTTTGAATTGATCAGACCGGGCTTATATTTCGGTTTTGCAGTTCAAGATGCACTTAACAAATGAAAAAGAATGTTGGCAACCAATCAAAGCAATCATATTAGGATACAATTTCCTGGTTGATAAGGTTATTAAGACAGCAAGAAGTGTATTAAGAGAAGTCTCTGATCCAATTTTTCAGGTAGGAAAAACATGACTCAGCCAATCCAACAACCCATTGCAGGCGGAAGTTTATATCGCCTTTCTGCGTTTACAACCGACCCAAGAGGAGGCAACCCGGCTGGCGTTTGGATTGGTCCATCTCTGCCCGCGACAGTTGTCATGCAGCAAATAGCGGCTCAGGTGGGCTATTCGGAGACGGCTTTTATTTATCCCCAGCATGGCCTTGAACGAAACATACGCTATTACAGCCCGCAAAAAGAAATTGATTTCTGCGGGCATGCAACCATTGCCTCGGGTGTATTGCTGGGTGAGTTGGATGGCGATGGAGCTTACCGGTTCAACACTCGTGTTGGCGTTGTACCGGTTAGCGTGCAAAGCGAAGAAGGCCAACGGCGTGCTTTCTTAACTTCGGTTGAGCCGTCCAGTAAACCTGCCCCAACCACGGTTGTTGAAGAAGCACTGGATTGTCTGCATTGGGAGATCGACGAATTGGACTTGGCAATTCCTCCTGCATTCGCTTATGCCGGAGCCTGGCATTTGGTTTTGGCGGTTAAAACCGCTGCTCGTTTATCTGATTTGCACTATGATTTTGAACGTCTCAAACAACTCATGTTGGCGGAAAATCTAATTACCTTACAACTGATCTGGCGGGAAAACGATGAACTTTACCATGCGCGTAATCCTTTTCCGGTGGGAGGGGTCGTTGAAGACCCGGCCACTGGCGCAGCCGCCGCAGCGCTGGGTGGTTATTTGCGTCAGGCAAACCTGCTTCAAGCCCCCGCCAGTTTTATCATCCACCAGGGCAGGGATATGGGGCGTCCCAGCCATTTACGAGTACAGGTGCCGGCCAGGGGTGGTATTGTCGTTTCAGGTACCGCCGTGCAATTGGACGTTGAACAGGCAATCTAGGTCATTGTCCGCCGAATATAAATCTTCTCCCTAAAAGGGATAAAGAAATCGGATATTAAATTAATACCTCTGGTTTTATGAATAATATTCATAGCAATTGAAAATATATTTTATAAACTGTAAAAGGAGTAACAATGGCCCGTAAAACTGTATCAAGCCAAAACGCACCTGAGGCGGTTGGCCCTTATTCTCACGCTGTTTGGACCGGAAATTTATTGTATTGTTCAGGACAATCCCCTATTGTCCCCTCGACCGGAAAAATAATACCCGGTGGAATCATTGAACAAACGCAGCAGGTTTTTAAAAACCTTGAAACCGTATTGGCGGGTGCTGGATTGACGATGGACAACGTTATCAAAGTAAATGTGTACTTGACCAGCATGGCTAATTTTGCCGCGATGAATCAAGTGTACCAGGGATGTTTTTCACAACCTTATCCCGCCCGAACGACGGTGGCGGTCGCCGAATTGCCGTTAAACGCTTTGGTTGAGATCGAATTTATTGCTGAAAAAAGTGAGAAGTAAACATATTCAGATAAATCATCCGCTTCCTATTTAAATTTGATCGGATTTAAGACATATTCCAGCAAATTCGCGTGAATTTTTAGTATAAGTTATACTTGCGGGCGATGAAAAAAGACAACGTCCCTGTAATTCTGTGTGATTTTGACGGCACCATCACACGTGCTTGTTTATGCGATTTCTTGTATAAAGAATTCGCGTCGTGTGGATTGAAGTTTTCAGAACTATGGGCCGAAAGCAAGATCGGCACAAAAGAAGAAATCGAAAGCTCGTTCCAGTTCATCCAGGCATCACGCGAGGAAATGGAACGAGCTTTGGCTTCTATTGAAGTCGTCTCCGGATTTGAGGAATTTTATCAATTCTGCCGAGGCCAGGGGTTAGAGCTGACCATCGTCAGTGATGGTTTGGAATGGGCCATCCGTTATGTGCTAAGCAGGGTGGGTGTCAAGGACATCCGCGTAATGTCCAACCGTATTTTCTTCGAACCGCAGGGATTTCGTTTTGACTTTCCCTATTACAACCCCTCCGCAACTCAAGCCGGCGTGTGCAAACGAGACATCGTAGATGTATTAAAGAAGAAGGGCGAGCGTATTATCATGATTGGGGACGGGCGCACGGATTTTGAAGCCAGCCGTCTGGCTGACTTTGTCTTTGCGCGCGATGCGCTGTGGGATTATTGCCAGGAGCATCAAATTCCGTCCTGGCAGTATGATAATTTTTTTGATATCCTGGCGTATATTCAGAACCCGGACAATACTCTCTAATCGGCGGGAAAATCTATTTCTTTTTCTTCTTTCTGTTTTGCGCCGCTATCGCATTGGCTTTTGCGCGGGCCTTCAGGTATAACCCCATCGGAATGGACATGACAAAGCCCAGCACAAAGGTGCCGCCCCAAGCCAGGGCAACGATCAGTAAAATTTGCCACCAGATCATCCCACGTTGGTATAGCGTGAAAGCCAGCAGAAAGTACGCCAGATAGGTAAACCCGCCGGCATATGCCAAAACTCTATAGGCTTTTTCATTGAAATAAACCTGGGTGATGCTGACCAGCAGCGCCAACAGTACCACACCGGCGATAAATCCAACTTTGAGCGAAAAGAAATAGGTACACAGACAGAATAACAGGACACTGAGATCATGCGGCAGGCTTTGCCAGCCGATCTGGGCTTGCTGGCTGGTTTTGGCTTTAATGACCTGCCGGCGCACATCTTCGAACTCTTTTTCCGTCAGTTCGTTATAACGCTGTATCCAATCCGATTTTTGCTCTTCCGTCATTCTCTCCAGATCGAGTAGTTTCAGGTCGAATAATTGTCTGGCAAGTTCTTTGGCTCGTTCAAGTCTCTTTTGTTTATCCATTCTTCTGTCTCTTACCTCTCATTTTTTCGTTCCTATAGTATATAAGGTCAGGGCGGACACGTCAAATAGGCTGTGCTTTGGCTGGATAAAATAAGGTCACCTGCAAATTCTTGCAGGTTATATTATAATGGTAATTACATTACGACATTACAACAATCCATAAGATTATGGACTCAAATAAAAAAGGATTTGCTATGAAAAACTCAATTTGCATCAATGCTGGCCAGATTTTTACTCCGACGGTTATTTTGCATGACAGCTGCGTGGTTGTAAATGATGCTGGCAGGATTGAATTTGTCGGACCGCGCGCCAAGGCACCCACGGATGCTGCGCAAACTATCCAGGCCGATGACCTGCGTTTGTCCCCCGGTTTAGTGGATATCCATGTGCACGGCGGTTATGGTATCGGTTTCGGGATTGGAGATAAATGGGAAGCGGACCTGGAGAAATATTCCAACTGGGTCATCAAGAGCGGCGTGACTGATTTCCTATGCACGCTTTCAGCCGGGACGCATAAGGAACTGTGTGAAATGATGGAAACCTATGTGTCTTATCTGGAAAAAGGCACTCCCGGCGCGAAAGCCATCGGCATTCACCTGGAAGGCCCATATCTGAACCCGGAACGCAAGGGTGCCTTCAATCCAGCCTGGCTGCGCACACCCAGTGTGGCGGAAGCGCACGATTTCCTGCGCATCGGCGGTAAATGGCTCAAGCAAATGACCATGGCGCCCGAGCTGCCCAATGCCGTGGAAGTTGCGGCGGAATTCCGCAAGGCCGGTGTGACTGTGGCACTGGGCCATTCCAACACCGATTACGATACCGCCCGCGCGGCATTAATGGGCGACTTCACGCACGTAACGCATACCTATAACGCGCAAACCGGCCTCAATCACCGCGCCCCCGGTGTGGTAGGCGCTGTACTTTCCTCAGACGAGATCACTGGTGAGTTGATCGCCGACGGCATCCATGTGGATGCGGGCGCCATGCGCGTGCTCCTGCGCGCGCTGGGCACTCAACGGGTAGTGCTGATCACGGACGCTATCCCCGGCGCGGGCCTGCCGGACGGCGTTTACAGCTCTATCGGTCAGACTATCACGGTCAAAGACGGCCGCGCTACACTGGCAAACGGCACCCTGGCCGGCAGCTCGGCTGTTTTGAATCACTGTGTCCGCAACGCGCACGTGTTAGCCGGCGCCAGCGTGCAGGATGCCATTCGCATGGCTACCCTGAACCCGGCCAAGGTAATCCATATGCAGGATGAACTGGGTGTGATTGCCACCGGCCGCAAAGCCGACATGATCCTGATGGATGAGGATTTCAACGTGCGCATGAGCATGGCGGATGGCAAGGTGCTCTACAGCGATTTATAGCCATTCATAAAATACGGATAGCCGCTTTATAAAAGGAGAGGAATTCATGGAGGAAAAAGGGTATATCAAGTATTTTGACGGCATAGAAGCACTGCAAAAGAAGATCCGCGCGACGCAGGGCCCGAACATCGAAAAAGCCGCCCGCATTGTGGCGGAAGCATTGATGAACGATGGTCTCCTGCATGTGTACGGCGCGGGCCATTCAGCCTGTATCACCGAAGAGATTTTCTTCCGTGCCGGAACGGTGGCGGGTATCAACCAGATCCTGGATTTGTCCCTGGCCGGGGCGGTCAATGCCTGGAAGAGCGCATACATGGAGCGCCTGGAAGGCATCGGCGAGATTCTCTACCAGCAGAGCCATGCTTCTCCACAGGATGTGTTCCTAGTTATTTCCAACTCCGGCCGCAACGCTGCGCCGATTGAGATGGCGCGCGAAGCCCAAAAACACGGCCACAAGGTCATCGTGGAAACATGCTCCGAATTCAGTAAAGCACAATCATCGCGCCACTCTTCGGGCAAGCGCCTGCTGGATTATGCCGACGTGATTCTGGATAACCAGGGCGTTTTTGGCGATTGCATTGTTGAGATGGATGGGTTTTCCATGCCGATGGGGCCGGCTTCCGGCGTACTGGGATCGTTCCTGGTGCATGCCATGCTGGTGCAGGTCGTCTTTACCATGCGCGATATGGGCGTGGTAAAACCGCCGGTCTTCATGCATGGTAACCTGGACGGTGGCATGGAGTTCAACCAGCAGCTGCTGGAAAAGTATTGGCCGCGCATCCGTAACTGGTAAGCTGATATTGAATGATGAGAACCGCTCGCTGACTGGTAAATGCGGGCGGTTTTTCTTAATATACGCTGTTGACTGAGCATCTGCTCAGATTGAAGCGAGGGGCAGTGAGGCCAACAGCTCCGTAGATCGGGTTTGGAAACCTGACGCAAAAATATATAACGGCGGTTTTAGAAAGCCGTACTACAGGCCCGTCGTCGGCCCCCTCCTAACCTCCCCCATTTCCTGCGGAAATAGGGGAGGAACTGTGTAGGTCAGGTTTCCATACCTAGCGGGATTACGAATGTTTATCTGTGTTTATCTGTGTGAATCTGTGGTTCATTTGAAAGGCTGGAAGAGACTCTCACGCCGCTTCGCAGCTCAGGTTGACATTAGAGGGGTGGGTCACACATTCGCCTGCCCCCTCCGGGGGTGTTTGACATCATCTCGTCAGGCATGCCCCGCAGGGCACAGGCGAAAGCTTGACATACAGCCCCTCCCCAACCCTCCCCATCCCGTCCTCGCCGGGATATGGAATGAGAAAAGTGACATAATCTCGTCAGGTAAGAATACCTGACCTACGTGAACCATGGTTAGTCTTGGAGAGCACAGGTGGAAAGCCAGCCCACGACCCCTTCCCAACCCTCCCCATCCCGTCTTCGCCGGGATAGGGAGGGAGAAAAGTGACATGATCTTGTCAGGTAAGAATACCTGACCTACGTGAACCATGGATTGTCTTGGAGAGCACAAGTGGAAAGCCGCTCTCGGGTGCATAACCGGACCGTAAATCAGGCGCGAATGCCGTTGGCGTAGAAGACCTCGAAATCCGGATAGAGGGTTAATTCCAGGTATTCCATGCGGGCGGCCAGCGCTTCGGCCCGGCGGCGGGTGGATTGGGAGACCAGCATCATCTGCGCGCCCAGCCCGGCTGCGTTGCCCACCGCACGAATGCGCTGAAGGGGGATTTCCGGCAGCATGCCGATGCGTATAGCCTGCGCGGGTAGCATGTAAGACCCAAACGCTCCGGCGATGAGCACTTCATCGATTTCCTGCGCGTTTACCTTCAATGCATCCATCAGTACATCGATGCCGGCGCGGATGGCTCCTTTGGCTAACAGCACCTGGTCGATGTCTTGCTGCGATAGGGTGATGGGGCGGTCTTCGCTGTTTCCGGCTGCCAGCGTTACATAAGGTTTGCCCTGTGCATCCAGTTTCACCAGAGGATGGTTCTTGTCCAGACGCCCGCGTTGGTTGAGCAGCCCGCCGGCGCGCAATTCGCCCAGCGCGTCCAGGATGCCGGAGCCGCAAATACCGCTGGCAGGCGTATCCCCGATGACTTCGCAGGTGAAATGCCCAGCGTCCAGGTGAACGTGCTCGATGGCGCCCGGCGCGGCACGCATACCAAAGCGGATGTGCGCGCCCTCAAAAGCCGGCCCCGAAGCGGTGGAGACGCTGAGGATGCGCTCCCCTTTTTGAAGCGCAATTTCCGTGTTGGTGCCGATGTCAATCCCCAAGCGCACGCGTTGATCCTCGCCAAAGCCGCACGCCAGAAGAAACGCCAGATGATCGGAGCCGACAAATCCGGCAATGACCGGCGGGGTATAAGCCAGCATGCCCTGCATGCCGCTCAGGCAAATCTGCGGCGCGGGTGTTAGTTGCGCGCCGGATACGACCGGCACAAAAGGCGAAACAGCCAATCCACCTGTGGGCAGGTTGAGGCAGAAATGATGCATGGCTGTGTTGCCCACCAGGCAAACCTCGGCTACCTGAATTGGCTCGAGGCCGCATTGCTTAGTGAGTTGCACCAGGGCTTGTTGAATGGACTGCATCAACACATGATGCAGTTCCAAAGCTTCGCGTTCCCCTTTTTGTGCGTACGCCAGGCGCGCCATGATATCTTCCCCATACATAACCTGTGGGTTGGGGAGCCCGGTAACGGCAAGCAATTCACCGTTCTCCAAATCAAGCAGGTAGCAGGCCAGTTTGGTGCTGCCTATGTCCACGGCCAATCCGGCCAGGGGGCTAAGCGGCTGCGGAGTCACATGCTGCAGGCGGCTGCCCCGCAGGATCAGGTTTACCTGCCACTCGTTCCGGCGCAGTAAATCTGGCAGTTCACGCAGCACATCCATATCCGCCGTTAGATTTTCGTCTCGGCTAAGGTCCCGGATACGATCAAAATCAGCTTGCAGGTCATGTAAATCGGCAGGCTTTGCCTGAAGGTTCATTTGTCTCAAAGTGGGGTCAATGGATAGCTGTTTATGGCTTGTGCCGGTTTGCAGTACTTGTCCGGCTGGCAGGGATTCCGGCGGGATGAAGATCTGGGTTGGACGGTCAATCACCGCGCTGCAGGCCAGACGGTAGCCCTGGGATAATAGCCGGGCGGACAGGTGGCGTTCATCTGCCGGCCGGACAGACAGATCAGAGGGGGACTCGATAAAACGAACAACGCATTTTCCACAGGTGCCCTCGCCGCCGCAGTCCGATCGCAATTGCAATCCGGCTTGGCGGGCGGCAGCCAGGACTGTGAGCGCTTCTTCCGCTACCAGGCGTTGGCCGGTAGGTTGAAATTCAATCGTGAAACTCATCGATGGTTTTCCTCATGAGATTGATTATATAAAAAAAGATGAGAACTTAAAACAAAAATCCACATGATATCCATGCGGATCGCCAAAAAATGGGACGTGATTTGTTTAGAGGATCAGATCGGCAACCGAATTTACTACGCGGCCGGGCCGGTAGGGGAATTCTTCGATTTGCTTGAGAGAAGTCACGCCGGTTAGTACCAGGGTGGTTTCCATGCCGCTTTGAATACCTGCGATGATGTCGGTATCCATGCGATCGCCGATCATAACGGTGTTTTCGGAGTGCACACCCAGATAATTCAACGCTGAACGCATCATGAAGGGACTGGGTTTACCGCAATAGAAGGGTGAGCGCCCGCTGGCTTTCTCAATCAGGGCGGCCATAGCGCCGCAGGCGGGCGTGATGCCATTTTCCGAGGGACCGGTCGGATCAGGATTGGTCGCAATAAATGAAGCGCCTTCCATGATCAGGCGCACTGCTTTGGTGACCTGGCGGAAATTGTAGTCAAAGGTTTCGCCCAGCACTACGAAGTCGGGATTCTCATCGGTCATGATGTAGCCGATGTTGTGAATGGCAACGTTCAAACCGCTTTCGCCAATCACGAAGGCCGAGCCGGTTTCTTTTTGTGCTTTCATAAAATAAGCTGTAGCCAGCGCGGAGGTGAAGATGTGTTCCGCGTCAATATCAATACCGGTGTTCTGCAGTCTGTGAGCCAGGTCTACCTGGGTATAGATTGAGTTGTTGGTGAGCACCAGAAATTTGATGTCGTTCTTCTTGAGCGATTCGATAAACGTATCCGCTCCCGGGATGAGTTTCTTTCCGTGAACTAAAACACCATCCATATCAATTAAATAATTCTTTTTTTCTTCCATATTTTTCCTTACTTTTGGTTTTGTTAAATTTACTAACCCACTATTATTATATTCGTTCTAAAAGGTTTTTTTAAAAAGGGATCCGTTCAATTTTCCGCCGGATCCCTTCTTTTTCTAAAGTAATCAGTTGATCTTAGCTGACCAATTTGCGAACTTCTTCCAGATGTCCTGCGCTGCCGAGATAATCATTCTTTTGGGCAATGAATTTGGCGTATTCGGCCATGAAGATCTTGCCGGGTGCGCGCAGATCGAAACCTTCCGGATGCTCGAGGAAATATTCGCGGTGTACGCGTGTCCAAACCAGGCGTCCATCGGTGTCGATGTTAATCTTGGTGACACCTAATTGGGCTGCCTGGCGGAATTGGGAAGCGTCCACGCCCTTGGCACCCAGCAGTTTACCGCCGGCCGCGTTGATGCGCTCGACTTCTTCCTGCGGGACTGAGCTGGAACCGTGCATGACCAGCGGGAAGCCGGGCAGGTTCTTCTGTATCTGTGAAAGCACATCGAAGTGCAGCGACTGGCTGCCCTGGAATTTGAAGGCGCCGTGGCTGGTGCCGATGGCAACGGCTAACGAATCGCAGCCGGAGCGTTCGACGAAATCTTTGGCCTGATCAGGATTGGTCAGTTTGGCATTATCTTCGGAAACGCTGACGTGCTCTTCCACGCCGCCCAACTGTCCCAATTCTGCTTCAACAACAATGCCTTTGGCATGAGCCGCATCGACCACACGTTTGGTGATTTCGATGTTCTTTTCGTACGGTTCGCTGCTGGCATCAATCATGACGGAACTATAAAAACCGCTTTTGATGCAATCCATACAAGCTGCCTCATCTCCGTGATCGAGGTGAACTGCGAAAATAGACTCGGGGAAGACCTCGTCGGCTGCCCGAATGATGCCTTCCAGCATCAGTTTGTTGGTGTAACTGCGTGAGCCTTTGCTGATCTGGATGATGAAAGGCGCCTGGCTGTCAATATTTCCCTGGAAAAGCCCCATAGCTTGTTCCAGGTTATTGATGTTATAAGCGCCTATGGCATATTTGCCGTATGCAGCTTCAAATAATTTTTTGGTTGTAACAATCATGCGTATCTCCTTAGTAATGATCCCAATTTTGTACGAATACAATTATAGTATTAAATATGCAAGCGTGTGGATAATTTACAGGCGCATTAATCAAATGTTAACTCCAGCTCCTTTTAATCCAATTTTCCTAAAGAAAATGCCGTTCACGAAGCAAGCCAGACAAATTACACCAATCTTCGGTTGAAAATATTGACACGGACTGAGTTCTCTATATAATCATTAGGACAAACAATTGAATTCAACCATAAGTACCTAACCCTCGGAAGGGAAGGTAGAGCAGGAAACTGCTTTGGCGAAGTCGGTGAAAGTCCGGCGCTGTCCCGCAGCTGTAATCTGTGATTCTCGCAGAAAGCCAGATCGCCCACTTTTGGTTGGTTCCCAAATTCTTCGCGAGAGAGAGGTTGGAACATGCATAAATTCCATTTAAATCCCCGTCCTGTAAAAGTCAGTATATTTATTTTGATCGCGCTGGCATTCGCGTTTACGGCCTGTGCGCCGGCAATTGCGATTGAGCCAACGGTTGAAGCTGCGGCGGAGTCAATTGAGACGCCCGCTGTTGTATTTTCTGCCGTTGACATCATTGATTCCGTTGGCCGTGAGGTTGTCATTGACGCGCCGCCGGCACGCATTGTCTCGTTGGCCCCATCCATCACCGAGTCTTTGTATGCCATCGGAGCCGGAGACCTGCTGGTAGGCCGTACGGAATTTTGTGATTATCCTGAAGAAGCATCAGCGCTGCCTGCCATCGGCGGATTCTCTTCCTCATCCATCAGCATCGAAGCTATTACCGACCTCGAACCGGATCTGGTGATTGGCGGCAGCACTTATCAAGCTGATTTGATAGATGCGTTGGAAAGCGCGGGCATCCAGGTGATCATTCTGGAACCCAACAGTATCGAGGAGATTATGGATTCTCTGCTGACACTGGGCGCCATAACAGGCTATACAGCGGAAGCGTCATCCCTTCTGGACGAAATGCAAACTCGCATCGATGCGGTCACACAGGTAGTTGAGACTATTCCCGAAGAAGAACGCGTTTCCGTATTCTACGAAGTCTGGAACGATCCTTATATGACCACTACCAATCAAACCTTCATTGGTGAATTAATTAACATGGCCGGGGGCGTGAATATCTTTGCGGATCTGGGTGAGGATTACCCCTCGATCAGTTCCGAAGAAGTCATTGAAAAAGACCCGCAGGTTATTTTAGGCCCCAGCAATCACGGCGACCAGTTGACCGGTGAAATCATTGCCGAACGGGAAGGCTGGAGCGATTTGTCTGCAGTTCAAAATGGCAGGATCTATATCATTGACGGTAATATCGTTTCGCGTGCCGGGCCGCGGGTAGTCGACGCGCTGGAGGCAATTGCTCAGGCGCTGTATCCGCAAAGTTTTGGAGAATAAGATTAATAGCCGCAATGCGTTAGCCTTCAGCATTCTATTCCTGGTGCTGTTGGCTGTAATGATTCTCAGTTTAGGGGTGGGAGCGGTACAACTCACTCCAAATGAAACTGTTTCGGCCTTAATCAATCAGGCACAAAAGAACTCCCACCGTACGATTGTGTGGGAGTTTCGATTTCCCCGCATCCTGCTGGTAGTGTTGTGCGGCGCGGCTTTATCGGCGGCCGGCGTCGGTTTTCAGGGATTGTTCCGTAATCCATTGGCCGACCCTTATGTTGTGGGAGCTTCGGGAGGGGCTGCCCTGGGAGCTACCCTGGCAGTCATGCTGCGCTTTTCGCTTCCGAATATTACCATCGGGATCGGCGCATTTTTTGGATCCCTGCTGGCAGTGTTGGTTGTGTTTGCCATCTCGGAATATAGCAATTATGGCTCGATCGCGGGGCTGCTACTGGCCGGATCGGCGATGAGCGCCATGCTCTCCGCTGTGGTATCGCTGTTGCTCCTGCTTAATGATGAAGTTCTGCATGGAGTCTATGCCTGGCTGCTGGGTAGTTTTGCCAATTCCAGTTGGTCGGAATTAAGCCAAACGTTGTGGTTAGCCCCGCCCGCGATTTTGTGTGTTTTTTTGATGTCGCGCTCTCTGGATGCTTTGGCGGCAGGTGAAGAAACAGCCCAATCATTGGGCTTGGATTTGCGTAAAGCTAGATTGATCATTGTAATTAGTTCAAGCCTGGCAACAGCCGCGGCGGTATCCGTCAGCGGTATTATCGGTTTTGTGGGGTTGATCGCGCCTCATTTGGCGCGTATGCTGGTGGGCGCCAACCATAAAACCATGATGCCGATTGCCATGCTGTTGGGCAGTTTGTTGATGCTATTCGCGGATGACTTGGCGCGCACCCTGATGGCGCCGGTTGAAATACCGGTGGGTATTTTCACCGCACTTTTAGGGGGACCATTCTTCCTGTATTTGATGAAAACAGGAGAAAAACGCACATGAACATTCTGCGGGCCGAGGAGCTATCGCTCGGTTATCGGAATAAGAGAGTGGTTGAGCAATTCAGCACTTCCATTCAACAGGGGAGCCTGATAGGGATGGTAGGCCCAAATGGCTCCGGAAAAACCACGTTGCTACGCGCTCTTTCGGGATTGATAAAACCGTTTGGAGGGCAGGTCTTTGTAGGAGGACAAAACCTGTTCTCATTAACGCCGCGGAAAAGAGCACAGTTGATCGGCTGGGTTCCGCAGCGTGAAAGGCTGGCCTGGCCATTGACGGTTCGCGAGGTAATTTCACTGGGAAGGGCCCCTCACCGCGGTTGGCTGCTGCCGATGACCAAAACCGATCAGGCAGTGATTGACGATGTCATTCATACTTCCGATTTGGATTCCCTGGAAGACCGACGTATGGATGAATTATCCGGAGGAGAATTTCAGCGCGTACTGATCGCGCGGGCCTTGACCCAGGAACCGCGTGTTCTGTTGTTGGACGAACCGACGACTAACCTGGATATTCATTATCAAATTCAAGTGATGGATCTGATTCGCCAATTGGTGTCGCGCGGGGGCATAACTGTTTTGATGGTTATCCACGATCTCAATATTGCCGCACGCTACTGTGATGGTTTGATTTTGCTGCATCGTGGAAAACAGATTTGTGCGGGCAGCCCTGTGGACGTATTGACGCCGGAGAATCTTGAAGCAGTGTTCAATGTAAAAACCAATCTTTATCGGGATCCGTGGGGATTTTGGGCGGTAAGCGCCAGAAATGGAACAGGACAATATGGAAGAGATAAACCAAAATAAACCCAATCGGCTACGGGGATTGATTGTTGTATATACCGGGAATGGCAAAGGCAAAACCACGGCAGGCATGGGCATGTTAATGCGTGCCTGGGGACGCGGCATGCGGGTGGGCGCCATCCAATTTATCAAAGATACGCAAAATGAGTACGGCGAGAGCCTGGCGGCCAAGCGCATGGGCATCGACATCCGCCAGGTGGGCAACGGCTGCACCTGGCAGGGCCGCGACCTGCAGGACATGCGCGGCTACGGCCTGGAAGGTTGGACTTACGCGCAGGAGCAAATCCGGACAGGCCGCTATGACATCCTCCTGCTGGACGAATTTTCCTTCCTGTTCCACTTTAAATGGCTGGATGTCGACGAAACCATTGCCTGGCTGCGGCTGCACAAACCGCCTCAAATGACTTTGGTCATTACGGGACGTTACGCGCCGCAAGCGCTGATTGATTACGCCGACCTGATTACGGAGATGAAAGAGATCAAGCATCCTTTCAAAACTGAAGGATTGCTATCGCAGCCCGGTGTGGATTTTTAGGTTGCCCGGTTGACCGAGGTGTTTTCAAAATCCATGAATGTGATTGATCGAAAGGTTGCAGCCTCAATGCCCTATACCTGCGGTGAACTCTTCCAGGGTACGCTGCAGGATGAACCGTGCCTGGTTTCCTGCCCGATTGCCATTGGCAGCGAGGCAAGTTTTGAGGAACCGCGTGAGAATTCCGCTTACCCGGGAAGGAAAGTCCAGGAGGCACTGAAAAAATTTCAACCGGGATTAATTGCCCCACAAGAACTGCGCGTGCAAACCCGCCTGCCTGTCGGCAGGGGTTTTGGCACCAGCACGGCGGATATCGGCTCAGCATTGTTTGCTGTTTCTGCTCACTGTGGGATCGAACTCTCCGCGGAAGAAGCCGCATTACTTGCTGTAAGCGTGGAGCCGACCGACAGTACTTTTTTCCCCGGGTTGGCATTATTTGCTCACCGCAGCGGGAAGTTTAATCAGGTGCTGGGAGCGGTACCCGCAATGAAGATTTTGATTGCAGATCCGGGTGGGTTTGTGGACAGCGAAGAATTTAACAATCGCGATTGGAAGGCTGCGTTAAAACGCTTGTCCGGCGCGCATAACGATGCTTTTACGATGCTGTGCGCGGGAATTGAAAAAGCAGATAGAAACCTGATTGGCCAGGCTGCTAGCCTGTCCGCTCATATTCACCAAAAGATACTCTTTAATCCTTTACTTGATGATGCGCTGCGGATTGCAAAACAAATTGGTGCGGCCGGTGTATGCCGGGCGCACAGCGGGACAATTTTTGGATTTCTCTTGGCGGAAGAGCACGATGATGAGGTGGAACTGATAGATTATTGCCAAAAACACCTGCCAGGAAAGTTGAATTGGATCAGTACACATATATTGGGAGGGGGAGTGCGTTTTATCACAGACACGATTGATGCCCCAGAGGCGCTTCAGCAGTGACGGCTAAAACCTTGATGGTGTTGGGCAGTATGTCTTCTGCCGGCAAGAGTTTGCTGGTGACCGGATTATGCCGTCTGTACGCCCGCCGGGGATGGAGCGTGCTGCCTTTCAAAGCACAGAACATGAGCAATAACGCGGCTGTTTGCGCGGGAGGGGAAATCGGCCGCGCACAGGCTGTGCAGGCTTACGCTGCCGGTGTGGAACCAACCGTAGCTATGAATCCCATCTTACTCAAACCGGAGGCTGATATGCGCAGCCAGATTGTCCTGCGCGGGCAAGTGTGGGGCACTTTAACGGCTGGCCAGTATTACGCCCAGGGAGGGCGGTTTTGGGAGACTGTCACGGAAAGCCTGGACGAATTGCGCCAAAAGGCGGAATTGGTCATCATGGAAGGTGCAGGCAGTCCGGCTGAATTGAACCTGCGCAGCCGGGATCTGGTAAACCTGTCTATCGCGCAATACGCAAATGCGCCCTGCCTGCTGGCGGGAGACATCGACCGCGGCGGGATTTTCGCGCAGTTGTTGGGTACGCTTTGGCTGTTGGAAAAAGATGAGCAGGATCTAATCAAAGCCTTTGTGGTCAATAAATTTCGTGGGGATGCGGATTTATTCCGGGACGGCGTGCGAATTCTGGAAGAGCGCTGCGGCAAGAAGGTCCTTGGGGTGGTTCCTTATATTAGGAATCATGCAGTTCCCGAGGAGGACGCAGCTTCCATTACCGAGTCTTACTCAACACAGGAAGGAAAGCTGGATGCCGTTGTAATCCACCTGCCCCACATCAGCAATTTTGACGACTTTGATCCGCTGCGCCTGGAAACCGGCGTTCACGTACGTTTTGTCAGCAGTGTTTCCCAGTTGTGCCAACCGCGGGTCGTCTTTTTGCCCGGCAGCAAGAATACGCCCGGAGATTTGCATTGGCTGTTTGAGAACGGTTTGGCGGAAGCAATCCGTTCGCTGGCAGGCCGGGGGACGATGGTGATTGGTTTCTGCGGCGGGTTCCAGATGCTGGGCGTTGAGGTAGTAGATGAACAACACATGGAATCGCGTTATACCAGCACACCTGGTTTAGGGCTGCTGCCTGTGCATACCTGCCTGGGTGATCGAAAACTGGTTACGCGTTCTCAAGCCCGCATTTTATCCAATTCCGGTTTTTTTGAGCTGCTTAAGGGACAAATTGTGGAGGGCTATGAGATTCACCTCGGACAAGCGCAAGCGCGGGAAGCGCTTTTCCGGATTACTTCGCGCGAGGGCGAAAGCGTGAACGCTTTGGATGGGGCTTGTTCAGAGGACGGTATGGTTTGGGGCTGTCACCTGCACGGGCTGCTCGAAAACGACGAATTGCGCCGTGTCTGGCTGCGGAGTCTGGGCGTCCAGCCTGCGGATGTACCTTTCCGGCTGCGGCGGGCACAGGCTTATGACCATTTGGCGGATGTATTGGAGAATTCGCTGGATATTCCGGCTTTGGATGGCATCATCAACAGAGGTTGTGGTCGTAACTGAGCGCTGGATTGCTCTGCTTCTAGCTTGCCTGTTGGACCTGGCTGCGGGCGACCCGTCCAACCGCTGGCATCCGGTGGCTTGGATGGGCGGTTTTATCCGTTGGGCTGAAGGGAAATGCACCACAAATAATCGATTCGGGCAATTTATGCATGGCTTTCTCTTGATAACCGCGGGCGGGACGCTATTTACACTGCCCTGGATCCTGGCATCGGAATGGATAGGAACCTTGCCATTCGGCGTTGAAGTTATCGTAATCGCGCTGTTGTTCAAACCGACCTTTGCCTTACGGCGCTTGATTGAAGCCAGCCGCGAAATCCGCCGCGCTCTGGCGCAGGCGGATCTGGTGGAAGCGCGCCGCCTGGTGGGTTGGCACCTGGTCAGCCGCGACACAATAAATCTATCCGAAGGGCAGGTGGCTTCAGCCACGGTGGAGTCGTTAGCCGAAAATATCACGGATAGCTTACTGGCGCCTGTTTTCTACTTTGCCTTTTTGGGTTTACCAGGCGCCTGGCTCTACCGGTTTATCAATACTGCCGACGCGATGATCGGATACCGTACACAGCGATACGAGTATCTGGGAAAGTGCGCCGCCAGATTGGACGACTTGTTGAATTGGCTGCCGGCCCGCCTGGGCGCGCTGGCGCTGGTGCTGGCGTCCGGCTTGTGCCGCTTGAATACCGGAGAAACCTGGCATGTCATGATAAAGGAGCATAACTTAACCAGCAGCCCCAATGCCGGTTGGACCATGGCTGCGGCTGCCGGCGCGTTGGAGGTACGGCTGGAAAAAATCGGCTGCTACTGCCTGAATGCCGGCCGAGCTATGCCGGAAACGGAAGATATCCGGCGCACGGAAAGGTTGGTCAGCCTGGCAGCGCTGATCGGCGTTATCGGAATTGGAGGATTGGGCTTTGGAATCGCCACATTTTGCAAATGACCATGGTGGATTGGATCCGCAGGAGCTATTCCGGTTAGGGCTAGACCCGGCCGAGGTGATCGATTTTTCCGTGAACAGTAATCCTTTTGGGCCGTCGCCGGCGGTGCTAGCGGTTGTTCGCGCACTAGATATTTCGACTTACCCGGATCGGAATTGCTTACGTTTGCGGGAATCCTTGGCTGAATGGAATCAAGTCGGGATAGATAACATTCTAGCCGGCAACGGATCGGCGGAATTGATTTGGATGATCGCGCGAGCTTTGCTTAAAGCAGGAGATGCAGTTGTGGTTGCCGCGCCTACCTTTGGAGAGTACCAGCGTGCGGCAACCGCGCTGGGCGCGCGCGTGATTTCGGTAAGCGCCCAACCACCGCAGTTCAAGGTTGATTTAAAGGAAGTGTTGAAAACGGCAGCGGCTCAGCAGGCAAGATTGGTCTTTCTATGTAACCCGAACAACCCCACCGGACAATTCATTCCCGATGCGGAGATAGCCGCGTTGGAGCAGGCCCTTCCGCCGGATTGCCTGTTGGTGCTGGACGAAGCCTACCGGGCGTTTGTACCCGGGATAGCCCTGCCGCATCCCTTTGGAGGCAGCACCATCCTGCTGCGTTCCATGACCAAGGATTTCGCGCTGGCGGGGCTGCGCTTGGGTTTTGCGATAGCGCGATCGGAGGTAATTACCGAGCTATCCCGATTTCAACCGACCTGGAGCGTCAATTCTCTGGCGCAAGCGGCCGGGTGCGCTGCGTTGAAGGATTTGCCCTATTATCAGGATACCTGGCAGCGCCTACAGGAGATAAAAACCGAGCTATTTTCAACACTCACAGCTGAAAACTATGACGTGCTGGCGGCGAAAGTGCATTTCGCGTTAATACGAACGAAGGAGGCAGCCGGGAAAGTACGAGAGTTACTGCTGAGCCGATCCATTCTGGTGCGGGATTGCGCTTCTTTTGGTTTACCGCAATATATACGCGTCAGCGCAAAGCTGCCGGTGCAGAATCAAAAACTGATCAACTCGTTAGCTGAAGTTCGAGCTTCTTTATAAATAACTCATTCCATAGACAAAAGGATTAATCATGCAATTTCCTGAAATCCCTGAGATTGATACTCATATGGCTGAAAAAGCAATTGAGCGGCAGGCACGCCTGACCAAACCGGCCGGCTCGTTGGGGAGGTTGGAGAGTCTGTCCGTGCAGCTGGCGGGCATCACGGCGAAGGAACGGCCCATGTTTCCCCGTAAGGCGGTAATCCTGATGGTGGCCGACCACGGTGTGGCATTGGAAGGCATCAGTGCCTATCCATCCACCGTAACTGCCCAGATGGTCGCGAACATTGCCAACCAGGGAGCGGCAGTAAACGTGCTCGCTCGTCAAAACAACGCGCGGGTAGTGGTTGTGGACATAGGTGTTGCCCAGGATCTCAGCAGACTTCCCGGCGTGGTGCATCACAACCTGGCAAAGGGCAGCCAAAATATGCGCCGGGGTCCTGCCATGAGCCGCGCAATGGCCGAAGAGGCTGTCAATGTGGGCATACAGGTGCTGCGGGAGCAGGTGCAGGACGGGTTGGATTTGGTAGCACTGGGTGAAATGGGCATTGGCAATACCACCGCGGCCGCTGCGGTTGGCGCGGTGATCACGGGGTCGCCGGTGGAGGACATGACCGGGCGGGGAACAGGATTGGATGACGCCGGATTGGCGCATAAGGTCGAAGTCATCCGGGAGGCGATTGCGGTCAATCATCCCAACCCAAAGGATGCGCTGGACGTGCTGGCTAAGGTTGGCGGGTTGGATATTGCCGGATTGGTGGGAGTGATAATCGCTGCGGCGGCCATACGCCTGCCGGTAGTGGTGGATGGGTATATCTCAGCCGTAGCTGCCCTGGCGGCGGTGGAATTGGCGCCGGGGGTCAAACCGTATCTGATTGCCTCCCACCTGTCGGTTGAAAGAGGGCATGCCATCCTTTGTGATTATCTGGATATGGCACCCTTGTTTGATTTACAGCTGAGGCTGGGGGAGGGCAGCGGCGCGGTATTGGCCTTTCCGATTATCGAAAGCGCTGCGCGTATTCTCAATGAGATGGCTACTTTTGATGAAGCCGGAGTCAGCAACCATGTTTGATTCCCTGATCACCGCATTGGACTTCCTAACCGTTTTGCCGGTCCCGCATCATAAAACCTATAAACCGCTGGAGCTGGGGAAAGCGGCCGGTTGGTTCCCCTGGGTGGGGGCGCTGTTGGGCGGGTTGACGGCGCTGGTTTACTATGGACTGCTGTTGATATTGCCGCGCATGCTGGCGTCGACTTTAGCGGTGGCTTTTTGGATTGCCATCACCGGCGGGCTGCATCTGGATGGGTTGGCGGATTGCTGCGATGGCTTGTTATACGCCGGTACACCGCAGCGCCGGCTGGAAATCATGAAAGACCCCCACCACGGTACATTTGCCGGTGTCGGCCTACCTCTGACCATTTTGATCAAAATCGCGGCGCTTTCCAGCCTGCCGCTGGAGGTTTATGGATTGGCGCTCCCACTGGCGGGCGCGCTTTCGCGCTGGCTGCTGCTTCCGGCGGGGAAACAGACCAACGCGCGGCCGGGGGGATTGGGCGAACATTTTTCAGCCAGTCTGCAAAAGGATTCTTTCTACCTGGCAATTATTCCGGTTATTATCCTGACTTACTGGTTGGGTTGGCAGGCAGTCGTGGTGGCCGCAGTTGTCCATGTGTGTGCCTGGCTGATTTTCCGTATCGCACGGGCGCGTTTGGGCGGAATGACCGGAGATGTTTATGGTTTGGTCGTGGAGCTGGGGGAGGTGCTGGTGTTGATAGGCTTTTGCGTGAGGGGATTGTGAGAAAAGTACCCTTTCGTATTGGCACCACCTCGTACATTGTGCCGGATGACATTTTGCCGAATGTGCAATTTTTGGCTGGAAAAGTGGACGACGTGGAACTGGTCCTCTTTGAGGTGGATGAAGGTCAAAATAATTTACCGCATGACGCGGTACTTGACGCGATTCATCAAACCATACGGGCAGCCGATTTGACTTGCACTGTTCACCTGCCGTTGGATTTACGCCTGGGAGACGATCAGGAAAATCAAGCGCTTTCCATTACAAAAGCGCTGCGGGTCATCCGGCAGACGGCGCGCTTGAAACCCTGGGCTTACGTGCTGCATCTGGACGGCCGCAGCGTCCGCACGGCTTGCGGTTCCCGGGAATGGGAAGAATGGACCCAACGAACCCGTCAGGCATTAGCCCTTCTGGCTGGCGAGTTGGAAGAGCCGCGCTTGTTATCGGTGGAAAACCTGGATGGATATCCCCCGGACTTTTGGGATCCGGCCTTAGACGAAATGCCTTTCAGCCGCTGCGTGGATATCGGGCATCTTTGGAAAGACGGATATGATCCCCTGCCTTTTCTGGAAAAACACATTGAAAATGCGCGCGTTCTGCATATTCATGGAATTGCTCAACGCGACCATCAATCCCTGCAGTATGTTCCTGCGCGGGAACTGCGGCGCGTAATGGACTTTCTGGTAAGCGCGAATTACGAAGGCGTTTTAACGATGGAGGTATTCGGAGAAGATGATTTCCATTCTTCGCGTAGAGTTCTTCTGGAATCCCTGCATCAAATGAATTTGGAGGCACAATGGGAAAATCGTTGACTTTAATCCTGGGCGGCGCGCGCAGCGGAAAATCGAGTTATGCCCAGAACTTAATGGAAGAAAGCGGCAAACCGGTGTTGTTCGTGGCTACTGCTACCGCGGGCGATGATGAAATGGCAGCCAGGATCCGCGCTCACCGGAACAGCCGCCCAAAATATTGGGCGACACTGGAAGCATCTGTAAACACCGGGTTGGCGATCCAGCAAGCGGTAATCAAAGGAAATGTTTTATTGGATTGTGTGACATTATTGGTGAGCAATATCCTTATGGCCTGTCCGCAGCCGCTGGTTGAAGCGGATTTCCAGCGAGCCGTGCAGGAGGAAGTGGATGGTTTGCTGACCGCTTACAAACGCCATGAGGGAGATTGGGTATTCGTGTCCAACGAGGTGGGTCTGGGGGTAGTGCCGGCCACGCCAATGGGGCGATATTATCGTGATGCGCTCGGACGGGCCAATCAGCAACTGGCTGCTTCAGCCGAGCGGGTTATCTTTATGGTGGCCGGAATACCGATGAAAGTAAAGTAAATTTTCTAAATTGGTAAAAAACACCAACGATTTTCACCGTTGGTGTTTTTCTTTATCTGTTAATTTCAAAGATTTCTAAATTTTAAGCATGATGATTACAGTAATAATGCACCGCTTCGCGTACGAATGCAGCTCCGCCGGGGCGAATGCGGTCATAGTTGGCCGCGAAACGTGGATCAGCAACCCACATATCCGCCAGGTTGCGGAAAATTTTCAGATCGAGCGTGTAAAAATAGCGATTCAAGTAGTCGAAATATTCTCCCACCGCTTGTTGGATGTCCGCATCCTCAGGCGCAGCGCCGGCATCAGCTCCAACCATGCGTGAAATCAATTGAGTTCCTTGTGTTTTTATATCTTCCTGCTGTTGGGGGGAATAACTGGCCCACTTTTGCTGTGATTCGGCATATTGGGAGGTGTTGCCCCAACGCGCGCGTGCCTCTTCTTCATATTCTGAATGGTCGAAACCTTCGAAGTAATCTTTTTCACCCATCCTGCTGGTACCGGTCAGGCTGTCGATAGTTTGGTCGAGCGTGCGCAGCAAGCGCTGCAGGCGATTTTGCTGGGTTTGCAGGCTCAAGCGATGCTTATTGAGTGCATCCACCATATCGAAATCCGGCCGGTTAATAATGGAACGGATATCTTCCAGCGGCAGATCCAGTTCACGGAAAAACATGATTTGTTGAAGCTTTAGCAGACTGGATTGATCATAGGAACGATATCCGTTGGCACGGATCTCAACCGGTTTAAGCAGGTCGATTTGATCGTAGTACCGAATCGTACGGGTGGTAACCCCTGCCATGTCGGCAATTTGCTTGATCGTGTAAGTAGAATCACTCATAGTAAAAACATCTTACACCTTTACGTTACGTTAATGTCAAGCAACCAAAATACCGCATTTCTGCGGTATTTGCTATTTGGTTGAAAAAAATTAATCAGCTTGACTGGAATCTTTGCTTTTTTGAAGTTTCTTAAGCCACTTCTTGCGGTCTTTCCGTTCTAGTTTGATGCCCTGGGTGATAGTCGTATAGGTAAAGAAGAAAAACAGCAGGAAAATAGCGCCTATCAGGATGATGTTATACAACTTTAACGGTGTATTCTGCCAGGGGAGCAGGATCAGCGGATTACCAATGGCATAAATAACAATGTTTGCGATGATGGCAATTACACGAACTTCGGTCGGACCAAGCGAACCATAGGATATTTTGAATTCACCCTTTACAGAGGTGGTGATGTAAACCAGATTAGCCATGCATTGATAGCCAACCAAGGCCAGCAATGCCAGGTTTAAATCTACGTATGGGGAAAGGCCAATGCCGATGAAGATAATCACTTCGCTGATAGTGTCTATAGTGTGGTCGATAAAGAAACCGTAGCGCGGTCGTTCGATTTTTCGATAGCGTGCCAGGTTGCCATCCAGACTATCGCCGAACCAGTTCAGGAAAAATCCCAAATTAGCCAGCCAAAGGAAATTCTTATCAAAGTTGGTCAGATAATAGCAGGCGCCGATTAAAACTGAGGCCAATAACCCTAAGAAGGTCAGATGGTCCGGAGTGACCCAATGGGGCATGTGTTCCACCAACCATGCGATGGCCGGCCGTTCGAGCGGGCCGAGCAGGATCTTATTAACGCGGTGGTGTTTCTTAATGTTTTTTAATTCATTCTTCTTCTTTTTTGCCATAATTTTATTCTACCTTCTTATTCAGCTTAAAATTTCCTTCAATTTAGGGCATTTCGTCCAATGCTTCCGGCCAAACCGGGTAGGTCATCGCCCATTGGCTCGGATTTTGACCGATCATTTTTTCGCCTTCCGCCAGGACTTTTTCGGCGTTTCTCTCGATTTCATCCTGTGCATCTTCGTAGGGTTTCATGTAGATTGGGTCTGAACAGCTTAACTCATATTTACCCTGTGAGTTGCGCAGACAAGCGAGGACGACAATCGCTGAATGCGTTTGCAGGGCCATGCGCACGTAACTGGTCGGCACCGGCGCGGGGCGGCCGAAGAATTTGGGATAATAATTGGTTTTATCGAGCGGACGTTCCATGCCGGTCACGACAAAACCGCCTTCTTTCAGATACGCTTTAGCGGCGCGCATGTTCTCGGTGGACATGGGGCGAATATCCAATCCGATTTCACGGCGCAGCTTGTTTTGCCAGGCATAACCGCCGTTTGGTTGGGGATAGCTGAGGACAAATAATTTGTAACCCTGCAGGGCAATGGCGCGCCCACCCAGATCAAAATTACCCAGATGCGGGCCTATGAAAATGGTGCCCTCTCCGCAATCAGCGCGTTCCTTTAAAACCCTCGTGACTTTGGGCGTGAAGATGACTTTTTCCCGGATAGCCGGGTAATCATGCATGTAATGGTAGAACTCAAAGATGCTGTGCGCGGTGTTGCGGATGGTCTGATCGACCTGGATGTCCAATTCCTCTTTGGATAGGCGCTCACCGGTTATCACCCATTGGTTGGCGCGGGCTGCCCGGATTAATTTCGCATTCGGGTGCTTGCATAAAAAATCAGCCGCAAAATCAGCCAACTTATAACCGGTTTTTGTGGAAGTGTTTTTGGCGACGCCTAAAACAATGCCAATACCTAAACGACTGTTGATGATCGATAGTAGGGACATATTTTTAATGTTAACACAAATTGATTTGTGAGGTTTCCTTTCTAAAAAATCTGAGAAAATTTATATATTTATTTACGGTTGGAAGGAAATATCGATGTGGAAAAGGCTGGGAAAATGACAAAAATCATACATTTCCTTGACAAAGTACATGGTACATGATAAAAATATGCCCATCATGTTTGAGATTCGATCACCTAAAGCTAAACATCATTCACATATCACTCCTTCTGGAAGGAGCGGCGTTTTGCTATAGGGAAATGAAGTATCTCTAACCTAATAAGTGAACGTGAAGGGCCTTCCAGGAATGGAAGGCCTTTTTCGTTTGCCTGCTGAATATGAGAAATTATCCGGAGGTTCTGTATGAAAAAATATAAAATATTGCCCTAATAAGAAAATGAGATGGATTGGTTTGGATTATAGAACTTGATAATTCGGCAGGCTACAAAACAAAATTCTGAAAGTAACGCTATAGGAGAAGAAATGAACAACAAGAAGTATCTGGCAATTGCCTTTCTGGTAATCGGCGCTCTCGCATTGGGAGCTTGCGGCGGCGCGGACACGACAGCTGCTGACAACGCAGCCGCGGAAGAAGCCGCCCCGGCGGAAGATGCGGCCGCGGAAGAAGCTGCTCCCGCCGAGGAAGCAGCAGCTGAACTGACTTACGACGAAAACGGTATTCCCGTTTACGGCTGCCTGGGCTCAGCTGAAACCGCACTGGTCGATCTGGACTGCCGCGAAGTGACCGTGGCTGTTGAAGACGCGTACCTGCCTTTCAACTACATCTACGAAGGCAAGGCCGGCGGTTGGGACTACGTTGTAATCCCGCAAATTTGCGAACTGCTGCACTGCACCCCCGTATTCCAGGAATGCTCCTGGGATATTCTGATCCAGTCTGTTGCTGATGGCCTGTATGATATGGCCGGCGACGGCGTCACCATCACCCCCGAACGCGATGAAATTGTCGATTTCTCGGACAGCTACATCTCCATCGACCAGCGCCTGCTGGTAAGAATGGGCGAAGATCGCTTTGCTTCCATCGAAGAATTTGTAGCAAACCCGGACCTGATCCTGGGCACCCAGGTAGCTACCACCAACTACGAGACCGCGGCAACCTATCTGCCGGAAGATCGCATCAGCGCCTTCGAACAATTCCCCTTTGCTGTTCAGTCTCTGCTTTCCAACGATGTGGATGCAGTCTTGATTGACGAACAGGTGGGTTTGGGCTACGTTTCCCAGAATCCCGATGACATCGAATTGGTCGGCCCGTCCATTTCCAGTGACTTGCTTGGTTTTGTTTTCTCCAACGACAGCGACCTGGTGGAACCCTTCAACACCGCTCTGGCAGAATTAAAGAGCAACGGTTTCCTGGAACAGGTTAACACCCAATTCTTTGGACTTTCCTTCACATTAACTTACGACGATATTGAGTAAATAAAAATAAATGGGCTGGCTGATTTCAAATCGGCCAGCCCGATTTCTAATCGGTTTAAAAATAGAGGACATCATGGCGTTTGAAGATTCGTTATCTGCTGCACAGAAAGTTTCGTTGCAGCAATCCAGGCGACAGCGGTTACGTACCAGGCTGGCCACCTTTCCCTGGTGGCTGGTGCTTATCCTGCTACTTATTGTTGGTACGGTACTGCTGATCACCAATAGTCCCACTTATAATGAGGCTTTTGTCACCATTCGCAGTGGGATGATTGTAACTTTGTATATCACATTAATATCCTATACCATTTCACTGCTAATCGGCTTATTCACCGGGTTGGGCCGGGTTTCTTCCAGTATATTGTCCCAAAATATCGCAACATTTTACGTTGAACTCATGCGTGGTATTCCCATGCTGGTATTGATCTTCTTCATTGCCCTGGTCATGGTACCGGGTGTGGTGAACTTTCTGGCTTTATTAGGCGCCAAGCTGATTGAGCTGGGACTGACTACAATTGGGAATCCATTGGCAGGTTTAAGCAACCGCTCAATATCCATGAGCGTGCGCGCAGTAATTGCTCTTTCATTGACCTATGGCGCATATTCCGCTGAGATTTTCCGCGCCGGTATTCAATCGGTTGCGAAGGGGCAGATGGAAGCCGCTCGCTCGCAGGGTATGAGCCACGGGCAAGCCATGCGCAACGTGGTGCTGCCGCAGGCCATCCGCAATGTACTGCCGGCTATTGGGAATGATTTTATTTCCATGCTGAAAGATTCTTCCCTGGTATCCATTCTGGCGGTGCGCGATATTACACAGATTGCCCGTTTGTATGCCGGGCATTCATTCCGGTATCCGGAAGCTTACACAACGCTCTCGGTCATGTATCTGACCATGACATTATTGCTTTCCATGCTGGTGAAATTATTGGAAAGGCGGTTATCGAAAAATGGTTAATCCTGCCGCAGAGAATCTGATCGAAGTAAAATCGGTCAATAAATGGTTTGGCGATTTACAGGCTCTGGATGATGTCAGCCTGGACGTACAGTCGGGCAAAGTTATGGTGATCATCGGTCCGAGCGGTTCGGGTAAATCCACTTTACTGCGCTGCATCAATTATCTGGAGACGCCCACTAATGGACAGGTTTGGTTCAATGGAGAACGTCTGACCAGTGATCAGAAAGAATTGAACCGCCATCGGGCGGAAATTGGTATGGTTTTCCAGAGTTTCAACCTGTATGCGCACCTGACCATTTTGGAAAATATCACCCTGGCGTTAAAAGTGGTGAAGAAAATTAAGAACAAGGATGCCGAAAGCATCGCCATGGAGCAGCTCAGGAAAGTTGGCATTGCCGATAAGGCTGATAAGCTGCCCGCGCAAATTTCCGGTGGACAGCAGCAGCGCGCGGCTATTGCCCGCGCCCTGGCCATGCGCCCCAAGTTGATGCTGTTTGATGAACCCACCAGCGCCCTTGATCCTGAAATGATTAAAGAAGTGCTGGATGTAATGATGATGCTGGCAAAGGAAGGCATCACCATGATCATTGTGACCCATGAGATGGGTTTTGCCCGCGCGGCGGCTGATGAAGTGATCTTCATGGATCACGGCCGCATCGTGGAGAAAAATACGCCGGACGGACTGTTCAACCAGCCTACCAGCGACCGGACAAAACTCTTTCTGTCACAAATCTTACATAAATAATATCTCATGATGTCCTAAGAATGCGCGGGGAACATAGCTTCGGTTGTGTTCCCCGACGCGCATGGGCGGAAAGATGTCCCAATCCGTGTAGAGATAAAAAAGATATCGTGATATAAATTCCTTTATTATCAAAACAGGACGGCAATACGTTGAAAAAGAAGAATCATGCAATGGAAAATGGTTCATACCATTTCTACAGTGACAAATTTATTTTACGGGTAAGCAACCGCGTTTGCATCAGCTCGGAAGAATTGTTGACCAGTGAACCTTTCCTCAAGTTCTACTACTCATATTTGGAATCATTAAAAAGGAAGCAGTCTCCGCTTCTGAACATCTTTTCAACTAAAGATTATTCCGAAGATGAAGTCAAATTGCTTCAGGAAACCCTTTACTACCTGAACTCGCTTCAGGCAGACAAAGTCGCCAAACTTGTGGACGGATCGGAAATTTTCTTTCGGGATACCCTGCTGTTCAATGAATTCATTGAGCAGTTTTACAATTACTGGCGGCGTATGCACCGTCTGGTGATTTGCGACTCGGTCTTTGATCGCCTGGATCAGCGCCCCTATCGCACGTTCAACGATCTGGTGGAAAGTCTGATGCACCTGGTGCGCAGCACCTACCGCAACATTCAGGAAAACATCACCGGAAAGCATCCCAAAATTTACCGCCAGGTGAGCGCCGGTGCTGAAATTGGCGCCATCGCGCTGCCGATGAAATTGAATTATCCCAACAGCAGCTTTTCGGTTTTGGATGATATTTTTGTCATCCGCCAGGTGTTGATCTATCCGCCGATGATCTTCAACACCCCCAATAACAAACGCAAGGGACAGTTCGCGCGCATCGACCGCAATCCTTTGGATGGCGTCAAGCTGGATCCCAAAGAGTGGTTGTGCTACCCGGCCCGGGTAGGACCGCTGCTGATCGCGATTTATTTTCCGCTCAGCTTTTTCGAGCTGGGATTTTCTCTCTCCAATTTGTTTGAGCTGGCGGATGAAAACGACCTGCAGCGTAAGCCGGACGCGGTTTATATTTACGGCGCGCCGGAAGAAACTTCATTGTCCGTTGACGGCAACGAGACCATTTTCTTTGATGATGAGAAAAACAACATCATGGTCGGTTCAGTGCCGTTCAAGAACGAATACGCCTACTTTGGCTACCTGAAGAAGATGATCCTGACCCTGCACAACATCATCCGCATGAAGGACGGTTACCTGCCTTTCCATGGCGCGATGGTGCAGATCACCATGCGCAATAAGAAACCCTTCTCGGTGTTGATCATGGGCGACAGCGGTGCGGGAAAGTCCGAATCAATCGAAGCGCTGCGCTTGATTGCCAGTGATGAGATCGAAGACCTGATGGTTGTGGCGGATGATATGGGTTCAATTGCCGTAAATGAACAGGGCAGGCTGGTGGGTTACGGAACGGAGATGGGCGCTTTTGTACGCCTGGATGACCTGCAATCCGGTTATGCCCTGGGCCAGATTGACCGCACCATTATCATGAATCCCGACCAGGTCAACGCGCGTGTGGTCATGCCCGTGACGCGTTACGAATACATCATGGCGGGTACGCCCATCGACTGCGTGCTGTATGCCAATAACTATGAAGCAGTGGATAAAGACCATCCCATCATTGACCGTTTTGCGAATGCTAAAGACGCCTTGAGCGTCTTCCGGCGCGGCGCGGTGATGAGCAAGGGTACTACAACTACCAAGGGGCTGGTGGAGAATTACTTTGCCAATATTTTCGGCCCGCCGCAGTATCATGATCTGCATGAGGGCCTGGCGCAGAAGTATTTCCAGAAAATGTTCGATCAGAACATCTACGTCGGCCAGATGCGTACCCAGTTGGGTGTTCCGGGCAGTGAACAATCCGGACCACAGCAATCCGCCACCGCGCTGCTGAAAATGATTGATGAGAAAGCAGGAGACGCCTAAAGCGTCTCCTTTCTTTTTAATTTACCTAAATCAGGGGATGTTTTGATCAACGCGTCCCGTTTTCGGCGGTACTCGATTACCGGACCGTCGCCGCTCAACAGGGTTTCACCCATGCGGTGATATGGGCGTGAGGGGCGTTGAGTGATGACCACGCGGCGGTCTTGGTGCTCGATGATATAGCTGCCAACGCGGCTGGACAGGAAGAAGAGTTCCCGCAGAATAGGTATTTTTACAGTCCTTTGGTAGGTGCGAATGTAAAGCCGCGTGTTGTCCTCATCCACCGGGACGAAGGCGATGGTAATGCGCATATCGTCGCTGATCCAATTGTGCCAGACGTTCGGCAGGCGGAATTGCAGCGAGGGATGGCGTTCGGGTTGGGATATTTCGGAAGGTTTCAACGGATGCGACCCGTCATCCATACGATTTTGCACCCAAATATCCAAACGCTGTGGATCATTTTCATTATCTGCCCATTGTGAATAAGGCCCGTCCACCAGCCGGCGGTCGCCGCGCCCGATGGTGTTGTAATGCACAAAGGGCAAGTGGATGGCGTCCAATTGGTTTTCGATTACGCGCGCGTAGTGGATGGGCCAGTGATCGGTAAAAGTATCGTAAACAAAATCCTCTGTTATGGATTCGAAAAAGCGAATTTCTGGCAGCTCCTCGCGGGGTTGTCCCCACCAAATCCAAATAAAACCGTAAGCTTCACGCGCGGGGTATGCCACAGCCTGGAAGACTTTGGGCACCGGGTTATTACGGCCGTAAGCCGGAATGTAGGTGCAGCGGCCGTTTACGTCGAACTCCAATCCGTGAAAAGGGCATTGCACGTGCTGATCGACGAGTTTCCCACCACTGAGTGCAGCTCCACGATGAAGACACTGATCGCGCAGGCAGGCGATTTTGCCTTCGGTTGTGCGCCATAAAACCAGGTTTTCTCCCAGACGTTTAACACCCAACGGCCGGCCAGTTTTAAGCTCGCGGCAGTCCAAAATTGCGTACCATTGATTGGCTATCACTTTTTACTCCCAAAGTTATAAAAATAATTATTTGTATAATAATCATACAGGAAAAAAGAAGACCAAAAAAATGGATGCCAATTTCCGCTTTTACGCGGAATTAAACGAGTTCCTCCCCCGCGATCGCCAATATCAAACACTGCAAATTTCCTTTAAAGACCGTCAAAGCGTTAAGCATTTGATCGAATCCAGCGGCATTCCCCACACTGAAGTGGACCTGGTACTGGTGAACGGGCAGTCGGTGGATTTTAGCTATTTAGTCCGGCAGGGTGATCGCGTGGCGGTTTATCCGGTTTTTGAATCCGTCGATATCACCCCGCTGTTGAAGCTACGGCCGGCGCCGCTGCGCGAGGCACGCTTTATTTTGGACGGGCACTTGGGCCGCCTGGCAGCTTACCTGCGCATGCTGGGTTTTGATTCACTCTACCGCAATGATTACGACGACCAGGAGCTGGCGAAGATTTCAGATGAGCAGAAGCGCATCCTGCTCACGCGCGATCGCGGGCTGCTCAAGCGCAGTTTGGTAACACGCGGGTACTGCCTGCGTACACGGGACCCGCGCCAGCAGTTATTAAGTGTTGTACGGCGCTTTGACCTGTTGGGGCAGGTGCAGCCTTTCACTCGCTGTATTACCTGCAACGGAAAGCTTGAGCCGGTAAACAAAGCAAGGATCGAAGACCAGCTGGAGCCCTTGACCCGCAGGTATTTCCAGGAATTTTCACGCTGCGAGCAATGCGGCCAGATTTACTGGAAGGGTTCACACCATGACCGCATGCAGGTCTTATTGGACTGGCTGAAAACGGAATCTGACGGGAATTCAACGGATTTCTGACGAAATATTGACCAAAAACATATGCACTAGGTTGGTTAAGTGATAGAATCGGCTTCTTGTGCCCCTTGTGATAGAGGGTAATGAGGTAGAAAAATAAAAGGTATGTTAGCGAATCATGTTGATGTAGAGAAATCATCGGTATTGCTCAAAGATAAAGTCAAACTGGCCGGATTACCGGCGGCTGACGTCTATAAATTAATGGGGGTAAGCGAAAAGGGGCTGACTTCGCAAGAAGTGCAAGACAGACTGAAGACTTATGGGGCCAACCAAATCAAGGAAGCCAAGAAGGCCTCCCTGCTGCTTAAGTTAGTCAGTAATTTCACCCACCTGATGGCGATTCTGTTATGGGTGGGGGGATTTGTCGCGTTAATTGCGCGTATGCCAGAATTAGCGATTGCCGTTTGGCTGGTTAATATTATCAATGGTGCTTTCAGCTTTTGGCAGGAATTCCGCGCGGAGAAAGCAACCGATGCCCTGAAAAAGCTGCTCCCGACGTTTTCGCGTGTGCTGCGGGATGGCGTTGAACAGAAGATTTTGGCCGAGGAATTGGTGCCGGGGGACATTGTCCTGCTGGCAGAGGGTGAGAAGATCTCTGCCGACTGTCGTCTGGTGGATCAGGCGGCGCTGCGTACCGACCAGGCTACCCTGACCGGCGAATCGCGCCCTGTGAACAAGACCGCGGAAGCGGTACTGCAGGACAAGATTACCTATACCGAATTGCCCAATATGGTGTTTGCCGGAACAAGCGTTGCCACCGGGACGGGCAAGGCTATCGTGCTTTCCACCGGTATGAACACCGAGTTCGGCAAGATTGCCAACCTGACACAGGAAATGAAGGAAGAGCTCAGCCCGCTGCAATTGGAGATGAAAAACGTCACCAAAATGGTGACCGTCATTGCGGTGGTGGTTGGCATTATCTTCTTTATTATGGCGTTGGTCCTGGCAGGGATTGACCCGGCAGAAAGCTTCATTTTCGGGCTGGGCATGATTGTGGCTTTCGTACCGGAAGGCCTGCTGCCAACCGTGACCCTTGCGCTGGCAATGGGGACGCAGCGTATGGCTAAGCGGCACGCGCTGATCAAGAAATTATCCGCGGTAGAGACACTGGGCTGCACTAGCGTGATCTGCACTGATAAAACCGGCACACTGACACAGAACGAAATGACTGTGCGCGCGCTTTGGCTGCCGGGTTCAAACCAAACTTTGGGGTCAACCTTTTCACTGGGCGGAACCGGTTATGAACCGGTCGGCGAATTGTCGCTGGGTGATGAGAAGGTGGACGCAGAGCAGCAATTTAATGTACGCATGCTGCTGACAGCCGGCAGCTTATGCAACGATGCGCGCTTGCTGGAACCGGACGGCGCTCCCGGCCACGGTTGGACGATTTTAGGTGATCCTACCGAAGCGGCCATTAAAGTGGCTGCGCGCAAGTGTAAGTTGGATTTGAATGAACTGGAACAGTCGTTCCCGCGCGTTTTTGAAATTCCTTTTGATTCGCGCCGTAAACGCATGACCACCATTCATAAAATTGATCCCTATCAAGCTTCAAATGAATATTTTGCCTGTGGAAAATCCAAACGCGTTGCCTTCATCAAAGGCGCGCCTAAGGAAGTCCTGGACTTATGTTCATCCGTTTGTGTACAGGGGACTATTTCTGCGATAGACGAGGTAACCCGTGAGGCAGTCATGGCTGCCAACGACACTTTCGCTCGCGACGGATTACGCGTGCTGGCAGTTGCGCAGCGGGCACTGCCGGATGGTATATTGAATTATGAAGCCGAACAGATGGAAAGCGAACTGGTCTTCATCGGCCTGGTGGCCATGATGGATCCGCCGCGGCCGGAAGTTGCCGAAGCCGTACAGAAATGTCATCAGGCGGGCATCCGCATCATTATGATCACGGGCGACTACGGTCTGACAGCTGAGAGTATTGCCCGGCGCGTGGGTATCATCCGCGGCAGCCATCCGCGTATTGTGACCGGCTTTGACCTGAACGCCATGGATGAGCAGGCGTTGGAAGAGGCGTTGAAAGACGAAGTCATCTTCGCGCGTGTGGCACCGGAGCATAAACTGCGCGTGGTTTCAGCCTTGCAGGAATTGGGTTTCATTGTGGCTGTAACGGGCGACGGTGTGAACGACGCGCCGGCTTTAAAGAAAGCCAACATTGGTGTGGCGATGGGTATCAGCGGCAGTGATGTGGCCAAGGAAGCCGCTGCCATGATCCTGACCGATGATAATTTTGCTTCCATTGTGAACGCGATTGAAGAAGGCCGCGCGGTTTACGCCAATATCCGCAAATTCACCACGTACATTTTTACGTCCAACACGCCTGAAGCGGTACCTTTCATTCTTTTCGCTTTCTCGGCGGCGCGTATTCCGCTGGCTTTGAATGTCATGCATATTCTGTCAGTTGACCTGGGCACCGATATCGTGCCCGCGCTGGCGTTGGGTTCGGAACCGCCGGAACCCGGTATTATGGACCGCCCGCCGCGTAACCTGAATGAGCACGTCATTGACGGCGCCATGTTAAAGCGGGCCTATTTCTGGCTGGGCAGCATGCAAAGCCTGGCGACCATGGCGGCTTTCTATTATTTTTATTGGACGAACGGTTTCAGCGGCCAATGGCTGGACCTGCCGGGTGAGGGGAGTCTTTACCGCTCTGCCACCGGCATGGCACTGGCAGCGGTGGTAATGACCCAGATCGGTAACCTGCTGACACAGCGTTCGGAGCGCACATCAATCTTTAAGCTGCCGTTGAATCGCAACCATATGTTGTGGATTGGCGTTGGTTCCGAAATCGTGATTGTCTTGATGATGATTTACGTGCCGATTTTCAACAATTTCATTGGCACGGGGCCTTTCCCGCTGGCAAATTGGGGATTCCTGGCAGCTTGGATACCCTCTCTAATCATTATGGATGAAATCCGTAAAGCCCTTTTACGGCGCAAAGAAAAGGGAGGATAATGATGGAAGATATAAACTATGGCATACTGAGATTATTCAGGAGGAAACAATGAAAGTGATCATTATCGGGTGCGGGCGCCTGGGATCGGGCATGGCGCGCGATCTGAGCCGGCGCGGTAACGACGTAACGGTCATTGATATCAACCCTTTGGCGTTTGAACGTCTGGGTACGGGATTGAAGATCAACACGGTGACCGGCATCGGTTTTGACCGCAACGTATTAACCCAAGCCGGAATTGAAACGGCGGATTCATTGGCGGCAGTGACGGCCAGCGATGAAGCCAATGTGGTAGCGGCTAGGATCGCGAAAATGGTTTTCCGGGTTCCGCGTGTGGCTGCCCGTGTCTATGATCCGCGCAAAGCGGAAATTTACCGCCGCCTGGGCATTCCAACCATTTCCCCGGTAGCCATCACGGCTGCGCGCATGTCGGATTTGCTGACCTTCTCCAACCTGAATACGCTCATTCGCCTGGGAACGGGTGAGGTAAGCGTGATTGAGATTGAAGCTAACGACTTATTAGCCGGGCGCACAATTGAAGAAATCGGTCTGCCAGGTAAGGCTCTGGTCATTTCCATAACCCGTATGGGGAAATCTTTCCTGCCAACAGCCAGGATGGCACTGGAATTTGGGGATGTTGTCCACCTAGCAGTGATGGGCGAAGATACGGACCGTATTGCAAGCATGTTTGGATAAGGCGGAGGGACGATGAAAACAATGGTAATTGGCGGCGGCAAAGTCGGCGAATTCATAGCCGATTTCCTGCAAAAACAGGGCCACAACGTTGTTGTGGTTGAAGAACGCCGCGAAGAGCTGGAACGGCTTTACAAAGAAGTTGGCGAGCAAAATGTAGTTTTGGGAAGCGGCACCGACCCGGTAGTGTTGGAATCTTCCGGCATCCGCCAGATGGATGTGGTTGCTGCGGTAACCGGCAAGGACGAAGTCAACCTGGTAGTAGCCAGTCTGGCGCGCTTTGAGTTCAACGTGCCGCGTGTGATCGCACGTGTGAATAATCCCAAGAATGCCTGGATGTTCACCGATGATATGGGTGTGGACGCGGCTTTGAATCAGGCTGAATTAATCGGCCATTTGATCCTTGAGGAAATGTCATTGGGTGATATGGTTCCTCTGTTGAAACTGCGCCGCGGACAATATTCCTTGATCGAAGAGAAAGTTCACCCGCTCTCGATTATGGCGGGTAAACGCATTGAGGAGATTAAGCTGCCGGATCAGTGTGTGTTGATCGCAGTGCTGCGCAAAGATGACATGATCATCCCGCACGGCAAAGTGGAAATTCAGGCGGCTGATGAAATCATCGCGTTGGCGCATTTCTCCCAATTGGATGAATTGGACGCAATTTTGGGGCCGGCGGGGCAGCGCTAAATTCCCCCGGATTTTGAAAATAAAAGGACTTTATTTTTTGAATAAAGTCCTTTTTTCTTACACCCTTCTTACAGCATAAATTTATAATTTGTCTTATCCTATCCTGGAATTACAAGGAAATTGTCATGCGAAAGATTACAACATTTATACTGATCACCCTATTGGTGTTTGGCAGCGCCATTTTGGGTGCTTTTATTGGCGCTTCGGTGGCGACCAACCGGGCCGCGGCTAGTACGACAACGGAAAATGTACAAATTCAACCCGTATCTTCCTCCTCCGGTATCAGCCAAATTTCGATTTCGTCCAGCAATATTAGCACCACAATTACACAGGTAGTAGAAAATGTCCAACCGACTGTAGTGACTGTGGTGGGCACAACTCCCGGCCAGATGACCTTTTTCGGTTATTCGGGTGACTCGACTGTCAGCGGCAGCGGTGTGATCATCACACAGGATGGCTATATCCTGACCAACAATCATGTGGTGGATGATACCAACGAACTCACGGTCATCCTCAGCGATGGTTCTGAATTGGGCGCAACCGTGGTGAGCACTGACAGTTTTGCCGATCTGGCTGTTCTCAAGGTGGAGGGCGATATGCCGGGCGTGGCGGTGTTGGGCAATTCGGACAACCTTAAACCGGGCGAGACTGTCATCGCGATTGGTTCACCGTTGGGCGATTTCCGCAACAGCGTCACGGTGGGTGTGGTCAGCGCTACCGGCCGCTCGTTGGATACCGGCAAAGGTTATGAGATGGAAAACCTGATCCAAACCGATGCGGCTATCAACAGCGGCAATTCCGGCGGCCCGTTGGTGAATCTGGCCGGCGAAGTGGTGGGTATCAACTCCGCGGTGGTGCGCGGCAGCAGTACATCGGCAATTGCCGAAGGACTTGGTTTTGCCATTCCTTCCAATACGGCCTTGCTCATCAGCCAACAGATCATCACCAAAGGCTATTTTGCGCGGCCTTACATGGGCGTCAGTATTCAGCAGATTGATCCTTCCACCGCGACACGCTATAACCTGCCGGTGGAATGGGGCGCCTATGTCACGCGTGTGGGTAGCGGATCCCCGGCTGAAAGGGCCGGATTTCGCCAGGGCGACATCATTGTGCGTATGGGCGATCTGCAATTCGACGAGGATACCCAATTTGTCAATGCGCTGTTCAACTATCAGCCCGGTGATGTGGTGGAGGTTGAAGTTGTGCGTAATAGTGAGCACATCACCATGCAGGTGACATTAACCGAAATGAGTTACTAAACCTCCGGAAACCTGCCGGGGCACGATTAAATAAACAATAGTAAAATAGCCTGTCTGGAAGGACAGGCTTTTCTATGCAAAACACCATTACACCTGAAAAAATAAAAATGCTGGTCTTTGATATTGACGGCACATTGCTGGATTCCGAGCAAGTCCTTCAAGAACAAACCCGTTCGGTATTGAAGCAATGCCAGGAAAAGGGCATTTTGGTGACCATTGCCACCGGGAAAAATTGGGACGCGGTACGTCCCCTGGCACAGCATCTTGAAATCCGGACCCCTCTGATCCTGTCCAACGGCGCTTTACTGGCTGACCTTGAACGAACATTTGAAGAGAAAATGACCATTCCCGGAGAGGTTATGCGGAGCATCATTCGCATCTGCCGGCAGGAAGATAAAGACCTGGTAATTTATTTAGGCGACCGGGTCTATATCGAGCACATGACTTACGACCTTTCTTTCCTGGAAACCTTCGGTTCGGTCAATATGATCGAGGTAGGCCAATGGGAGTCATTGGGTGATAAATTATGCGAGGTACACAAATGCATGGCGGTGGATCGCGCATCCACAAAACAATTAATGAAATTGGAAAAAGTGCTGCGCGCCGAGGTTGGGAATGTATTGGAATATTGCCTGGCTATGCCGGAAATATTGGATTTAACTCCCAAAGGCGCCACGAAAGGCGCCGGATTGACTCGCTTATGTGAAAGATTGGGGCTTTCCCTCAGCAACGTAATGGCTTTCGGCGACGGCAACAACGATATTGATATTCTCACTGAGGCAGGGGTGGGTGTCTCGTTAGCCAATGGCATGACCCAAGCCAAAGCCTGCGCCGATCTGGTGGTGCCGTCCAATGACCACAGCGGACCGGCGCAGTTTCTGGAATACCTGTTTGACCTTTAATTTACACGCGGGTTTAGTCTTTCATTTTCAGCAGGATGATGGCTGAAATCACGGTGAAAGGCAGGCTGCCGATTATACCGACCGGGCTGGGTCCCAAAACCATGGGGGTCGCGCCGCTCACAAATAGTAATCCCAGGGCGGCGATACCATTCAATGCGCCGTGCGCGATCACGGCTGGCCAGACACTGCCCGCTTTCTGGGAGATCCAACCGAAGAAGATACCGATTGAGAGGGTGAACCAAACTGTCATCAGCAGTCCCAACCAGGGATATCCCCAGTAATCCAGGCCGTAGTTGTGGCCCATGGCGATGATCGGCCAATGCCAAACACCCCAGATGACCGAGGAAAGCAGCAATGCTTTACGGTTGCCCATGGCAGCCGAAAGTTTAGGCAGCAGGTATGCCCGCCAACCGAACTCTTCACCGAAAGTGGCCATGGCATTCAAGACAGGCGCCAGCAGCAGCGCCATTACGGTTTGGCTGATGACAATGACCATCGGGTCACTGATGATGGTGGCATTGGCGGCTTGCAGCTGCGCGCGTAGGGTGGTGAAGTTGGGATCATAGTATTGCGGCAGAATGACGAAGAACAACAAGATACCCAGAATGGTTGCCAGACCCGGGCCGAACCAACCGGCCAGCCAGTATGGCCAGCCGCTTTTCAGTTTGGGGCTGATAAAAGCGTTCTGCCAGCTTTCTTTGGTGACGGCGCGCGTGATGATGTTGGCCAGGGCCGGCCCCCACATGTACACGCTGGCTTCCAGGATCAGTGCCAGGGTAACCCCGCTGTTGGGAACCAGCTCGGGGCTGTTCACCAGGCCGCCGGTCAGGGCGATCACCAGGGCGCTGGCCCAGGAAATGCCGAATGCCAATAACAGGAATAATTTCAGACGCTTTTTTTCTAGATCCATATGTTTTAACTCCTCATTTCTTTCGTTATAAAACGCAGGAATATGAGTCTTACGTTTTTATTAAGGCTCAAAATACCTTCCCTATTTATTTCCCTTTTTACAAGTATTATGCCTTTATCCCAAGACATAACGGTAATTTTAATTCTTAAATTTTGATGTTCTAATCATATCTATGATCAAAAATAATCCTGAACAACCAAAAAGAACCATAGGATATTAGATTTATACTCTTGATTTTGTCCATACAGTGAGATATTTCGTTTATTTTGATTAGGAACCTTCGTGTAGTGTATGCATTTTATGCAAAATAATTTTTCTCAAATTGAATTCGAAGAGAATGGCAAATTTATTGCATTACCTCGTCAATAGTTGATATTTTCTTATATAATGTTTAAAAATGAGGGAAAATGCGGATGAAAGCATCACCGACGATAGGAATTATTACTGCACTAAGTATTGAATATTTAGCTTTCAAAGCTCTTGTAGATGACAACCAAGAAAAAAATGATATTGTTGGTGTTCGCAAATATCTACAAGGTTCTATTTCTTCTAATACATCTGGTCAATATAATATAGTTCTAGCTCAAGCCGGACAGGGCAATAATATGTCAGCACTATGTGCTGTGAAATTGAAAAGCATGTATCCATCGATTAATACTTTCATAATGATCGGAATTGCCGGTGCAATTCCTCACCCATCAAAAACAGAAGACCATGTCCGTCTCGGTGATATTGTGGTTTCTGGAGCGCAAGGCATTATTCAATATGATTTTATTAAAAAATTTCCAAACGGGAATGTATATAAATTTCCTCCTCGTGCCCCTTTAGCTAATTTGTTATTTACTGCTGAAACAATGCAACGGGAGGAAAAAGAAGACAAATTCCCTTGGATTGAATACATTGACTCAGCAATTCGGATTCGAGGAAATGAATGGAAACGCCCTTCAAGCAATCAGGATATTCTTCATGATTACAAAGGAGAGGTTATTACACATCCAAACGATCCAGATAGGAAATTTCTTGACCAACCAAGAATCTTTATAGATACTATTGCAAGCGGAAACACTTTGTTAAAGGATCCTATTCTTAGGGACAAATTGAGAGACGACCTGGCTGCCAAAGCTGTAGAAATGGAATCATCGGGCGTTGCAGATGCGAGTTGGTTAGATGAGATTAACTACTTTTCTGTCCGTGGAACTTGTGACTATTGTGATATGTATAAAAACAACATTTGGCAAAAATACGCCTCAATTATCGCGGCTGCTTATACAAAAGCATTACTAGTGTCAACAACAATAAATCCCATAATGTCAGCAATCAAAGCGCATATCCCCGAAAACTCAGATACGCAAAACCATTATTTAGAAGGTGAAATAATGAATAGGGTAGATTTCATTAGAATGCTGGTTAAATCTCTTTTACAGTGTAATAGCATACGCGATCCAAGCACCTTACGAACGATTGTTAATAACAATCCTTTAATGGTTTCGGCTCGCATTAGATATTCACCAATACTCATAACTCATTTAACGAACATTATAGATACATGCATGAATTACCCAAATGGAATCAAAGATTTTTTAGATATTGTACAGGACTATGAGGGAAACTCTATACCCATGGAAAATGTTTGGAAAATTTATTATCAATTCTACTAATATTTTCAACCTTAAGAATAGAAAATTGCAATTATTAGAAATACAATATGAAGGCTAAATAAAATTTGAAATTTAACATGTGGGTTAAAGAATGTTCTGATGAATTTCACAATAGGTTTTAGAAAGAATGTGTCTAAGATATGCATAGAGGAAGAAAGTTAGGCATTTACTAATCGGTACAATGAAAAAGAGGTAAGCGTCCTAACTGATGACATATAAAAACCAAATGTCCAAATACATTGCGTTCGATCAATTTTTTTATTGATATCATTGATTAGAGAAGGCGAGAAAATCGATGGTAATTCTAAATAATATCCAACTCAGAAAAATTAAAAGATAAAATGCATTCATTTTACTTAGTAAATGTAAAGAATAGTAATCATGGAAAAAGATTATTAATAATATGTATAAATAGGGCGAATTGGAAAAATAAAAATGACTGAATTAGAAGTTAGGAGAGTTATTAGAATAAATATAGATTTTCCTCAAAAACGTCTTGATTTCTCTCGTCAAGATTTAGAATCTTTGAATGAAGAAATTGGTGGTTGTGTTTCATTACAAAATCTCAATCTTGCAAATAATAATTTAAAAGAGTTACCCAAAGAAATCGGAAAATTATCAAACTTAAAAATCTTAAATCTTTCAAATAATAAAATCAACAAACTACCAAACGAATTTAGCAAGCTACATTCATTAGAAAGACTTTTTTTATCATCAAATTGTTTTATTGATTTTCCAAAAGAAATATTTAAGCTAAAAGAACTTAAATATCTTAATTTAAGTGGAAATAAAATAGATTGTGTACCTATTGGTATATCGAACCTAGTGAACATCGAAATATTAAACATTGCTAAAAATCGTTTGGAAGAATTTCCCAATGGAATAGAAAAGCTAGATAAATTAATCGAGTTAGATTTGAGGGGAAATCGATTTACTAATTTGCCTGATTCAATATGGAATATTCCAAACCTTAAAAAGCTTAATCTGTCCGGCAACCCCATAAAAGGCGTTAAACAAGATTTGCTAAAACGAATTGATGATATCAAGATTCTTAAGAGAGAACTTCAGAAAACCCAATCTTTGCAACAATTAAATGAAGCAAAGGTAATTCTTGTCGGGGAACCAAGCGTAGGGAAAACTTCATTAGTAAATCGATTGATGAATGATACATTCAAAGCAGATGAGCCCGTTACAGAAAAGATAGAGATAAGACATTGGGAGACTGAATTAGAAGATAAAACTCCAATAGTTTTAAATATGTGGGATTTTGGGGGACATGAAATAATGCATGCCACACACCAATTTTTCCTCACTGATAATTCACTTTATTTGCTTGTCCTCAATTCGCGCAATCCCAAAGAAATTAATCGTGTGGAATATTGGTTAGAAATAATTCAATCCTTAGGGGGGGATTCTCGTATCCTAGTTGTCTGTAATAAATGCGATCAGGGATTAATGCATTTGAACTGGAGGGCTTTGGAAAGAAAATATCCAATGATTAAGGGATTCTTGGAACGAGTGTCATGTAAAACTACGGAGGGAATTCCAGAACTTCGTGTTCTTATTCGTGAAAACATCGCTGAACTTCCCCATATAAATAAAAAAATTAAAAAAGAGTGTCATGATATAAAAAAACAACTTGAAGATATGCCGGAAGAATTTATCTCATACGATACATTTAAAAAAATATGCGTAAAAAACCAATTGAAGAATTCAATTGATCAAAAAGAATTACTTGATTTATTAAAGGTTTGGGGAGTTGTATTGCATTACCAAGACGATAAACGCATATTTGACACAAATGTACTTAAACCAGAATGGTTAAGCGACGCGATTTATAAAATTATCAATAGCAAAATGTTGTTAGGGAATAAAGGAATATTATTAGAAAGTGATTTAATAAAGATTCTTGATGGTGAGAGATATCCCATCGAAACACACCCCAATATTTTGGGGATGATGATTCTTTTTAAAATATGTTTTAAACTTGAAGAAAATGAAGGATACCTTTTACCGGACTTACTTCCTTTGGAGGAACCTTCAGAGGCAGCTTTAAATAATTGGCAAGATTCATTATCTTTTAAATATAAGTATGAAGTACTTCCTACAAGTATTATCTCTCGTTTTATTGTTAAAATGCGTAATCAGATAGAAGATAATTTATATTGGAGATCAGGGGTTATCCTTTCCTACAGAGAAAATAACGCTTTAGTTTTCGCTGATTCACAACATAGGGAAATGAATATTTTCATACGAGGAAAATCGGAAAGTAGAAGGTCATATTTATCAGTGTTACGAGGTGTACTTGAAAATATACATTCCGACTTTAATATTGAGATACAAGATATTATTCCGATTTCTCCAAACCATGAAGCAAAAATTGATTATCTAAAATTTTTAGTGGAATCACATAAAATTAAATCGTATTATCTTGATGGAATTCCAGAACTAGTTCCGGTAGAACAAATACTAAAATCTATTATTCCAGAGGATATAAATATTCAGCAACTGAAAGTTAGATTATCTAGTGACGAAAAGCATAAACTTGTAAATCTTCTTTTAAACTGTCAATCAATAAAGGATTGGAATTCACTTATTATAATAATCGAACAATTAGACCCAAGAATTCAAAAGAAGGTTTCTCAATCGACAAACCTTTTTACCAAGGTTTTTAGCCTTGTTGATATATGCGATGCTTATCCAAATGGATTAAATACATTATTAATTGAAATTTCAAGATGGGAAGAAAATTCCTATCCGATGAAATCTATTATTGAATTCTATAATGAATTAGGATAAGCAACCAAAATCACTTTCGTTTCGACCTTTAATTAAGGTTGGATTTCTTCTGGTTGACTTTTGTCCAAATCGGGATTACTTATTTTTAATGAAATGCCAACAAGCTTTTTCAAAATATCCACATAACTAAGAATTCCCAATAAACAAAAACTGCGTTTGTTTTCAACTACCATGAAACCAGGATAAGGATATTCTGCAAAATAATCCATCGACTCGAAAATCGATTGATCAGGTAATAACAACGGTGCATAAGCAGCATCTAGCATGATGTTCGGATCGTTGGCTTTCTTTTCTTCAACATTTGGAAACCACTTTCTAGAAGCAAATATACTCGTTTGATTAATAATACCGATTAATTTTAAACAACTGCTTGTATCTTCCTCCACTACAGGAATGGTTCGATAGGTATGAGTTGAAAAAATTGTGTTTACTTCCGTCAAAGAAGAATCGCTATCAACCGAAACTAGACCTTGGTTTACGGTATACATCCAATCTTTTACAGAGGTATTATGCAATACTTCATCAAATTCATCACGGATTTTTATATTCCGTAAAACATCTTTGTAGCTTATCAATCCTTTTACGATATTTCCATGTGAAGTTGGATTTACTATTAAAAGTGCAGAAATGTAATTTTTACTAAAGCCACCTGGTTCTTCAAAAGGTGTTGCAAGATAATTAATTGCTAATGATAAATCATCTTCCTCAATTAAAATATGAAAGGTTTTCCGGTGAGTCTCTTCAGTAAAGTTATATTCAAGTCGTGTCATACACCTAGAAAGTGGAATACCTGTTCTTCTGCTATCAGGTGATAAGTGACGAAAAACATCTTTATTAGAAACAATACCAACCAAGTAAGGTTTTTCGTGGCTATTATCACTTTGGTTGTATTTTACAATGGGAATATGATTAAAATCCCCCGCCTGCATTTTAAAAAGTGCATCATCTATTGTGTGATCGGCTTGAAGGCACTCAGGGTTTGGTGTCATAAACGAACTGCATTTATTATTAAGCCATTGTTCCTTGCTCATTTCTCCTCCTACTTTCGCAAAAAACCTATACAATCATATAACTATATTATATTTTATTTTTATGCTTAATCTAGATTGACTATGGCACAAAAAACGTCAAAGTAATTGAGTAACCCCTCACATGATTTTCCAACCAGTACAGGTAAAACACGAGGATATGGTTTATGTAAAAAAAGATTAAGCGCTTCGGATAGACGACTATCCGGTCTCAATGTTTCAAGTTCTTCACGAAAAGTAACTACTCGAGGGTCATCAGATTTAATATTTAATAGGTCATCGGTTTCTTTACTAAATTGAAACGCTCGATAAAGATCTTCTTCATATAGCAAACCTAAAAAATCTTGTTGCTGAGTATTTTCATTAACAATTATTGCTAACGCGTTATTCATAAAAAGCATAGTGTGGGCTTTAGTAAAAATTTCATTTGCTTGAACTTCAATTTTATATTGGTTGAATTGTTTCCATGTATCCAAAGACTTAATATCAATATTTCGTAGTGGGAGAATTCTTTTCTTTATCAATTGAAGTAAACTTAGATAACTAATTACCCCTTTAAATCTCCTTTCATCATCAAGGACAACTAACGTGGATAGATATCCGCTACGATTCAACCCTAAAACTCGTTGCGGAATCGTGAAACGCGTTATCGCATTTTTGACTGAATCAGATTCAAAAACAATATGTTGAGCAGGTGCTATCTGGTACAAAGTATGAATTTCCGAAATTTTTTTATTTGCTATATGAGATTCAGTACTTAACTTTCTGCAAATATCCTGATAAGTCAACAAATCTATAAAAACCCCATCAGAATCTACGATTATCCAATGTCGTGATTGAAGCGCTTCGCCAACAAATACTGCTTCAGCGAGGGTTTTCTCGGAATTTATTACTAGGGGTTTGGAATCCATTATATCTCCACATAATAATTCCTCCCAATTAGATGGTTTCCATACCCATTGTGGCGCTTTTTCCTCTCTGTTTTCATTAAGATTGTTTTTAATCTTCTTTTGGTAACGTCTAACAGTCTTTAGAAGGAAATCAACCGCGATTTCCCCCTGAAAATCGAAATAAGGATCTTTCTCTAAGATCTCGCAAATAAGTCTAATTGTTCGAAGAGGATTCGATTTATCGGAATCACGCGCTATTTCGTATATTGAATTTAATTCATCATCAATTAAAATACTCATAATATTTTCCAGAAAAGATTTTAAGTAACCTTTTTAAAATTTAATCTTTCCAATCTCAAGACAAACATTCCTATGAATATGTTTGTAATTTAACATTTAACACAATCAGTATTCCACCATTTGGAAAAAAGGCAAATTCATTGTATCAAAATATTTTATTCCCCGACTATTTAGTAATTTAATTCTCTATTTGAACATGGACCAAATCTATTATATACCAGATTCTTTTCTGAGCTTTATCTGGTATTAATAAGTTCATCGTATATAGAGACAATTTGAATATTAGGAATAATCAAGTATTAGATATATCTAATCTTTAACTATCGGTTAAGCTCAGATTTATAGTGGATAAATTCATTTTTGAAAAGACAGACATGAGTCCATAATCCTGCGTAAATACCATTGGATATTCGTATAAATTGACCTCAGGGTTGTTCTTCCTGCAGCTGCGCCAGGGCGTGGGAGATTTCTTTGGTTTGCGGGTAAAGTTTGCGGAACAGCTGGTAATGGCGTTCGTAGACGCTTTTCAAGTCGGGGTTAGGCCGGATCTCTTTGGCGATGTGCACCCATTCATTTTTCAGGGTATCCAATCCGTCCACCGCGCCGATGGCCATTGCGGCCAGGTAAGCGTCGCCGTAAGAAGCGCCGATGGTCTTTTCGGGGACGATCTGGGGAATGCCGGAGATATCGCTGACCATTTGCAGCCACAGGTCGTTCTGCGTGCCGCCGCCCACGGCCACGCCGTGTTTGAAGGGCGTGCCGGCTGCCAGCATGGCTTCCAGGTTGTGGCGGATGGCGTAAGCCGTGCCTTCCAACACCGCGCGGTACATGTCGCCGCGTGTGTGGTTGAGCCCCAGCCCTGCGAACACACCGCGCGCCAGCGGGTCGAAGATGGGCGTGCGTTCGCCGCTCAGGTAGGGCAGCATCAGCAGGCCATTCGCCCCGGCAGAGGATTGCGCTGCTTCACGCGCCAACACGGCATAGGCATTGTCCCCGCCGCCTTGTTGTTCGCGGATCAGGTCTTTAGCGAACTGGTCGCGGAACCAGGTAGTGGCCGAACCGCTGGTGGAAAGGCCGGCGGCATACACATAGGTGCCTTTGAACGCGCCCATATCCAGCCACAGTTCGTCGGACGGCGTTGGCTTTTCGATTACCAGAATGAAGAAGGCCGTGCTGCCGTACATGATCATCAATTCGCCCGGGCTGGCTACGCCCACGCTGATGGCTTCGGACAGCGCGTCCACCGCACCGAAGGTGACCGGCGTGCCTTCCAGCAGACCGGTCAGATTGGCCGCTTCGACGCTGACACGCCCGGCGATCTCGTTGCTCCAACCCAGGCGGGGCAGCTTTTCCAGCGGGCAAATCTCGCCCGCGAAGCGCTCGTCCCATTCGCCGGAATGGATGTTGATCAGAGGATTGAATTCGGAAGCCGTATGGCGTTCGATCACGTACTCACCGGTGAGTTTGAAGATGATGTAAGAGGTGGCCGTCAGGAACTTGCACGCGGCGTTATAAACATCCGGTTCGTTCTGCTTGAGCCACAGGATCTTGGGGCCGACCGCCTGGGTGGTCAGGCGCATGCCGCCCAATTCGACCAGGGCTTCGCGCCCGTACATTTCTTCCAGTTGATCGATCTGCTCCATCGCGCGCGTGTCCACGCCGTACAGGATGCCCAGGCGCAGCGGGTGCCCGCTTTCATCCACCGGCAGCAGACAGGCGCCGATGGCGCTCAATGCCACCGCGCCGATGCGGTCGCCTTGCGGGAGCCGGCCGGTCAGATCTTTGGCGATGCTGACGAAATCCGCCCACCACACGCCGTCCGCGTCGTGCTCGGCCCAGCCGGGTTTGGGGATGGACATGTCGTGGTCGGCGCGCGCCTCCGCCAGGATGGTGCCGTCTTCGCGGCATAGGACGCCTTTGGAACTGTAGGTGCCGATGTCGATACCGAGTAAAAGTTGTGCCATGCTGCCTCCAATGTGGAAAATACCTGTAAGTTAATTAATCCGTAATAGTAAATTATAACCACTTGAATTTAGGATTGTTAGGGAGATTACAATTTATCTATATTTGTATAGACATATTGAAACTATACCTGCGGATTGCTATAATGCAGGTGAAATTGTGAACGTACTCTAGGTCACATCCTTTCTTCTTTTATCCAGGGGAACAAATCAGCCATTCAATTTCTTTTTCATTTCTATATTTAATTAAGTAAAGGGTGGTGGCGCGATGAAAAATAAGAAACTAATAATTAATTTTATTCTAGTTGGCTGTATTTTGATATTAATTATATTTACACCCAGGAGTGTGTATTCTGAGGAAGCGGAAAATCCCTGTATTTTGGGTGATCTTTACCTTCAAGCGGGAAAGCTTTCCGAAGCCGAAGAGGTTTTTGCCGGATTACTGGAAAATAATCCCCAATTAGCTTGTGCAATTTCAGGCTTGGAAGCAATAGCCCGGCAGCGCAAACAATTACTGGGAAATTACATTTCCGCGGGAGATTATGAAAAAGCCAGCGACCTCTTTGACCTAATGCTTGCCCAACCCGTTGTGGACGATGCAATCATTGCGCAATACCAAACGATGCTTACCGCGGTTGCGGTGACCCCGACTCCTGAAGAAACTCCTACTCCAACACCGACAGCGACACCCAATAGTTATGCTAAAGCGGAAGCGCTTTTGCAGCTTGGCAGGCCAGATCTGGCGTATGCACAATTGGAAACAGCGGTTATGGATAATCCCGAGTTCTTCCTTATAGCTAAAACACCTTCATCGGATGCTTCCACACTTGAATCGAAGAATACTTTATTTGCTCGAAGCGAAGAATATAAAGCTAAGTTCCTCCAATTAATTGAAATAGCAGGGCTTTTCATAATCTGTCTGATTATAGGCATCTATCTCTGGCGCCTAATCCGTTCACTATTGAGATGTAGTTTTGACATTGGAGAATTTAAAGAAGGGTCGGGGGTCGAATGTAAACCCAAAGATAGTTTCCAATCCATGGTTGAGCGGGAAATTTGGCGGTTGACGGAAAGAAATGGGCTGAACAATCGCAATATTGTTTACCAACCGTTGGACGATATCACGATTAATGAAAGTACATTGTTTAAAGTCAATGAGGTAGGTCAGATTATCAAGGTCATCAACCAACTCTTTCCTCCCAATTTGATCACATTGACTGGTATGCTGCACTATTCTGAAAAGAAAGGTGCAGGCGTAACCCTACAATTATTGAAACGCAAGGATCAAATCATCGATGAGGCCACACTTTGGCAAATTGGATATGATTCTGAGTTTTCCACCTCCCAAAACGCGACTTCAGAATGCTTTTACAAATTAGCAGAACCTTCTGCGTTGTGGTTGGCCTGGCACTTACAGACGAATTTCAAGAGCCAATGTGATTGCGGGATAATTCGTTTTTTCAAACGCTTATTGGGGTCTGAAAAAAACAACCGGTTGAAATTAATAAAGAGCTATGGCACGGACAATCTTGACAGTTATATATTTAATTATGTTGCCTCAAAACATATGGAAAAAGACCTAACTTTAAAAGAAGCAATGAGCGATTTGTTGTTAAGTTATTCTTATGATCCAAATAATCGTCTGGCGCTTTTTAACCTGGCAAACCAGAAAATTGCACTGATCAGTGAAGATTTAGCCAAGGGCAAGAATCAAACTAATAAAAAAGAAACTGAAATTGACTATAAAGAGCCTGAAAAATTATTAGAAAAAATTGAAAGGCTTTCTAAAAACGTAATGCCTTCAAATCGTGATCAGGACTCGGATGCCACAGCGCGAGAGATTTCGTTGGGAAGGGGGGGAAGAAAAGAAGTCATCGATTCGATACGGGTTTTGGCAAAATATCATTTGGGGGCAATATATGGTTATCTTTATGTATTGAAAGGCTTTCCGAACGGCAAAAACGTTGATTTTGAAAAATACAAGAAAACTTACAAGGAATGCGAGCAGATTTTGGAAAAGCTACGGGAAATCGAAAGGAAAAAACGCAAAACACTGATCAATAATGACCTCAAGGAAATGATACAAGCCGCTATCGATGGTATGTATGATCTCTCCGAGTTGGTAAAGAGCAAAGGCAAAGCCGAAAAATCGATTGATATTAACGATAAATACGAGTTAATTTCTGCATCCCTGGCTTACAACTTGGCTTGCAATGAATCTCACATGGCTGGTTATTTGAATTCGCTCGATAAAAAACCCGAAGAAAAAATCAAAGAACATGTTGCAAAAGCCGAACAGTACCTGTCCATTGCAATTAAGGATCATCCTGAGTTTGAGATCTGGTCAAAGTCAGACCCTGATCTAAAACCATTATGGGATTTGACATCCAAACCTGCTCCTCCGGCTATACCAAGCAAATATAAATACCCACGTTCATTAGAGGACATTTTCGGGATCAGCCCGGTTTACGTAGCCAAATTAAAGGCCATTTCCGGTATGCTAAACAGTGATGATTTGTTGAAGGCAGGTGCAGAGGAAAGCGGCCGGGTTTATATCCACCGCCGTACAAAATTACCGCTGGACCTGATCGAGGAATGGGTCAAGCTGGCAGATTTGATGCGCGTAGAGTGGATCGATGGATCACATGCCAAACTATTGCTTGCTTCCGGAGTTGATTCGGTTATAAAATTAAAGCGTCAGGATGCTAAAAAGATATTGTCGCTGATAGGAAAAACCAATAAAGAATATGCTTTTTCAAATCAACTACCTTCAGTAGATGAATTGAAAGAATGGATTGCATCAGCCCAAAAACTTGAAATCCTGTTCGAAGAAAATTAAGCCGTTGGTGTTGGCATCCAACAGGTTTTCGAGAAGGTTTTACTTCGGTGGTGATATCGTTTCTGGTTTTGGCCTGAGCCGAATATATAACGGGATAAAGTGGATGGGGGTGCCGTCCAGGAACAGCATGATGTGATACTCACCCTCTTCCTCAAAGAGCATGCTGAAGAACGCGAAGGTAACAAAACCCTTATGGGCTTGCTGGTCACCCGCGCGGGTTTTAAACGGAATGACGATGCGCTTGGAGGCTTCCTTGCCGGAGGGCGAGTTGATCTGCGCGCTCAATTCGAAGTTTTCCTCACCTGTAGTTTGCATTTCCAGTGCCACATAGAGCTGCGGCCAGCGCTGCGGCAGCTTGGAAACGTTGATGTATTCGAACGTGCCGATGATGGAGGCCTTGCCGGCCGCGTCCACGCAGGCATAATCGCATAAGAAAGCCCATCTGATAACTGGCATGATTTTCCTCCGTTATTATGGAATTATTGTACCCTTGAAAGAATAATTGTCATCCTCAACCCAGTGAAGACGGGTGAAAGGATCTCGGTTTGTTTACATAGTTTTTTGGCCGAGATCCTCACGCTCGCTGCGCGAGCTCAGGATGACACTGATGCTTTTCGCCTGCGATGATACTACTTGCGCGTACAAGCCCCTTTGTACCTGTAAAACCGGAAGATTATCAGGCGAAAAAAAGTACCTCTGCTATATAATTTTATTAAGATGGAATTTCACATTTCTCGCCAGGCGCGCAAGCGCTACCATTTCGAGGATTCCCTGTTCTCTTTCAACGGCAACGTCATTTTTGCCAATTTTCACGCCGCGCGGGTCTTTTCGCAGCGCATGAACGAAGTGCGCGACGCGGCTGCCAACCCGCAGCTGGCCGTGCGCTCCGGGCAGATCAACGCGCTGGGCCTGATCGACGAGATCTTCCACCACATCTTCGCACTGTACCGCACGCGCATGAACCCGGCGCTGTACGATGACATGCTGGTTTGGCTGGAAAAAGACGTCGGCCGGCGCAAACTGAGCACGGCGGTACGCGCTTTCCTGCGCGAGTTTCCGCCGGTGCCGGTTTACCAGGGCAAACTGGAGCTCAACGATTACCTGGCCGGAGAAACCGATGGAATTCCCAACCGCGCCGCGGCAGTTGAAGAAATGCTAATGCTGTGGCTGGGCAACCAAAACCCGGCTTTTCTGCCTTATCAGGAGCTGTTTGACGATTCTGATTTAATTGAGAAGACCGCCTATTTTGAGATTGCGGACAGCCTGCATGAATTCTTTGAAACCCAACCGCGTTTTGGCCCGGATGGGCAGAACCTGGTGGATATGCTGCGCAGCCCAGCCATCGCCGTTCCTAATTCGCTCAATGGGCAGCTGGATTACATCCGCAGCCGCTGGAGCGAGCTGTTGGGCCATTACCTGCTTAAATTGCTGGGCAGTTTGAACCTGATCTCCGAAGAAGAGCGCCTGCGCGGGCTAGGCCCGGGGCCGGTGCGCATTCCCACCTACAGCGAACGCCTGGAAGGGGAGGAGGAGCGCTTCAGCCGCGATGCGGACTGGATGCCGCACCTGGTGCTGCTGGCTAAGAACACGTATGTGTGGCTGGATCAGCTCAGCCGCCAGTATCAGCGCTCCATCACGCATCTGGACCAGATACCGGATGAGGAGTTGGACAAGCTGGCTTCCTGGGGTGTGACCGGATTGTGGCTGATCGGCTTGTGGGAGCGCAGTTCGGCTTCCGCGCGCATCAAACAATTGTGCGGCAACCCGGAAGCGATTGCCTCGGCTTATTCGCTCAAGGATTACCGCATTGCCGACGAGTTGGGCGGGGAGAGCGCTTGCCAGAATCTGCGCGAACGTGCCTGGCGGCGCGGCATCCGCCTGGCCAGTGACATGGTGCCCAACCACATGGGCATCGATTCCAATTGGCTGTACGAGCACCCGGATTGGTTCATCTCCATGCCGTATTCGCCTTTCCCGTCCTATTCATTCAACGGTGAAAACCTGAGCCGCAATCCGCGCGCGAATGTCCAGATCGAAGACCATTACTACGACCGCACCGATGCGGCCGTGGTGTTTAAATATCACGATAATGAAAAGGATTCGGACAAGTTCATCTACCATGGCAACGATGGCACCAGCATGCCCTGGAACGATACTGCCCAGTTGAACTACCTCAACGCGGAGGTGCGCGAAGCGGTCATCCAGAAGATTTTGTCTATCGCGCGCAACTTCCCCATCATCCGCTTCGACGCGGCCATGACTCTGGCGCGGCGGCATTTTCAGCGCTTGTGGTTCCCGCTGCCGGGCGGCGGCTGCGACATTCCCTCGCGCAGTGAGTTCAGCCTGACGGCCGAGCAATTCAACCAGTACATGCCGCAGGAATTCTGGCGTGAGGTGGTGGATCGCGTGGCGGCCGAAGCACCGGACACACTGCTGCTGGCGGAAGCCTTTTGGCTGATGGAGAGTTTTTTTGTGCGCACACTGGGCATGCACCGTGTATACAACAGCGCTTTCATGAACCTGCTGCGCGATGAAGACAACGCCAAGTACCGCCAGTTGATCAAGAACACGCTGGAATTCGATCCGCAGATTCTGAAACGCTACGTCAACTTCATGAACAACCCGGACGAACAAACCGCCGCCAACCAATTCGGCAAGGGCGACAAGTACTTCGGCATCTGCACACTGCTGGCTACTATGCCGGGGCTGCCTATGCTGGGGCACGGTCAGGTGGAAGGTTTCACCGAGAAATACGGCATGGAATACAAGCGCGCCTACACAGATGAATCACCGGATCCGGCATTGGTTGACCGGCATGCCTGGCAGATTTTCCCGTTGTTGAAGAAACGCTACCTGTTCTCTGAAGCGGAGCAATTCCACCTGTACGATTTCTATACCCCCGATGGATTAGTAGATGAGAATGTGTTTGCCTACAGCAACCGAAGCGGCGATGAACGCGCGCTGGTGATCTATCATAATAAATTTGGCGATACGGCCGGTTGGGTGCGCTCTTCGGCGGCTTTTATGGATAAAAGCAGTGGAGAGCTGCGCCAGGTGGATTTACGCGCCGGGTTGGATTTGCCCGCTTCGCGCAACCATTTCGTCCTTTTCCAGGATAGTATCACGGGACTGGAATACATCCGCAATTGCGGTGAGATTGACCAGAAGGGGCTGTATGTACAATTGGATGCCTACCGGGCGCACGTCTTTCTGGATTTCCGCGTGATAGAGGATGACAGCCGGCATAACTGGGCGCGCGTGCATGAGCAGCTAAAAGGGCGCGGCATTGCCGACATCCAGCGTTTCCGTTGGGAGCTGCCTTTGCAACCTTTGCTGCAGCCGTTGCGCGAGATTTTCAACGCGGGTTATCTGACCTTTCTGCTGAAGAATATGCCCCAAACCGTAGGCGGGGAGCTGCCGGATTTCCTGCTGAACGAAGCCGAGCATAAGTTCGAAGCGTTATTAAGCGGCGCCCGCCAATTGATGGCTGACACTGCTTTTAAAGAAGTTCCTGCGGGAGCGTTCAAAAAATACCTGCGGCAATTGGGCACTTTTGTATGGGCCGACCAGATCCTGGCGCTGCCCAAGACCAGCCCGGCGGTACAGCTATTCTCGCTGCTGCGGGCGGAGTTGGATGACGAAAAGTGGATCAACCTGTTGAGTTGGTCGTTCCTGGATGGGCTGCGGGGTGCGCTGGATTTGGATTGCGACCGCTTCGGCCAAATCTTGGAAGAATGGCGCATGCTGCCGCTGCTACAAGAAGCCATGCGCGCTTTGGGCTTCAGCCACAGCGCGCAGCCCACGCGGCTGCTGGCCTGCCAACAGGGCTGGCTGAAACGCTTTGGCCGGCGCACGCCAGATAAATTGGCGGCGGCGTTGCTGGAAAACGAAGATGTGCGCGGCTGGCTGCAAATCAATATCTACGAGGGCAAGCGCTGGTTCAACCGGGAAGCCTTCGAGGATTGGTGGTTCTACTTATCTGTGGAAGGGATGCTGGAAATTATGCATGGAAAAGCCACGGGTGCCCGTAAGATTACGCGTCTGGAGCAGGCATCAGACTTGCTGATGCGCCTGCGCGAGACAGCTTTCGCGTCCGGCTTTGAACTGGAGCGCTGGCTGGAACTTCTGGGCGGTCCCGACGACGGGGAATAGCTCAATAATTCAACTGGAAACGCGAGAGATAACTGAGGAAAGCCATGTCACCATGCAGGCCGGAGGCCTTGCTTTGGGCGCGGCTGAGGATGGGCAGCAACGCTTCGCTGACGTCCTTACCGCTGGCCAGACGTGTCAGGTAGGTAGCGTGCGCGGCGTACTTGAGCGCGTTAAGCGGCTCGATGCGGTCCAGGTCGTAGAAGAACCAGGCGTCGGATGAAAGCATGCGCAGGCGTTCATTCTGGGCGGCCAGCAGATTTTTCAACATGGCGGTTTCATCGGGGGATAGATCGTTTTTGGCGTGCGAGTGCACGAAATCGTTGGGGTTGACCTTGTCGGTAATCACCTGCGCATAGTCGTCGCGGGCTTGCCAGGGGTCTTCCAATAGGCCGTTGGAAAATTCCGCAAAGACTTGATCCACCGCTTCGCACAATCCGCTCAGGAATTCACGCAGGGGTTTCTTCCAGGTGGCGTCCGGCGCGTCGCCGCACACGTCCCGCCAGCGTTCGATGCCGTGATGGCAGCTCCAGGAAGTGTCTTCGATCACTTCGGCGGTCTGGTCCAGCGGATGTTCGCGCAGCCAGCCGGCCGGGTAGGAACGCAGGATGCCTTGGCTTTCCACCGCGCCGTCCAGCAGGTGCGCCAGGAACATGTCGCGATAAGGCTGGTGGTGTCCGTAAAGCTCGCCGTCCGAAGCGGCCAGGAAGAACTGCGGCCCGTCGCGCTGGATGAAAGCCATCTGCGGCTGCAGCCAGTCGTGCACAAAGCGGTCGGCGTTCTCAGTGGAATCCGGGTTGAAGCTGATCTCGCCGGACAGGAAACTGTTATAGAAGAACACTCCCATACTGCGTCCGGAGGGCAGCTCGATGCGATAGGGGCGGGTAATATCCAGGTCGGAGCGCTTGGCCTGCCAGGGCGCCAGGATGGTGAACTGCATGCCTTCCTCAGCCAGCACGTCCAGCGTTTCCAGGTCCATGGCCGTTTCAGGCAGCCACATGCCCTGCGGCAGATGGCCGAACATGCGCTGGTAATCGTGCAGACCCCAACGCACCAGCGTGGTCTTGTCGCGCCGGTTGGAGAGCGGCATGATGATGTGATAATAAGGCTGCGCCATGCCGTTGCTGATGCCCAGACGCGCCGTGACGGTGTTTTCCTGCTGGATGATGGCTTGCAGGGTTTCCGGGTGTTCGCGCTCCATCCAATGCGTGAGGGTCGAGCCGATGTTGAAGCTGATCTTCTCGAAGTTGCCCGCGTTGGCATTGGGCAGGTAGCAGGAATGGTAGATTTTTTCGGTCCAGTTGGGGTACGGCTCCGCCCCGTATTCCTGGGGGATCTCCCCGGTAAAGGGATCCACCCGCGGGGGCTGGTAGAAGTGGCCGTGCACGCAGAAGTGTTTTTCAGGCATTTATGAGTATGTTCCTCTAAGTTTTTGAAGATGAAATTTTACACTATAAACCAGTCATTTTTTTTTAGATTAATAATAGTTCGATGGCGCCCGTGAGCAAAAAATATTTAGAAACCTAGTCAAAAAGCAATTTTATGAATGATAAAATGTATTTATATATATGTGGGTTGGATTTGATAATAAATAAATATGGATCATCACTATGAATGTGTATAGTATTAATATTCTTCCAGTTAAATTGCTAAAAGAAGAAGTAGATATTTATTTTTCTCTTGAAAAAAAGTGTGAATATGATCGAATTTATAAAAATAATCTTCCAATTAATTTTCCAAATGAATTAAAAGAACAGATTGAGAAATTTGCTTGGTGGTCACCAACGCCAGGTCAAGGGGATATCACTATTACAGTTGATCTGAAGAGGAATGAGAGATTTGCTAAACATTATTTTAATAAAATTATTTATCAACACTTCAAAGAAAAAGGATTGCTTATAAATAAAAATTTTATTAATGACACGGAAATATATATCGAGGATTATTCACATGAAGATAATGACACTAGAAAATATCTAAGATTTTCTTTAAAATTTGATCGCAATTATTTTATAAAAGGAACAAGTCTTCTTTTATCATATGAGGGTGAATCTTTCGTTTTAAAAAATAACATCGCATCATTAAATATTAATGAAGATATTCTTGGTAGGGTTATTTTTGAAAATAAAGTAACAAAATATTGTCTGTTAAGTGATCAAGATAAAGAAGAACAGGAAATATTATTTCCTGTTCTTAATCTGTCAATTCGAAGTGCACTAAGATTACAAAATGCTCGAAAGTATTCCTCGAATAAATATAAGTATTACTTTGAACAAATAAGCATGTTCTATCAGGAATATCTTAAAGATGTTGTTGTATGTGAAGTAATTAAAATACTAAGTTCTGGTTTTTATAAATTGAATTCCGGAGAGATTAATCATACATCAAATGATAGCAATCTTTTATTATTTGGAAATAATACGAAAAATTTTATACCTTATATTGGTATCAAGGAAAACGGACCAATTAAAGGAATAGACAATGAAGAATTAACAAAATTCTTCTTTATTTTTCATGAGAATGATAAGGATTATGCGAATAAATTATATTCCTATCTTAAGAAAGGATATAAAAGTTTTCCTGGTTTAAAATCATTTGTCGATTTAGATTTTGAAATAGACCAAGAAAAAACAATACGTTTTTCAAATCGCAACCCTCTCCCAGAAATTGAGGATGCATTAAAAAGATATAATTTTAATGAATCAAATAAGTATGCAGCCATCTATATTTCTCAAATAAAAAGAGAAGGAGAAGATGAAGAAGAGGATAAAATTTATTTTAAATTAAAAGAGCTACTAGTTGAAAAGAGTATTCCTTCTCAAGTCATCTATAAAGAAAATATAAGTAATCCTGCGTTTAATTTTTTTCTTCCGAACATTGCTATTGCTTTACTTGCAAAGCTGGGTGGAATTCCATGGCGATTATATCGGCCAATTCAGAATGATTTAATTATTGGAATTGGTGCTAAATGGACTCCAAATGGGCAAAATCATTATATTGGTAGCGCTTTCTGTTTTAAAAATGATGGAAGTTTCAGGGGATTTAATGTGTTTGAAAAAAATAATACATCTGAATTATCTCGATCAATAAAAAATGCGATTGAACAATATACATCTGAAAATAGTAGTTGTGATCGTTTGGTGATTCATTATTACAAAGAAATGAATTGGGAGGAGGAAGAACCGATAAGAGCGGCATTAAGACAATTGAATTTAAACATTCCTTATTTTGTCTTAACAATAAAAGAAACGCAAAGTAAAGATTATGTTTTATTTGATACATCTTTTGATGGCCTTATGCCTAAAAGCGGTACATTTGTAAAATTAAAAAAGGACCAATACCTTCTTTGTAACAATACTAGATATTCACTAAACACAAAGACAAGAATTGAAGGGTTCCCTTTTCCTATAAAAATAAGTATAAAATCTTATAATTATGAAAAATACGAAGACGATCTTGTTATAAAAGACCTTATTGATCAGGTTTACCAATTTTCCAGAATGTATTGGAAAAGTGTTAGACAGCGCAATCTTCCCGTTACTATAGAGTATTCAAAGATTATTGCAGGAATTGTGGCAAATTTTGAAAACAAAGAGTTGGTTTCATTTGCTAAAAATTCCTTATGGTTCCTATGAAATACGAAGAAGCTTTCGAAAAAATCGTATTCCTTATTGGAGCGGGAGCATCAAAGGATGCTGGCTGTTTATTATCTAAAGATATGCTGGCTTCTCTAGGACCTGCAATAAATAATCTACGACCTGAAGATAAAGATTTCATCTCCTACAAAGAAGATTTTTATGAAATCTATCAATTTATTTTAGCTAGCTTGCATTATCAAACTACAATGAAGGATCCTTTATCTTCAAATTCAACATATCTAAATATTGAAGACTTTGTAATGATTCTTCGGCAATTGATAGATAAAGAATTTATAATCCCACATCCATTAATAGGAAATTGGAATAACAAAATAATTAAATGGGAAATGAGAAATGGAGATATTTTCAGTCGTTTCTTGGATTTCATAATTATTCAATTAGTCTCTAAATGGACCCGATTTGACCGACGCGAAGCCAACGAAGTGCTTAAACCTATACAAGAATTTCTCTCCGTATCTGAACCTTACAAGTTGAATATATTTTCGTTAAACTATGATTTAATATTCGAAGATGTTTTTAATTCTTCCACCACAAAAATTTTAGATAATGGTTTTTCTGAGAAAACTATATTGGATGAAACAAAAAGATATTGGGCAGCTTCATTCAACGATCCAAATAGCCCGACAAGAATAAATCTTTATAAACTCCATGGGTCGATTGACTGGGAATATAATTCTGAAACAGAATATATCCAAATTAAAGAAAACATCGATGATGGTCGGGAACCACTTATCATTTTTGGGTCATATTCGAAAATGCTTTCATTCGATCCATTTCTCTATATGCTTAGTCAATTTCGGTCTTTATTAAGTAAGGCAACGATGTTTGTTGTGATCGGGTATAGTTTTCATGATAAATACATAAATAATCTCCTAATTCAACAACTTAGTATCAATACTGAAGAAGATGTTGCAAAGAAATTGTTTATTGTTGATCCTTCAAATAATAAAAAAACTAGTCTTCAGTTCACGGAAGAATTACGACAAATTCAAGACAGTAAGTCGATAAATGATGTAATAAATTTTAAACAAATTAGCCATGAAAGAATAAAACTTATACCTAAATCAGCAAAAGAATTTTATTCAGAATATTTTTCGAATAACGCAAAATTATTGCTTGACGAATTAGAAAACATTGAACAAGCTGATAAGGTGTTTTAATTCTAAAGAAATAGATTTCTATTTATATAACAATCAAGAAAATATAAAGACATCTTGTTTCAAATTTACGATGAAGCTTATATAAATCAGAGCATGGCCTGTTAGGGCAGGCCATGCTCGTCAGTAGGGTAGGAGGGCGGATATATTTCTAATTTAGTCTTTCAAGGTGATCTTGATCTTTGACTTCTTCTTTCTCCTGGTAGTCTTGCTATTGTTCCCGCCGCCTTTGAAGGCGTTCAGGATGAGGGGGATGCACAGCAGCAGCACCAGCGCGGCCAGCAGGGCAAAGAACAATGGCCAGGAGGCGGGCTGGGCCACTTCGGGCACCAGGCCGCCGGGGTTGTAGCCGGTTTGCGATTGGCCGCCCACGCCGCTGTAGCGGTCCGCCAGGGTGACGGTCAGGGCGCGCTGCACGCCGTCGCGCAGGCTGAGCGGGGTCACGTAGCTGATGACGACTTCGCTCTGCAGGGCGCGGCGCATCTGGTCGTAGAGCGCCGACAGCTCGGCTTCGTTCTCGGCGTAACCGTAGCGCCCGCCGGCGTTCTGGGCGATCATGCGCAACGTGCTCTCGTCGATGCCGCTATACTGATCGGTCTCTTCTTCGCCTTCCGGCAGCAGGCCGAAGCCCACCGTCGAGATGGACAGGCCGCCGAAACCGATGCTGGATAAAGCCTCGTCAGGTGTGGCGACGCTCTGGTTGTCCAGACCATCCGTCAGGACGATGATGGCTTTGCGCCCGGAGAGCGGGTTGAGCGTGGCGATGGCCTGCACCAGCGCGTCGTACAGGGCGGTGTCAGAGTTGGCCGTGATGCTGTCAATGGCCGCGCCGAGCGTCTGCGTGTCGGCGGTGATATCCTGCACGACATGCACCTCGGTATTGAAGGTGATAATGCCGGCCTGGTCGCCCGTGCGCATCTGGTCGATGTACTCGTGCGCGACCTTCTTGGCGCTGTCCAGCTTGCCGGCGTAGTTCATGCTGCCGGAGTTGTCGATGACCAGCAGGGTAGTCAGCGGGCCGACTTCACCTTCGCCTTGAATGTTCTGGCCGCTGACGGGCTGGCCGTTTTCCAGCAATTGCAGCTTGCCGGTGTTGATGACCTGCGGTTCGCCGGCTGCGTCCCGCACGGATACGTAAACGTTGACCAGCGGGAAGTTGCTGGTATCGATTTGGGTGATCTGCAGGACGTAATCGCCCTGGCTTTCCACCTTGGGGGTGGGTTGGCAGGCCGCGCCCAGCAGGGTCAGCGCCAGCAGCGCAATGGTCAGGAAGGGTTTCATTTTTTTTATCATGTTTACCTCTTCTCGTGATAGACCATTTCAGACTGGCCCATTTCAATGCGCTGCCCGTTGCGCAGGCGCGATACTTCGATCTTCTTGCCGTCCAGGAAGGTGCCGCTCATGCTGATGTCCTTGAGGGTAAAATAAGTCCCTTCGCCTTTCAGGATGGCATGCTGCGGCGCGATGTCCGGATCGGCCACGACAATGTCGGACTTGAGCGGGCTGCTGCCAATGGCGGCCGCGGGGGCTTCCTTGCCCAGGAACTTATCCAGGATGAATTCCATGCCCTGCATTTTGCCGGTGGTGATTTCCAGCCAGGCGCGCGAGAACAGGAACACGATCAGGGCGATGAACACGCCCACGGACATGCCCAGCAAGACCAGCCCGGCGGCTTTGCCCATCAGGGCGTCGGCGAACATCAGGCGCGCGCCTTCCAACAGCACGCCGCCCAACAAGCCGCCGATCAGGCCGCCCAGCCCGCCTTTCCAGAGCTGCGCGCCGCCGGTGATGCCGGTAGCCAGCCCGGTCAGCAGGCCGAAGATGCCCCAACCAATGGGGCGCCCCCATACCTCACCGCCGATGGACAGGAACACACCCTCAGCGATGGGCAGGGCAATGGCGCCGCCCACGGCGCCCAACAAGGCGCTCAGCAGGGATTTGCGCAGGCCGAACAGAAAGTTCTGCGCGGCGAAGCCTTCACCGAAGCCGATCAGCAGGCCGATCACTCCGCCCAGCAGCGCGCCCACGATCACTTCGCTCAGAAACAGGTTGTCCGTGAAGGATAAGCCCAGGATGTTGCTGATCTGCCAGCCAATCAGGCCGCCGATAGCGCCCAGCATTCCATAGGTATAAAAACGTGTAAAACGACTCATGTAGGTTAGACCTCCTCAGATTCTTCTTCCTCGTCAAACTCAATTGAATCCCAGGCAGGCTGCAGGTTTTTCCAAAAGACCACGCTTCTCTGGCGCCTATTGGTCAGCTCATAGAAACCAAAGTAAGAACGCTGGTCGATGGTGCCGTCCGGTTTGCGGATGAAGAAACCACCCACCGACTGGTGCGGCTCAATTACCAGGGCAACCTGCCACGCTTCCGGGAAGAAATTTTGATGCAGCCACAGATCCCAGGCCGAAAAGAAGACACCCATACGCGGGTGGGTATGGTACCAACCCAAAAAGACCTTGTTTGGATAATGTTCTTCCAGGTGATTATGCAATGCCACCTGCGTGTCGCCGGTGAATGTCAGATGCGCAGCGCCTTGTTCCGTATAAACGGCCGGCAGGACAGTGTCCACCACAATGAAAGGTGTGCCGTGTAGGGAGTCACGGCAGTATTTGCCTGCCATCCAACCGCCCACTTCGTTATCCAGGTCGCTGCCGGCGTGCGCGCACATGCGCACGTAGGCGTTCTGGGTCACGAAAATGGATAAAGGCGGCTGAACACGCTGCATCTCCTCGTTGGCTGGTTCCCAACGCAAAGCGTTGTGGATAGGGATGCGCGAATGCTGCGGCTTTATTCCGGGTTTATCAAATAATTTCACTCGCGGATAAATATTCAAGGCGGCAGCTCCAGCTTCTAACCTATCCTGCGGTGATGTCGGCAGTGATCATCAGACGGTCGTCATCCGGTACACCGGCTGTATTGAGCGTCTCATCATCCTGCAGTTCTCGGCCGAGGGCTTTGCTGTCCAGGCGGTAACTGACGGGGCGGCCGTCCGGACCAACAGTAGGCAGTTCCAGGGTGGTTGCCAATTCGGGCACCAATTCCTTTACGGCCACGTCATCGGGAACTTCCGCGTTGCGGGTTCCTCCGGAGGGTAAAACCAGGGTTACATTTTTATCAGCCATCTTCTTTCTTACTCCTTTCAATTATTTCAGTTTGATTTTTGGCTTTGCCGTTGTGGTGGGTTTGCTGAATTTGATCCTTTCAGGGCGCAGCAATTCGCGCGTGTCCACCGGGAAATAATTCGGGTTCTTCTTGCGAAATTCCCTGCACCACTTGGCAGCTTCCATGTCCCACGGGAAGGGTGGTTTGGTGGGATCATCATGGAAGTTTTTGTACTGCAGCATTTCCCCCAGCATAATCACCAGGCGGTCCAACGACCGGCTGGCCGACCACCAGGCCGCGTCAATACACACGCTGCCGTTGGCATGGTTGATGTTCGGGTGCCAGATGGGGGTCATCCATTTCATGCCCGGCCAGCGCTGCGGGTACTGGCTGTGCAGGTAGATCTCCACCTGATGATGCTGTCCAATCTTGGGGTTGCCGCTGCGGTCGACGCTCACAATGCCTTTGCATTTGTAGGTGATGATGTAACGTTCCGGCGGCAAGCCGACTCGTTCCGATGTGGCTTTGACCTGGATCAGGTCGCTGCGCGCATCGATTTCCTGGATCAATTCGTAATCCTTGCGCAGGCGGCGCAGGCGCGGGTTGGAATTCACTGAAATCGCGCCGGCACCGGCAGTGATGTCCGTGGTGATCATCAAGCGGTCTTCGCTGGGAATCCCGCTCGCGGCCAAAGTCTCATCCTCACGCAGCTCGCGCCCTAACGCTTTGCTGTCCATGCGGTAGCCCATGGGCCGGCCGTCCGGGCCGACAGTGGGAAGTCCCAGCAGGGAGGTGAGTTCTGCCAACAGGTCGCGCACGGCAACATCGTCGGGCACATCCGCCCGCCGGGCGCTTCCGTTGGGTAGTACGAGTGTTACTGAAATATCCGCCATTTACTCCTCCACATTAATAAAAATAATTTCACAGCTCGTTTCGGTGAGCCACGCCGCAGGATCCGGTCAGGTCCCAGCAATCCTTATGGTGCCAGGTGCCGCATTCGGGACAGACCACGATCTCCTCGTTTTTATCCACTTTTTCAAGACAATATGGGCAGACATGTTCCTCTTCACCCATCAGTTTGACATCGTTGGGCTGGCTGCGCTTGGCGCGAGGTAACTTGGCCGATTTGACGAGCGGACTTTTCTTCTTGGATACCTTTTTGGGTGTCTTTATCACCACAAGCGCAGAGGCTGTGCTCGCGGCCGGGGTGGCGTTGATGTGTATGGGTTTGGCCGGGGCGATCTGCTTCGGCTTAGCGGTGATGCCTTTTACTTTCTGTGAGACAGTTTCCGTGACCTGCCAATTGCCCGGATTTAGGCTGTTCAGTACCGGCTGCATTCGCTGGCTGAGCGAGACCCTGGGTTTGGCCGGTTGAGCGCGGTTGACCGGTTGCGGAACGGGCGCGGCAGCGGGGGCCGGGGTTTGTTGGGCCTTGGGCATTTTCTTTGAGCGGCGCAGGAAGAACAAGGTAGGCAGCGAGATGATCAGCAGCAACATGCCCTGCGCACCATCGCTGATGTTGGGTGTTTGCAGGGTCAATGCATGAGTCAGGAAGGAGAACCGATAGGGGCTTTCATAAAAATAATCGACCATCAGCAGAGCCAGGACCTGGGTGATTAATGCGATTAAAAATAAAAAGACCCCGTGCCAACGCCGAAATAGCAGCCGCGCGATCAAACTGCCGATGAAAGCTACAGCAGCCAGTATGCAGAGGCGCAATATAAAATAATCCATGGTCGGGCGGGGAGCCAGCAGGATGATCACCAGCAGTGCCGCGGAGATGCTGAAAACCAACAACGCCAGCCATTTCAAGATTGCGTTCAAGACTTTCATGAAGACTTCTTATCCTTGACCTTGATAGTGATTTTTTCTTCTTTTTCAATGGGGGCGCTGATCTTAACGTCCGGGTCATGCAATTTAATCTTGGGACGGCTTTTCAAGACAACTTTTTCGCCCAGTTTAATGCGTCCGCTGAGTTTGAGTGGGGCTTCATAGGCTGGTTTCTCAAAATGATTGAAATGCAGCGCATCTTCCAAATCGCCGCTCAGTTCATAAAAACGATATTCGCTGGCGTTGAAAGCGCGCACGATGTGCAGGGCCGGCACGCCCAGACTGGCCAGAGTGCGTGTGAGGAAATTCTCCTCGCCGGTAATGGTGTGCGAGAGTTCCGTCTCGCGCAGCAAACCGCAGGCGGGGCAGTGGGCGCGGTTGAAACCGACGGAGGAAATGGGTTCCAGTATCTCTTCGTGCGTGCCGCATTGCGGGCAGTTAAGCGAGAGCACCAATTCCTGGTCCAACTCGATGACCGCGTCCGGACCCAGGTCGCGGCGCGCGATTTTGAGCAGGTCGCCCAGCGTGGTGGTATCCGCGCGCAGGGGCAGCTCGGTGATGTCGCCGTAGGTCCAATGGCTTTCGCAGTCCTCCACCGGCGTGTAAGCGGTGGTATGCATTTCGTTGGTCATGCCGTTGAAGTGGATCACCTGGCCGGGTTTGACCGGTTTGCCATGCAGCAGCTTAAGTGCTTCCTGCGATTGGATAGCGGCGATGATGGATGCGATGGTGGGGGTGGTGGGCACCTTGCCCAGCAGCACGTTCTCGCGTGCCAGCAAGGGGCAGGAATAACGCAGCGCCAGGTCGCGGCGGGCTTGCTCGGTCAGGCTGCATTCGAAGCAGGCGCCCTGGCCGGGCACGAACACGCGCGCCAGGCCGAAAAATTCCTGAATAGCCCCGTCCACCCAGGGTTTATCAATCCAGTAAGCAAAGCGGTTGATGGCCAGCCGGGCTTCGCGATTATCCAAACAACCGATAATGACATCCATGCGCCGGAATACACCCAGCCCGATGTCGGTGGTCACGTCGCCGTGCACGTACTGCACGTGCACGTTGGGGTTGATCTCCTTGGCGCGCGCGGCAGCCACTTCGGCTTTCTTGCGGCCGGAATCGCTTTCGCGGAAAAGTACCGAGCGTGACAGGTTGGCCAGCTCGATGGTATCGAAATCGACAATGAAGATGTGGCCAATGCCCATCAGCACCAGGTTCTTGATGACCTCGTTACCCAGCGCACCGGCGCCCACCACCATGACCTTGGCGTTCTCGACTTTTTCACGCTCCCACCAGGAAATGAACTCAAAGGTGCCCTGGCGGTCGGTTTTCAGGTTGGGGATGATGAGGGGTTTTTCGGGGTTGGAAGGCAGGCGGCGCGGGCCGTCGGGAAAATCGTCCGGCGATATGCGCACGCGCCCGGCTACCGGCTGGTTTTCAGCCAACTCGGCGATTTGATGGGCTAACGGCAGGTTGTGTTCATCCAGTTCGGAGATGAACCAGCCTACGCCGTGGCGTGACTCGATCAGGTTGATCTCTTCCAGCGCTTTCAACGCTTCACGCAGGGTGGAGCGGCTTACGCCGAAGAGTTTGATCAGGTCGCGCTCGGCCGGCAGCTGGAAGCCGGACTGGTATGTACCGTCCAGCACCTGCGCGGCTAATTTACCGGCTACAATTTCAGATAAAGATTTGCGGGGAATTTCATCCACTGGTGCCTCGCTTTTGGTATATTGGTCAGACCACTATACCAAAGTATAGGATTTTTTGTTGGGGTTGTCAATAGATTAATATAGAATCACAAATTCGTAGGAAAAACACGTTGTGTTTTCCTTCAATGGCTAATTATATCCAGTCCGGGCGGCGGCGGGGGTTGGCGTGCATTTCAATTTTGAAAGAAATGAATAATATTTGCAGTATCCTGCTTAGAATATTTTTTTTGTCACGCATGAATGCGTGACCTACAAAAATCCGGGTAGGTCAGGCATTCTTGCCTGACAGAATTTATTTGCAGCACACCCCAGAAAGTTCAAGTAGATGTGTGATCAATATAACAAATTGATAATTAACCATGGCTGCAGGTTAGGCATCTTCCTGTGATCTATGGAGCATGCCTAACTTTTTTTTTGGATATTCTCAGCGATCAATAAACGATTTCTCCAAAATAAAAAGCGGCCCCGTTTTGAATGGGGCCGCAGTGTAATAGTTGAAATAACTTATTTCGCTAATTGGTAGATCTCGAGCACTTCGTCGCGGGTGAGCTGCGAGACCATGCCGATGCGTTCCACACCGATGTCGACGGTGGCGTGGTCGGCCAGCATTTCAAAGCTGTCTTCGGTCACGCCGATCTCGGACAATCGGGTGGGCAGGCCGATCTCTTTAATGAACTGCTCCAGCGCTTCGATGCCGCGCAGCGCGGTGGTTTCCAGGTCGTAGAAGTCGGCCGGGACGCCCATGACGCGCGTGGCGAACTCAGCGTACTTGGGCAGGTCGCGTTTGTAGACGTACTTCATCCAGGCCGGGGTGATGATGGCCAGGGTGCTGCCGTGGGTCTTCTGGAAGCTGGTGGTGACGGGGTTCTCGATGTTGTGCACGGCCCAGTCGGAGGCGGCGCCCATCTCGATGATGGGGCTGTTGCCCAGCATGGCGGCCAGGAACAGGTTGGCGCGCGCTTCATAGTTGCGCGGGTCTTTGATGACCTTGCGGACCTCATCCATGATGGTCAGCATGTTGGCTTCGCACAGGCGGTTGGACAGGTTGACGTGGTTTTCGCCGTTGAAATAGCGCTCCATGGTGTGCGAGATGATATCGAAGGTGCCGGAAACAGTTTGCTTCAGCGGCAGGGAGAAGGTCAGTTCCGGGTCCATGACCGCGAATTTGAAACGGAAGGAGTTCTGGAAGAGCGGATATTTGATCAGGGTGTCGCCGCGGTCGTCCACCACCATGGCGTTGTTGGAAATCTCGCTGCCGGTGCCGGGCATGGTCACGATGGTGCCCAGGGGCAGGCAATCCGGTGACATTTTTTTGTAGTGGGCGAAATCGGCCAGTTCACCATCGTTCTTGGTGAAGAAAGCAATGGACTTGGAGCTGTCCATGACGCTGCCACCGCCGATGGCCAGCACGAAGTCGACGTTCTCTTTGCGGCACAGCGCCACACCTTTTTGGATGAGCGAGTAGCGCGGGTTGGGGACTACGCCGCCCAACTCCAAAACGGTCAGGCCTTCGGCTTCCAACAGGCCTTTCACCTTGCCGAGTAATTCTTTCAAATAGTCGCCGCCGTCGTGATGGATCAGGACTTTCTTGCCGTATTTGGCAACTTCCTTGCCCACTTTATCGACACTGCCTTTGCCAAAGATCAATTTGGTCGGAAATTCAAGTTCAAAGTTCAACATTTCATTTATCCTCTTATCTATAAAAATTTTTACATGTTCCTGTTTGTTAAATCAAATTGTGCCTGCGCACGGTGTATTTGTTTAAGTTTCGACGATATTCACCTTCTTCTTTTACCAATAAAAAATGTTAAGCCTAAAATAGACCGCTGTTGAACAGTCCGTGTAAATGTCGTTATATTTGTTTTTAAAATCTCGATGGCAAACCTGAACACGTAAAAAAATGGTTGAATTTCCGCGGGCCGCGGATGGATGAAAGTTCCAGGCAGACAGGAAACTTGGTTGAAGTGTTGATTGGATTGCGGATTGCTTTTCCGATTGATAGCAACCGCGCAAACGAGGAGCAGCCCTTGAGGGGTAGGGAAGAATACGGTTATTGCCAGATTATCTTGAGTGTAACAATATTCTTACCGCTAACTATGAAAGTCTTAACCTGGAAGAATCTGGTTCACTGCCTCTGTTAATGTTCACATTGGTGCGCAAATATGTTACTCCAACTGGCGCATTTGCGCAACATTTTTTACAGAATCGTGAATTTTGGCGGCAAAAGCCGGAATATCCGTATAAAAGGAAAGGTTTTTATCCCAATTGGCTGAACATGGCGTCAAAGTCCAGCCTGAGCGGTTGGGCATTCACCACCACATCGATCAACGTATGCATAAGCGGCATATCCTGCGCGCACAGCAGACCGCGCGCTTCCAGCTTGGGCAGTGCAACGGCCATCTGCTCGATCACCAAAGCGGCTTCCAGCGTTTCGCCCTTCAGGATCGCGCGCGCTTCCTGTATGCTTTTGCCTTCGCCCAGCAGCTGGCCCAGCGTCACGGAGCGGCCGCCCCGGCTGGTGACGAACAGGTCGCCGGCGCCCGGCAGCCCATAAGCAAAACGCTCATCCACACCCAGCATGGACAAGACCCGCTGGATCTCGCTGGCGCCCTGTGCAAACAGGGCCGCGGCGGTGTTGTGCATGTATGCACCAGCCGCGTCCGGCCCGCCGGAAGCGTTCAACATGCCGGCGGCCAGTCCCACGCCCAGCGCGTAAGCATTCTTTAAAGCCACCGCGATCTCCAAGGCTACGATATCGCTGGTGGCTTGGACGTGATAATAATCCGTGCGGAAGATGTCCGCCAGCCGGCGCGCGGTTTCGATTTCGCGCGAACCGAAAAAGACACAGCTCTGGCGCCGCCCGGCCAGTTCGCCGGGATGCAGGGCCCGCCGATGGCCGCCAGCGAGACCTGCCCGCGCAGTACGGTTGGCAGCTCGGCGCGCAGCACTTCCGGCAAAATCAGCAGATCACCGTCTGGCCCGGCTTCCACGCCCTTGGTGACGGCGATGACCGTGTCGCCGGCTTTGAGAAAAGGCGCCAGGGTCTGGCCGATCCAGTGCGCGCCCATGGAGTTGACTCCGCTGAGAATGAAGTCCACACCTTCCAGCGCGGTTTCGATCTCTTCCAGGTAATAAGGTGTGACGTTGGGTGGTAGCTCGCGCTTCAAGCGCGGGTGAAAGTTCTTTTCCTTGCAGCTTTGGATGATTTCGCGGTCGAGGTGCGTACCGACCAGACGGATTTCGTGGCCGTTATCGCTCAGGGGCCAGGCGGTGGCGGTGCCCATCACGCCCGCGCCGACGATGGCAGCAGTGATCTTTTTCAAGATATTTCTCCTCAGTCTCTCGTGTTTTTACATCCAGGCGCGCTTGCGCATCCACAGGAACATGCCCACGGGCATGGCGACCATGACCGACAGCGTAATAATGAAGGGCAGCATATCAGTCCAGCTGCGCATACCTCCGCTGGGTTCAAAGAAATTCATACCGAAGAAACCCGTTAAAAAGGAAAGCGGCATGAATAAGGTGGTGATGATGGTCAGGGTCTTCATGATGTCGTTCAGGCGGTTGTTGACCACCGACAGGTAGGTATCCAGCGCGCCGCTGACCAGGTCGCGCAGGTTCTCGGTGATATCCTGCACGCGCACCAGGTGGTCGTACACGTCACGGTAATACATGCGTTCTTTTTGATTGACCAGCTCGAAATCGCCGCGCGACAGTTTGTTGAGCACTTCGCGCTGCGGGGCCACGATGCGGCGCATATTCAGCAGCGAGCGCTTGATGCTGAATATGGATTGCAGCAGGTTGGAATCGGGATCTTCCATAACCTGGTCCTCAATATCCTCCACCCGTTCATCCAAACGGTCGATCAGCAACATGTATTCGTTGGCCAGCTCATCCATAATCTGGTAGAGCAGGTAATTGCTGCCGCGTTGCAGCAAACGCGGATCGCGCAGGCAGTTGGCCCACACCACCTCGACGGTGCGGATGGTTTGCGGGTGATAGGTGACGATGTATTGCGTCCCCATGAAAACGTCCAGCTCGAGTGACTTGTTGAGGTCGTCCAACAGCTGCTCGGAATGCACGCCTTCCAGCGCCAGGTAGATATATTCGCCCCAATCGTCGATCTTGGGAATGTGCGTTTCCACCAGGGCGTCGTCAACGGCCAGCGGGTGGAAATGAAAGGTTTCCTCCATCACCTGCCGGCAGACATCAATTTTGTCACCGTTCAGATCCAGCCAGACCAGACCGGTTTGTTCCGACATGATTCTTTGAATGTCGGCTGGATTCACATCATCATAATTACGCTGACCGTTTTCTGCCAGGATCCGCATTTACCCAACCCTCCGTTTTTATAATTCCCTCAGGAATTCATCCAGTAACCCCCGATATTGCTCGTCCTGGTACATGCGGCCGCGGTGTTTGGTCAGGTAATTTTCCGTGTGTTCCAGATCCACAAAACCGAATTTGCGGTACAAGCCGTGGGCTTCGTCCGTTCCCAACAGCCAGCGCCGGATAACGCGCAGTTCGGGATGCATCAGCATGGTCTCCATCAGGAAGCGGGACAGCCCTTTACCGCGCTGCTCCGGTGTAATAAATACGTCTGTTACCCACGCAAAAGTGGTGTAATCGGTAACTACCCTGCCAAAGCCCACCTGCGTTCCGTCGTTTTGATAGACCCCAAAACACAACGAATTTTCCAGGGTGCGTTCCAGTAATTTAAAAGGAATGCCGGTCGCCCAATAGGATTCATTGGCTAACCAGTCATGAATGAAAGGCAGATCAAGCCTGGAAGGGTCGCTGCTGACAAAATAGTCGTCTGAAAAATTTTCCTGAATCAAGTTTAACGCGCGCATATGCTCCTCAACAATAAAAGATGAATATGGATTTTAGGAGAAGGGTTTAACAAAGCCCTTTCAATGATTATATACAGACCTGCCTGATTTTAGCTATCCCAACCGCAGGTTTCGATGACATAATCGGCGGGATCAGCGCCAAGGGTTTGAATGGAAAGGCTGCTGCCGTAGTAAGGGATATTGATATCCAATTCAGCCGCTCCGGCCAGATCTGCCTCGCTGCTCAACAAGGCAGCCAATTGGCGCAGCACGCAAGTAAGGTAATCCGGGTTGGTGAACTGCAGGGCGCCGGAATTGGCCAGTTTACGCGCAATCAAATAGGGCGTCTCTCCCAACGGGCCGGCAGCTAATTTTTGGACATAATCGCCTGAAAGATAGACAGTCAATCCGGATGTAGCGCGCGTCCATTGGATGGATTCGCCGGAGGCTTGCATGGCTTCCTTTTGCGCGAATTTTTCCTCCCAGCGTGGCGAGTGAATCCAGCCCAGGCTGTTCTGCACCGAATAGACACCGGCGGAACTGTACACCTGACGCATTTCCAGCGCGGATGGCTGCGGGTCTGCGGCGATCTCCCAGGCGTTTTGCTGGAGGATTTCCAACTGGTCCCCGCCGGCGCGGTTGACCACCATGGAATGCCCGCCGTCAGCCGAAATGAGGATATCGCCGGGCTGGGGCGGGGCCGCGCTGCCGTTGGGATAATAGCGCAGGTCGCTATAAGGTTCGTATAGCTTGTATTGCGCGCTTTCAGTGGAGAGCAACCCGGTTTCTGCCTGATAGGCAACCTGGGTGGCGGTTTGCACCACACCGATCAGCTGGTAGGGGCTCCAAATGTTGCCCGGCCATTTGTACGGGTAGCCCAATTGCCGGTCGTAGAGCCATAAAACGAACTCGATACACTGGAAGCAGCCGCCGGCGGTGCACTGGTATTGGAAGGGCAGGTAGCCGCTGTAATCCAGCGGCCCCTGGGTTTGATAGACCACGCTGACGCCATGTCCGCCCAGAATATCCTCTCCCGTCAACACAATCTGCGACGCGGTAGGAATGCGGGTGTAACCGCGTTCTTCCAGCTCGAGTGAAGATGGTTCGGAGAATGGGGTTAATGCCGAACTGAAAAAGGCTGCCAACAGGAGCCAGTTTATCCAGTGATTCTTTGCAAAAAAACCGGTAAAATTTGAAATATTCAAAAGCCCTTTTTTTATTCGGCCCATGACTGGAAAATCTTACTGAGTATGATTTTGCACCTATTATAAAGGAAGTAGCCGCTGCACCAGATAGATTTAAAAATAATTTATGACTTTGTAAGCATTAAGCCGTGGTGGTAAACTTACTGGGCAACCCTAAAAATAAAGGAACATAGTCGAATGAGAGTCATTTATCCCTTCACAGCGATTGTCGGTCAGGAACGCATGAAACGCGCCCTGATTTTAAACGCGGTCGAACCGCGCATCGGCGGTGTATTGATCCGCGGCGAACGCGGCACGGCCAAATCTACGGCCGCGCGTGCTTTAGCTGCCCTGCTGCCGCAGGTGCGGGTGGTAGAAGACTGCCGCTTTGCCTGCGACCCGGACCGCCCGGAAACATGGTGCACCGAGTGCCGTGAGCGCGTAGAACGCGGCGAAAAGCTGCCTATCGCCCTGCGCCGTACGCCCTTTGTTGATCTGCCGGTTTCCGCTACCGAAGACCGCGTGGTGGGTACGTTGGATATCGAATCGGCTATTCAAAAAGGTGAGCGCCGTTTCGACGCCGGTATTTTAGCGGCGGCCAACCGCGGTCTGCTCTATATTGACGAAGTCAACCTGTTAGACGATCACGTGGTGGACGTGCTGCTGGATTCCGCTGCCATGGGGATGAACATTGTGGAACGCGAAGGTATTTCCTTCAGCCACCCAGCCCGCTTTATCCTGGTGGGCACCATGAACCCCGAAGAGGGCGAACTGCGCCCGCAGCTGTTGGACCGCTTCGCGCTTTCCGTGGAAATCCATGGCATCCGCACGGCGCGCGAACGCGTGCAAATTATGGAACGCAACCTGGCTTTTGAACAGGATTCGGAAGCCTTCCGCCAAGAATGGATGGCGCAGGAAGAAGAACTTTCCAAAACCATCGACCAGGCCCGCAAGTTGGTTGAAAAAGTGGAATATACGGATCGAAACTTATTGGCGATTGCTTCCTTGACCGCTTCACTGAATGTGGACGGACACCGCTCCGACCTGGTAATCCTGAAAGCTTCACGCGCGCACGCCGCTTTGGAAGGCCGCACGCGTATCAACGACCTGGATATCGCCCTGGCTGCCGAACTGGCATTGCCGCACCGTCTGAAGGGCGGCCCCGGCCAGCAGAATGAAATCGCTGCGGACGAGATCAGCCAGAAAATCGAACAACTCATCGGCGGGCAGAGCGAAGAAACTTCCCCCAAGGATGACCAAAAACCGGACCACGACCGAGATAACTCAAAAAAAGTCTAGTGGGGGAAGAGTCGGGTGACCTTCCGGAACAGGAAGGTGATGTCCCTCTTTCCCCCAAGGATATCTTCGACCAGTACAATGCGAACTGGTGGGAGGGGGGCCAAAAGATAAAGGTCGGTGAGGCATTCACGCCGCGCCGTCTGGATACTCCTTTGGATAAAATCGTGCGCAATTACGGCGGACGCCGTTCGCGCACCAAGACCGACCGCAAGCGCGGCCGCTATATCCAGGCCCGCCCAGCTAATGGAAGAACCAACGATTTAGCCTTTGACGCGACCATTCGCGCGGCGGCCCCGTTCCAGAAAAAGCGCAAAGAAGAAGAAAACCGACACGAAGTCGCTTTTCATGTCAAGCCCAGCGATTACATGCGCAAGGTACGTGTGCGCCGCGCGGCCAACATGATTTTATTCGTGGTGGACGCTTCCTGGTCCATGGCGGTGGCGGAACGCATGAGCGCCACCAAAGGCGCCATTATGTCGCTTTTGACGGATGCTTACCAGCGCCGTGACCGGGTTGGATTGATCGTTTTCCAAAAAGACCGTGCTACACTGGTAATGCCGCCCACCAATTCCGTTCAGCTGGCACAGCGCGCACTAAGCAACATCCCGGTCGGCGGGAAAACGCCGCTTTCAGCCGGGCTGGCTTTGGCCCAGGAAATCCTGGAGCGCGAAGCGATCCTGCATCCGGAAGTGATGCCGCTGCTGATTGTGCTTACGGACGGCGCCGGCAACGTAGCCATGGGAGCCAACCCGCCGTTGGAAGAATCACACCAGATTGCGGATGAAATTGCCAAGCGTGATGTTCCCAGTATCGTAATCAACATGGAATCGGCTACCTATGATCAGGGTCTGGCAAACGATTTGGCGAATCACCTCAACGCGCCCTGCCTTTCCATTACGGATTTGCGGGCAGAGCATCTATACATGGCTGTGCGCCAGGCCAGTAATGAACTGCGAAAAGGTGAAAATTAAACAGGCAGGTACCTTTGCTGAATAAACTGAAACAAATGGACCGCACGCGTGTTATCCTGGTCGCGATTATCGCAGCCAGCTTGTTGTGCTACTTGTTTGGCATGACGTTATTATGGAGGTCATCCGCGGGAAAAGGTACTGCCACACCCACCGAGACTGCCACAAGCGCGCTCACGGAAACCCTTTCCGCGACTTTTACATTGCCGGCTTTCTCGCCTACTGTGCCTTCAACCGCTACAGCCACGCGCACCTTCACGCCAACCATCACTTACGTGGTCCCGCCCAGCCGTACACCCACGGCTACTTTTACGGCTTCATCGACACCCACGCCAAGCAAAACTCCGACAACTGCGCCAACGGCTACGCACACGCCCATTCCTGCAAACACGGCTACAACAGCTCCGACTGACACGGCCACAGACACCCTTGCGCCTTCGAACACCCCGGAATAATCCCGAGTATTATTAGGATGTATAATCCTTCTCCTTGCAAAGCCGGATTAATGAAAAGCAGAATGTTGGTAGAATAATGAAACGAAAAATGATTAACCCAAAGAGTACGAAATTTAATCAGATTTTTCGATTGTTTGTCGCGGGGCTGATTCTGGCTGTGTCGCTGCTGGTCGGCTGTCAGGGACAGTCGATTATAGACGCGGTTATGGCAGAGTCCACTGTTAAATCGGTTGCCACTGCAACACCGCAGGCCGTTGAATCGGAGGCGACTGCCGAAACCGCCGAAATTACTGCCACGCCCACAATACCCTCCAACATTCAGCTAACCGTTTGGGTGCCGCCTCAATTCAGCCCATATAATGAGACCGAATCGGCAGAATTGCTGACAGGGCAGTTCAAATCCTTTATGAGCCAAAACCCCATCGTTAATCTGGATATTCGCGTCAAGGCAGCCAGCGGTTCCGGCAACATTCTGGATACCCTGTTATATGCCAGCCAGGTAGCCCCGGAAGCGCTGCCTTCTCTGGTGCTGCTGAGCCGTACGGATTTGGAGCAGGCGGCCGAAAAGGGACTGCTGCAGCCAATCGATGAAATTTCCACCACCATTGATGAAAGCGACTGGTTTGGTTTTGCCCAGTCCATGGGTATCGTGCAGGGGACTGCATACGGCTTGCCGTTTGCCTCCGATGCATTGGGATTGGTTTATCGGAATGCATCCCTGACCAGCGTCCAACCGGGTTGGGATGATGTCGTAGTGCAGCTGGATTCACTGGTTTTTCCGGCGGCCGACCCTTCCGTGCAGACAACCCTGGCATTATATCTTTCCGCCGGCGGGTCTGTTCAGGATGCGCAGGGCCAGGCGTTTATCGATTCGGAAGCGCTGACTTCGACTTTGACGGCTTACCAGCAGGGTTTAAAAACCGGATTGCTCTCTGCCGATCTGCTGAATTTACAAACCGATGACCAGGCCTGGGAATATTACCAAACTAATGAAGATGAAGGCATGATTACCTGGGCCAGCCGTCAATTACAGGATAGTGAAAACCTAAAACTGGCTCTGGTGCCTACTCTGGGAGACGAACCCATTACCCTGGCAAAAGGTTGGGTATGGTGCCTGGTGGAGCCGGATGAATTAGAAAAACAATATGCCGGTATGTTGATTGAATATCTGGTCGACCCCAATTTCTTAACCGAATGGTCGCCCAAGTCAGGCTACTTACCGGTACGACCTTCTTCTTTAACAGCCTGGGAGAATAGCGTGGCTGCAGACGCCATTAATAAGTTATTGGCATCCGCTCAATTACGGCCCAATACCGGCCAGGTTTCCACATTTAATAACGGAATAAAAACTGCTGTTCAAGAAGTGCTGTCCAATCAAAGTCAGCCGGCTGACAGTGCCAAAAAAGCTATCGACAGTCTCGAGGTTATGGAATGAGCATTGAAGATAAAATCCGGGAAATACGCAGACGCTTAAGAAAAATATTACCCTCATGGGTAAATTTTCAGAACTTTATTTTTATTACCGTTATCCTGGCTTTTGTGAGCATCGTTATGTGGAGCGAATCCTGGGCAAGAAATTTGGAATTTAGAGGGGTAGCCACTGTCACACCAACACTCATCTCAGGTAACCCAACACCGCTTTCGCCGGAATTGATTGCCAGCCCTGAACAAACCAACGGAATCCTGCTAGGAGCAATCGTGATCTTGTTCGCTGTCGTCGTTGGAACACTGGTGATGGTGCTGCGGGATATAACGAAATAAACCTGCCAAAATCGGAAAAAGAATAGATTAATGGTTGCGCGAAAGCACAACCATTTTTTGTTTTCTCACGTATATAAAGTGATTTGACAAATGTAAAGGAGAAAAATGTCAGGTAATCATATTAATAAAAAATTGCTCATCTCGCTCAGCTTGGTCGCGCTGATGGTTTTTGGAATCGTCGGTACAGCCTATGCGGCGGAATTTCCGAAAGGGGAGACCATTCCGGCATCTCAAACCATCGATGACGATGTTTTCCTCTCAGGAGAAAATGTGGTGGTGGACGGTACCGTAAACGGTATTCTGTTTGCCACTGGCAAAACCGTAACGGTCAATGGAACTGTCAACGGTGATGCCTTCCTAGCCGGTGAAACCATCGTGGTGAGCGACACTGCCGTAATCACCGGTAACCTGTTCACGGGTGCTGCGGAAATTACGGTCAATGGTACTGTAGAAGGTTCAGTGTTTGGCGGTTCTTCCGCGATGAATCTGGAAAACAGCGCCAAAATTGCCCGTAATATGTTCTATGGCGGTTTCAGCCTGGAGACGGCTGAGAATTCCAGCATCGGACGGGATTTGTACGTGGGTGCCTATCAGGGGCTGCTTTCCGGTATGGTAGAACGCAACCTGAATGCTGACGTGGCTGCGCTGCAGTTGAGCGGCAGTGTGGCGGGTGATGCGGTGGTCAATATCGGTGAAGTATCCGAAGGCGACCGACCCAGTGAATGGATGAACTATAACCCGTACATCAGCAAATACGTCGAAACTGTTTTGGAACCCGGATTGTACATCGCGGATGGTGCTTCCATTGGCGGTAAGGTGACTTTCACGAGCTCTGTGGACGAAACCAGCCAGTTGGGTGAAATTGCGGCCGGACCGGTTATCTACCAAACACCTGTACCCAGTGTGGTTGAACAGGACGGTTCACCTTATTCCGGTAATGTACACCCCTTCCAGCGCGGTTATCAAACGAATTTTGTGTGGGGTACGGCATTCTCGGTGGTGCAGTCCTTGATTAGACTGTTTGCATTAGGCGCATTGGCCTTGTGGCTGTTGAAAAAACCCTTCATGAAACTGGTGGACGCTGCTTATCAAGAACCGGTAAAATCCATGGGTTGGGGCTTTGTGCTCATCGCCGTGGGCATCCTGGCGGCTTTCATTGTCCCGTTGGTATTCATCATGATCGGTGTAGTGGTCGGCTTCTTCAGCCTGGGCGGATTGCTGCCCTTCTGGTTTGGCCTGGTCGGCGCGGCCCTGATGCTGGCTTTCCTGCTGTTCTTCTTCGCAGTATTCACAGCAAGCAAGATTATTGCTTCCTACATGTTTGGTAAGTGGCTGATGAAAGTCGTCTTCAAACAGGCGGAAGAAAAAGTCTGGCTGAACCTGCTGGTGGGTGTGTTCCTGTTCGTGCTTATCCGCGCCATCCCGGTACTGGGTTGGTTGGCAGGCCTGGCGGCCACTCTGATTGGCGCCGGCGCTTTCTGGCTGGCCTGGAGCAACCGTAAGGCAGCGGCATAACAAGAATAAGATCGAGCTGAAAACAGCTTGATCCAATAGAAAAAAAGCTCGCTTTTCTGAATAAGGACGCGAGCTTTTTTGTTTGTTCGAGAAATGGTTAATCTTTTTTTCGCATGGTATACAAGCCAAACCCAACCAACACCAGCCCTACAATAAAGTTGAGGATTTGGATGAAGGTGGAACTGATGTAGGCATTTGCCAGGCTGCCCAGGAAAGATACGAGACTCAGAAAGACCGCTGTAGACAGCACCGCGCCGCTGCCGAACGCATAAGCCTGACTGCGCTGGAAGTTTTCTTCGGCCAATTTAGTAGAGAACACACCGGCCCAAAACAAAATGGTGAGCGGGTTGGAAAGGGTCAACAGCAGCATCGTAAAAAAGAAGCTCTGGCTGTCGGCATGGGCGTTTAGGTTCAAGCCGGGTAATAAGGAAATGCCATAAACACCCAGGATACTGCTCAACCCGAACAGGATTAATACGATACCGCCGAAAATCTTTAAAATCGCTTTGGTTTGCGGGAAGCGGTTGAAAAGCATCCCTATGCCCCAGATAGCGGCAAATATGAACAGCGCGTCAACAAGCACAACTGCCAACACACCGCTCTCAGCTGCGCTGAAGCCGGACGCGATGGCGGTTTGCAGGATCAACAGGCAAACCGGCCCGATGGCGATTTGCAGTAGCATCCCAAAACGGAATCCCTTGACTACCATCAACTCTCCAACGGACGGTTCAGATCATCTTTCAAGGTAGAAAGAATGATCTGCGTGTTGGTTCTTACCACACCGTCAATGGTTTTTAGCTTGTTGCTGAGGAAATCTTCCAGTTCGGAAGTATCGCGCAGCAGCAGTTTGAGCAGATAGTCGCAGTCACCGGCGATGTGGTGGCATTCCAATACCTGCGGAAAGGAAACGATCGTTTTCCTGAAGTTTTCAATTTGACCGGTTTTCTCAATTGTGACGAATACCAACGCCAGCATGTGATAACCGGCAGCCGGGCGGTTAACCCGAATGCTGTAGCGCTCGATCATCCCGCTCTCTTCCAGTTTCCTGATGCGCTCGGATACGGCCGGGATGGATAATTCCACGCCTTTACTGATCTCTGAAGCGGTTGCCCGGCTGTTATCCTGCAGGATTTCCAGAATATATCGGTCGATTTGGTCCATATTGTTTTCCCTTGTTAAAGAATAAAGGAATTATAAAAGAAAAACAAGAAAAATGCAAGCAAATAGTATAATAAACAAGAATAATTAAAGTATTTTTGGAGACAACCTTATTTGATTAGGTTTTGAAGATTGGCGGCTGTTAATGCGGGGGAGATGGACGGGTTAAAGCTCCAAAGTAAGCAGCGGCACCAGCATCTCCTGCTGCGAAAGGCCGCCGTGACGCCCTAACAAGAAGTTGGCCTTGTTGACCCACCACCAATATGCATTGCCTTTGGGGAAAACCACAAACTGGCCGGCGCGCTCCAGTGTGCCGTTATAAGGTGGGCGATCGCCCAACAGCCCGGCCCGGATGACCTGCTCGGAGGGCACTGCCCGGAATTGCCCATCCCAATGCGAATGCAGATATGCCTGCATTTGCGCGTCGTGCCCGGGTTTGACAAACAGGTAGGGCAGGCGGCCTTCGCCGCTGGGCTGCATGATTAAATGACGGGTGAAGTCCGGGTGGTTGCACAGGTCGTAGTCCGGCTCGAGCGCGGTCGGCACCTGGCCGTGGTCGGCCGTGAGCAGCAGCAATGTGCGCCCATTGCCTTTCGCTTTTTGAGATTGGATAAAGCGCGCCAGATAGCCGGAGAACTCGCGCCATTTATCCAGCAGCTGCGCATCCTGTGGGCCGGTATGGTGCGAGAGTGTGTCTATTTCGCTGTAATAAATGTAGGTGTATGTGCGCTGTCCTTTGCTCTGAACCAGGATTTGCGCGGCCAATTGCCACAGCTCTTCCAGCGATTGGTAGGGCAGGGATTGCACCTCCTGCAATAGCATCTGCGATAAGCCGGAGCCGTTGATGGCTGCCGGCTGCAAGGCGAAAGTTTGGATGCCGTGTTCCTTGAAGTGCGCACCCAATGTCGGCAGCGGCAGAAAGGTGCGCGGGTCGAAGCCGGCTTTAGCCAGGCTGCCGGGTTCCGGCGGTAGAAAAGTTGCCACAGAATGCGTGACCATGTTGCCGATCAAGCCATATTCGCGCAAAAAAACTTCATAGCCGATCACGCCGTGTTCGACCGGCTGCCCGCCGGACCAGAAAGTGGTCAGCGCGGCGGAGGTTGTGCTGGGCGCGATGCTGGTAAGAGGCTGAAGCCGCGCGTCTCTCAGTACGGCCTGCCAATCCGGCAGGGGATTGTCGGCTGTCTCGGCCAGGTTGTGTTCTGTAAGAAAACGCAGTCCCAAACCATCCACCACCACCAGGATGACGTGCTGGTATTCTTTTTGAAGGCCAGCGGTCAGGGCAGGGGCCAGAGGCACGCGCCCAGGCAGCGGGCATCCCAGCCAGGCGTTGATGCTGGCGGGAATGTTGGCAATGGAGAAGCCATCGTAGCGCGGCAGTAGTTGATCTGCGTCCAATGGAAGTTCCACGGGAGGGTTGGATATACGTAAATTCTGCGCCGCTTGTTCGAATAAACTCATGCCGGAATGCCTGCTTTCGGAATTTTTGTGTGGTAAGAATGCCTCATTTTATACTAAAATCATAATTGCCGGTTTGAAGGCAAAATGACGGAAAAACATAAAATACTTTTCTCTGATTGCGGGGGTTGCGGGAGTTGTGAACGCTGGTGACACTGAGGTTCACACACCTACTTTATATACACCTGAGCAGGTACATCGACGTTGGATTGGGCGATAAAATCTTCAGTGGATTTTAGATTAATTATGCGCATTTCAGGAGGTGATAGCGTATGGTTGGAATCCCGGTTATATATCTGGAAGATATCGCGGAGAAACTCGAAGAAACATCTGATTTCTGGACGCAATATTTAGATTTGACCACTGGAGAAATTGTTGAACTTTTTGATGAGAACAATCTTGAATATGCCGAGGATATAGAGAAAAATAAAGAGCTGGAAATCAAGGTAAAAGATAGCGATGTTTATATCAGGCTTCCGAATAAATATGAAATTTACGAATATAAAATCATGGGTGATTTTGCGGAGACCATCCCGGACCCCTACAAACGTGAGAAACTATTCCGTGCTTTGAACGGCAAAAAACCATTCCGCCATTTCAAAGATACGCTGTTTTATAATGATCTGGATCAAGCTTATTATAAATTCCGCTTTCAGGCATTTATTGAGATCGCCAGGGAATGGTGCGATAATAACGAGATACCCTATAAAATTCGCGAAAATCAGAAGAAAGAATAAATGGCAGTCCATCCGGTATACACTTTTTATGCTGAGCTTGATGATTACTCACCGAAAATCTGGCGGCGCTTTGAGGTGAACAGCAACAAAACCATAGCGGAATTGGGTTATACCGTGATGACCCTGTTTGAGATGCAAGCTTCGCATCTCTTCTGCATAACTTATGATTACAGGGCAGAAATACTCGATGACTTAAGAAAACGCTACTCTGCTGAAGCATTGGAAAGTGTTTTGGGTGAAAACCTGCTTGCCGATTTACCGAAGCCCTGGTATTTTGAATTGCCATCTGATGAACCTTATATTGCTGAAGATTTTAAGTGGTGTGATGCGAGTCAATACCGAATCAAGGATATTGTAAAAAAGGTGCCGTCCATGCTTGCTTTTATATATGATTACGGTGATGACTGGCAAATAAAACTGACATTCGAGGGCCATGAAAAGGTTAAAATTCACGGCGGTGAATTACCGAGAGTGCTGGCAGGCGAGGGCTTTGGCATTATCGAGGATTGCGGCGGTACGCTTGGTTTGGCGGTCCTGGCCAAAGCATTTAAAAAGAAAACAGGGCAGCAATATAAAGAATACCGGGAATGGCTCGGGATTGACGATTTGGATTTGACTGTCTTTGACCTGGATGATTTAAACTTTCGCTTAAAGAAATTGCCGAGGATTTTCAAAGAAAGTTACGAGTACAATTATGAACCGACGCAGCGTTCAATCGATTTAATTGAACGGAAATATAAAGAAGATTTACCGCATCAGTAAATCGGAACAATTAAATCTTTTTAAGAGATTTTCTGGAATTGTTTATTTCTAAATTTCACCAATGAAAATGCTCAAGGTCCGAATAATTTATACTAAAATCATATCTGCCGGTTTGATGCCAAAATGACAGAGAAATCAAAGAAATCCTTCCCCTGGCCCTGGGTGCTGCTGCAGTTCCTGTATTTCGTGCTGCTGACGCTGGCGTTTACCCGTCCCTTATATAAACACCTGAGCACCCACATTGACGGCGGGCTGGGAGATAACCTGTATTTCATCTGGCAGATTGGCTGGTTCAAGCAGGCTATCTTCGATTTGAAGCAGCTGCCTTTTCATTCCTTCTTACTGAATTTTCCTTATGGCTACAACCTGGCGACCACCGAGATTGCGCCGCTGCAGTTGGCTTTCGCGCTGCCTTTTGCCCTGGCCGGGCAGACGGTGTTGGGATACAACATTTCCATGCTGTTGACTTTTGTGCTGGCCGGTTTGTTCATGTCGTATTGGGTCCAGCACTCAACCGGTTCCAAAGCGGCCGGGCTGCTGGCGGGCACAGCTTACGCTTTCCTGCCGTATCACATGGTCCATTTCCTTTCCGGCCATCTGAATATCTCCGCCATCCAGTGGTTCCCACTGTACTTTTGGGGCTTTACGGGCATTCTGACCGAGGAAGAGAAATCCCCGCGGAATATCTGGCTGTTGGCGATTGGGTTGTCGGGTGTTGCGCTGACTTCCCAGTATTATCTCTACACCACTTTTGTGGTCAGCGCTCTTATCCTGCTGATCTATTTCCTCTTCCTGCAGCGCAGGCAGTTTCTGAACGGCGCCATCTGGAAGCAATTTCTTTTTGCCGGGCTGTTGTCCATTCCGGCTCTGGCCGTGGGTGTTGTCCCGTACATGTTGGTGCACAACAGCGGAGAAGCGCGCAGCTTGCAGGACGTGATGCAATTTTCGGCGGGGCTGAGCGACTACCTCCTGCCCTTCACGCGCCATTTTCTGTGGGGCAAATGGGTATGGGCGCATTTCCCACGGGATTTATGGAACGAGGCCACACTGTATATCGGATTGCCCCTGACTGTTTTGGCCATGATCGGTTTTGCCAGGCGCAGGCAGAATAACAACAGGAAACTATTCCAAATATTTCTGAGCGGGTTTCTCGTCAGTTTGATTCTGTCAATGGGTACCAATCTGACCTGGATGGAACAGCCGGTCAGAATCGACCCGCATTCCTGGTTAGGCGGCATATTCAACAACCCGGAAGGGCTGATTTACCTGCCGGGGTATTTCTTTTTCAAAACCATCCCGTTCTACGATATCATGCGGGCTTGGATGCGTATAGGCGTGTTCGCGTTGCTGTTCAATTGCGCCGCGGCCGGTATTGGGCTGGCCTGGCTGCTGCGCCGTTGGCCAAGATGGCAATCCCTGCTGGCCGCAGCGGCTGTCGGTTTGGTGCTGCTGGACTTTTACGTTACGCCCAACTCCCTTTCGCGCGTACAACCGCGTGAGGTGGACCTGTGGCTGGCAGAGCAGCCTTATGGCGGCCAGGTGCAGCTGCCCTTGAAGCAGTCTTATGAGGAATACAGCCTGTATTACACGCTTACCTCGCAAAAACCCATTATCGGGGTGATCCGCACTTTCCCCTCCAACCGTTACTTCGAATTGAACCCGCTGCTGGCTAATTTTCCGGATGAAACCAGCCTGGCCGCACTGCAGGAGCAGCAGCTTAGCTATGTGGTTTTGGACGAAAAATACTATCCACCGACGGAAGAGTTTATCCGGGCTTGTGAGGCGCTGGGTATGCAATTCATGGTTTCTCTGGACGGACAGTCGGTTTTCACGCTTCCCTGAGTATTTTTCTAAATAGTGAAAACTTTTGTATAATCTATAAAATTCTCTTAACGTTAAAGGATATTATGCGGCGAGAACGATTAACCTGGGATGAAGTGGATGCTTTGATCGACCATCTGCTTCCGCAATTCGATCATGAATTTGATGGCATGGTGATAATCACGCGTGGTGGGATTGTGCCCGGGGGGTTGCTGGCCGCGGCGCTTCAAATTGAACACATCCTGACGGCCGCGGTGGATTTTCCATCGGAAGCTGAAATCAATACAACCCGCCAGAGCAGCCGCTTTTCCGCCTGGCCAAAATTCCTGCAATTTCCCAGCGACCAAATGTTGGCAGCCAAGCGTATTCTAATTGTGGATGACGTATGGGGATCGGGCCGCACCATCACGGCCGTGAAAAATCGTGTATCCAGCGCGAGCGGCATTCCGTATACCTGCGTGCTGCATTTTAATCCCTACCGCAACCTGTTCGGCACCTTCCGCCCGGATTTCTTCGCGGCGACCACGGACGCCTATATCGTCTATCCCTGGGAAAGCAGGCACGGCGGTGAGCACGCTTTTCTATATGGGCACGACCAGTAGCCCAGGCATTTAAGGTAAGGGTTTATTCCCCCAGCAGAACTTCTTTATAATCGGCAACCATCTGTTCCAGACCAAAGTATGTTTCGGCGCGCTTGCGTGCTGAAACCCGGTAGGCGGGCAGGTCGTCCAGCACTTTGACGGCTGCATCCACCAGCAGGTCTGTTTCGGGCTCTTCAAGGTGCCAATAATTACTGCCATAGGGGACGACTGCGCCGCCGTCTTCACCAATTAATTCAGGCAGGGAACCGGTGGCGTAGCTGACCACCGGCAAGCCGCTGGCCAAAGCTTCCACCACGGAATTGGGGCAGGCGGCGTTGATTTCAGCCGGGAAAAGCAGGTGCGCGCTACGGTCCAGATCAGGAATCTGTTCGTGTGGCACCAGCCCCATCCAGTGCACGGTGGCTTTCTGGATACCTGCAACTTGTTCGCGCATGTACTGAGGAGCATTCCCGACTACCATTAGTTCCACCTGCCGGTTTAACTTTACGGAAAGACGGTTGGCGGCTTCCACTGCGTTGAACAGGTCGCGCTCATGGCCGCCCTTGAAACTGCCTTCCACTACCAGCAAACGGATGAAATCCTCGGGCAGTTGGTTTTCGCCCTCAGGATTGAAGGTATTCAGGTCAACACCGTTATGGATGACACGGTTGGGTTTGCGCACGGAACCGTAAACCGTATTCCACCAATCGCGCGTGAAGTTGCTTTGATAGACAATCTCATCCGCCAGCCAGCGGCGGATGAAAGAGAGCTGCAGGTTCATGCGTTCGGATCGCAGGTAATGTTTCCAGCCGGTGGTCTGTTGTTTGTGCAGCCAGTTCATGCCGTCCAAACGCTGAATGATACGGATGTGCTTGCGTTTGGCGTAGAAAAGTTCATTAAATTGGCGGGTTGCGCCGATGACCAGCACAGCTTGTGTGCCAGGGGTATGCGGGTCATGATGGGCGGCGATGCCCAAAGCGGACAGGCCGCGGATCAGTTTTGCCTGAAAAGAGGATGGCCCGCCGGGGCCTTTGAGCTTGGGTAGAATGCAAATCGAAGGTTCGGTCAATAGAAAATTCTCAACTTGTTATTAAAAGTAAGGGGATTATACCTTTTAAATTCGGGTTCATTTGTAAAATTATGTGAGGATTATACTTCTACAATAATTAAAGATAAAATAAGGCAATTTATGCACGCAGACAAGAAACGCATCATTATTAAAGTAGGCACCTCCACGCTGACGGCGGGCACCTCCAAGCTGCACCTGCCGCAGATTACCGCGCTGGCGCAGCAATTGGCGGAGTTAATCAAACGCGGGGATCAGGTGGCCCTGGTATCTTCCGGCGCGATCGCGGTGGGACGCGAACGACTGGGCTACCCGGCGCTGCCCAAATCCATTCCGGCCAAGCAAATGCTGGCTGCCATTGGGCAGCCGCGCCTGATGAATGTATACGAACAGATCTTTGATATTTACGGCTTGAAGGTGGCGCAAGTGCTGCTGACACGCGAGGACATCAGCGACCGCAAGCGTTACATTAACGCGCGCAACACATTGGAATCGCTGTTGGAGCAGGGCGTGGTGCCGGTGGTCAATGAAAATGACACGGTTGCCACGGACGAGATCCGCATCGGCGATAATGATAATTTATCCGCTTTGGTGGCCAACCTGGTGGAAGCGGATTTGCTTGTGATCCTGACCGACCAGGAGGGTATATATACTGCCAACCCGGCGCGCAGCAAGGATGCGCAGCTGATCCGCGAAGTGCGCGGCGCAGAAATCCCGAAGGAAATTTGGGAAGCGGCCGGCGGCAGCCAGAACGGGTTGGGAACGGGCGGTATGCACACCAAGTTGCAGGCAGCCGAAATCGCGCGCCGCTCCGGCACCGAAGTGGTGATCGCCAACGGTGCGGAGCCGCAGATTTTGCAGCGTTTGGTGGATGGGGAAGCCCTCGGGACAAGAATTTATGCCGTGGTGGATAAACTGGAAAGCCGCAAGCGTTTCATGCTGGCCGGGGCTGTCCCGCGTGCCGGCATTCGCATCGACGCGGGCGCGGCCGCCGCGCTGAGCGAAGGCGGTTCGCTGCTGCCGGTGGGCATCAGTGAGGCTTATGGAAAATTCGAGCGCGGGGATATCGTGCGGGTGAAAGATCCGGCCGGTAAGGACTGCGCTATTGGACTGGTTAATTATGCTTGTGAGGATGTCAAGAAAATTACCGGCAAACGTTCCAGTGAGATCGAAAGTTTGTTGGGCTTTGCCTATGGTGACGAAGTCATTCACCACAATAATATGACCCTCTTAGGATAGCGAGACAGGGAGCGAGACATGGATATCAAACAAATTTGCCAGGATGCCAAGCAGGCCAGCCGCGGGTTGGCGCTGCTGCCGGCGGAACAGAAAAACCGCGCGCTGGAAAACCTGGCGGATTGGTTGGTATCCCACATTGATCCAATTACCACGGCCAACCAGCAGGACGTGTCCAATGGACGCGAAGCCGGTTTGACGGACGCGCTGATTGACCGCCTGACGCTCACCCCGGCGCGCATCGAGGGCATGGCCGCCGACCTGCGGCACGTCATCGGCCTGCCGGACCCGGTAGGCGAGGTGTTTGAAGAAAAGACGCTGGAGAACGGATTATCCCTGCGCAAGCAGCGTATCCCGCTGGGTGTACTGGCGGTCATCTATGAGTCGCGCCCCAACGTGACCGTGGACGTGGCTGCGCTGGCCTTGAAGAGCGGTAACGCGGTCATTTTACGCGGCGGCAGCGAGACCATCCGCAGCAACCGTGTATTGGTGGGCGGTATTCATCAGTCCCTGGAAGCTGTCGGAATTTCTCCCGACGTGGTGCAGTTTATCGACGACCCTGACCGGGCGTTGGTCAACCAGCTGTTGAAAATGCACGATACCGTGGATATGCTCATCCCGCGCGGCGGGGCGGGCTTGCACCGCTTCTGCCGTGAGAATTCCAGCATCCCGGTCATCACCGGCGGCATTGGTATTTGCCACCTGTTCGTGGACGAGAGTGCCAATTTGGAGAAATGCCTGCCGCTCATCCGCAACGCCAAGATCCAGCGCCCGACCGTGTGCAACTCGCTGGACACCGTGCTGGTGCATCGTAAGCTGGCGGCGGATTTCATCCCGCGTCTGGTGGAATATTTGAAGAAAGACGGCGTGACCTTCCGCGTGGATGCGGATTTCCTGAAAGATTCGGATCTGGCGGGTGACGAGAGCGTCCAGGCAGCCGGGCCGCAGGATTTCGACACGGAGTGGTTGTCGCTGGTGCTGGGCATTAAAGTGGTTGCCGGGTTGGATGAGGCGCTGGCGCACATCGCCGCGCACTCGACTGGCCACTCGGACGGCATCCTGACAGAGAACGCCGAACACGCGGCGCGCTTCACCAACGAGGTGGACTCGGCCGCCGTGTACGTGAACGCCAGCACGCGTTTCACGGACGGCTCGCAATTCGGCCTGGGCGCCGAGGTGGCCATCTCCACCCAGCGCCTGCACGCGCGCGGCCCGATGGCATTACGGGAATTGACCACGTATAAGTGGGTAGCACACGGGGATTACCTGGTTAGGAAATAATGCCTGACTGTCACCCACACCCCTATGGGTGCAGGTGAACGTGAGACTTACAAAAACCACGTAGGTCAGGCATTCCTGCCTGACAGAAACCTGTGCCTTTCAGGACATGCCCGACGATTTGCCGATTGTCATTGCGAATCCCGCACAGCGGGATGAAGCAATCTCAGCTCTCTGATTAACAGAAGTATAAATCTAGTATTAAAGCGTAGGATCATTCGCTTATCCATAAGGCTAGTTTTGATTGTATGCCGTGAATTGAGATTGCTTCGCTCACCTTCGGTGAGCTCGCAAAGACATTAAATTCAGCGCGACCTGATAAACTCCATGAGATTAGCAATCTTACATTATGGAAAGATTGACCCCCATATTTTCACTAAAACCGAGATTCTTCACCCCCTGCGGGGGATTCAGAATGACATTGGTTAGGGTATGTTGATACGTCGGGGGAAACCTACTCTTTCAACGCCTCGATCACATCCTCGATCGTCTCCACCACGTGGCCGACTTCTTCCAGTGTACCCACTGTAAAGATATTTACGCCATAAGTGCTGTCGCGGCGGCGCAGGCAGCGCGCGTCGGTGGCCAGGCCGATGATGCCGTGCTTGGCTGGGTTCTCGCGCATCAGTCCGTAGAAGGCGCCGATCTCGCAGGCCACGCGGTCATCCACCTGCGAGCCGTCCAGCAGCGCCACCAGCGCGTCCGCGCCGGCTAATTGGGCGTAATTCGCCTGAAAGACCTCGGCCGCGAAGACGCTCTTGGCCAGGCGTCCCGCCTTGCTCAGGTCAGAGTAGAGTTTTTCACCATTGGTTTCCAGGGTTACTTCAAAAGCCGGTTGGTGGTTGAGGTATGGATCGGCAGCCAGGGCAACCTCGTGCTCGGCGGTTTGCAACTGCTGAACGCAGGACTGTATGTAATCGCGCTGATAAGGGGTGTTTTGGGGAGCGGCAAAGTAAATTTTCATGTTATTTATCCTCCACGAGTAAACCGTCGGCGGCCAATTCATCCTGCCATTGGCTGATCTGGGCGATGGCCTCGTCCAGGTTGGAGGTGATGAAGCCGATATCTTCAATGCAGCCGCGCACGAAGAGGTTCAGACCCTTGCCGTCGCCGCCGGATTGGGCGCGCCAATCGTCATGATAGGCGATGATGCCCTTGCGCGCGGGGTCCGTTTTCGCCAGCGCGTAGAACACGCCGATCTCGGTGGAAGTACCATCATCCACCTCATAGCCGTTCAGGTTGACGAACAGGACGTTGGCGCTGTGGATGCCGCTGAAATCCTTGTCGAAACATAATTTCTGGCGGGATAATTCGGGGAAATCTTCCGGGTGGAATTCGTTCTCGATGGGGACGAAGGGATCAAAACCCGCGCCGCGCAGCGCCTGGGTTGTCTGGGTGATCCAATCCCGTTCATAGGTGGTGAATAAAGGTCCTGCGAAGTAGATTTTGATGCCCATAATTACCTCTAAGTTAAAGATGGTTAATCATACCAGTATAGCTTTTACATTTGGGCATGAATTGCCTTTTTGTGAACTTTTTTGGAGATAATGGATTATGGGTTAGCGGGCAGCCAGGATTTCCGAGACGATCTTTTGCGCGGCCGTTCCATCGCCGTAGGGGTTGGCGGCGTGCGCCATGCGCGCGTATTCCGCCGGATCGTCCAGCAGATTGCTGGCAGTACTAACAATCATTTCGCGCGAAGTGCCCACCAATTTAAGCACGCCGGCCTGCACGCCCTCCGGGCGTTCGGTCCTTTCACGCAGCACCAGGCAGGGCTTCCCCAGACCGGTGGCTTCTTCCTGGATGCCGCCCGAATCGGTCAGGATCAGTTTGGCGTGCATTTCCAAATGAACCAGCGGCAGGTATTCCAGCGGCGCCAGCAAGCTGATGTTAGCCACGTCGCCCAAGATTTCCTGCACAGGCTCCTGGATGTTGGGGTTGAGATGTACCGGATAGATAAATTCGACCTGGTTGGCGTATTTTTCCGCCAACTCTTTCAGTGCGGCGCAGATCTCGCGTATAGGCTGGCCAAAGGATTCGCGCCGGTGGGCAGTGACCAGCACCAGGTCGCGTTCTCCATTGAGGATCCTTTTTTCTTTGAGCAGCGTTTCGATCTCAGCCGGCATGGGCATGCTTTTAATTTGGTTAAGCGCGTCAATAATGGTATTACCGGTGACTTTAATCAACGAGGGGGCTATCCCTTCGTGCAGCAGGTTATCCCTGGCCCAATCGGTGGGCGCAAAGTGCAGATCGGCGATCACACCGGCCATACGGCGGTTGACTTCCTCCGGAAAAGGCTGCCGCTTATCGCCGGTGCGCAGGCCGGCTTCCACGTGGCCGAATTTGACCTGATGGTAATAAGCGCATACGGCCGCGGCCATCACGGTGGTGGTGTCGCCCTGCGCCAGCAGCCAATCGGGCTGGTATTCCACCAGCAGGGGATCCAGGTTTGTGAATATGGCGGCAGTGAGATCCGCCAGGCTCTGGTCGGCGCGCATCAGGTTCAGGTCGCGTGCGGGCTGGATGTGGAATAACGCCAGCACCTGGTCGAGCATCTCGCGGTGCTGGGCGGTAGCCACCACGATGGATTCGATTTCTGCATGGCGGGACAGTTCCTGCACCACCGGAGCCAACTTAATGGCTTCAGGCCGTGTACCGATCACCGTCATGACACGCAATTTGGTCATCTAGTTATTCTTTCCGTCCCCGATATGCAAATAGCGGAAACCGGCTGCCTGCCAGGAGGCGCGTTCCCACACATTGACGGCATCCACGACCACACTGGCGGCGGTCATGGCTTTGACTGCCTGTGGGATGAGGGCTTTGAATTGCGAGTGGCCCACCAGCAGCAGGATCAGGTCGGCGTCTTTTACAGCCTCTTCCAGGTTGGCAGCCGCTGGTGTGTCTCCCACCGTGAAATCGGCTTTAAAGGGTTCATAGGTGATCACCTGTGCGCCGGCGTCGCGCAGTAATTCCACCGCGCTGATGGCGGGCGATTCGCGCAAGTCATCCACGTCCGCTTTGTAGGCCAAACCAAGCGCGGCGATTTTCTTGCCTTTCAACTCGCCGGTCTTGCGGCGCAGGAAATCGACAACGTAAGCGGGTTGTTCGTCGTTCACCCGGCGCGCGCCGAGGATTAGTTGGGCGTTCTCGGGGGCCGCTTCCACCAGGAACCAGGGGTCCACGCTGATGCAGTGGCCGCCCACGCCGGGGCCGGGATTGAGGATCTTGACACGCGGGTGGCGGTTGGCCAGCGCGATGGCTTCCCAGATATCCACCTGGAACTGGTCGGCCAGGCGCGCGAATTCATTGGCAGCCGCGATATTGATATCGCGGTAAGTGTTTTCCATGAGTTTGACCATCTCGGCAGTGGTGGCGTCGGTCATGATGATGTCGCCGGTCACGAAAGTACTGTAGAGGTCTTTTCCGGCATGGGCGGAAGCGGGGGTGATGCCGCCGATCACGCGTGCGTTCTCAATTAACTCGCGCAGGATCTGCCCGGGCAGTACCCGTTCGGGTGAGTAAGCCAGGTCGAAATCCGTACCGGCTTTCAAGCCGCTTTTCTCCAAAATGGGTGCGACCACATCCACAGTGGTACGCGGCGGGGAAGTGGATTCCAAAATGACCAGGTTGCCGGATTTCAGGTGTGGCACAATCGCCTCAGCCGCGGCTTTGACGAAATCCAAATCAGCCCGTTTGTCTTCCTTAAAGGGGGTTGGAACGGCAATGATGAATGCGTCGGCGGGTTCCGGCTGGCTGTGTACTACCAGATTACCGGATTGCACGGCAGCCTGAACCAACGTGCGCAGGCCTGGTTCGAATAAATGCACCTCGCCGTGGTTCAGTTTTTCGACAATTTCCGGGTTGATATCCACGCCCACTACATGTAGCCCATGCGTGGCGAAAGTGCTGGCAGTGGGTAAGCCGATGTATCCTAATCCAACAACGCAAAGAGTTTTATACGCCAAAATGCTTTCTCCTGAATTATTTCGGTTTTTATTATCCCATAATTCATCACTATAATTATAAAAACATCGGGAGAATAAGACGAGTATGCTGCGCATCCTGCTTTCTATTTTGAGAATTAACTGGCTCAACTACCGTCCAGCGGACTGTTTGCCCTACGCATGTTTTTGTGAGAAGATAGGCACGGGATTGATCCGCCAGCCTGTCAACGCTTATACCAACCTGGGTTATATCCTGGTCGGTATTTTGGTGCTGGTATTTCTCAAGAGAACCGGCTCTTCACACCAATTAAAATCCTCTATTTCAGGTTTACCGCGCCGTATTCTGATCTTGTTTGGCATTGCTTATGTTGCAGTCGGGATCGGGTCGTTCATCTACCACGCGTCCTTTATCTTTTTGGGTGAAGAGTTGGACGATGATTCCATGTACATGATCGGTATATTCCTGGTGCTGTTTGAAACCGCGCGTATCCATAAGCTTTCGGTGAAGCAATTCCTTTGGATTTATTTTTCTCTAAATATCCTGTTTGAGGCTGCAATTTACATCTTCCCGGTCATCCGCGGGATGCTCTTTGCCGTTCTGATGGTCATTTCTTTCACGATTGAGCTTTACGCGCGCAGGCAAGCGGAATTGAAAGATGAGGTTCGTTTGACCGATATTGCCAATCTGCTCTTCCTGCTGGCATATTTGATCTGGATATTGGATAAAACGCACCTGCTCTGCTATCCGGACTCCCTTTTCCAGGGGCATGCTATCTGGCACCTGATGACAGCCTATGCCGGTTGGGTGATGTTCAAAGCGATGGATTGTGAGTATGTCCCGCGGGAGATTTCAAGCAAGGTTAACTGATCCTATAGCCAAAAATGGTAGAAGTATTCCAATTGGTTGGTCTCGTAGCCGCACTTGCGATAAAGACGGCAGGCGGCCTGGTTATCGGCTTGGGTAACCACGCGGGCATGGTTGAGGCCGCGCCCGCGGTACCAGTTTTGCGCGGCGGATACCAAAGCCTGGCCTAAATGTTCTCCGCGGAAAGCGGCATCTACAGCAATCAGGCCAATATCACCGAATCTTTCCCTGCCGGAAACCGACACAAAACCGGCCGGAATCTCCTTTGTGAAAGCTACCAATACCTCATCTGCCAATTCATGGGTGAGTGATTTACGCATCCATTCTTTATAAAGGGCGACAAATTTATCCCGCGGGAATAATGGATCGCGCGCGAACCGGGAGTATTCACCGGCCTGCACGGCCAGATCAAGCATAATTTGCTGCGGAACGTTTTGTGTATAACCGGTTACTTTAATTCCGGGAGGAACCGGTAATGACGGGCATTGATCCAAATTTGCTTCAAAGACCGCTTTTCTATCGACCAATTGTCCTCCGAGCGAACGCACATCGAACGATACTTCTTCAGAGGATGCCCAATAAACCAGTCGCGTGTTTTTGGAGCGCAGATTTTGCAGGCTGCTGGTTAGTTGGCTTAAATCCAGATGCCGGTCCAGGATGCGCGCGGTTTTGAATCCGAAGAATTCAGAATCCCATTTGAGAATTTCAGTGTTCATTGGTATTACCAATTATGACATAAATCAGGCAATCTGAAGGAACTGTCATCCAGACAGGCGCATAAACCATGCTCTGTGGTTGGCAATAGATGCTGCTTACACCTGTTTTCTATTGGAAGAATCCTCCAGGATACTGATCCGCTATAAAAAAATATGCCATAATTCAGACACAAGGATTGGATGAGATGAAGATTTTGGCTTTGGAACGAGAAAAACCGGATTTAACCCAGGCGGAAGTGCAGCCGCACCTTATGGATGAGGCGCGCGCGGCTTGGAGACTGGTGCAGGAGGGGACCTTCCGCGAGATGTACTTCACGGCCGAGGAGCACACCGCGGTGATTATATTGGAAGCGGATTCCGTAGAGGCGGCACGTGAGATCCTGGCAGGCTTGCCGCTGGTGCGTGAAGGCCTGATCGAGTTCGAGGTCATCTCTCTGCGCCCGTATGATGGCTTTGCGCGCTTATTTAACCCGGAATAAATCGAGCGGTACAATATCGAGATGAAGGCAACATTCAGCAACGGTCAGCTGCTTCCGGGCGAAAGACAAGAGCCTATCCAACCGGGGACAGATGCCTGGCGTGTCTGGCTGCAGGCGAATCAGCAATTCCGCTACAAGGGAGAAGTGGAACAATATTCGGCCCGCAAAGAGATGCGGCGCGGGATCGCTTACTGGTATGCCTATAAACGCATCGAAGGCGTCTTATCTAAAAAATACCTGGGCAAGGGTGAGGACCTTTCTCCGGACACACTACAGGCGGTCGAAGATGCGTTCATCATGGAGACCTGGAAACATCGCAAAAACCAGGATCTGGTCTACGAGATCGAAGCGGTTGCCTATAACCCTCTCTCATTGGGGAAGAAGATCAAACCGCCAAGTTTGCCGGCCAATATCATCAAGCGCAATAAACTGTTGGTATGCATGCAGAAACCGGTTGTTTTTATCAGTGCGCCCTCTGGTTTTGGCAAAAGCACATTGCTGCGCATGGCCTACCGGCTAAACCACAAGAATACCGCCTGGATCTCACTCAGTGATAGCGACAATTCGTTGTTCCTGTTTGTGCGCCTGCTGCACGCTTCGTTTCAGGAAATCGGCATCGACATTGCCGAGATGGATTCGCTCAACCTCTCCAAGCCCGACCAGATCTTCAATTTCCTGGCCAGCCATATTCTGCATTCGATCCAGACCGAGGGCAGTGACCGCTGCGTGACCATCATTCTGGATAATTATCACTATATCCACAATAACCAGATCCATCGCGGCATCAGCCACTTAATCCAGAATCTACCGCCCAATTTGAAGATCGTTATTGCTTCACAGAAAAAGATTCCCATCAACCGGAAGGTTTTGAAAAACCGGGAGGATTTTATTGAGATCGGCGAAGATGAACTGCGCATCCCCCAGGTTGAAGCGCTGGATTTTATCCGACAGCAGATTGGCCGGGAAATCTCGCCTGGCATTGAGATGGAGACGATCATAGACCTGAAGGGTTGGGTGATGGGCATCGTGCTGGTAACCGCTATTCTGAAAAGCGGCGAGAGGCTGACCCATTCCTCCAAGTTGGGCGAACAGAAAAACTTCCAACATTACCTGATCAACGATATCCTGGCAAAGTATTCACCCGGTACACAAAAATTCCTGATCCAAACTTCTTTCCTGAAGGAGCTGCGCCCGGACTTGTGTGAATACGTAACCGGTATTGCTAATTGTGCCCGTATTATGGAGGATTTGGGAAAGGAAGACCTGATCCTCTCGCGAGTCGACAGCGCTTCGCAGGTCTATAACTTCACGGAGATATTTGCTTCCGTATTGAACGCCCAATTACTACAAAACTCAACCGAAGCAATCAATGCCCTGTACAAGCGAGCAGCCGACTGGTATCTACGCAAAGGCGACCTCAGCCAGGCGGTACCCTATTTCATCCTGTGCAAAGATTGGGAAGCACTGGCGAATGTATTTGCATTGGAAGACCTGGGTTCGCTGCAGCGTTATAACGAGGGTTCGAAGATCCTGTATTGGTTCACCATTCTGCCTCTGGAAGTCTTTTGCAGGAATTTCGAATTCCTGCTCATTTCTTTGTTTGTTAATGTGCTCTACGGTTATCAATTCAAACTGTCTGACTACGCCGAAGGTTTTAAAAAGATGGCTGCGGAAAAGGATATGGACTCCCGCCTGATCGATTTCACGGAGATTATCCTGAGTGCTATCGAAAATAACGAACCGATTGATGAGGAAATTTTGCGGCAGTATAAAGGTTCCTTTAAATCCAGCAACCGGGAAGGGCTGCGATATCTGCTGGCCCTCTATCGGCTGTGTACAACCACCATTGGCAGCGATGAGATTGACCGGGTCGTGTTTGAACAAACATTGAACACCATATTCGAGCGCGGATATTTCTTCATATATATTTTGGGCACCTTCACGTATGGGTCATTCCTGCAGCAATCCGGCAACCTGAACCACGCGGAAGAATTTTTGGACCAATCGCTGATCACCATCAACAGGGTGCTGGGCCGCTATTCCACGACCACCATCTTTTTATTGGCGATCAAGGTGATGATCTACATCCAACGCAATGAGCCCGAAAAAGCCCTGCCGTCCATTGAGATGTTCCCCTTTTACAGCCGCAAGCGTTTACCCATTCTGGATTCCCCCACTTATCTGTATTACCTGCTTTCTATTAAATATTCCCTTTTTCGCCGCGATACCGATATGGCTCAAAAGAACCTGGACCTTATTGCGCAATTCTACAAGCGCTTTCCCTCCAAGCTATACCAGGTCGACCTAATGAAGGCGCTGCATGCGGAAATTTATGTCTATAAAGGAAATTACCGCACAGCTGAGGATTTGCTCCAATCCGGAATTAAGCTGTTTGAAATTCAGGAGGCGGCTGTGGCCTGGTGCCATTGTTTGGTGCACCGCAACCGTTTTGTTGAACTGCAGCAATTTATTAAAGAAGTCACAAACCGCAATCGCTTCCGCCTGCGTTATTCTTCGGCGGCCAGTCTGCCGCTTTTCGGCGTAGTGGCAAGGTTGGGCCAGGGAGAGATCTTCTCGGCATTTGACCTTTTACTGCAGATCCTGCCGCATTACGCCCAAAATCGAGCTGTCCAACCCTTCATTGAAGTTGGTGACCGCATCTTTTTCTTTCTGCAAATTCTGCTGCTTTCCGGGCGGCTGGAGAATGAAGAAGCTGAGTTCGTCAAAGGGCTGTTCCATGAGATTGGGCGGAGCAGGGAATTGGAAAGCAGTAATGAAGCAACGATGGCTTTAGTGCCCCTCTTCAGCCTCAGCCAGCGGGAAAACGAGATAATGCTCCTGCTTTTAAATGGGTTGACCAATGCTGAAATGGCGCAGCATCTGTTCATCTCGGAGCATACCATCAAGAGCCACATCCACAATATTTACCTGAAACTCGATGTGAGCGGGCGTTATGAATTGCTGAACCAGGTATCTTCAGCCAAGGCTTACATCCGCGCTTGCTGCCAGGCAGCCTGAGTTAGTTCCAAGTCGTTAATAAAAAAGTTACCCAACAATCAGAGAACCTGTCTGTTGGGTAACTTTTTTGTACTTTCGCGGTCAAATTAAAAAAATCCCCGCGTGGAATCATCCCGATTATGGATGCACCCTAAATTCGTTTTCACTATACTGATTTTTAACTTGGAGAATTAACCAATCCGTTGACAAGGAATAAACAATGAAGAGAGAAATAAATATTACCAATATCGGTGCAGGCAGTTTGTATACGCCTGACTTTGCGTTAATGCTGATTGAGAATCGGGAAAAGTTAAATATAAAAGAATGGCGCATGATGGATATCGATCCCGAGCGTTTGCATGCTGTGGCGAATTTCTCGCAGCGTATTCTGGACGAAGCCGGCATGGGCATTCAAATCAAAGCCACAACCGACCTGACAGAATCCGTCCGCGACGCGGATTATATTTTTACTACCATCCGCGTGGGCGGCGCCGATGCGCGCATTCTGGACGAGACGATTCCCATCAAGTATGGACTGATTGGCCAGGAAACAACCGCGCCCGGCGGACTGGCAATGGGGCTGCGCAATATTCCCGCGATCGTGGATATTGCCAATAAGGTAACTCAATACGCTCACCCCAATGCCTGGTTAATCAACTTATCCAATCCTTCAGGTATGCTTACTGAGGCGGTTTATCGTTTTACGGATTGCAAAGCGATTGGCTTATGCAACTGGCCGCGCTCGTTTTGGACACGTATGATGGAAGCCTATGGAGTGGAGCGCAATGACGTCTTCCTTGAATTGGTGGGTTTGAACCATTTGTTTTGGGCGCGCGTATTTATCAATGGGCGGGATGTCAACAATAAAGCCGGTGAAAAGTTCAAACAAATCTTTGCCATGAAATACGGCGATGATCTGGTCAACAGCAAATTCACCATGCCGCCGGATGTGTCCGATTTTGTGACTGACTGGCCGCTGATCGTGCAGTACTGCCGGTATTACTATCTCACCGATGAGATGGTCAAAGAGCAGGATAAACCTTTCGATGATAAATCCAAGAAAATGCTGGATCGTATGCGCGGGGAATTGCCGGAGGAGATCCTGAATCGCTTCGACTTTTCCAGGATCAAGACGCGCGCAGACTTTGTGAAAGATGTCGATGACGTTGCCACGGAATTATACGAAGAATACAACAAAGACGGAATGCGTCTGGTGCAGGGCACGCGTGGTGGGGAAGGCTATGGCGCTGCCGGACTGGATATTGTGCTGGCCATGGAAAACAATCTGAACGAAGTCCAGGGCATTGATTATCCCAACCTGGGCAGTGTCCCCGGTCTGCCTTCCGAGGTGGTGGTGGAACATTCCTGCCTGATCAACGCGGCCGGTGTATACCCACTGTCCATGCCGGCGCTCAAACCGCACATGCACGCCTGGGTGAACGCGGCTAAACAGTACGAAATTTCAGCCTGCGAAGCAGCCATGGAAGGTAATTATCGCAAAGCATTGGAAGCATTGATGGCGAATCCGCTCATCCACGATTTCAATAAAGCCAGGGATTGCCTGAATGAATTGCTGGTAGCTCATAAAGAATTTCTGCCGAATTTTACGGAAGCCATTAAAAAAATCGAGAAAGGCGAAAGACCTTACTGATAATCACTTTGAGTGAAAGGAGAAAAGCGATAAAAATATAAAAAGACCGATTTTGTATCTCTTATTTATCTTATAAAAATCAAGGAGAGAAAATATGTTTAAAGACATGTTCAAGGAAGATGGTTTTGTCATGACCCGGATTTTACCGTTCTTCAACAAGCTCGGGAAATCCCGTTTCATCCAATCCATCAATTCCGGTTTGTTCTTTGCCATGCCGATGATTTTCGTGGGCGTGGTCATTCAAATTGTCGGTGCGATTTCTTCAATCGCGTTCGGCAGTTTTCCCGCTTTACAGGCGGCAATCGCTTCTCTGCAGAACTGGGGCTTCGGTCTGATGGGTTTGTTCATCTGCATCGGTGTCGCCAAGACCAACGCACAGTTGAACAAGATTGTTGTGGATGGCCCGATCGTCTTCGCAGTGACCATCTACTTTATGCTGTTGAAACCCACCTTCGGTGACGACGGCAGCATCAGCCTGGCCTTCAATTACCTGGGCGCCCAGGGTTTGACCCTGGCTTTGATCGCCGGTTTCGCCGGCGCGGAAATCAGTGCTTTGTTCGAAAGAAAAGGCTGGACCATCAAAGCTAAAAACCTGCCGCAATTCATGACCTCCTGGTTTACAAACCTGTTGGCAGGCACGCTGATGATCGTGGTTACCTTCCTGATTGTTTACGTATGGAACGTGGACGTAATGACTGCCATCCAGAAACTGATTGCTCCCCTGCTGGTGGTATCCGACACGCTGCCTTCCATGATGATCTGGGGTATGCTGTGCGCCATCGGTTTTGCCCTGGGTATTCACCCGGCAGCCGTGGGCGGCATCTTCTTCCCGCTCTTCTTCCAGCTTTCGGCTGAAAATGCAGGCATGTACGCTTCCGGTATCGCACCCACCGTGGCTAACGGTTTCCACTTCGCTACCCTGGGTTACGTCTTTGCCCTGGTCAATATCGGCGGCGCCTGCGCCACGTTGGGCCTGAATATCCTGATGCTGTTCTCCAATAACAAGGGCATCAAGGACCTGGGCCGCATGGCGATTGTCCCCAGCCTGATCACTGTGAACGAACCGCTGGTATTCGGTCTGCCGATCATCTTCAACCCCTTGTTGGCCTTCGGTGCTTTCCTGGTCAACGGCATCATCAACCCGGTATTGGCTTACCTGTTCTTCATGGGCGGGCTGATCCCGGCCGCCACGAATCCGGCACTGATCATCTACTTCCCGTCCCCTATGATCGCTTTACTCAACAATATGGGCTTCGCGGGTTTTGTAGCATCCATCGTGATCATCGTTGCGGATATGCTGGTTTGGCTGCCCTTCTTCAAGATCCATGAGAAGCAGCGCAATTTGGCTGAAGCGGCAGCTTAAGCAGGTTAATTAAAGGTATTTATCGTTAGTTCCCTACAGGAGTAAAGGCTGTAGTTCGTTATACAGCCTTTACTCCACGCCAATTTGATTATATGCAAAAAGTATTAAATAAGGAATTATTATTAAGTCATCGAGGTTTACATGAATGAAACAACCAACACACCCATTTTGATCCCGACTGCGGAACCTTATTTCCTACCCGGAAACGAGATCGGCTGCCTGCTGGTGCATGGGTTTACGGACAGCCCGAGAGAAATGCGCCCGCTGGCCGATTACCTGAATAAACAGGGCTACTCGGTGCTGGGCATCCGAGTGACCGGACACGCAACGACCATTCAGAACCTGAAACGCACACGTTGGAAAGACCTGGTTGCCAGCGTGGAAGACGGTTATCACCTGTTGAAGAACAACAGCAAGATTAAGAAGATATTTATCATCGGGCACTCGATGGGCGGCGCGCTGACCCTGTTCACCAGCTCCTACCTGCCTTTTGACGGTGTGGTCGCCCTGGCTGCGCCTTACGAGATTTCAAAAGAAGGCCGGTTGAATGAATATTGGCGGGCTTTCACTATGCACACCGATTCACTCAAACGCAAGTTCAAATCGCGCAAACTAAAAGAACGCCTGCCGGGCTGGTACTGGTATAAACCGGAATTGTCGCGTGGTTACATAAAATATAATCAGAAACCCTTCATTTGCAACTTACAGCTGCTGCGGGTGGCGAACCAGGTCAAGTATGCGGTGCCCAAGATCACCAGCCCCATCATCTTGATGCATTCGCGCAGGGATAATATCGTTAAACCGCACGATATGGAAATGATCTACCAGAACCTGGGCAGCCAGGATAAGGAAATGGTTTGGTTCGAGAAGAGCAGCCACATGCTGCCGATTGATGGGGAACGCGAGCTGGTTTTTGACCATATCCATCGATTTATTGAGAAACACGCTTAAAATTTGCTCGACGAGGAGATGTGCTTTGACCAAAATTTTAATGATCTGTAACCTGGGTATTTCCACTTCCTTTGTGAAGGACCGTATTATGGCGGCTTTTGAAAAGAAAGGCGAAGAACTTGATTTCAAAGCTCAGCCGCGCAGCGACCTGGAACAACTTATCGACGATGTCGACATGGTATTGATCGCACCGCAGATCGCGTATTTAAAAGATGAGGTTTTCCAGATCTGCGAGGAACACAATAAGAAATGCCTGGTGATTCCATTCTCTTTATACGGCAATATGGACGGAGAGGGGATTGCTGCCCTGATCGATGAAACCCTGGCGCAAAAATAGTACAACGAACAAAGGAAAAAATGAATCAACAGCTTGACTCCGAACTCATACAGCAATCTACACAGATCATCGTGTATGCCGGTAATGCGCGCGAAAAAGTAAACGATGCACTCAAGTTGGCCTACGACGAACAGTTCAGTGAAGCACACAGCAAATTGGACGATGCGCAAAAAGACCTTAACGAAGCCCATCGCGTTCACATGAAGCTGCTGCAAACCGAAGCCAGGGGAGAGGCACTTGAATTTTCCATCCTGCTCACCCACGCACAGGATACCTTGATGGTGTCCATGTCTGAATTGCACATGGCCAAGCACATGCTCAAGATGTACGAAAAAATGGCCGAAAAATCGTAAGTCGGCAAAATAAGCTTTTATTCGAAAAGGGGCAGCCATATTTCGGCTGCCCCTTTTTGCTTTAATAGCCGGTTGGGAAATTGTATTTTTGTGATGGAATATCGGGAGCGATCAGCCGCTGATCTTCACCGGATGGATGAAGCGGTAACCTTGCTGCGGAATGGTCTCGATGTAGCGCGGTTCGCCGGTCTGGTCTTTTAGCGCTTTGCGCAGCTCGACGATACGCGAATCCACCGCACGCGTATCCACCACGTTTTCCCAGCCCCACACGATTTCCAGCAGCCGTTCGCGGCTGAGGACCTCATCGGGGTGGGTGACCAGGTATTCCAGCAGAATGAAGGCGCGCCGGGTCAGGCGCAGCAGCTCGCCCTGGTAATACGCCTCGCGGCGCTGGCGGTTCACGATCAGGTCGCCGGACGAAATCATCCAGGCATTGGTGAGCGAGGGCTGGTATAGCCGGCTGCGGCGCAGCACAGAATTGATACGCGCGACCAATTCCATAGGGTCGAAGGGTTTGTTGATGTAATCGTCGGCGCCCTCTTCCAGTGTCAGGATCTTTTCGTAGGTAGTGCCTACCTGGGTGAGCATGATAACCGGGATGGTGAGTTTGGCAGTGCGCAGCTGCCGCAGGAACTCGCGCCCATCCATCTCCGGCATGATGACGTCGCACACGATTAAATCCGGCGGAGTGACTTGTATGCGTTTGAGGGCCAGCGCGCCGTTGGCTGCGGATTCACATTCGAACCCGCAGCGTTCCAGGAAAGGATTCAAGGAATTGATAATATCTTTATCATCATCTACGATCAGGATTCGCGTATTTTTCTCACTCATTGGGTGTCTTTAATTTAAAATGGTCGGATAGATGGTTTTATTTGCCTTTTCTCGTTTCCCATTTGGGTTGTAGACACTTTTTAGGATCATTGTCAGGATCGGTTTCAGAATCATCATCAGAACACCTGCGCTGAGACCGTAAAGTATAAGCGCAGCAAAGAAATTGTTCTTAACGGCGCTGATGAAGACCGGCACGGCGATGACCAAGGCGGCGCTGACACTGATGCTTTCGGCAACTTCCTTCTGCTTTCCCGCGAGGTTCCAGGATTGAAAATAGCCGCATTTCGGGCAGGGCAGCGGCGGCAATTCACTGTAATCGTTATTTCTGAACCTGGCAATTTTCCGGTCAAGTTTGGGTTTTAATCCATGCTGGCTGAATTCATCCAGAAGCGTGCGTTCGGCAACAATGGAGGCTTTGCTTTGATATTCATTGCCGCAGGATTCGCAAGTGACATTGACCAGGAACGTAGCTGTTTGTGATACTTCGACTTTGTATGACATGTGATTCTCCTTCAGTGTTTTATTAAGGTTGTGATGGTTTTTTAATATAAGTGATTGGAATAGATGCTGCTAATTGGTCGTCAACCCAGAATAACGCGCGGTATTCTCCTTCGCGCAAATGTTGCCAGGAATAACCCCACACCGGGAAGAAAAAACCGGTGTTCCATTCACCCATCTGTGGCATGAAGAGAAATTCTTTCATGTAGATCACTTTACGATAATGCTCATCGTATAAGCCGACCTTCAAATTACGGATCAAACTGATGATGTCCGCGCGAAAGCAGTAGCCCAGTTCTGTGTCAACCAGCGGGTCGGTTACTTCGTAAGGCGGCTGGCAGGTTGTCATTTCCAGAGTGTAGAAATATTTCTCCGTCAATTCGGGTTGCAATTCCAACGAGGGTGTGTCGATCTGCTCCGCGACCGGGAATTCCTCCGGCAGTTTATCGTAGATCAGCTTTGCCAGGTTGTAAACGTTCTCCTCGGTCACAAAGGGGTGAAAACCGCGCAGGTCAACGATTACGATCATATTGTTCTTATAGAAGCGGTAACTGTAATCGTTTTCCGTCTCGCTTTGCATGTGCAGGCGCAGCGAGTAATCGCCCAGGGACATTTCCGGCGGGGTAGCCTCGAATTGATCGCCGTGATGGCCAGTGCGCAGCATTTCAGGTTCAACCTGTATTGGGCTTTGAATGATGTCCTGCGCCACGTAGATATCCGACTCGTAGGAGTTGTATTCACGCACGTGGGCGATGCCGTGCAGTGTGCCGGGGTTTTCCAGGTAAGAGACGAACAGGGTCTTCTTATTATCGGCTATAAAATGCACATCCTGCGGCAGGTCGGATTCGCTGAAGAAATAGTTGTCCGGGTTAAAAACACCGGCTTGTGTTTCGGCTGTACTTTCAATGGATGGGGCAGGGGTGAGGGTGACGGCAGGAGTTGCGTTCTCTTTCGGTAGGATGACTTTAATCTCGATCTCCTGGCAGCCAGCTATTAAAAGGGCTGCGGTAATTAGCACGATACAAATATTTCTTCTCTTCAATTCATCCTCACGTTATTAATATTGTCTCAAAATAGCCGCAATCCCAGGTGTAAGGCTTGTAACATTTTCGTTACGGGTTTGGTCTGCTTTATTCCTGTACCCCAATGGCGAATGGCAGGCTGGCGGCCAATTGGCCATTGACCCAGAACAGCGCTCGATATTTCCCTTGCGGGAATTCATCCCAGGCAAGATCCCAAACGCCTTCCAGAATTCGCGGGTTCCAGCTGCCCAGTTGGGCCGGGAGAAGGAAATCTTTTATAAAAATTAATTTGTTATATCGCTCGGAATATAAGCCAGCTTTAAAATTACGGATGGGTTTTAACACGTCTGTTTGGATGCAGAGGCCGTTCATACTGTTGGGCAGGGTCGTGATGGTTTCATGAGGAGATCTGCAGTCGATCAGTTGCAGCGTGTGAAAATAGTTTTCTTCCAAGCCCGGCTGAACAGAAAGCGGCAGGTCGGCCAGCGTGTCGGCAGGCGGAAAAGACTCCGGCAGCCGTGCGGCAATGACCTGCGCCAATTGGTAGGCCTGATCCAGGCTGACAAATTCATCCGAGCCGTACAGGTCGACGATGACCATGATATTGTTCTGGTAGAAGCGGTAACGGACTTCACGTTCTTCGCCGTTTTGTACGCTGTGAATCAGGGTGCACTCACCCAAACGATATTCGGGGGGCGCCGGCTCGAGATCTTCGCCGTGGTGTCCGGCTTTGAACATATCCAGCGGGATGGGGTAAGGGCTCTGTATGATGATCTGATCGACCGAGAAATTTCGGTAATAAGCCTGGTAATTACGTACGAAGGCTATGCCCGTCATTTTTCCCGGACTGGTGAGATAAGAGATCAGGTATGTTTTTACGGCCTCGGAACTGAAACTGATATCCTGCGGCAGCGCATCATCGGGAAAGAAATATTGGGTGGGGTCGATGTCCGAATAGACGGGTTCAGTTCCGATATCTGACTGATCTCCCTTATACGTGAGCGCGGATGAGGGTTCCTCCGGGTATTCGATGGTGATCCTGAATTCCTGGCAGGCACTCAGAGAGGGCAGAATGCCCAACAGGAGAAGTACTGTTCCAATCTTTCGCAACGGTGATTTACCGCTACCTCGGGAAGAATGATCCATAGATTATTTTCACGATCCAATCTGTGTGAGTTTCAACTTGGGCAGTTCCAGAGTGAATACAGTCCCTTTGTCTTCCTGGCTGCGAATATCGCACTTGCCGTCCAGTCTCCTCACGATCGTCTCAACGATGGATAATCCCAGCCCGTTGCCCGGTACCCCGCGTGAATTTTTGGCGCGGTAAAGTTTGCCCCAGATCTTGTCGATCTCTTCCGCTGGAATGCCCACGCCGCTGTCGGCGATCTCAATAAAAATGGATTCGCGGTTTTCGTAGGCGCGAATTTCGATGTTGCCGTTTTCCGGTGTATATTTCATGGCGTTGTCCAGCATGTTGGTGAGGCACAGGTAAAGCAGGTCTCCATCCGTGAACAGGTCGGGCAGCTGCCAGGGGGCGCTCGGCAGTGACAGGATTATCTCTTTATTCGCTCCGGCCGGGTTGGTGGACGCGTCGGCGACCAATTGTTCCAGCAACTGATGGATATTGACGTGCATCAATTCAATTTCGTATGTTTCCAGTTCGGCCAGCTTGCGCAGATCCAAAATCAGCCGGTTGATGCGTTCGGTTAAAGTGCCGATCTGGGTCAGGCTCTTTTGAAAATCGGCCTGGCTGCGTTTGGGCTTGATATCGCCGGCCAGCTGGTCCAGATATGTGTTCGCGGTTTTAATAGCGGAGAGCGGATTTTTCAATTCATGGTCCAGGCGCATCAGGAATTGTTTGTGTTCCTCTTTTTCGTGATCCAACAATGCCCTGGCGCGAGCAGCCTGTTTGACTGAAAGGCGGAGGTATAAAAAGAAAGTCAGGCTGACCAGGATGCTCACGAAAATAAGCAAACTGGCGATATCAATATGAATGAGCAGGACAGGGATATTCTGGTCGAATTTGATTTTAATAATCAAAGCGGCAATCAGGCCAATGACCAGAGGCAGTAGGGCGGGGATGTATGTTCTAAATTTGCCGATTTTCATGAATTCTTCATCAGATAATTTCGTTGAGTGGTCCGACTGTCGTCTCGTATATTTTATTATAGATAATTGTGAGTTCGGTTGATTTCACATGAATATAAAGGTTTTGTGTGTGGGGATTGACCGAAAAAAGGAGGGATGGTTTGGAAAAATCCTTGACTTATCCCCCCTGATTCACCAAAACAAAAATTAGAAGCGCTCCCCAAATAAAAGTGGGATTTTGGGGAAAAGCGCCAAGTTACCAAGAGTGAGAAAGTATACCCAATCTGACACTGGTGGATATTACCAAACGCTTTGGTTGGCTGCGTATCCACCGCTGCGGAGGCACCTGCTGCTGAGGATTGGTGATTGTAATGTTGGGAAAGTAATCCTTTGTGACTCAATATGCACATCCTGTATGCGCATATTGTATGGATGCCAAAAATTTGTCTAAAAAAGGGGCAATTTAAAACGGCAGGTCTATGATACCTGCCGTTTTACTTGTGATTCAGGGTGAATCCGAGAATTCTTATTCCTGGGGCTGAATTCCGTCAAAGGTCAGAATTTCGTATTGGTAGACCTTAAGAGTATTACCATTGGCAATATTCAAGTTGAATTTGAAACTCGCGTCTTTGAACATGTCCCCATTACCGCTATCGTCTAGATTAACGAAGTAATTTGCCTGGTTTTCCAGGTTGCCTTGTTCCCAGATCTTGGCGATAAACTCAGCATTGCTGCTCAACCCAAGAACCAGATTGTAGGTTTTTCCCTCTTCCAATACCAGGTCACCTTGGAACAGGTCCTGATAGGCTTTCGAGAATTGAACGAAACTGGGACGGTCCTGGTCGCGGAAGTTGATGTACAGCTCATCATTGGGATTGAAAAGGTTGATGTAGAATTCACCTCTGCTTGCCGGAGGCTGAAATTGCATCCATACGCCCTGCGAAAAACCGCCTCCGAAATCCGGAAGGACAGTGTTGAGACCGAAGTAGCCCCCATCCCCGCCGGCGGTGAATTCGAATACATCCTCTTCTGCGTTGTAGTGCTTGCCTTCTATATAACCGAATTGTCCGCCTTCATTCTCGGCCATGGCCGCCTGGTTCTCGCTGAAGACTACCGAAGGATTGATGAACAATTGGCTCACAACGGTGTCCCGCTCACCCATGTCCGGCGTGGGTTCTGGTGCGGCTGTCGGTTCGGGTGCGGCAGTTTCGGTAGCCGGCACTTCTGTCGGAACGGCCGTGGGGCTTTCCGCGGCGGGGCTGCTGCAGCTGGCCAACAGGACCAGCAAAATGGTCGCACAGATTTTTTTCATGATTCCTCCATTGTTATGAACATTAGTTGGTTGACCTTCACTTTACACCGGCCCATTTTAACACGGATGCTTTTCGGGTTGCCTAAATAAAACAACATGTAACCAAATAGTTACATCTCACCTAAACATCCCTTCGATACTTCGCGGAGTTGCGGGAAAGAGTATCTGACGGGATATGAATCCCGCCCAACAAATAAGGGTACTTAAAACCCAGGATGGTACCCATCGTCTGGTATCATCCTGGCTTGAAGAAGGGAAGAGATATTATTGAAAGTTCAGTAAATCTGATCCAGGTATTTCTCATTACTGCTGAGCTGGTAGGCGTTGATGAACCCAAGAGTCCCCTCGGCCTGGCTCCACCATTCCTTGTCCACCGCGTTGATGCTTTGCGGCAGTTCATGTCCTTATCGCTCAGGCGCATGTCCGCCAGCGCACTCCAATTTAGGGCCCAAAAGCTAAATGAAATTCGCCGCTGGCGGAGCGGCATAGTAAAATCATAAGAGAGGTGTCTATGCCCAAGACTTTATATTTGATTGACGGCCACGCGTTGGCTTATCGTGCTTACTTCGCCCTGCTGACCAGCGGGTCGCGTTTTCAGTCCAGTACGGGTGAGCCTACCGCGGCTACCTTCGGCTTTATCAATATCCTGCTCAGTATCCTGGAAAAGGACCGACCGGATTATCTGGCGGTAGCTTTCGACACCGGCAAGACTTTCCGTAATGACCGCTATCCGGAGTACAAAGCTACACGGGAGAAGATGCCGGATGAACTAAAGATGCAGATCGAACGCATCCGCGAATTGGTAGACGCTTTCCGCTTTCCGCGTCTGGAGATGGAGGGGTATGAGGCCGACGATGTGCTGGGTTCGGTAGCCAAGAATGCCGCTCAACAGGGATTAGGCGTCAAAATTATCACCGGCGACCGCGACCTGCTGCAACTGGTGACCGACCGCGTGGTGGTGAACCTGGCCGGCGGAAAATTCTCGGACGCGCAGGATTTCTTCCCGGAAGATGTGGTCAAGAAGATGGGCGTCAAGCCCAGCCAGGTTGTGGACTTGAAAGCTCTGATCGGGGATACCTCCGATAATATCCCGGGCGTCAAGGGCGTTGGCCAGAAGACGGCTGAATCCCTGCTGGAAAAATACCCGACCCTGGATGATATTTACGCTCACCTGGATGAGATCAGCGGGAAGGCCAATAAATTGCTGGCGGAAGGCAAGGACAACGCTTACCTCAGCTATGATCTGGCCCGTATCCATACTGACCTGAACGTTCCACTGGACTTGGAGATGGCGCGCACCGATAACCTGGACGTACCGCGCATCACTGAGTTGTTCCAGGAACTACAGTTCCGCACGCTCACCTCGCGCCTGGAATCCCTGTTGAACAAGGGCGTGATTGGCAGCGAAGAGCAGTTGGCTTTATTCGGCGAAGAGCCGGTCAAGCTGGGACTGCCGCCCAAGTACGAATTGGATACCACCATAGTGGATACCGCGGAAAAGCTGGGTCAATTGGTCGAGGTCCTGAAAAAAGCCAAACAAATCTCCTTTGACACCGAAACGACCTCCACCGACCCGATGCGCGCGGATCTGGTGGGTATCTCGCTGGCGACTGAAATCGGCAGCGCCTACTACATCCCGGTGGGGCATGTGGGCAACAGCCCGCAGCTGCCGGTGGAGAAAATTGTGGATGCCATTCGTCCGGCTTTCACCGACCCGGCCATTCCCAAGATTGGCCATAACCTCAAATATGATTGCCTGATCTTGCGCAACGTTGGCATTCAGGTCTCCCCGTTGAGCTTTGACACCATGATCGCGGCCTGGGTAGTGGAACCAGACAGCCACCGCCTGGGGTTGAAGGCCATGGCGGAGACCGAACTGCATACCAGCATGACGCATATTGAAGAATTGATTGGCAAAGGCAGCAAACAGTTGACCATGGACATGGTAGCGGTGGAGGATGTTGCGCCTTACGCCGGCGCGGACGCCGAAATTCCGCTGCGCCTGATGCCCATCCTGAAGGAACGCCTGGAAAAGCAGACCTTGATGGAAATATTTACAAATATTGAAATGCCGCTCATCCCGGTATTGATAGAAATGGAATTTACCGGTATTGCTGTGGATGTGGATTTCTTTAAACAGTTCTCCCAAGAATTAAGTCAGCGTCTTGTGGAAATCCAAAAAGAAGTCTATAAGGCAGTCGGTTATGATTTCAACCTGAATTCCACCCAGCAGCTTTCCAAAGTGCTGTTTGAAACGCTCGGATTAACCCCGCCGGATTCCAGCAATAAAACCAAGAGCGGGCATTTTTCGACAGCCGCGGGTGTTTTGGACGAAATGCGCGACCAGCATATCGTTGTGCAGTTATTACTGGAATATCGCGAGCTTTCCAAGCTGGTTTCAACTTATTTGGATGCGCTGCCCAAACAGGTCAACCCGCGCACCGGACGGGTACATACCTCATTCAGCCAAACCGGTTCGGTTACCGGCCGCCTGGCTTCCTCCGACCCCAACCTGCAGAACATTCCCACCCGCACCGAGTTGGGCAACAAGGTGCGCAGAGGCTTTGTAGCCGCACCCGGCAGCCTGCTGCTTTCGGTGGATTATTCACAAATCGAGCTGCGCATCGCGGCCCACATGGCCAACGATAAAGCCATGCTGGCGGCTTTCCGCGCCGGGCAGGACATTCACGCGGCCACGGCTGCCGCGATTTACAGGGTCCCTCTGGATGAGGTCACCAAAGACCAACGCCGGCATGCCAAGGCCATCAACTTCGGCCTGATTTACGGCATGGGCCCCTTCGGGCTGACGCGCACTACCGATCTGACATTGGCGGAGGCGGAGAACTTCGTCAAAGCCTACTACGAAATGTTCCCGGGCGTGAAGCACTTCCTGGACGGCATCCGTAAACAAGCGGCTGAACAGGGCTACGTGGAGACCATGCTGGGACGGCGGCGCTACTTCCCCGAACTGCGCAATCCGCCTAACCGGCAGGTACAGGCCCGCGCTGAACGCGAGGCCATCAACGCGCCTATTCAGGGTACGGCGGCCGACATTCTCAAGGTGGCTATGATCAAACTACCGCCCGAATTAAAAAAAGCCAACCTGCGTGCTAAGATACTGCTGCAAGTGCACGATGAATTGTTATTGGAATGTACGCGGGAAGAGTTGCAGAAAACAGTGGAAGTGGTTAAAACCGTTATGGAAGGCGCTTATTCACTGTCCATCCCGTTGGAGACGGATGCGGCCTGGGGCAGTAACTGGGGTGAACTAAAAGAAGAACACTAACCATAGATAGCCACGAATAAAAACGGGAAACCTCTTAACACCAGGATTCACACAGATAACGTGGACCAACTTATTTCCGAATCTCGCAAGAGGTTCGGAATTTTTTTTAAAAATGAGGAGCAGCCCTTCAACAGTGCTCAGGGGCCGCTCTTTTTTTAAATAAAAATTATTTTTGGGGTTGCTAAAGCAGAATTTTTCGAATTTACAACACGCTGGGGCGCGAGAAGCGCACCGGAATTTCCAGATGGGCGTAATCATTGAGCACCATCAGTATGGAACGGTTCTGGTAGAAGTCCACAATACTGATGGAAGCGTTCTCGATGAAAATCAACAATGGGTCTTCCAGCGAGATACCGGCGTAGTAGGCCAGCATATACTTAATGAATCCGCCATGTGAGATGGCTGCCACGAATTGGCCGCGATGCTGCGCGAGCAGCTGCGCTGTGAAACGCTCGATGCGTGCGCGGATGTCCGCGACGCTTTCACCTTCCGGGAAAGGGGGCTTGCACACGCCTTCCTCCGCTTTGCTGGCGTATAGATGATTGATCTGGTGAAAATAATCCGGCTGGATGGTCTCCAGATCAATGAAGCGTTCATTGTTGATCTTTCCGAAACTAAGTTCTCGTAAGTTATCATTTGCTTCTATTTCCAGCTTAAACGGCCGGGCCACAATACCGGCGGTTTCCTGTGCGCGCGGGTAAGGGCTGGAGTAGATATAGTCCAATTGGTAGAAGCGTGCCAGGCGTCTGGCTGCTTTTCTGGCCTGCTGGCGGCCCTGAGTGTTCAATCCGGCATCCGTTTCGCCCTGGATGCGGCCATCGGCGTTGAGGGCAGTCTGCGCGTGGCGCAGGATGAATAGACGGGTGAAATCCGCGTTGTGGGGGAATTGCTTGGTCATGTATGGTTGTTTCTAACTTTTCTATTTTGTAGTTTTGGGTTTTGGTTTGGCTGCCATGGTTTTGTAAGGCGGCACAATGATCTTAAAGACACGGCAAACGCGCTCATCCAGCATACGGCTGCGGATGCGCGGGTCGATCTCATCCAGTGTGGAGGAGGTCGTGATGACGGTGGGCAGGCGCGTCTCGTAACGGTAATTCAGCACCTGGTAAAGTTTTTCGCGCGCCCAGGGCGTGGCGCTCTGGGTGCCCAAATCGTCCAGCACCAACAGCCGCGCGGTGCGTACCTGCGCGAAGACGCTGTCGTAAGAAGCTGAACTGCTGGGAGAGAAAGTCGCCCGCAGATGGTCCAATAAATCTGGTACCACCGCGAAAATGGGTTCGTCGCCCATGGCGGCGCGGTAATGGCCGATGGCGGCTGCCAGGTGAGTTTTTCCGGTGCCATAGGTGCCCATGAATACCAGCCAGCCGTCCGGTTTTTCAGCAAACTGCTGCGCGGCAAAGAAGGCATTGTCCAGGCTGTTCTGCTCATCAACCGGCAGTTTCTCGTTCTTGCGCGCGCTGAACTTGTCGAAGGTGCGGTGGTCGCTGATATGCGCCAAGGAGGAGATGGGGGATGGGTTCGTATCCATCAGGGGGTTGCGGAAATCGGGCGCGTCGATCTGGAGTTTGATGACCAGCTCGCGGTCCTGCAAGCGCGAGGATACCCGTTCGTCAATCTCGTTTAACCCAATGTTGGTGGTGACAATCGTGGGGAGTTTATGCGTATAGCGATGATTGATGATCTGGAATAATTTCTCGCGCGCCCAGGGGGTGGTATTTTGGGTACCGAAATCATCCAATACCAGAAAACGGATGTTCTTGATCTCTTCAAAGCGGCTTTCGTAGCTGCTTTCTTCAGAACTGAAGCTGTAGCGCAGCCAGTCCAGCAGGTCGGGCACTGTCAGAAACAGTGTCTGCACACCCATCGAGACTACTTCGTTGGCAACGGCCGCCGCCAGGTGTGTCTTGCCGCAGCCGTAGCTGCCCATCAACAGCAGCCAGCCGTTGAGATGGCGGGCGTAGTTCTGTGTGGTATTGAAAGCCACTTCCAGTGTGTTGTTGACCTCATTTTTGTTATTCAGCCCGCTGATGTCAAAGGACTCAAAAGTCATATTGCGGTAGGCGTCCAGATTGCTGATGGTATACAGGCGCTGCACGCTGGCACGCTGGCGGTTTTCTTTTTGGCATTCACATACCTCGAACTTGCCGAAGTTGGGATCGCTGATGGGCAGGTCGCGTTTGACCAGACCCAGGCCGCCGCAGATGGGGCAGACGTCCTTTTCAGGCATGGCTTTGGATGACTTGGCTTTAGTGTTGTCCGATTTCTCCATATTCGCCTTTGATGTAGCGGCGGTGATCTTCTTGATCGTCTCTCCGATTGGCTCCATCTTTTCCTTCCTCCTGCCAGCGGGTCAATATGCTTTCCACATATTTCCAGCGCCGCACGTTGTTTTTTACAGCCAATTGAATGGCTTCCTCAATCCACTCCTCCGGGCAGTTTTCCTGCGCGTCGCGCAGGGCGTCCGCGATGAGGGGTGTCAATGTGCCGATATTTTCCTCGTAAAGCTGGAAAATATTCGGTTGAATGCGTTCCAGTGTCGGTTTCACATCCGTTTGTGCCAGGGTCTCGCCCGATTGGCTCAACAGGGCCGCGGCCTGACGGCCGCGCGGGCTGTTGATGAAATAGAGCGCTTCTCCGCTGCTTGGATCGGCCGCTTCGATCAAACTGCCGCGCCCCACGGCTTTTTCCATGGCTTGCGCGACACAGGCTTCGATCTGCGCGCCTTCGCTTTGCAATCCATCCAAAAAGCGCTGGTCCAGCAGCACATCCGCCAGACGGAAGGCCGTGCCGAAGTCGCCCTGGGTGTAAGCGTTCCACAGCAGGTAAACCGTGACCTTCAGTTCATTGAGGTCGTCAATGGCCGGCAGCAGCTCGCTGAAAAACTGGTCGGGCAGGGCGCTGAAGTGCTTCTTACTTTCCTGAAAACCCTGAAAAGGACTGTTCATTTCTTGTAACGGTGCTCTGGAAGAATATCATAGAATTGCGCCAGGTTCTTGATGAACATCATTTGAATGTCCCTGGTGGGGCCGTTGCGGTGCTTGGCGACCATCAACTCGATCAGTTCGCGCTGCTGTTCGTTTTCCTGGTCGACGTTTCGTTCAGGGATTTCCTCAATGTTATGGATGAACATGACGATGTCGGCGTCTTGTTCCAAACTACCGGATTCACGCAGGTCGGAAAGCATGGGTTTCTTGTCTGTGCGCTGTTCCACTGCGCGGGAAAGCTGCGCGGCGGCCAGCACGGGCACGTTTAATTCGCGCGCCAATGTTTTCAGGTTGCGCGAAATATAGGAGACTTCCTGCACGCGGTTGTCGTTGCGGCTGTCGCCGCTCATCAACTGGATGTAGTCCACGATGATCAAATCGATATGGTGCTCCAGGTGCAGCCTGCGGCACTTGGTGCGCATCTGGATGGGTGTCAGGGCCGGGGTGTCGTCCAGGTAGATCTTGGCGTTGCTGAGCGATTCCATGGACTGCGTTAGCAGGTCCCAATGGTCGTCTTTGATTTTGCCGGAGCGCAGCTCCTGGGTATTGATACCGGTGTCCTGCGCGATCATACGCTGTACCAATTGTTCATTGGACATTTCCAGCGAGAACATAGCCACGTGTTTCTTGTATTTTTGCGCGGCGTTTTTGGCAACCGTCAACAGAAAGCCGGTTTTACCGGTACCGGGACGGCCGGCGATGATCAGCAAATCCGAACGCTGCAAACCGCCCAGCAGGTCATCCAGGTCGGTCAGGCCGGTGGGCACGCCGACGATCTCGTCGCCGCGCTGTGAAAGCAGGGCCACGCGGTCGTAGTAATCGTCGATCACGCTTTGGATGGGCTGTAAATCGCGGCGGATGCGCCGTTCACTCAGGTCAAAGATGTTCTTTTCGGCCGAGTTGATGATGTCCTCGATTGGCTTTTCTTCCTGATAGGCCAATTTTGCCATTTCGTTGGCCGAGGCCAGCATGCGCCGCCGCACCGAGGTTTCTTCCACGATGTTGGCGTAAGCCGCCGCGTTGAGCGAGCTGGGCGTCTGGTTGATGAGCGTCATCAAATAAGCCTGCCCGCCAACTTCTTCCAACTGCCCGCGATTTTCCAGTTCCTCGCTAAGCGTCAGAATATCGATAGGGACGCGGTTTTCATGCAGATAGGTAAAAACTTCCCAAATCCAGCGGTTGCGAATAATGTAGAAATAATCGGCTTCCAGAATTTGCGCTACATCAAAATAGGATTCCGGATTGATCAACACGCTGCCCAGAACAGCTTCTTCGGCCTGCCGGTTATGCGGCTGAGATTGAATTGTGCTGGAGCTGGTTTCCTGGGGTTCAAAATAATCTTGCATGTTCGCCTGTGTTTGAGCTAATCCTGGTCGGGTTCTTCCGTGTCCTCGTCCGAATCATCATCCGAATCATCGTGCGCGGATGAATCGTCATCCGATTTGGTTTTAAAATATTCCTCGAAGACAGAAAGACGGTCGTCGCTGAAAGATACCCGCGTGCTGTCTTCCACAGCGCCATTTTCAGTTTCTCTTCCTTCGTCTTCTTCGGAGGTATCATCAATATCTTCCGGTACAATACTGGCCTCTTCCATGACTTTCGGATCGGCCAGAATGGGAACGTGCGCGCGCACGGCGATGGCAATGGCATCCGAGGGCCGGGAATCAACTTCGATCTGCTCCCCATCTTTTTCGACCATCAAGGTACCAAAGAAAATATCATCTTTCAATGAGCTGATGATTACGCGGGTAATTCGCCCGCCCAGCAAGGTGATTATGTTGTTGAGCAGGTCGTGCGTTTGCGGCCGTGAAACTTCGATTTCCTGCAAAGCAATGGTGATCGCTTCAGCTTCATAAGGTCCAATCCAAATGGGTAAAAAACGGTCTGCGTCTACCTGCTTTAAAACCACAATACGCTGTTGGTTGGTTAAGCTGACCCGCAGACTGTCGATTTTTAATTCTATAAGTTCTGACATCCGGTTCTCCGCTGATGATTTATTTTAACATGCTGCTGTGGTTTCCAGACAGCGAGAGTATTTTAAGATAGTGTATAATATTTTTCAACCGCGTTTTTTAAGAATTCCCTGGCAAAGGTTTATCATTCATATGGGGGAATTTGCGGATAAACTTGTTTATACAATCATTATGCAATTAGTTATTATAGAATTAGTGTACCAAGAATGTCCTTATAAGTGTTAATATTGAATGTAAATACCGGAATTGGTTGAGTACTTGCTTATATGAAACATTTGGTTCTATTAATTGAAGGAAAACGCGCGGATCGCCCATCCTACATGACCGGATTGGGCAAGAAGGGTTTCGAAGTTGAATCGGTCCAGACCGGATCTGAAGCATTGAAGAAAATGAAATCCATCGAGCCAAAAGCAGTCATCGTGGACGCGGCCTCGATGCGCACCTCAGGCACGCGTATCTGCAACGGATTGAAAAAAGTCTCCCCGGAAATTCCCGTCATCCTGATCATCTCGGAAGACCAGAAAGGTGTAGAGATGGAATGTGCGGATGAAATCCTGCAATTGCCTTTCACATTGCAGAAATTGTTGAATCGCTTAAAACCTTATATGTCCCTCAGCCAAAACAAAAAACTGGTGGTCGGCTGCATCGAACTGGATCTGAAGCAGCGTTGGGTGTATTGCAATGGAAAACGCAATCGCTTAACGCCACGGCTTTTTATTCTGATGGAAACGCTCATGCGCCGTCCCGGCGAAGTGCTGACGCGTGAGGAATTGTTCAAAAAGTTATGGGAAACGGATTACCTGGGCGACACGCGATCGCTGGATGTGCACATCAGTTGGCTGCGCCAGGCTTTGGAAGAAGACCCCCGCCATCCCAGCTTCATCAAAACCGAACGAGGTGTGGGATACCGGCTTGAAGTAGAAAAACCCAAACGTCCTTCCCGTGTAGAAAAGAAGAGTTCTGCTCCGGCAAAGTAAGTTCACGAAGATTATTAATCTCAGCGAAGTCTTTCTTATCAGTGTGTGAGATCAAAATTTTATTCATAAGATAAAAACTTCTTGAATGCTTTGAAATCTGCAATATAATTAAGATAACCTAGCCATTGGGAGGCATTATATGGGCAAAAAGGTTCTAATTATATTAGTATCATTGCTGATTTCGCTATTCCCTTTCCTAACATTCAACGATACTGTAATTGCTGATACTGTGCAAAAGAATGAATGGTGTTGGTGTCCGAAGTATATTGCTAATACTTTTTACCTGACATCTTACACAAATGCAAAAGACATGGGTAAGATTCTAGAAGAAAATGGATTTAAAAAGAGAAAAACCGGTTCAACTCCTAAGCCGTGGGATGTAGTCATAATGATGCCAGGAGTATTCAAGAATAGTAGCGATAGTGCTGCAAAGAAATATGGCCATATAGCTATTGTTTATTCTGTTGCAACAGACAAAAATGATAAAACTAAATGGAAAATGACAACCGAGCAAGCAGGAAATTCAGTTCCTGGCTATAAAACAATAACAAAAAATAAATGTACAAATGTCCAAGTAGGAGTAAGTTGGGCTGCTTTTTCGAAGACCGATAAGAATTATGTCTTCTATACTGGGAAAATTAAATCCGCATTCATATCACCAATAACTTTTATTGGGATTTAGAAATAAAGAGATTAATAGCCATTTCCTCATTTATTAAATAAAATGGAAATATTCCATGTATCGTGATTCCAAAACAGCTTGGCGAATTTTCGCCAAGCTGTTTGTCATTATTAAGGAGAAATAGATTCTAATGAAGGGCTAAAACCAGAGTAAGCAGCAAACCGCCGGCGATGACGCTGCCCAGTTGTCCGGCTGTGTTGGAACCCATGGCGTGCATGAGGATGAAGTTCTCGAAATCCTCGTCCTGCGCCATTTTAGCCGATAAACGACCGGCCATAGGGAAGGCGCTGATGCCGCAGGCGCCGATGAGCGGGTTGATCTTGCCGCGCGTGACAAAGGCCATCAGCTTGCCGAACAGCAGGCCCATGATGGTGTCCAAAATGAAGGCCAGCAATCCCAGCCCGAGGATCTTCAAAGTCGCCAGGTTGAGGAAACTGTCCGCTGTCATGGTGCCGCCGATGGTCAATCCCAGGAACAGGGTAGAAACGTTGATGATCTCATTCTGCGCGGACTGGTTGAGGCGGTCCACCACGCCGGATTCCTTAAGCAGGTTGCCCAGCATCAATGCGGCGATCAGCGGCGCGGCCGTGGGCGCCAGGATACTGATGATGATTGTGACCGCGATGGGGAAGATGATCAAGGCTTTCTTGCTGACCGGCTTGGGAGAATAATCCATGCGAATCAGGCGCTCCTTGCGTGTAGTCATCAACTTCATAATGGGCGGCTGAATAATGGGAATCAGACTCATGTAGGAATACGCGGCCACGGCAATCGGCGCCAGCATGTGCGGCGCCAATTTTCCAGCCACGTAAATAGCGGTGGGGCCGTCGATGGCGCCAATCACACCGATGGAGGCGGCTTCATCCAGAGTAAAACCCAGCAAAGTGGCCAGCAGCAGTGTGCCGTAGATACCAAATTGGCCGGCAGCGCCCAGCAAGGCCAGGTAGGGCTGCGAAAGCAGCGGGCCGAAATCGATCATGCCGCCCACACCGATGAAGATCAGCAGCGGAAAGAGTTCCGATTGAATACCGGCGCGGTAGAGAACCGAAAGGAATCCCTCGCCATCCGCGGAGGCTTCCATGCCCAGGTTGGCCAGAATGCAGCCGAACCCGATGGGCAGCAGCAGCACCGGTTCATATTCTTTGACAATCGCCAGATAGATCAATACCAACCCAACAACGATCATGACGATGTTGTTGAGATGCAGCATTAAAAAATCCTGCGAGAAGTAGGACCATAAGGTATTGACATCCATAGCTATCCCGCCTTGTCCTGAAATTCCATCAGGACTTTACCCTGCTGTACCTGATCGCCGGTGGTAACGAGGACTTTCGCGATGGTACCGTCGTGATTGGCGCGAATGGAATTCTTCATTTTCATGGCTTCCAGCACACACAGTTCCTGTCCATAGGTCACGCTGTCACCGGCCGCGACCTTGATTTCAATGATGACGCCCGGGATAGGCGCGATTACTGCATTGCCGGAAGCGGCTCCGGGAGAGGAGACAGGGGCTGCCGCCGGAGCAGCCGGTTGAGGCGCGGCGGGAATTGCGGCAGTCACCGGCCGGGTACTTTCCTCAGGCCATACCTCGAAAATTTCGCCGTCAACGTTGGCCTGGATTGGCCGCGCGCGCAGGTCGTTTATCTCCACGTTGAAAGTTTTATCCTCAATATTAATTTTCATTTTCATGGTTAATTATTCTTCCTGCGCGGCAGCGCGTTGGTTTGGTTAATTTGACGAATACGGTGGGTGCTCTGCCAGGGGCTGAGTACAGCCTTGTCCTGCGGTGCCATAACTGAGCGGGCGGTGGAGGAGAGTGCCAGCGCAGCCGCCACGGCTGCTGCGGCAGCTTGCTGTTTGAGGAGGCTGCCTGCTTCCGCCGGAACATTCTCGGCCATATCCGCCGGGACGGGAGTGTCCGGCGTTTTTTCCCGTGAGGTCAGGCGGACCAGAATATCCATCATGATCCACAGCAGGATCAAGCCGATAAAGACCATACCCCCGCCGATAACTGATATCGTGAGTGCATCATTCATAGCTTAGCTCCAGTCCTAAACCGGCGGGTTGCCATGTTTGCGCGGCGGGTTCTGGACCTGCTTTTCGCGGATGACGGATAAGGCGCTAATCACCTTCGACCGTGTTTCGGAAGGCAGGATGATCTCGTCGCAGAATCCGGCTTCAGCAGCCACGTAGGGGTTCAGGTATTTTTCACGGTATTCCCGCATCACTTTTTCGCGTTCCGCCTCGGGGTCGGCGGCATCCGTAATTTGTTTGTGGTGCAGGATATTGGCCGCGCCTTCGGGGCCCATCACGGCAATTTCAGCAGTGGGCCAGGCGTAAGTGATGTCGGTGCCTAAATACTTGCTGCTCATGACGATGTACGCGCCGCCATAGGCTTTGCGCGTGACAATGCTCACCTTGGGGACGCTGGCTTCAGAGTAGGCAAACAGCACCTTGGCGCCGTGGCGGATGATTCCGCCGTGCTCCTGCTGCACCCCCGGCAGGAATCCGGGAGAGTCCACGAAGGTTACCAGCGGGATATTGAAACAGTCGCAGAAGCGTACAAAGCGGCAGATTTTGTCGGATGCGTTGATGTCAATCACGCCTGCCATGCAGTTGGGTTCCTGTGCGACGATGCCGACCGGGTTGCCGTCCATGCGCGCCAGGCCGATAATGGCATTTGTGGCGTAAGTTGGCTGTAATTCAAGGAAGGAATCCCGATCGACCACGTGTGCAATGACCTCATGCATGCGGTAGGGTTGGCTGTCGTCTTCCGGTACCAAATCGTTGAGTTCCAGGGCGATCCTCGCGGGGTCATCCGTACTCTCGCGGCTGGGCGGATTTTCCACGTTGTTGGAGGGTATGTAGCTGAGCAACGCGCGGCACAGTGCCAGAGAATCCTGTTCAGTGGGGGCGGTCAATGAAGCCACGCCGCTGGTACCCAAATGGACCGCTGCGCCGCCCAGACTTTCAAAATTCACTTCTTCACCGGTGATAGCCTTGATGACGCTGGGGCCGGTGATGAACATATAAGATTGCTTCTCAACCATTAGGATGAAGTCGGTCAGGGCGGGGGAGTAAGCCGCGCCACCGGCGCAGGGTCCCATTATCATGCTGATTTGGGGCACGACACCGGAATAGAGCGCGTTGCGGCGGAAAATTTCAGCATATCCGCCCAAACTGCGGATGCCTTCCTGGATGCGCGCGCCGCCTGAATCGATTAGGCCGATAATGGGCGCGCCGTTTTGCACGGCCAGGTCCATCACGCGGCAGATTTTATGGCTCTGCATTTCACCCAACGACCCGCCATTGGCGGTGAAATCCTGCGCGTAGACGAATACCGTGCGGCTGTCGATTTGACCGTATCCGGTCACGACACCGTCGCCCAGAATGCGTTCATCCGGGTTGTCGCACACATCAGAACGCTGCATAACAAAAGGCTCCAGTTCATGGAAGCTGTCCGCGTCTAATAGTTCTGCGATTCGCTCGCGCGCGGTCAATTTCCCCTTTTCGTGTTGTTTGGCAATGCGGGGTTGGCCGCCGCCTAATTTGGATAGTTCACGCTGCTTTTTTAGCTTCTCTTCTCTCGGGTTTTGGGATGCCATATATTATTCCTGCCTTTCAATATTATTTTAATCCCTCGAAAACTTATGAATGTCATTGACATTCGTACTATTTTCCTGTAATATGTGATATGTAATATATCACATATTACATGGATATGGTATAGAAAGTGAATGAAATATGGAAAAAGCACCTAAAAGTAAACCCTCGGCCTTAACCGACTGGACTTATCAATATTTGAAAAAAGGGATCCTGAACCTGGACTTCAAACCCGGGGAACAGCTCCACATTGAAGATTTTACCGATAAGTTGGAAGTCAGCCGGACTCCTGTGCGCGAAGCTTTCCTGCGTTTGGCGAATGAGGGATTAATTGATGTCCGTCCGCGTGTGGGTTATTTCGTTTCAGAAATCACGGAACAGGATATTTTCGACCTGTTTGAAGCCCGTGAGATTGTCGAAACACGCGCCGCCCGGCATGCTGCCGAGGCTTTAACAGATAAAGAATTGGAAATGCTGAAAAATATCATGCAAGCCAGCAGTCAAGCTGTGGATGCGGGCGATTATGACGGCTTCTTGGAAAATGAAGTGAAGTTCCACGAATACCTGCAGAAGCATATTCATAATAAACGTTTGATTGCGTTTATGGACAGCCTGAATGATTTAACCTATCGCGAACGGGTGTTATCCACCCATTCCATGGAAAATATCAAAGAAACCTTAATTGAACATAACCGGATTGTCGATGCATTACTGGTAAGAGACGGGGAAGCAGCCAGCCAACGAATGGCGGAGCATCTCGAGAATGTACGTGAAAGGCTCATTACATTCATTACAAAAAACCCCAAAATCAATTTTCAGAGGAGATAGTTGTTATGGAAAAATGGAAATTGCCCCCTGACGGGGGGCATATGGATCGTCCGACAGGCATTTACCTCCAGACGATGACCGGAAAGGAAGTGGATGAGCGTTTGAAGAAAAACGACCTCATCATTCTGCCTATTGGCAGCACCGAGGCTCACGGTCCGCACGCTTGCAGCGGCGAGGACACTTTCCTGGTCACACGCATGGCGGAAGCCGTCGCGCAAAAAGTAGGCTGCACGGTTGCCGAACCGATCTGGTACGGCTCACACCCTTATCATCATCTGGGCATGCCGGGCACCATTGTGGTCCCCGAAGAGACCTTTGCAGCCAACCTGCGCGCGGTGATGGCCGGCTTATGGAATGCCGGTTTCCGCAAACAGATTTTACTGAACGGGCATGGACAGGATTATGTCATTCCCATGGCTATGCATCAATTTGGCAAGAAGTACCAGGTGCCGATGCTGTTGGTCAATATTAATTATTGGTTCATGATTAAGGAATATATCCGCGATAAAGCGCACGGTGGACCGTTTGAAACCCCCTTCGTGCACGGCGATGAATGCGAAACTTCCTTCTCCATGGCATTGTTCCCTGAAATGATTCATCTGGAAGATGCCGTTGATACCAAAGGCGAAAGCTTATTCCCGCCCGGACATATCGATTTCTCCGGTTCCGCTTACAACATGCCTATTCCGTTCTGGCAGCATGTGGGCGCATCGACCATCGAACCCATCGCGACACCGGAAGGTGTGGTCGGTTCGGCTACCCTGGCAGATCCTGAAAAAGCCAAACCCGGCATCAGCGCGGTGTTGGATTATATGGAAAAACTGATCACGGAAATCATGGATAAGTATCCGGCCGGTAAACTGCCTCCTGCGGATCGCGTAACCCAGCGGTCGCCTGAGGAAATTGAGGCTTTGCTGAAAGGACCTATTGTTGACGGTGGTAAACATATTTATACCGTAGCGTATCCGCCCTAGATCGATGCTGTAAACGCGTGAATGGGGACCGGGAGGAGGGAGCCCGGTTCCCATTTTGTTTACTGAATTTATTTTATTGTTTCAATTTATAGGAGGATTCACCATGAGTGGAGATATTAAAACGACCCATGCGGTAAAAACTGTCGGCGCGGCCGTAATGACTGCACCGGGAAAATTGGAGTATCAAGAATTACCTTACCCGGATCATCTGGAACCGGGCGCCATGATCGTAAAAATGGAAATGTCCGGTATTTGCGGTACGGACAAGCACGCGTATAAGGGGGAAACTACGTTATACGGCGGTACGGAAGCCGAGCAGGACATGGTCTTCCCCACCGTTCACGGCCATGAAAATTCAGGCATCGTCGTTGAAATGAACGGCGACAACATTGAATACAGCGGTCAGTCGCTGAAAGTTGGCGACCGTGTCACCAATTGCCCTAATATTATTTGCGGCGAGTGCTGGTACTGCCGCAGTGTACACGGCTATCCTTACTGTTCACACCATAAAGGCATCGGCATGACCTATTATGCCGACCAATTCCCTTACATCGTAGGCGGGTGGTCGGAATACATGTACCTGCCTCCCAAGGCGTGGGTGTACAAGGTACCGGAATACATCCCGATCGAGTATTCTTGCCTGTCCGAGCTGTTTGTGGTTACGGCTATCCTGGACCGCGGCAAAGAATATGCGGCTTATGGCGGCAAAGGTTTCCACTTCGGCGACACCGTCGTCGTACAGGGCGCCGGCCCGATCGGCATGTTGATGGTTGCCAAGGCGCGCATGCTGGGCGCCGGCAAAATCATCGCGCTGGATAACTTCCCCAAGAAACTGGAAATGGCCAAGGATTTTGGCGCCGATGTGACCTTTAATGTTGCGGATATGGATGACAAGCAATTGGTAGAGGCTATTCGCGCAGAAACCGAAGGGCGCGGCGCGGATGTGGTGGTTGAGACCGTTGGACAACCTTCCGTTGTGCGTGTCGGTTTGGAAATGCTGCGGCGCGGCGGCACGTACCTGGAAACCGGCAACTTTGCCGATACCGGAGAGGTGTCCCTGAATATTCACCGCCATATTGCGGCCAAGAATGTCCTGATTTACGGCAACACGAACCATCCGCACGATGGCTACTACGCCGCTTTCGATATGATGTGGCGCAATCGTGACAAGTTCCCCTTTGAAAAATTAATCACCCACCGCTTCAAATTGAACCAGGCTCAGGAAGCGATTGATAAATCATTCGAAGAAGACGCACTCAAAGTCGTGTTCGAAATGTAATTCCTAATCACCAGGGAAGAAAGGATCGTGAAAAGCATGAAAGGTAATACTCCACTGCTTGAAATGAAAGAAATATCCAAATCATTTCCAGGTGTCAAAGCATTAGATCACGTTAGTTTTGATCTCTTCCCTGGTGAAGTACATGTTTTGGTTGGTGAAAATGGAGCAGGAAAATCCACCCTGATGAAGGTTTTGGCGGGCGCGTATCCCAAAGATGAAGGCGAGATCTCCATCAATGGTGAAAACCAATCGCGCTGGAGTCCGACCGCGGCGCGCGCTCAGGGCGTGGCCATGGTTTATCAGGAATTTACCCTGCTCCCATTCCGCAGCGTGGCGGAGAATATTTTCCTGGGACGTGAAAAGACACTTGCCGGTTTATTTCTGGATAAAGCCAGCATGCACCAGGAAGCTGGAAAAATCCTGAAGTCCATCGGTGTGGACGTTGATCCGCGGGTATCCGTGCTGGAGCTTGGCGTGGCTGAACAGCAGATGGTGGAAATTGCCAAGGCGCTTGCCATGGATGCGCGCATCCTGGTTTTGGATGAACCCACCTCCGCTTTGAGTCTGCGCGAAATTGAACAACTGTTTTCAACTGTGGCAAAGCTGAAGAAGAACGGCGTGGGAATTATCTACATTTCCCACCGTATGGAAGAACTGAAACAAATTGGCGACCGGGTGACGGTCATGCGCGATGGGCAGCTGATTGGCACGCGCAAGGTTGCCAATATCAGCATCGATGAGGTCATCACCATGATGATCGGCCGTGAGATCAATGAATTGTTCCCGCGCCACCACTGCCAACCGGGCGAAGTAGCCCTTTCGGTAAAAGGGCTGAAATCCGGCAAGAAGGTAAAGAATGTCAATTTGGAAGTCCATTTTGGCGAAATCGTCGGATTGTCCGGCTTAGTAGGATCCGGGCGTACAGAAACTGCCCGGGCAATTTTCGGGCTGGATCAAATGACCGCTGATGATCTTGAAATCCTGGGAAAAAAATACAAACACATCGATCCTTCCTTAGCCGTGGATATCGGAGTTGGGTTGATACCGGAAGATCGCCGGCGTGACGGATTATTTCCCATCCTCTCCATGGAAAAGAACTTGGTGATGGTGTGCTTGCGGAAAATATTCCCGAATGGCGTAATGAAACTATCCGTTGAGAAAAAGACCGCTACCGAATACGTGAAGAAATTTGATATCCAACCGCCCGCGCTTGATCGCATCGTTCATCACCTGAGCGGCGGCAACCAGCAAAAAGTGGTCATCGGAAAATGGCTGGCGGCCAAACCCAGGGTCATCATCATCGATGAACCCACACGCGGAATTGACGTTGGCGCGAAATCGGAAGTGCATTCATTTATGGATCGACTGGCAAACTCCGGCCATGCAATCTTAATGATTTCCTCTGAAATGCCGGAAATCCTTGGTATGAGCGATCGCATCTACGTCATGCACGAAGGTAAAGTGGCCGGTGAGTTTCCCCGGGGTACGGATTCGGAAGAAATACTTCGTTGCGCGATGGGAGTCAACTAATGAAAGCGAATAACGGTAAACAACTTCGGCAATTTATTCTTGAAAAGGTTCCGACGGTCACCTGGATCCTGATCGTGATGATGATTTATTTTTCAGCATCCAATTCGAATTTCCTGACATTTGCAAATGCCGCAAATCTCTGCCGTCAGGGAGCGATCTTGTTGATCCTCTGCCTGGGCGTCATCGTCGTGAAGATCACCGGAGGCATCGAACTATCCAACGGCGCGGTGATGTCGCTATGCGGTATGGTTTTAGCCTGGGTGATGGTCAATATGAATATGCCGCCTTACCTGGCAATCATCATATCCATGTTGGTAGGCATCCTGTTTGGCACGCTCAACGGTATCTTTGTCACTTTCATGGGAATTCCCTCCTTCGTTGCCACCCTTGGTACGCAGGGAATTGCCGTCGGTTTGGCGCTGGGCATGAACAACGGCAACGTGATCGGCGGATTGCCGGAAAATTTTTCCATAATTGGAAACGACAATTTTCTCAATATTCCGATTCCTCTCTGGGCAATCATCCTGGTATTTATATTGACCAGCGTCCTGTTGAATAAAACGCCTTTTGGTGTGTATGTTTACGCTTTGGGCGGTAATGAAGAGGCTTTGAAACTTTCCGGTAAACCGGCCTGGTTGTATAAGGTTCTGGCTTACTCGTATTCCGGTTTGACGGCAGGGATCGCGGCCTGCATCCTCACATCAAGAAATATGGCGGCACAGCCCACGGTCGGTTTAGGCATGGAATTTGAAGCTTTCGCCGGCGCGGTCCTGGGCGGCAGTTATATCGCCGGGAAAGGGACGGCCATGGGAGGCGTGCTGGGCGGAATCTTTATCCTGATCCTGCGCAACGGTTTGAATATCCTGGGGATTCCCACTTACTTGCAGCTGGCGATATTCGGTACGGTATTGATTACAGCAATCGTTCTGTCCACCCTGGTTGAACGGCGGGTACAAAAGATGCGCGATGAGGAGCGGGAAGAATGAATAAAAAGAATAACCTTGCAGAGACTGAAATGACCGAAGAAGTTCAACTTATTCATGAAAAGCCCAATATTGGAAAAATACTCTCCAGGTTTTCCCGGTTGGGGGCACTCCTGCTCTTGTGCATTGGCATTTCCCTGCTGAACCAGAATTTCCTGAAGGTTTCCAACCTGATCAATGTTTTTCGACAGGCTGCTCCACAGATTGTAATTTCTCTGGGCATGACCATCGTGTTCCTGACCGGCGGGATTGACTTGTCGCTGGGCAGCGTGGTCACCATGACCAGTGTGGTTTCGGGTTACGTACTTACCCAAACGGAATTGCCCTGGTGGTTCGCAATTATTGCCGCCATTGGCGCGGGCGCGCTTTCCGGTTTTGTCACCGGGCAGTTAATCGCTATTGTCAAACTACCCTCGGCCGTGGCCAGTTACGGTATGCTATGGGTAGGCCGGGGGCTGGCCTTTGCCATTATGGGCGCTTCGCCTTTCTTTAGTTTTCCGGATAGCTTCCGCTATCTTGGACGCGGCTACTTATTAGGAATCCCAATGCCGATATGGATTGTGGCAATTATCGCGCTGATTATGGGATGGTTCCTGAAATACACCACTCTGGGAAGAAGTCTTTACGCCATCGGCGCTAACCCGCACGCCGCGCGTGCTTCGGGCATCAAGTTATCCAAAACGCTGGTCAGCGCTTACATCATCAGCGGTATGCTGGCAGCCATCGGCGGCATCATTCTGGCGGCGCGTTTGAACGCGGTTGACCAGGATATGGGCGCTTCCTTCTTACTGCCGGCCATTGCCAGCCCCGTTATGGGCGGAACAAGCATGGCGGGCGGCCAGGGCGGTGTGGCCGGGACCATTATCGGTTCATTGATCATGATTATTGTCACCAATGGAATGAATTTATTAGGGATCAACTCCCTTTGGCAGCAGCTTGTCACAGGAATAGTAGTGGTCCTCTCGGTTTGGCTGGATGTCATTATGAGGAAACGAAATTAACCTACGTATGCATCGACGGTTTAAATTTTGATTGAGGAGGTGTTTATAAGACGTGAGAACAGTAATGCTTTTGGTTGTTGCTAAATAATAATAGGTTTATTAAAGGAGAATTAGATGAAAAAAGTAAGATTACTTTCAATAATCGCTTTGGTGATTGCTTTCAGTGTATTGGTCTCAGCCTGCCAACCGGCAGCCGCAGCCGAAGAAGCTGCCCCGGCCGAGGAAGCTGCGGTTGAAGAAGCCGCCCCCGCGGAAGAAGCAGCGGCAGAAGAAGCTGCCCCAGCTGAAGCCCTGACCTTTGGTCTGGTGACCAAAGCTTTGAACAATCCTTTCTGGGAAATGGTTCACGAAGGCTCATTGAAAGTTGCCGAAGCAAACAACGTCGAGCTACTCTACCTGGCTCCCACAAAAGCGAACAACCTGGAAGAACAAACCCGCCTGGTCGATGACCTCATTGCGAAAAAGGTTGACGGCATTGTGTTAGTCCCTGTAGATTCCACCGGTATTGTGCCCGCCATTGAGCGCGCGAACGAAGCTGGAATTCCGGTTGCATTGGCCAACACCAACGCTGCCGGCGGTGAAGTGATCACATTCTCGGCAGTTGAGAACTACGATGCCATGAAGATTCTGGCAGAGTATGCTATGGAAACCCTGGGTGGGGCCGGCAAGGTCATCATCCTGGAAGGTACCGCTGGCGCACAGACAGCTATCGACCGCAAAGCCGGTGTGGATGACACCATCGCCAACTATCCCGACATCGAAGTCCTGGCTTCCCAGACCGCTGATTTCCAACGCGCGCAGGGTTTAACCGTAATGGAAAACCTGCTGCAAGCTTACCCCGAAATCGACGCTGTGATTGCGTGCAACGACGAAATGGCATTAGGCGCTGTTGAGGCGTTGGATGCAGCCGGCCGCTTGGGCGACACGATGGTATTTGGCTTTGACGGCAACAACGATGCTTTGAAGGCCGTGTCTGAAGATCGCATGGTTGCTACCTGCTTCCAGAATCCTGAGATGCAGGGCGGCGACGCGGTTCAGGCGCTGATCGATTTCATCGCCGGCAAGGAAGTTCCTGCCCGCATTCAGACCACAGCTATCCTGGTGACCAAAGACAATATTGCCGATTTCGCTGAAAAGATTGCTGCGGCACAGTAAAGACTCCCTTTTATTTATCGGTTGAAATGTTAGTGATTGGGCTGCCGGAAGGAAATTCCGGCAGCCCCGAAAAAGGAGGTTCCAGCGACCATCTGACAATTCCACAGGCAAAGTAATTTGCTTGTCATTTCTTACTGCCCATCTCAACACAAATTATAAAAATTGACAGTAGTTAACTGAGAACGGAATTATCAACGGCTGGATCGCCCAGCTGTTATTGGAAGTTGCATTAAAGGAGGCAGGTCCAATGAGTCTAAAAGATCACGCAGGAGTTGCGCTTTCTCCCCGCCCATCCCGTTTTGGCCCCTTACTATTCGCGGGCCGCTTGGAACAGGGTCTGGAGCAAGCCAGTGCCCTGGGTTTCCCTTACGTAGAATTAAGCATTCGGGCGGTGGATGACGTCCAACCCCAGGAATTGAATAAAAAGGTAGAAGATTTAAATTTGAAAATTTCGGCGCTGGCCACCGGCCAGGCCTGTTTGTTTGATTGTTTGTGCCTGGGTTCCGACCAGGACCAGAAGCGCGAAAACGCGGTGGCGCATTTCAGGGGCATTACCCAACTCGCTAAAGACATCCATTCCGAAGCCGTCATTATTGGGGGCATCCGCGGCTTGCTGGCCGGGAACGGTGAAACCCGGGATGAGAATTATGCCAAGGGTGTTGCGGCTATTCGTACCTGTGCGGAGTGCACCGATGAATTGGGAATCCAGCTTTTAATTGAACCCATCAATCGCTACGAGATGAACTGGATCCTCACGGCGCAGCAGGGACTGGAATTTCTCAACGATGTCGGCGTGGATTCAGTCAAATTGCTGCTGGATACTTTTCACATGAATATTGAGGAACTGGATACGCTGGCGGCACTGGAACAAACCGGCGAACGGTTGGGATACGTCCATTTTGCCGACAACACCCGCCAGGCGCCCGGCACCGGGCAGATTGATTTCGATGCCATCCTGGAAAAATTAGAAGAGATGGATTATCGCGGCCCGGTAGTGGCGGAGATTCTGCCCTTGCCGGATGACCAGGCGGCCATCAGCAGGACGGCTACTTTTTGGCAGCAGAGATAATCGCCATGAAATTACTGTTTGAAATAAAAGAAAAGGAGCGTGAATAAAATGACAGCCAGTTATAAAAGCCCGTTACATCAAATGGTCAGCACGACCAAGACGGATCTGTGGAATGATTCCTGTTCGGTGGAGGAACTGTCTTATTCCATCAGTCATGGAGCGGTGGGAGCGACTTCCAACCCGACCATTGTTTTTAATGTGATCAAGCAGGAAATGCATTTGTGGAAAGATCGCATCCATGAGGTAATTGACCGGAATCCGGACTGGACCGAGGTTGAGATTACCTGGAAAATATTTGAGGAGATAGGAGCCAAGGGCGCCAGTCTGCTGCTGCCCGTCTTTGAGCGGGAAGAAGGCCGCAAAGGACGCCTGTCCGTGCAGACCAATCCGGCTAATTACCGCAACGCGCCCGCTCTGGTTGAACAAGCCGTTCACTTTAACGGTCTGGCTCCCAATATACAAGTAAAAATTCCGGTCACCAAAGCCGGTATTCAGGCTATCGAAGAAGTCACTTACCAGGGCGCCAATATCAATGCCACGGTGTGTTTCACGGTACCGCAGGCCATCGCGGTGGCGGAAGCGGTGGAACGCGGCTTGAAGCGCCGTGAAGCGGAAGGCAAATCCACCGCGGATATGTACCCGGTCTGTACGATTATGGTTGGGCGTACGGATGATTGGATTAAAGTGATTGCCAAACGCGACGGCATCATCACCGACCCATATATCATGGACTGGGCCGGTATTGCCTGTATGAAGAAAGCTTACGGCATCTTCCAGGAACGCAAGTACCGCACACGCCTGCTTTCAGCGGCTTACCGCCATCACATGCACTGGTCGGAACTGATCGGCGGCGACCTGATTCAGACTATCCCCTATAAATGGCAGGTGCTTTTCAACGCCTCTGATATCGAGGTCAAGGAGCGCATGGACAATCCGGTTGCTCCCGAAATTCTGGAGGGGCTTCTGACTCATTTTGAGGATTTCAAAAAAGCATACGATGAAAATGGCCTCAGCTTGGAAGAATTTGATACTTACGGTGCGACTGTGCGCACGCTGCGCGGTTTCACCAATTCCTATCACGAATTACAGGCCGTGATCCGCGACTTCATGCTGCCAAACCCGGACGAAAAGAAGGCCTGAAATGGAATTGAGCATTGATGAATTAATTGAGCGTGCTCGAAAAGCCCAGCAGGAAATTGAATTCTGGCCACAGGAGAAAGTGGACCTGATGGTGGCCGCGGTGGCCTGGGAAACCTATAAACCCGAAGTTGTCCAAAAAATTGCCCGCCTGGCGGTGGAAGAGACCGGCATGGGCTTATACGAACATAAGCTGCTCAAACACCAGAAGAAAACACTGGGCACTTTGCGCGACATGCAGGGTGTCAAGACCGTAGGCGTTATTGAGGAAATCCCTGAAAAAGGGCTGATCAAAATTGCCAAACCGGTCGGCGTGATCGGCGCGCTGACGCCTGTCACGAATTGTGAAGCGACCTTCCCGGCCAAAGCTTTGCCGGCTTTGAAGTGCCGCAATGCCATCATTTTCGCGCCGCATCCGCATGCTAAAAAGACCGCGGCGCTGGTGGTGGAATCGCTGCGGGCGGGACTGGCCAAGGTCGGCGCCCCGCTGGATTTGATCCAGACCATCAAGGAACCTTCCATTGACCTTTCCAAGGAGCTGATGAGTAAGGTGGATCTGGTGGTTGCCACCGGCGGCGGACCCATGGTCAAATCGGCTTATTCCAGCGGCACACCGGCCTACGGTGTAGGCGCGGGGAACGCCGTGGTGATTGTGGATGAAACCGCCGACCTGCAGGCTGCTGCGGAAAAGATTTTCCAGGGCAAGACATTCGACAACGCCACTTCCTGTTCATCCGAAAATTCTGTCGCATTGCAGGCCGGAATCTACGACCAGATGATTGCTAACCTGAAAGCACAGGGCGGTTATTGGTGCGATGAATCCGAACGTGAATTGCTCAAACAGATCATGTGGCCGGATGGGGTGCATCTGAATAAAGGAATCGTGGCCCAGCCGGTGATGAAGATCGCGGAACTGGCCGGGTTGAAAATACCGGAAGGCACTACTTTCCTGATGGTAGCCGGCAAGCATGTAGGCAACGATGACCCTTTCTGCAAAGAAAAATTGTCTCTGGTGTTGACCATTTGGAAATATGAAGATTTTGAAGAAGCCATCCAACTGGTGGAAAAAATTACCGCGTTGAATGGACGCGGCCATTCCTGCGGTATTCATTCGACCAACGACGCGCATGTTTTAGAATTGGGTACACGCGCCAAGGTCAGCCGTATGATGGTCAACCAGGCGCACAGCCTGGGCAACAGCGGCAACTATAACAACGGCATGCCTTTTACTTTGACACTGGGGTGCGGAACCTGGGGAGGGAACATCACCACGGAAAACCTGCATTGGAAGCATTTCATGAATGTGACCTGGGTCTCCAAACCGATAGAACCGGTTGTACCGAATGAGGAGGAGCTATTCGCGGAAGTCTGGCGGCAGTTTGGAAAATAGCAGTAAGGCTGGATTGAACGCGTATGGTTTCCGGATAACCGGTTAAAGTGACAATCCCACTTGATAGCCTTTTTTTGTAGCTTTTATTATCAAGTGGGATTTGTGTATATCGGCACTGTAATGGTATCTTTACGCTAAAAAATAAAGGGAACAATCATGCAGGTCATTGACTTTATTGTTAATCAAATTCTACGGGAACCTTCCATATTCATGGGCATCATCGTGCTGCTCGGCATGCTTTTTCTCAGGAAAGAGCCTAAAGATATCATGGCTTCAACGCTGAAAACGATTGTGGGGGTGCGCCTGGTGCAGGTGGCGGCGGATTTGTTGATCAATTCCTCCAAACCAATTATGGATATGCTGGTCTTGCGCTTTGGCTTGCAGGGACGGGTGGCGGATCCCTGGACGGGGGTGGCAGAGGGACTGGAAAGAATGACCGATACGAGTCTGGTTGGCAAGATCGGCTTGATTATGGTGATGGCCTGGCTACTACACCTGCTGTTTTCCCGGTTCACCCGTTTCAAAGTGGTCTACCTGACTGGCCACATCATGTTCTCGGATACCGTCCTGGTAACGTTTTTTATCTATGCGGTCACCGGATGGACGGATTGGCGCGCGCTGGCGCTGCCGGTGTTTCTGCTGGCGTTTTATTGGTGGTTCTGGCCGTCTTTGATGCGCAAACCGCTTAAAGTACTGGTGGGGGAGGATAACCTGACGTTGGGGCACGATATGGTTTTCTTTGGATGGCTGGCGTTTTGGATCGCCAAATGGACCGGCGATACCCGCCATGACACGGAAGAGCTCGAATTCCCCGGTTGGTTGAGCATCATGCGCGATACGGTGGTATCTTACAGCCTGATCATGGCAACGCTGTACACGCTGATTGGCATTCTGTCCGGCCCCGAAGTGGGGGCGATGTTTTCCGGGGACAAGAACTACATTATCTTCTCGTTCATCCAGGGCATCAACACCGCGGCCGGTATCACACTGCTTATGTTCGGCGTGCGTATGTTCCTGGACGAATTGCTGCCGGCTTTTGAAGGTTTTGCCAAAGTGGTGGTTCCCGGCGCGGTACCGGCTGTTGACGTACCGGCTTTTTGGGCGTATGCTCCCCAAGCAGCCCTGTTGGGATTAATTTCCACGTTGTTTGGCATGCTGACGGGAGTGATGTTGCAAATCTTGCTGGGTATGTCGTATATCACCATACCCGGCGTTATCCCGCTGTTCAGCGGCGGCTGCACCCTGGGCGCCATGGCATCGCGTTACGGCGGTGTGCGCGGGACGGTTATTGCGACTTACGTGCTGGGTATTATTCAGGTGTTCGGATCGATCTGGCTGGCGGAAGTGGTCGGCTTTGAGATTGCCGGCGGCGGTCATATGGATTACTGTACCTATTGGCCGGCTTTGTTAACGGTTATTAAAGCTTTCACCGGAACGGTGAATTAATTTATTTATGATGGAGGATTTGAAAATGAAACCGAAAATTGGCTTTATTGGATTGGGTATTATGGGGCGGCACATGTGCTCGCATTTGATCGAGGCGGGTTACAGCCTGTGCGTGTATGACCTCAACCCCGCGGCTGTCAAGGAGTTGACGGACAAAGGCGCGGCATCCTGCTCGAGCTGTAAAGAAGTTGCAGCCAATAGCGATGTGGTTATCTCCATGGTACCGGATTCCCCCGATGTAGAAAAAGTGGTCTTAGGTGAAGGCGGCATCATTGAAGCTGCCCGCGAAGGCTTGATTTACGTGGACATGAGCACCATCGCGCCGGTCACCTCGCAAAAGGTGGCAGCTGAATTGGCAAAGAAGGGTGTGCGCAGTCTGGACGCACCGGTCAGCGGCGGGGAAGCCGGCGCCATGAACGCAGGGCTGTCCATCATGGTAGGCGGAGATGAAGCTTTATTCAACGAGGTTGTGCCGATCCTCGAGATCATGGGTAAAACCGTCACCCTGTGCGGCGGCAGCGGCGCCGGGCAGACCGTCAAGGCTTGCAACCAGATTCAGGTGGCCATGAATTTCATTGGCATGGCGGAAGCTTTCGTGTTGGGCGCCAAAGCCGGAGTAGATCCGGCCGTGGTTTTGAAAGTTTTAAGCGGCGGGTATGCCCAATCACGCGTAATGGACGTACGCGGGCCGAAAATCATCAAGGGCGAATTTGAACCGGGCTTTAAAAGCAAGTTCCATTATAAAGACCTCAATATCGTGATGGATACCGCGCGGGCACTGAACGTGCCGTTGCCGGCCACAGCCCTGGCGCATGAGTTATTCAATGCGCTGCTGGCTTCCGGGCGGGGTGAGTTGGATCATTCAGCGGTGATCACCGTCCTGGAGCAATTGGCAGGTGTGGAAGCGCGCACGAAACAATAAAGAAAGCTCAATCCGGGGCAGAATATAAGTGCTGCTTAATAGAAAATTGTATAAATTATTCGTGGGATATTACAGTCTTTTGAGGCTATAACTGTCACCTGGAATGTTGTTAGAACAATCTTACCCAGACACAACCTCGGTTTTCCCGGGGTTGTGTTTTTCAATTAAAAAGTTCAATATTTTACAGGATGATCGAAGTAAAAACCAGCAGCAGGAAGGAAATGGGTGTTATCAGAGAAGACGCGAATGTGAAATATGACGCAACACGAAAGCCTTCCTTACGGTACAGGTAGGAACCCAGACCCACGTCCGCAACCAGCATGAAAAGTGATGATACCGGCAGCAGCAGCAACCGTTCAGAGGGCGCTTCTTCCATTATGCCCAGGGCAGTGTTAAAGCCCATGATTATTGTAGCCCGCGTGGGGATAATAAAACTAACGACTATCAGCAGACTGATTGAAAGGATTAATCCTGCCAGGATGAAGTTGCGCGCGAATTTATCTTTCAACATGCTGGTCATCATCAATTCCACATTCGTTGAACGGGGTTTGATGGGCGCGATAGAGCCAAGTTCGGCAAAACGCCGGAAAGCGTATTGAAAGCCTTCCATATCGCCGGGTGAAATCACCAACACCTTCTGACGGGTGGCGATCAGGATTAATTTACTTGAGTCGGAGGCGACGAATTCAAGCGTACCCAATTCGTCGGACTGCTGCACGCCGATAATGGCGCCTAATATGCTGAAGCGCGGCATGGGAATATCGTACGGCATTTCATCCGCCACACGCAGCCATTCGATCTCAATCATGGGAATGTCTTCCGTGCGCAGTCCCCATTGAATGTGCAGCCCGTCACGGTCAAGGATGTATTTAGCCCGCAGCAGGGAAAATAACCGGTAAGCGAACATGGGCACAGGCAGAAAGGCGACAATACAGCCGACCAGGTAGAGGATGAAAAAACCGCGGGTTTCCTGTGCCAGAGCCAGCATGAAAAAACCACCGCTGGCCGAAATGGAAAGCAGGAGAAAACCGGCATGGAAGATGACACCGCGCCTGCGAGCCGGTTGAAATTCCTGTGTGTTATCCATACCCACCCGTAACCATTATCCGTTTGCTGCGCATTCTGCCAGTATCCGGCAAACCAAATCGATCTGCTCTTCCGTCATGACTCCTGAGAAAGGCAGGGCCAAACCGCGCCGGCCCAAATCTTCCGTTATTGGGTAATCGCCTGCACGGTATCCGAACTTCTCAGCCAGGTAAGGCTGTAAGTGAATCGGGATAAAGTAAGGCCGCACGGGGATGCCGGCCTCGTCCAGCGCGGCGGCAAAGCGGTCGCGGTCAATTTTAGGACTGACGCGGATGACATATACAAACCAACTCATGCGCGTGGTATCCGGCCCAACGTAAGGAAGCTCGATGCCGTCGACGGCTGCCAGGCGCTGGTTATAGTACTGCGCTACCTGATTGCGTTTTTCAATCAGGTTATCGATGCGCTTCATCTGGGAAAGGCCCAGCGCGGCGCTCATTTCGTCCATGCGGTAGTTGTAGCCCAGGTTGGTGTGCTGCAGCCAGGTATCGCCCTGGGCGCGGCCCTGGTTGCGCAAAGAGGCCATATAATCGGCAGCCTGGGCATCGTTAGTGACGATGATGCCGCCCTCGCCGGTGGTGATCTGTTTGTTGGGGTAGAACGCAAACACGCCGTAATCACCCATTAAACCGGCTTTACGGCCTTTGTATTCAGCACCGAGCGCCTCACAGGAGTCCTCAATTAATATCAAGTTGTACTGGTCGGCAATTTTCCGGATGGCGTCAAAATCAGCCGGTTGGCCGAACACATCCACGGCCAGGATGGCGCGCAGCTTGCCGGGCTTTTCAGCACCCATGCGCGGCAGCCATTTACGCATGCGCTTTTCATCAGCGCTGCTCAAATCGGCTGTGGCTTCCGCCAGCTTTTCCACGTCGATGTTGCCGCTTTTAGGGTCCACATCCACAAAAACAGGAATAGCCTGTTCAAACAAGATGACGTTTGTAGAGGAAACAAAAGAAAAAGGCGTGGTTATAACCATATCTCCCGGTTGGATACCCGCGGCCCGGATGCATAGGTGCAGCCCGCTGGTACCGGAGCTGACTGCGATGCCATGCTGCGCGCCGCTGTAAGCGCAAATGGCTTGCTCAAAGGCGACCACGCGCGGCCCGATACTGAGGGAAGTGGTTTGTAATACTTCCTGTACGGCCTGGCGGTCGCTGTCATCAATCTCAGGGCTGGACATTGGGACAAGATATTTTGGATTTGCCATAGGGTTAACCACCTTGATTTTGGGTTAGGAACATCGTGGACATTATAGCATTGGCGTGCGCATATGGCTGCGCCTTGAGAAATCAGGATTCGGTTGGCGGGGTGTCCTGCGGAGGTTCGACATCCTCTTCAAACGGCTCTTCCGGCTCATATTCCGGCCCTTCCAATTGCAGGTCTACCTGGTCTTCCATCGTCACCTGGCCGCGCAGGAAAGCGCCTTCTTCGGTGGAAAAAGCGGAAATAACCACATTGCCCCACACGCGTCCGGTGCTGCGAATTTCCAGTTTCTCCGCGGTAATGTTGCCATGCACAGCTCCAGCCACGATGACGGAGTTGGCACGCACATTCTCACAGGTTACTTTACCGGTCTCACCGATCACCACCAAGCCGTGCAGCGCGATTTCGCCCTCGAAGATACCTTCCAGGCGGATACCGCCATGACCGCTGATGCGTCCGTGCCAGCTGATACCCTCGCCCAGAACGGATGTAACCCGTTCAACTTGCGCAGGCGCAGGTTGGTTGGAATTGGTCGGTCGTTTGAACATAAGCAGAAATCCTAGACAGCCTTATTTTTGTTTTTGTTGGGGTCGTATGGCGGCCAGATGGCGCCGGCGTATACCCGCGTTCCGGGTGGAACGTCTTTCTTGATGGTCGCGCCGTTGCCGATACGGGCTTCTTTACCCACGCGCACACCGATGTTAACCGTCGCGTTCATGCCGATTTGGGCAAAATCTTCGATGATGACCTCGCCGGCAGTCATGGCACCAGGCGATAGGGAGGTGCAAACGCCCAGTACACAATCGTGCGATACCACCACGGAATTATTAATTAGTGTTCCCATGCCTACCACGGCATTGCCGCTGACGTAGCTCATGGCCAGAATAAGCACGCCGGCTTCCAGGCGCGCGCTGGGGTCTACGTGCGCGGTCGGGTGCACGATGGCCGGGCAGACAAAACCGGCATCCGCCAGTTGACGGAACACATTCAAGCGCACTTTATAGTTGCCAATGCCGCCCACGGAATTGACCGCCAGGCGCACACCGTCTTTGTATAACTCCGGCAGCATCTCGGCCCCGCCCAGAACGGGCGATCCGATGATGTCTGTGCCCTTGGGGATGTTGTCGTCGATGATACCGACGATTTGGTAGCAGCCCAGCACACGCACGGACTCAATGATCATTTTGCTCAAACCGCCGCCGCCGTAAATGATGACTTTACTGGCGTCAAAAGCGAAATTCGGATATGTGTTTTGTTCTTCAGTCATTTTTATACCTGTTTGGATAGATTATATCCTCTAAATATTCAGCCGGGACCGGACTGCATCAGCAGAAACGACAAACCGCCAGGGCAAGCTTACCCAAGGTTCGCCGGAGTACTGAATACCGATGCGCGGCGTGCGCTGGATGATTTCTTCCGGAATTTCCAGCCCATGCTCAATAAAAAGGCTGTCCTGCCTGCCGCATAAATCAGCGCCATTCTGCTCCCGGTCGATGGCCAGCGCTTTGGTCAGCTTGGCCGGCCCGTCGCACCACAGCTTTTCCGCGATGCCTGCCCTCCGCTCGGCGATAAAATCCAACCCTTCCAGCGGTAAGATCGCCCGTAAAAGTACCGCGGCTGGATAACCAACCGGCCCGCATACGCAGTTGAGCATCCAATGCATGCCGTAAGTGAAGTAAACGTATGCGCGTCCGCCTTGCGCGTACATCATATCGTTGCGGGCGGTCTTGCCGCTGCGCGCGTGGCAGGCCTGGTCGCTTTCACCATCATAGGCTTCCGTTTCCAGGATGATGCCGCTAATACGTTTGCCATCAATCAGGCGTACCAAGCGTTGGCCTAGTAAAGCTCTGGCTGCTTCCTGCACAGGCTGAAGGTAGAATTCACGTTTAAGAAGGGTTTGCGAGGCCAAGAGTGGATTTTATTCTCCCTCGGCTGCGTATTGTGCCAGGAAATCCTGACAGATTGCCTCCGTTGGTGTGCTTTGTCTCGGCACCAGCAGCTCCACGCCAATTTCTCTGGAAGTGTACAAGGGTTCATAGGTACATAGCACCGGGATGGTCACCCACTTTACGTACGCGTCGTTTTCTTCACCAAAGGAAGATTCTGATCCGCGAATGACGTAGTTGCTGGGTTCGTTGACGATCAGAACAAAGTGGCTATCGATCAAGTCTTTATAGAATCCCTTGAAATAGTCCTCGTTATCCGCCATAGCCTGATCCATCAGGTATTTCTTCTCATAGTCATCTTCCAATAGCACATCTTTGACCATGCCGAAGGTCAGCAATTGACGCTGGTCCATGAACAGGATCTCGCCTTTATGTTTGTATTCATTCACCGTACTGCTGATGGTGTTCATAACCTCGTTAGTGGTTTCCTGGGCAGGTAAAGACAGGCGCGTGCCGCCTTGCAGGGTATAAGTGACCGGCGCGACCAAAGCAATACAGGTCAGGATAACCAGCAGGGGTTGTCTGGTGATGGGATAATGAGCATCGTGTAAGGCCAGCAATGCGATGGCTGCGATGATAACCAGTGTAACCAAGTAGTTGTCCAGGTTGTGCAGGTTGCTGCCCCCGCCGATTTTCACGCTGGCGATTAATCCGACCACCAGAAAAGCAGCGCTGATGATCAGCATGGACAACCACTGCAGCCAGTTGACCTTCCAGGCACGTTTGGCTGCCAGCGCGATTAGCAGAATTACCAACGGCAGGCTGGCCCACATGATTCCGTACAGGATTCCGGGTGGGTAGGTGGGGTTGGGATATAAGCGGTTCCATAACAGAGGCTGGCGAGTAGTGGAGGAGACCACATCCGGCAGCAATTTCACGGAAGAAGTGGACAGATTCTGGATGATAGGGGGTAAGATCTGCCCGCCGAAATAGCCGCTGATGCCCAATACTACCGGTTTGACCAGCTGCTTGAGTTTTTCTTTGGAAAAATCGGGCGCTTCAATAGCCAACAAGGAAAGCATGGCAGCCCACAATCCCGGTGAATACGCCCAGGTCCAGCGTGTCCGGCGGACGTAGAAGGAGACCAGCAGGATTAACAGCGCCCCGACGGGGAGTTTGGCGCGCACGGCTAACAGGGTTACCAAAGCGGCCAGGATCAGCGGTGGATAAATTGGGCCTTGATCCAGGAAAAGGAAAGTCCAGCCGGCAAAAACCAAAGCCGCCAATCCCATATATTTCGATTGCGGTTTTTTCCATACTGCAACCCAACCTAACAGCAGGGACGGGATAATCCAGACCAGCTGATACCACAACCGGAAAGCGCCGATGCTCAGGTTGGGAAAAATGAAAGGCAGCGCCCAGGGCACCTGCATGCCCCAACTGATAAAGGCAAAAACAGGTCCACCGTCCAGCGTCTGGTAGCGATAGCTGCCCAGCAGCGTGGAATAGTCAAAGAAACGGTTGCCTTCCGACCAGAACAATGTAAATGGGTAGGAGGTTACCTGGCATAATTTGAGCAAAATAGCGTGACCGGTTCCCGAAGCCATCACCAATGCGGCTGTGATAAGCAGCGCTTGCCCGTCATTATCTTCAGGCTTTAGGAAAAGATTGGCAGCTAATAAAGCGAAACCGTAAATCAGTAAGGTTTCTTCCCAGTAGCCGAACGTGAAGTTTTGAGGCAGGGGGAGCACCCATTTGATCAGTCCCGGTAGGAGCGCCAAAATGGCTGCGGCAGCCCAACAAAACACGAGCGGCAAATTCGGCTTTCGTGTTTCAGTTCCCGATTTGGCGCGGATGATGCGGAAGAATCCAAAAGCCAGATAGATGGCAGCGGACAGAACGCTGGCCAGGAGGAATGCAATGAAGCGTTTGGAATGCCAGATATTTTGTTGACCTACGTAGGCAAAGACGTTGACCAGGTAGAATTCTCGAAAGCCCAGGTAACCCAAAATACCCAGTAATCCCCATATTGAAATGCGATAAGTCTTGGATCTGTTCATAATGACCTGATGATTGATTTTGTTTATTTCTCTCGCGTTTAATCAAAAGATTGCGCTAAACAATTCTAATGTATATTTACAACGGTATCCGTATTAAGAAGAGTTTGCTCTCAAATCGTATAAAAGAATATTCTTTCATAATAAGAAAACAATTATCTATCCAGATCCGGCTTCTTTGAATTCTGAATTCTGTTGGCTACCAAGGGTGTGTTCCTCAACTCGCTCAATTTTCGTTTGTTGGAGGACATGAATACGATCACCAAACAGATTCAAGATAACAGTTGGGATAAATAGGGAATGAGAATTGTTCCTATATTAAAGGCTAAGTAGAATCAACGTGGTTTCTTTTCAGTCAAAATCCGCTTCTGCTTTTCCTTCTTCCCCATATCCTTCTCCACGAACAACTTTTCGCCTGTGAAGGGATCCATTTCCGTGTAATACATCAGCGCGGAGTAGGTGGAGGGCAGTGGGGTGAAGATCTGCACCTGCTCGGGGGAGATGTGCAGCTCATGGCTGGCGAAGTCCTTCAGCTTGCGCATGTCCGCTTCGCTGCAGCCCGGGTGGGCGGCGATCAGGTAATAAGTCAGGTATTGGCGCAGGCCGGCTTTGCGGGAGAGCTGGTCGAAGCGTTCTTTGAATTCCAGCAAAGCCGTGTGACCGGGCTTGCCCATTTTGTTCAACACTTTATCCTGGCTGTGTTCCGGCGCGACTTTCAGCTGGCCGGAAACGTGGTGCTCTGTCAGCTCTTTAAGGTAAGCCTCGCCGTTTTTTTGGTCGGCCAGAATCAGGTCGTAGCGCAGTCCGGAGCCCACGAAGACCTTCTTGACGCCCGGGATGCCGCGCAGCTTACGCAGCAGCTCCAGGTGCTGACTGTGGTCGGGTTTGAGCCCCGGGCAGACCACCGGGTAGATACAGCGCTTGTCGGCGCAGGCCCCTTTTTTCAATTTAAGCCCGCATTCGTAACCGTACATGTTGGCGGTCGGCCCGCCCACATCGAAAATGTAGCCCTTGAAGTCCGGCAACTCGGCTAATGCTTCGGCCTCGTCCATGATGGAATCCTGGCTGCGCCAGCGCACCGTGCGGCCTTCATGTACGGCGATCGCGCAAAAATTGCATTCGCCATAGCAGCCGTGGTGCGAGTTGATCGAAAAGCGGATGGTTTCCAGCGCTTTTACCGGCCCCTGCTGCTCGTAATAGGGGTGCTGCTCGCGTTGGAAAGGCAGCGCGTAGACCGCGTCCAGCTCGGCCTGGGTCGCGTAGGGCGCGGGCGGGTTGTGCACGAGATAGCGGTCCCCGTGCAGTTGGTACAGCCCTTTGGCCGTCAGCGGGTCGTTGTTCTGGTAAAACGTTTGGAACATCCGCGCGAAGGTGTAAGGATCGGCCACCACGCTTTCATAGGGCGGCAGCTGCTCGTAAATTTCGGGATCGGCGGGCGGCTCCTTGCTGATGAAGCATAATCCGCGCAGGCCGCTGGGGTTCGCGCCTTTATCCATGCTCTCGGCAAAATCCAACACGGATTGGTCCGCCATGCCGTACAACAGGTAATCGGCGCGCGCGTCGAACAGGATGGAACGCCGGATGCTGTCGGACCAATAATCGTAGTGCGGCACGCGCCGCAGGGAAGCTTCGATGCCGCCCAGCAAGATGGGCGCGCTGTCTTTGAAATAGCGCCGGATCAGATTGCAGTAAGTAATCACCGCGCGATCAGGCCGGCGGTTATTCTCACCGCCAGGGGTGTAATCATCCTTATGCCGCTTGCGGCGGCTGGCGTTGTAATTGGCCACCATGGAATCCACACTCCCGCCGGTCACCCCCCAAAACAAGTTGGGTTCTCCCAGGCGTGTGATATCGGCCGGGCTGTGGATATCCGGTTGGGCGATGATGCCCACCTTATAACCGTCTTTTTCCAGCACGCGCGCAATGACGGCTGACCCGATCAGCGGGCTGTCGATATAAGAATCACCGCTGATGAGGATTACGTCCAGGTTTTTCCAGCCGCGCCGGCGAACTTCCTCCGGGGTGGTTGGGATGAATTGGCTTTCCATTAAAAGGAATTGTAACCGATGCTTGTTGCCGAATTACTGTTGAAATTCATCCGGTTATCTGGATGGATAAAAAATTAGGAAAGGAACTGCCTATCGATTAATATTCTTGGACATAATGACAATATCTTCTCGTAAAATCCAGCCTGCGTTTTGCCAGAACTTCAACCCCTCGCGGTTATCCGCGATCACGAAGATGTGGCATTTTTCGATGCCCTGAGCTTGGAGCGCGTCCAAACAAGCTTGCACCAATGCATTCCCGATTCCCTGTTTTTGGCAGTCGGCATGTACGGCCAGGTGATAAAGGTACCCGCGGCGGCCGTCGTTGCCGCCTAACACGGTACCGACGATTTGATCATCCTGCGCGGCGACGAAACAGGTGTTTGGGTTGCGCAGCAGGAAGGCCTGGATGGCTTCCTCGCGGTCTGCGCTGGAAAGGCCTAAGCCGGGCAGCCCTTGCCAAAGACGTAATGCCCCTGCATAGTCCGCCGATTGCATCAGACGAATTTGAACACCCATTGCTCCTCCGATGGTCCCAAGAAATAAATCAATAGAGCAATATTATCAAAAAAAGGCTGAAGTGAGAGGAATTTGTTGATGGATTAATTTAAGATAAGGGTTTGCCATTAAAAACAAACATGTTATAATTTTGCCGCTATTCTGATAGTAGTCGTGGAGAGGTTGCGTAGTCCGGCTTAACGCGCACGCTTGGAGAGCGTGTGTACCGAAAGGTACCGTGGGTTCGAATCCCACCCTCTCCGCCTTTTATTTAAGTTCTCCCTTTGAATCCAATCCGTAAAGTCAGCCACAGGTATAATTTCTGTATATTATTTTTTACAGGGATGTGCAATGAACAAACTACGGAACAAGGCCAAAATTTTACTGAGCATTATCTTCCTTTCCGTGTTGCTGGGGTTAGCTTGTATTGACATGGATTTCTCATTATCCGAATCGGGGATTGAGATAGCTACTTCAGAACCGCTGACTTCCTCTTTCTCCCAGCCTGTCACCGCGGATTACTTGCCGACGGTCCTCGCGAAAATTGAAGGCACTCCCATTGCAGCAGATGAATTACCGGTCAACGCGGTGGTGCAAATCATCGTGCGCGGCACGGTGGAAGGGGAGGAGCAGGAGTGGAGCGGATCCGGAACGATCATTTCGCCGGATGGGCTGATCCTGACCAACGCGCACGTGGCCATGGGCGACCGTTTCTATCCGGCCGAGCAATTGCTGATTATGTTGACAGTCGCGGAGGATGCGCTGCCTGAAGCGGCTTTTTACGCGGAAGTGATGCAGGCTGATGAAAATCTGGATATTGCCGTGCTGCGGCCGTCTGTGGACTTACAGGGCAATGCGGTAGACCGCTCGGCGCTCAACTTGCCTTATGTATCTCTTGGGAATTCGGACGAATTACACCTGGGCGATGACATTCTGATTCTGGGCTATCCCGGTATTGGCGGGGAAACCATTACACTGACGCGCGGAGAGGTGAGCGGGTTTACTTCCGAGACGGGTTATGGCAACCGGGCATTTATCAAGACCTCGGCGACCATCGCGGGCGGCAATAGCGGTGGGCTGGCTTTGGATGAGAACAACCACCTGGTGGGAATTCCCACCGAAGTGGGTGCCGGCGAGGAATACTCGGAAGTAGTTGACTGCCGCCCGCTGGCGGACACCAATCGCGATGGAGTCATTGATGATTACGATACCTGCGTGCCCACCGGCGGCTTCATCAATGCCCTGCGGCCGGTCAACCTGGCCTTGCCTCTGATTAACGCGGCTTTGAATAACGAGGTTGCTTATAATGCGGAATCCTACCAGGAAGTTGAAATTGCGGAGGGCAGCCAGATTATTTTTCAGGATGACTTCTCGGATACTGCCACCGGTTGGCCGGAGGCCGATAGCCGGAATGAAGCTTATTATTATCAGAATGGGCGTTACTGGATTGAAGTAAACGAAGAAAATTATATTCAACCGATCACCGGCGGGGAGTCGTATACCGATATTGTGATTGAAATCAATGCGCGGGTGGAACAATCTTCTACCGACGGAGAATATGGTCTACTCTGCCGCTATCAGGATGATGATAACCTGTACATGTTCGAGGTTACCCAGGACGGTTATTACGCTATTTATAAATTACTGAATGGTAATTGGGTCCCCTTGATAGACTACACTTATTCCAGTCTGGTGGATACGCTGGACAGTGCCAATCTCCAGGCCTCCTGTGTTGGAAATATGCTGCGTTTAGCGGTCAATGGCAAACTGCTGGGAGAGGTACAGGATAGTTCCATTTCCTCCGGCGACTACGGCTTTTTCGCGGGGACTTTCTATAACAGCGGTAATATTGTCTCATTCGACGACCTGGTGGTCAGCCAACCTTAGGAAAAGAGCATAACAGTAGGGCATTTTGGATAAACAATATTCGGTAGAAATACAATCGATGGTATATGAAGGCGGCGGCTTCAGCCGGCTGCCGGACGGCAAGGCGGTTTTTGTGCCGTATGTCATGCCGGGTGAGCAGGTAACCATCCAATTACGGGAAGAAAAAAAGGGTTTTGCCCTGGCAGACCTGATCAGCGTGGACCGCCCGCATCCGCAGCGTATTCAACCGCGCTGCGCTCATTTCGGTATTTGCGGCGGATGCCACTACCAGCATATCCCTTATGAGCTGCAAGTGGCCTACAAGAAAGAAATTTTGATTGAGCAACTGCAGCGCATCGGCGGGATTGAGTCGCCGGTGATTGAAACGGTTATTCCCTCATCCAACGAATGGGCTTACCGCAATACGGTCCAATTTCAGGTTTCATCCAAAGGAAAACTTTGTTATGCCAAAGCGCGCGATAATTTTCCCTTTGCGGTGCGGGAATGTCATCTGCCCATGCCGGCATTAGCTCAGCTTTGGCCGCAGTTGACTTTTGAACCGGAAAGTTTCATCGGCCGGTTGGATCTGCGTCAAAACCAAAATGGTGAAGTACTGCTGGAAATGAACGGCAATCAGAGCGAGATCCCTGAGCTGGAAAGCGAATCCAGTGTTTCCATCGTCTCACTAGCCGGGGATGATCAGGTTGTGTTGGCGGGAGACGGGTATCTGATCGCTGAAGTATTGGACCGTCCTTTCCTGATCTCCGCGGGTTCGTTCTTCCAAACCAATTACAGCGGCGCTGAAGCACTGGTAAACCAGATACTTGCATTGGTACGGGAATATAAACCGCAGCGGCTGCTGGACGTTTACAGCGGGGTGGGGTTGTTCTCGGCCTTCCTGGCGGGCGAGGTGGAAGAACTGCTGGCTGTAGAATCCAGCCCGGCGGCTTGCAGGGATTTTGTGGTCAATCTGGACGAATTCGACAACGTCAGCCTGGCGGAAGGGTTAGCGGAAAAGATCCTGCCGGAATTGGATTTTGGCGCGGATGTGGTGCTGGTCGACCCGCCGCGTTCCGGCCTGCGCCCGCAGGCGCGCGAGGCCATACTCAAACAGGGGCCGCGCGCCATTATTTACATTTCCTGCAATCCGGCTACCCTGGCACGCGACGCGCGCGCTATTCTGGAAGCCGGTTACCGTTTGGAGAAGACCGTCCTGGTGGACATGTTCCCGCAAACCTATCACATGGAGACGGTGGCGCTGTTCTTGAAATAACGCGAAACATAACACCAGCAATATCTTTTTTTATCTCATATCAATCAGACAATATTCAATAACTCAGGAATGTCCCGTATGCTATACGTCGCACTAGGGCAGGTAATATTTTCGCTATGTTGATAGAAACAGGAATCAATTCCGGCATTCATTGCTCCGATAATGTCGGAAGTGGGGCTATCTCCAACCATGATTAACGAGCTTTTGGGAAACCTATCAACGTTATTGATACAGAATTCAAAAAAATTGGAGATGGTTTCTCATGTCCAATTTTTTCTGAAATGAAATGTCCGTCAAACCAATCGATAATTCCAGCATTGGATAGACGTTTTAGTTGAGTGTTGTAAACGCCGTTCGATGCTGAGTATATCTTCTTCCCCATTTTCTTTAGCTCGGTCAATGTGTATTTCGCATGTGGGATGAGTGCTGAGGAGTTATCAAGATAGGATCTGTATTTCTCTTCCCAATCTCTACCATCAAGCGTAATTCCATACTGTTGAAAGAACTTTTGGAAGCATGTATTAAGAACTATTTTTTTCGATACTTTTCCCTGTTCAAGGTCACGCCATAATGCCGTATTAATTTTCCTGTATTTGCTTAGTAGTTCCTCGGTGTAGGTTAATCCTGCTATTTCAATGATTTTTATTAAGCTATACTTTTCAGCAGCATCAAAATCCAATATTGTATTATCCAAGTCCATTAAAATGATGTCATACATAATCTGTATCCACTTTTAAAAATTTTTTTCTGTGAAAATCATATGAGAAACCCATCAATCTGGATAACAGAAGAAAGCTGATAACGGTTCCTTCTCTGATATAAAGAGTGTGACTTGTGATCAGGGTTACGATTAATGTGCTTGCCAAAAAGAAAATGTCAAATCCCATTCGGACTTTTGCCAGGCTGATTCTTTGTTTTTCACTTAATACGATACATAGACCTTCCAAGGGGAATCGGATAATTCCCATAGCCAGAATCGCCCCCAAACTAATAGCTGCCAAGAATAATCCAAATATAAAGAGCATTATTTTTAAATAGTAGGATTGAATGATGATATGGTTTAAAACAGAATATGTAAAAAGATTGATTACTAAACCATTACCCATTATTGCTATGATCTGCGTAAAATCCTTTAGCTTCGGACGAGAAGGCTGCATAATGAGATAGGTAAGGAAGAAGAATAAGTTAAATAGATTGATCATCGTTCCGATCTCAAGATGCAGCAAATCTGCAAAAAGTAGACAGAATGCATTAAACATACTTTGGCCAATACCTGCTTTGATTTGCAGTGAAATGCCAATACCAAATAATATAAATGTAATTACTGAGTAAACTATTCTTTTCATGTATGTTTTTTTTCACCTTGAATGTTTTTTGTATTTCGAATGATAGGGTGAAAGAAAAAATTTGGATATGAGAATTATCATACAAAGAGAGAAAAAAATTGGCTTCTAATAATGAATTACCCTCAATAATTGTTGAAAAAGGAACTATAAGAATTTTTGCTAAAGACGACAATATCTATAAAATTAATAGCCAAGTAACGAAATGCTATTATATTTTATCGGGAACTGCAAAAATTTATATTGATCATAAGAATGGCAGACGTTCCATTCTTGAGTTTGCCGGAACCAACGATTGGTTGGGTGAGCTCTCATTGTTTAGTGATGAAGAGGATATAAAAGAAAATAGGGTTCTTCAAGAAATTACTTGCCTGGAATTTGACGTAAAGGTATTGCGAAAGTTATGCAAAGAAAACGCAAGCGTTTCTAATTATTTTGCATCGTATATTTCAAAAAAATTATTATCAAGAAGTTATAGAATGAGTGAGAGCTTGAATTATTCTTTAAATAAACTTCTTGCAACGTTTATCCTTCAATATCAACAAGACGGTAGATATGAAATTCCGCATACGGATGTTGCTGAATATTTAAATGTTAGTTATCGCCATGTTTTATGCGTTATGAGGCAATTTTGTGAGATGGGGATTTTATCGAATAATAAAAAGGAAGGGATATCGTATGGTTGATATTAAAAAATTAATAGAATTTTTGGATCAAGTAGAAAAAGAATAGTATGATGGTTTGACTAGAAAAGGCACTTCCCGCCAAGGAACCATTGGGTTCTCACGGCACCGTCCTTTCCAATCAACCCATTAGGAAAGGACGAAATCTCATTTTGGGTGAATTTTTGGAGGTTAATCAATGGAAAAAATGATTAGAATCCGGAATGAAGAAGAATCGGATTATGAGACAGTCGAAAAGATTACGCGGCAAGCTTTTTGGAATTTATATGTTCCGGGGTGCAATGAACACTACCTGGTTCATGTGATGCGATCTCACGAAGACTTTGTACCGGAGTTGGATCTGGTGATCGAGGTCAATGGTCAGGTCATCGGGAATATCATGTACACAAAAGCAAAACTGGTGGATGAGTCCGGGAATGAAAAAGAGATCCTTACCTTCGGTCCGGTTTGTATCATTCCGGAATACCAGCGAATGGGTTATGGGAAAATGCTCATCGAGGATTCTTTTAAACGAGCGGTTGCACTCGGTTATGATGTGATCGTGATATTTGGGAATCCCGGTAATTACGTAGGGCGGGGCTTTAAGAGCGCTAAAAAATTCAATGTTTGCCTGGAGAATGACATATTTCCATCAGCCATGCTGGTGAAAGAACTGAAGCCGGATGTTTTAGATGGAAGGAAATGGGTTTACTATGACAGCCCGGTGATGAAGATCGACGAAAAAGACGCCGAGCGTTTTGATGAGAGTCTGGAAAAAATGGAGAAGAAATTCCAGCCCAGTCAGGAAGAATTTTATATTCACAGCCATTCTACAATACAGTGATTTTCCTTTGCACGGAAATTCAATCCTACCTTGAAGTTAATGGTTGAAATGATAAGTCGCGTTCTGGCTTACACCCTTGGCACGCGACGCGATCACCATTTTGGAAACCATAGTACTGTTTGCGCGAGAATAAAGGTCAATAAAACAAGTGAATGATTTGGTAAGAAAATTCGAGCCGGAAGATTTGGATCGGGTTATGGCTCTTTGGCTTAATACAAATATTCAGGCGCACGAGTTTATCCCTCGAGAATATTGGTTAAGCAATTTTGATATGGTGAGGGATATTCTGCCAAAAGCACAGGTCTTTGTCTATGAAGACCCGGAGGGCATCCAAGGCTTTGTCGGTTTGGATCACGCTGGCGCTATTGCGGGCATCTTCGTGTGTGAGGATAAGCAGTCTAAGGGTATCGGAAAAGCATTACTTGATACGTGTAAACGCTTATATCCAGCACTATCGTTGAATGTTTATCTTAAAAACCAACGGGCGATAGATTTCTATCTGCGGGAAGGTTTCGTTGTCAAAAAGGAGCAGATAGAAAAAAACACGGCTGAAATGGAATATTCAATGATATGGAAAAGAAATTCCAGCCAAGCCAGAAAGAATTCTATATCCACAGTCATTCGACCCTGAAGTGATTTTCTTTTGCGTGGAGATGCAATCCTGGCCCGTAGTGGAGGATTGAAAATTATTGAGAGCTGCGATTAGCGCTCGTAATTACGCGATCATCCCGGAATCCTGCAGTCTGCCATTCTGGCGTGCGGTTCACGTCTCCCCAAAAAAGAGTATGTGAACAGAAAGAAATCCCCATTCAGGGGCGTGAAGCTGGTATAGACGCAAGAATTGCATTACGATGAAATTAACCCGATAAAACTGTGCATAGATTGTCGGATGGGTAAGCGCGACCTTTGTTAATTTCGATGATGAAAGGAGGTCGTTTGATGGATTCGTTGCGTAGTATGAATAAAGCCTTGGCATATATTGAAGAGCATCTAACGGAGAACATTGATTACAGTGAAGTGTCAAAAATTGCTTCCTGCTCAGAATATCACTTCAAAAGGATGTTTTCGTTTTTGTCGGGAATTGGTTTATCAGAATATATTCGCAGAAGAAGACTGACCCTGGCTGCGTTTGATTTAAAAGATACGAATTTGAGAATAATCGATGTTGCCGTCAAATATGGCTATGATTCAGCCGATTCATTCTCCCGTGCTTTTCATGCGATGCATGGTATTCTCCCTTCTAAAGCAAGGATTGAGAATACGCAGCTAAAAGCTTTTCCTCAAATGACCTTTCAATTATCAATTAACGGAGGTTTTGAAATGAAATATCGTATTGTTGAGAAAGGCCCTTTTAAGTTGGTTGGCTTCAAGAAACGCGTTCCTTTAATTTTCGCAGGCGTCAACCCGGAAATAACCAAGATGACCGAACTATTAACCCCTGAAGTTGTTGAAGCGTTAAAAGCACTTTCAAATATTGAACCATCAGGGATCGTTAGTGCATCGACGAATTTCTCGGAAGGAAGAATGGAAGAGAAAGGTGAGCTGGACCATTACATTGGCGTGGCAACGTCAAGTGCTGAAACAGCGGAGTTTGATGTCTTGGAAGTAGAAGCCGGTACCTGGGCAGTATTCGAATCCGTTGGGCCATTCCCCGAAACGCTTCAAAATGTTTGGGGAAGGATATATTCCGAGTGGTTCCCGTCGTCCGGATACGAGGCAGTTGAAGGCCCGGAAATTCTGTGGAATGAGAGTCCTGACACCGGAAATCCAGAGTACCGGAGCGATATTTGGATCCCGGTGAAGAAAAAGGACGTTTAAGTACAGGAAAGTTTACGGATTAGGGTGCTCCAACCAGGAGCACCCTTCTGGTTAACAATATGCGTTATGCCGGATAGGTTCACACTGCGTATATATATGCTTTCCCTAAACTTCCCTTTTTCTGCCAAACACTTTTCCAGCCAACCGGTCCCCAAAATTGAAGATCAACACACCAACCAGGATGACGATACTGCCGGCGATGGTTGAACCATCCGGTGCTTCTTTCGCAAGCACAAATCCAAGCAGCGTGGTTAAGAATGGTGTGATGAACATGTAATTACTGACAGAGGATGTCCGCTCCGCCTTTTTCAGGGCCTGCGCCCAGGTGACGTAGGCAATCGCGCTGGAAAAGATGCCGAGGATCGCGATGTAGAGCAGTTGGATGGGCGGCACAACATGGACCTCGCTCACAGCGGCCGGGAGAAAGACAGCCAGCATGAGTGTACCGGCAAAGATGCTGTAGGTGGCGGTCTGCAAACCCGAATAAGTTTTGGTCAGTTTCCGCTGCAGCAAGTTGTATATACCCAGGGAGAGCGCCGCGAGAAGCAGCCACAGAAGCCCGCTGTTCAACGAAAAGATGCTGTTCATCAATGATAGTAATACGACGCCGAAAAATTCCACGGCGGTTGCCGTCCATTGGATGGCGCTCAATTTTTCCTTATAAAATAAGCCTGCCAGCAGGGCAGTGATGACTGGCGCCGTTGCGATGATTACACTGCTGGTGGCTGCCGTTACGGATGCAATGCCTTTGTTGAAGGTTATCATGTAAAGAAAGAAACCGAAAAAGCCGGATAATAGGAACCATTTCAGATCGGCCATCTTAGGCGGTGTGATCTTCGCTGTTAAAACGATTACCATCAAGGCAATAGACGCGACCACATAGCGCAGGAAGCCGAGCGGAAATGCTGAGAAGTATTGCAGGAGCAAGCGCGTCAATACAAAGGCCAACGACCAAAATAAGATGGTTATGCCTGCGTAAGGATGGAAACTATCTTTGAACTTCATATGAATCACCCGCTGTAATGTATTTTGTCTGGTGGTTAATGAAATCATAGAATGCTGTTTAATGAAAGAGCCAGTATAGTTTGGTTTATCTGGAACAACCGGCCTACGCTGGGTGGAGATAAGTGGAATCGCGGTTACATCGAATGAACGATGGGAAAAGGCGGCTATCTTTTTATATTGTTGTAATAGATTCAACTATAATAGTTTAGATTCGCAGCTAATGCTATTTAAATTTTTGCAAGATTAGAAAAGGGAACTGAAAATGTCTAATTATGTTTTAACTTGCTGTTCCACGGCGGATATGCCTTATTACTACTTAAAAAACAGAGATATCCCATTTGTCTGTTTTCACTACAATATGGATGGCAAAGAATATCCGGATGATTTGGGTACCACCATGTCTTTCGAAGAGTTTTACAGCAGAATCGCCAACGGTGCGCTGCCTACAACATCCCAGGTGAATGTGGGCCAATTCGTTGAGTTTTTCGAGCCGTTTTTAAAGGAGGGTAAGGACATTTTGCATATTTCCCTATCTTCAGGCTTGTCCGGATCGTATAACTCAGCCTGCGTTGCAAGAGACGAACTCCTGCGGAAATATGCTGAACGAAAAATCCTGCTTGTGGATTCATTAGGCGCCTCATCCGGTTATGGGATGTTGGTTGATACTGCCGCGGATATGAGAGATGACGGCGAAAAGATTGAAGATGTGTATGCCTGGTTGGTGGAGAACCGGCTCAATATTCATCATTGGTTTTTCTCAACTGACCTTTCGCATTACAAAAGAGGTGGGCGTATATCGGCAGCTTCTGCAACCGTGGGAACCTTGCTAAACATATGCCCGCTGATGAATATGAACAATGAAGGAAAGCTCATCCCGCGCACAAAAATACGCGGCAAAAAGAGTGTTATCAAAGAGATAGTCCACAAGATGGAAATACACGCACAAAACGGTATTGAATATGCCGGTAAGTGTTTTATCTCCAATTCAGCCTGTTATGACGATGCACGCATGGTAGCTGATCTGATTGAGGAAAAATTTAAAAACCTCAAAAACTCGGTAATGATAAACAGCGTCGGTACCGTAATTGGGTCGCATACAGGGCCCGGGACTGTTGCACTCTTCTTTTTTGGCGATAAGCGTGTAAATTGATTTCTCTTTCTTAACATGCCCCGATGACTTTTGAAAGGCCATGCGGGGTGGAAGATCTTCATTGGTTTACTTCAGCACAGGGCTGAAATGTGAATATTCTCCCTGTGCTGATTCTTTTGCCGATTATTTCTAAACAAAATCTCACTTGTAATCAGGATAATTGTTTATAATTGCGCTTGGATAACACTATGACCAAGATAAAGAAACCTTACTCCCTCTCTGTAATTATCCCTGTATTTAATGAAGTAAAAACTTTGACGGAAATTATCCAGCGGGTTACTTCCACCGGACTGGTGGATGAGATCATACTGGTGGATGACGGCTCAAGCGATGGCACACGCGAGTTATTAACCGCTTATCAGAATAAAGCAGGCTATAAAGTTATTCTGCATGAACGGAATCAAGGTAAAGGCGCAGCCATCCAAACCGGTTTGAAGGCGGTTTCCAGCGATTTAATCCTGATCCAGGACGCGGATTTGGAATACGATCCGCGCGATTATGCCGTTTTACTGCAACCCATCGAAGAAGGCCTGGCGGATGTGGTGTACGGGTCACGTTTCCTGGGCGGGGCGCGCCGCCCAATCCTGTTCTGGAATATGGTTGCCAACAAGATTCTGACCTTCACCACCAATATCCTGTATAACAACATCCTAACCGACATGGAAACCGGATACAAGCTGTTCAAGCGAGAAGTGGTCGAGGACATCAAAATCCATGCCAAAGGGTTTGAATTTGAACCGGAATTCACCGCCAAAATCCTGAAAAAACACGTACGGATTTACGAAGTGCCCATCCGTTTCACCCCGCGATTCTACGAAGAAGGTAAGAAGATCCGCATGAGAGACGCTTTTATTGCCATGTGGACGCTGTTAAAATACCGTTTTGTCAATTAGGCTTTACGGTTATCCATGAAAAACAAAATTGCTCTGAAAGAAATCCTATTCTCGATAGCCGGCTTGTTTATGAGTTGTGCGGTTTTCTTCTTTTTGAGCAGTGTGGATTTGCCCGGAAACTGGATAAAATTTCTCAGTTACTTTAACTGGATTCATTTTCTACTAGTAACCGCGCTCTTTTTCCTGATATTTCAGCTCAATAATAAAGCGGCTGTCATTGCGGGGGCTATGCTGGCGGCAGCGGTTTACGCTTTACCTTTGGCAGTGCGCCTTTCCAGCGGCTTATCCAACGCAACCGTGCTGGCCGGCTTTATCCCTTACAAAGATGGTTTCTATTATTACAACGGCGCGGGGATGCTTTTGTCTGGGCAGATGATTCCGGCTGAAGGATTGCAGGGTGCTTTCCGTCCATTGTTCCCGGCACTGCTGTCCAGTTTGCTGCTGCTGACAGGCAGAAATTTACTGCTGACACTGCAAGTCATGGCGTTGGGCACCGGGTTATGCGCTTATCTGGCGGCTGTTTCCGTCAGGCGCAGCTACGGCCCGCTGCCCGCGGCGGTTTTCTTCGCGCTGGTCTTCGCTTTTATCCGCCCAATGTTGGGAGACACACTCACCGAGCTGCCGGGGCTGGCTTTCGCCTGTCTGGCGCTGGCGCTGTTGATTGAAGCGGCTCACACGAAGAATACCCTCACGGCTGCGTCAGGCGGTGTGATGCTGGTGCTGGCGCTCAGCATCCGCGCAGGCGCGTTCTTTATGCTGCCCTTCCTCATCTTATGGTGGGGATGGCTGAATCGCGGCGATAAATGGCTGCCGTGGAAGAAAATGGTCATCCTCGGTCTGATCCTGGTGGCGGCCTTTGTGGCTTTAAACATGCTGCTTCCGCACGCGCTGGTGGCCGCCGGTGAATCCACTTTTGGAAATTTCTCCTGGATGCTTTACGGCCAGGCGGTGGGCGGCGCGGGATTTAAATACCACGCCGAGGCTTTGGGTACAAGCGATTCCGCCGTGGTGCTGCAGGCTGCCCTGGAAAAGATGCGCACCTACCCGTTGGGTTTCCTGATTGGCTGCTATAAGGCTTTTCGGGATTTCTTCGGTAATAACTCCCTGGGTATGTTCGACCTGTTATCCGGCGAAAAAGCAGTTGGGAAGTGGATATTTTGGGGAGCCTGTCTGGGCTTGCTGGCAGGCGGTTTGATAAAAATCCTGCGGCATCGTAAACAACCCGTGAATCTGCTCCTGTTAGTCGGTTTCCTGGGCGTGTTGTTCTCCATCCCATTCCTTCCGCCGATTGATGGCGGCAACCGTTTCTATGCCGGTAGCGTGCCTTTCCTATTCGCTCTGTTGGCGGCGGCCCTTCCCGGAGTTCAAATCATTTCCACCGAGAAAAAAACCGACGACCTCTACATAAGCATGGGTGCAATTACCGGATGGGCCTCCGGTGGGATGGTATTTCTGACGATGCTGCTGCCCCTGGCAATCCTGGCTTTCAGCACTGACCCCACAAGCGGAAAAACACAATGCGAAACCGGGCTGATTCCCTATGAAGCGCATCTAGTAGAGGGGGCCTACGTGGATATTTTGCCGGACGAGAACGCTGTTTGCGGTTCCGCACCTGATTTATGCCGCGCGCGTTTTACGGCCAATGGCATGGACCAGGCCAACGATGATTTCTACAGGCTGCTGACAGAGATGAGCCGGCAATCTGTAGATGGTCTGCGTCTTTGGGCGGGAATCGAAAAAAACAGCGGTGAATATTATTTTTGGGCTATGCCGCTGGATTTGGCAGTCGATTTGCAGAATGGAACGACGTTTTCCGGATGCGCGCAAGGGGTGGAAAGCCAATACCAGCACTTGCTGCTGGTGGAATCCATCCTACAGCCATAACCTCTCACATACATTTTTTAGGTTTGTCGGACAATATTGCAAAGACTGGTCAATTACGCCGGCCTTGGTTATACTTAGATCTTCCTTAAACCACCGTTTACCTTTGCGTGGTTCTTTCCCCTGAATGGAATAAGGATTTTTCAATCACTTTATAAATATGGAGAAACAAATGACGAGGAACGTAATTATTGATTGTGATACTGGTATGGATGATGCGGTGGCACTGCTGTTGGCGTTGCGTTCGCCGGAGTTCAACGTACTCGGAATTACCTGTGTAAATGGAAATGTTGGGCTGGGGCATGTGGTCAACAATACGTTGCGTGTAGTCGAACATTCCGGTAAGGACGTTCCTGTATATGCCGGTTATTCCTCCACCTTGATGCCTTCTGGTGAAGAAGATGCCGCGGCTGTGCACGGCAAGGATGGATTGGGCGGTCTGCCTTTCCCGGCTCCCAAAAAGCAGGTGGAAAAAGAGCATGCCGTTGACTTCATCATTCGCACCTTCATGGAAGCCAAAGAACCCATGGATTGGATTACCCTGGGCCCGTTGACCAACGCGGCCATGGCCATCCGCCGTGAACCGCGTATTGCGGAAAAGATTCGCATGTTGACCATGATGGCGGGCGGGGTGCACAGCGGCAATACCTCGGTGATGTCCGAGTTCAATGTTTACTATGACCCCGAAGCGGCGCGCATTGTCTTTGACAATGACATTCCCAAGACCATGGTCCCGCTGGATCCGCTATGGTACGGCGGGCGCCTGACCGAGGATAATCTGGCCAAACTCAAAGCCGCTGCTACGGATAGGCCCTGGTGCGATATGGCCAGCCAGATTTTCAGCCAAACCATTGAAATCATGGCCGAATTGAGCCGCTACCTGGGCAATGAAGAACGCTACGTTTCTCCGCCTGATCTGCTGGCTGTGGCTGTTGCCATTGACCCAAGTATTGCTGAAATTGAAAACCATCAGGTGTTTGTGGAAACGACTGGTGAATACACGCGCGGCATGACCGTGGTGGACCGCCGCCGCTTTACGCACCTGGCAAAAAATAATCCGCGCAAGAAAATTGCCATTGCCATGAAAGCCGATCAGCAAAAATATGCCGATCTGATTTTAAACACCTGGCTCAAAAATTAATTAATATCATTTTGCAATAGAGGTTTAGTGGTTTCTGTTATCAGTCAATACTTCAAAAATATAAAGTTTTTCAATCGTAATATCAAGCTTTATCTGATCGCGACGGCTTTAATCAATATCGGCTTTGGCATTTTTTACGCCGATTTTAATCTTTATGTATTATCGATGGGAATGAAGCCCGATTTCCTGGGCATCATCCTCAGCCTGGCTCCTTTCGCGGAAGGGCTTTCCTCCATCCCGATTGGGTTTCTGGCCGAGAAGATTGGTTTCAAGCGCTCCCTGATCATGGTGTACATCATCTTGGGCATGGCATATTTCAGCCAGATTATCAGCCCTAATCGCTCCCTGATTATGCTGGGTTCGTTTATGGTGGGGTTGGTTGCGGGCGGTAATTTCATCATTCAACTGCCTTTTATCTCTCACTTCACCAAGGAAGACCGCAACCAGGCTTTCACACTAACCATGCTGGTGTATTACATCATGTATGCTATCGGCGGTTTAATTGGCGGATATTTGCCTGCAATTATCAACACCGTCATCATGAATGAGACCTTGTCCTACCGCATCATCCTGGCTGTCTCCTCCCTTTTCATTGTGTTGGGTGCGCTGCCCATGTGGTTTGTGGATGAGGACAAACCCGATCCCAATAAAAAGATCAGCCTGGATCCTTACCTGAAGGGCATCGATAGCAATACCATCAAATTTGCGGTCGTGGAGTTGTTCGTAGGCATCGGACTGGCTTTTATAATTTCCTTTTTAAATGTGATTTTTGTGTACTATTTCCACGTCTCGTTGGAATTTTACGGCACGACCATGGCGCTGCTGGTCATTCCCACAGCCCTATTTCTGTTCCTGGGACCGGCCATCGCCGACCGCATCGGCAATCTGCGTACGGTCTTGATCAGCCGCCTGCTGGCGACGGTGCTGGCTTACTGCATTGTAATGACCACCAATCCGTATGTCGGCGCGGCTTCGTTCATCCTGTTCCGCTCCTTGTTCGGCTTCTCGCAATCGCTGTGGTTCTCCTTCGCGACTTCCGTTTCCACTCGACGTTCGCGCATGGCCACTTCAACCTGGCTGGAGATTACCTTCCAGGTGGGCATGGGAATAGCTGCGCTGGTGGGCGGCAAACTGATTGCGAATGAGTCCTATGTCATGCTGGGCGTAATCTCAGCAGTGGCGACGGCTATCTGCTTCGCGCTGACCTATATTTTCTTCGGTAAAGAACACATGATCCCCTGGAAGGAAATGCGGCAAAAACAAATAAAACCTTTAGCAGAATAAAGGTCTGGTAATTAACCCAAAAAGAGAGCCGATTATGTGGCTCTCTTTTTTATTTCGGTTTTCTACGGAAGCAGCCTGAAAGATGATTTCAACGAAAAGGTGGATAATAGGGAATCTGCCTTTTACATAAAAAGAAAAGAGAGTACTGACAAGAAAGATTATATATTATCAAATTGATAGGTATATAATATGAAGGATGTAATAATGGGGTCAAATGATAATTGTACAAAAACGTGGGGATTAAATGAAAAAGATTTTTGTTCTGATGCCATTTCATAAAGATTATGAGAATGTTTATTATGTTCTAGAAAAAATTGCTACTGGAAAATTAAATGCAAATATTTCCCGAGCTGATAAAGATGTAGTATTCACTGATATAAATGAAAATATTCGTAAATCTATTGAAGAATCTGATTTATTAGTAGCTGATATAACTGAACCTAATCCAAATGTGTATTTTGAGATTGGATATGCTAAAGCTCTCCATAAACCAATATTTTTTATTGCTGAAGAAATTGCTGGTAAACCTTTTGATGTGAAAACATTTCCAATTTATGAATATGGAAAAAAACCAATAAATTCAGGAAATCTTGAAAAAGAATTAAGCCCACGATTATTAGATTATTTTAATTCTGCTATTGATAAAGCAATATTGCGTGAACCGATTTCAGAGATTTTATCCTCTGTAGACAAATTAGATAACCAAGAAGATTTATTTTCTAAACTAGTAAAGAAGACTCTTGACGAGACGGTACAGAAATCAAGACAATGGATCAATGGAATTATTGAAGTCTCTCCTGAAAATGCTATTGAAAAAGGAAAATTTATTTTTCAGCAACTTGATATAGGTGGATTTGCTACTTATCTTGTTCAATTGAGTAATTATTGGGATAACAACACTGATTATATTGAAGAATCACGGAAAGCAGCGCGAAAAGAAAATATTCAAATAGAAAGGGCATATATTCTTGCAAGCTCAGAAATTTTGTTTAGTAAAGATTTACGGAAACAAATTGAAGAAGATAATAGAGCAAATATTTCTACATATATCGCTCTTTCAAGAGAAGTTTTATCTGTGAATAGTGATGCGGTAAAAGATTTTGGGATTTGGGATGAGGAAGTATTATGTCATATAGAAAGTACACTAATAGATAATATAAATCAAGTTACTGGTTGTACATTCAGTAGGAATAAAAATAATTTACTAAAAGCAAAAACTTGGAAAAAAAGTATTATGAATGTATCCAAACCAACGAATGTTGTATTTAACAATTTGGATAAATTAAACATAAATCAAGCATTATTACTTGAATCTTCTTCGAAAATGTTTGATATTTCAAAAGATAATTGTAAAGGTAGTTATTTAAACCACAATAATTGTAGGTGGTATCACTCAGCCTGGCAGTATTTACGATATTTAGATCTGGTATCTACACCAGATCGCCATAAGAAATTCTATCAAGAGTATATAAAAAAGGTTTCTAAAGAAAAGAATAAGATTCTCATTTGTGGCTTAGCGGATTATGGAATGCTTCAACAAATCATTCTCGGGTTATCAAAAGAAAAATTACACGATATTGATATCACTATTTTGGATCTTTGTCGAACACCTTTAGAAATTAGTGACTGGTTTGCTAGAAAATATAAAATAGACACGAAAGTTCATAGTATACAGGCAGATGTTTTAAATTTTCATGGTCATGAAGGGAGATATGACTTTATCTTCACAGATGCTTTCCTAACTCGATTTGAGGAAAGAGAAAAACGTTTAGTAGTTTGTGCATGGAATAAATTATTAAAAAGTGGAGGAATAGTAGCTACTACAGCAAGACTAAGAAATGGGACAAGGGGTATTAATGCTATAGCATCACAAAATGAGATGACTTATTTTGTAGAATCGGCAATCGAGGAGGCACGGCATCGCGATCTAATTTTCCTCTCAGAAACAGAAATTAGAAAATTAGCGACTGATTATGCAAAAAATATTACTAGTTACCCATTCTTAAAAATAGAAGAAATTCAGAGTCTTTTCGTAGAAAATTCTTTTGAAGTCATTGAAATTCCCGTTGAACATGTTAAAGGGGAATTTCAGAAAACTACACCATATGCGAGAATTGCAGCAAGAAAACTCGGATAAAACGTAAAATTTTATACAATCAATAAGTGATAAATACTTTATGTAAGCTTTATTTTGGGAAGAAAATTTATCTTAATTCGCTTTGTTATAGTTTGCAAAGAAACTAATAATAATTGGATTTATCGTCTCCGGTTTTTCATAATTCGGGATGTGCCCAGTGTCCTGAATTTCGTGGAATTGGTGTTCCGGAACTAGTTCCAGTAACAAATCGATATCCTTATTACTAATGGTCTTATCTTCTTTGCCGTAGAAGATTAGGATGGGGAGATCTTTCTTGCCCAGCCAATCAAAGATAGCCAGGATATCCTCTTTGGCAATGCAGCGCATGGTGGAAAGAATTGCCTGGCCAAAGCCCTTGTAGCGAGTTTGTACTTTATATTGGTTTTCCCAATCCGGGTAGTTCTCCGGGTGAACCAGGTCTCCGCTTTGCGAATGCGGCAGGTAGAAGGGTTCCATAACGACAGCCATCAGATATTCACCTACACCCGGCAGGGTAAGTGGGAAGGTGTCGCTCGCGAACATATTGGTGACTAACGGATCGATCAGCGTCAGGCTGCGAAGGGATTCGGGATGGCGGTCGGCATATTCCGCGACGATCGGACCGCCCATGGATAATCCCACCAGATGAACCGGTTGAGTGATCTCCAGTTTTTCCAGAAGCTCCCCTAATTGGTTGACAAACAGGTCGATGTTATAATCCACCACCGGCCGGTCGGAGTACCCGCGCCCATACAGGTCGAAGCGCAGCACGCTGAAACCGGAATCAATCAATGTCTGGAATGTCGGGTCCCATATGTAAGAGGGTGTTGAAAAACCGTGCACCAGCACGATCAGCGGCTCGTCCGGATTCCCGCCAAGTTGATAATGGACCATTCCTTTACTCAGCCGGATGAATTGGCCGGGGGCTGAAGCACGAGCGTCGTCATCGAGGGTTTCGTGTTCCGTTCGAAAGATAAAATAGGCTGAGGTCAATAATGCCGCTGTGATCAGGAAAATGCTGAGAAATATTTTCATATCCGATCCCTTGTCTTGATGGTCTGAGTTAATGATTGGGATATTCTAACATTATATGAATCCGGGTAGTCATTGTTCAACCGCTTTATTGACATGTGCTGATTGAAAAAAAGCCTCCGGAGATTCTCCGGAGGCTTAAGGTTCAGATGAACTTTATTAATCTTTGTCGCGACCCTTCAAAAAATCTCGCATCATTGAAGTGAATTCCATCGGGAAGATGTATTTCGTGGAAGCACCTTCACCCAATTTCTTCAAGGTTTCGAAATATTGCAGCGTAATCGTCTTGGAATCCACGCTTTTGGCTGCTTTGAAAATGTTCTCCAAAGCCTGGGCGTAACCTTCTGCGTTCAGTACCTGCGCCTGGCGCGTACCTTCAGCTTGCAGAATGGCGGATTGTTTCTGACCATCGGCTACGTTGATGGCAGCCTCGCGAGTACCCAGGGATTCGGTCACCACCGCACGGCGCACGCGTTCTGCGGCCAACTGGCGATTCATGGAATCCTGCACTTCTCTCGGTGGGATGATCTCGCGGATTTCAACGTTGGTGACTTTGACGCCCCAACGCTCGGTGACTTCATCCAGACGGGTGCGCAGCGCGTTGTTGATCTGCTCACGTTCTGAAAGCACGCTGTCCAGCATAATGCTGCCGATCACCGAACGAAGGGTGGTGGTGGCGATGCCCTGCGCGGCTAATTCAAAGTTGCCCACTTGCAGGACAGTGCTGGTCGGCTCGATGACTTTGTAGAACCACAAAAAGTCGATCGAAATGGGCGCGTTATCCTTGGTGATGGAAGTCTGCGCCGGAATTTCACGGACTTGTTCACGCAAATCCACCATGACGGCCCGATCCACAACCGGGATCAGCATGACGAAGCCAGGCCCTTTTTCACCGATACAGCGGCCCAGCCGGAACACGATCAAACGCTGGTACTCTGGCACAACTCGAATGGAAGATGCCAGCAAGCTGATTATTAAAATGGCTATCAGCACGATCAAGATTGGAACGACACTAAACATTTAAAACCTCCAGTTGAATCAATTCAAAATTTCTTTTTGGTGCTCTCGGAATATGGCTCCACTTTTAACAACAGCCCTTCACGTTTGCTGATAATTACAGAGCTCCCTTTTTTTATAAGGGTTTCGCTTTCTGCCGACCAGTTTTCTCCGCCTACATAGACACTACCCTCTTTGGAGATATCGGTAACCGCTTTGCCTATCTGCCCGACGATTTTGTCCAGGTTGCGCTGAGGTTTCTGTTGAAATGCCTTGGCGGTGTTGCGGCCAACAATCCAAATGAAAGCGGCAGTACTAATCGACACCATGATTGCCAGGAAGGGATCCATAGCCAGCAGTCGGCCTTCTCCTTTGAAAACCAGCAGCATACCCAACAACAGCAAAACAATGGAGCTGGCTAATAAGTAACTACTCTCCGAGCGCTTCAAAGCCAGCAAAACGGCGACAATGCCGCCCACCAGGAGCAAAATTGCCCAGGTATTTACTGCCAGGTTTGCCATGCTGAATCCCACCAGTGTAAGCAGGATGAGAGAAATAGCCTCCAGTATCCCTGTACCAGGTGCAAGCAGGGCGAAAATGGTGACCATGAAAGCGATTGCCAATAAAACAAATGCAAAATTTGGATCCGGAAGGAATATCATTGCTGCCTCTTCTCCTATTTATTACAATCCTATTATGCACCTATTCATAAAGGATTACCATTAACAATATGTCTTTTCCGACAACTGATCATTTTTTAGCATGAGCGTTCTTGACAGATATACGTTTTCTCATTATGATGGTTGCGATTTACACAGGTAAATAAGAGAAAATGAACATTCGGTAAGTAAATTTCATCTGTTTTGAGGTTCGCTTTCGCTTAATGAGCGAAGTAGAGCCGACTATCGGGGATTCGTGGCCATCCATGCATCCGAGGCTATTCATGATAGGAGACAGAAATGCTTACCGTTTCTGATTTAAAAAAGACTTTTAACCTCCAGTCCTTATTCGAAAAAATTAATTTCAGCATCAATCCGGGCGAACGGATTGGTTTAATTGGCCCCAATGGCAGCGGCAAGACTACGCTATTAAGGATCATCGCGGGGGAGGAGCAGGCCGATGCCGGTATCATTCACAAACCCGCGGATTTGCGTCTGGGGTATCTGCCGCAGGGGCGCACCTTTGATATGCACAGTAGCCTGCGCGAGGTGATCGGCCGGGCGTCCAGCGATCCGGATGTGTTGGAAGCGGAATTGTCCGCCGCGGCCAATGCTTTGGCGGCCGCACCTCGGAACGAGGCTCTGATTGAGCGCTATGATGACCTGCTGCAACGCATCCAGCACGCCAATCCGGCTCGGACGGAACAGATCCTGACTGAACTGGGATTGGACCAGGTGGATCCGGATTTACCGGTGGGCATATTGAGCGGCGGGCAGCAAACCCGTTTGGCATTGGCCCTGGTGCTGCTGGAGGATCCGCAGCTGCTGCTTTTGGACGAACCCACCAATCACCTGGATATCGAAATGCTGAATTGGCTGGAAGATTGGTTGGCGCATATAGCCAGCGGAGTGTTGATCGTATCGCACGACCGCACCTTTCTGGACCATGTGGTCACACGCATCCTGGAACTGGATCCGGCCAGCCGTTCGCTGCGGGCTTACGAAGGCAACTACAGCGATTACCTGGAGCTGCGCCGCACGGAAGTGCGCAAGCAGTGGGATGAGTACCGCGACCAACAGCTGGAAGTGCGCCGCATGAAAGCGGATATTGCGCGTGTCAAGGCGCAGGCGGCTTATACGGAAAAGATCATGAGCACCACGCGCCTTGCCGGCAGGGATTTTAAAAATAGCAAAGATTTTTACAAGGGCATTGCCAAGAAAGTAGCCAAGAAAGCCAAATCACGGGAAAAACGGCTGGAGCAATACGTTGAATCGGATGAACGTGTGGAGAAACCGGAGCAGCACAAGGCGCTGTATTTCGAGTTCCAGAACACCGCCCATTTGGGCAATTCCGTCCTGCAATTGGAAGAACTCAGCGTGGGCTTTCCCGATAAGCTGCTGCTGCGAGACTTGAATCTACAGGTGCAGTCCGGGCAGCGCATCGTGCTGAGCGGCGCCAACGGCTGCGGCAAGACTACGCTGCTGCGCACTGTGGCGGGCAGTTTACCGCCGCTGGCCGGGCGCGTGATGTTGGGCAGCAGCGTACACATGGGGACGATGGCGCAGGACCTCTCCAACCTGGACGCGCGTCAGACGGCGGTGGAAACGATGCAGCCCTATTTCGCCAACCAAACGGAAGCGCGTCATTATCTGGCCACCTACCTGTTAGCAGGGGATGAGGTGCTCAAACCGGTGGACCTGCTCAGTTACGGCCAGCGCGCGCGCCTGGAGCTAGCCCTGCTGATCGCGCGCGGCTGCAACCTGCTCTTGCTGGACGAACCCATCAACCATCTGGACATCCCTAGCCGCACACAGTTCGAGCAGGCGCTGGATGCCTTCGAAGGTGCCATCCTGGCGGTAGTACACGACCGCTATTTCATCGAACGCTTCGCGCAGGAGGTATGGCTGGTGGAAGGGCAGGGCATACGCAGGCTCTAACCCGTTGCAGGATAATTTCGGCGGCTGTGCTCTTGACAGCCGCCTTTGATTTCATATAATCAAGGTGAAAGGCCAGCCCGGAAATCCAATCCGGCGCCCGCAAGGGCAGGCTGCCTGCGAAGGGACATGCACATGTCGTAAGCAGGCCGGAGCGACCGTTACCGCGTGCAGAGGCTGATGGCAGCATCGGCAAAAGCAGGTGGCACCACGAGAACCCCTCTCGTCCTGCGGGCGAGGGGAATTTTATTTAATCAGGAGAAGATGAAATGATTGACATCAAGATTGTGCGCGAGAACCCGCAACTTCTGAAGGACGCTCTGGAACGCCGCCATATGGATATCAGCGTGGTGGACCAACTGGCCCGCATGGATGAAGAATGGCGCGTTAAGCTGACCCAGGTGGAAGACCTGAAAGCGGAACGCAATGCCGCATCCAAGGAGATCGGGGCAACCAAGGACAAAGCCGAACGCGAGCAGAAGATCGTTGCCATGCGTGAAGTGGGCGACCGCATCACGGCCATGGATGAGGAAGTTAAAACCATTGAGCAGCAGATTCAGGCTGTGATCGAAACTATCCCTAATATTCCGGATGAGAGTGTCCCGCTGGGCAAAGACGAAAGCGAAAACATTGTGCTGCGCACCGTGGGCGAGAAACCGAGCTACGATTTCGAACCCCTACCGCACTGGGAGTTGGGCCCCAAACTGGGCATCATCGATTTCGACCAGGGCGTCAAGATCACCGGATCGCGCTTCTATGTGCTGAATGGCGCCGGCGCGCGCCTGCAGCGGGCTTTGATCGCCTGGATGCTGGATTTGCACGGCCGCCAGGGCTATAAAGAAAAATACACGCCTTTCATGGTCAAGGGCGAGACCTTGTACGCTTCCGGCCAGCTGCCCAAGTTTGCCGATAACCTTTACAAAGACCACGAAGAAGATCTGTGGATGGTGCCGACCGCGGAAGTGCCGCTGACCGGCATTCACATGGGCGATTTCATCGAAGGGGAGCGACTGCCGTTGTGCTACACCGCTTACACACCCTGCTTCCGCCGCGAAAAAATGAGCGCCGGACGCGACGTGCGCGGCATCAAACGCGGCCATCAGTTCGATAAGGTGGAAATGTATGTTTACTGTAAACCGGAAAGGTCGATGGAAGAATTCGGCATGATGGTGGCGGACGCCGAAGAGACCTGCAAAGAATTGGGCCTGACCTACCGTATCGTGCAGTTGTGCACGGGCGACCTGGGCTTTAACGCGCGCATCACCTACGACATCGAAGTGTGGGCGCCAGGCTGCCAGGAGTGGTTGGAGGTGTCCTCCATCTCGAACGTGGGCAATTTCCAGGCACGCCGCGCCAACATCAAGTATGTAGACGCGGACGGCCGCAAGGATTACCTGCATACCCTGAATGGCTCCGGCCTGGGTTTGCCGCGCACCCTGATCGGTGTGATGGAAACCTACCAGCAGGCCGACGGCAGCATCCGTGTGCCCGAGGTGCTCAAGCCCTGGATGGGCGGTATCGAGGTCATTGAAGGGCCGAATGGATAAGTTCAGCGTTTTGTTGCGCCGTTTACTGCTCTTTGTGAGTTTTGCGTTAATTATGACTGCCTGCGCTTCCGGCGCGGGCAGTTCACCTTTGGGCGGCATCGACATGTCCGCGGGTGTGCTGCTGACCGTTCAGATCGTGGTGCTGGTGGTCATGCTGTTGGGGCTGCTGAGTTTACTGTTTGTAATCTTTCCCGGGCTGACCATCATCTGGCTGGCGGCTCTGGTTTACGGCCTGCTAAGCGGTTTTGACCTGACTTCCGGCTTGATCTTCCTGGGAATCACACTGCTGATGGTCTTCGGCAACATGGTCGACCAGCTCCTGATGGGCGCGCGCGCTAAAAAGAGCGGCGCCAGTTGGACTGGCGTGGTGGTCTCTATGCTGGCGGCCCTGGTCTTCAGCATTCTGTTCCCGCCCTTTGGCGGGCTGGTGGCCGCGCTGATTGCGCTGTTTGCCATCGAAACCGTACGCCTGAAGAACTGGCGTCAGGCGGGCGAATCCACCAAGGAAATGGCCATCGGCTGCGCCAGCGCGGTCGTGGCGCGTTTCGGTATTGGGATGGTGATGATTGGCCTGTGGCTGCTATGGCTTTATCTGAGCAATAGCTGGCCGTTCTAATTCTGAATTCATAATTTTAATTTTGCCTAAAAAATGTGAGAAGAATCTACAACCAAAAACATAATAAAAATAGAATCGTCATATTATGTTTATTTTTATTGAATCAAAACATATTATTAGAAAGATTTATTCGAAGATTAATTAGGCTTCGATGTTATTGATGTATATGTTACATTCTTTATAAAAAGGTTAAGAATTGATTCTGCAATTTGATACTGTGTTTTTCACTCTTGAAATTTAACTCTATAATAATAAAATAATTATATAAACAAGAGGGATAGATAAATGACAACCGAGATAGCAGTATTGAATAAACATGCAGTTGCGCTTGCAGCTGATAGTGCTGGTACTGTCCATGTTACAGACATAAATGGAAAACGTGATAAAGTCTATTTTTCCGAAAACAAATTATTCGCATTATCGAAATATCATCCAGTAGGTGTTCTGGTCTTTCAAAGCTCAGAGTTTATGGGGATACCGATAGAGATAATTATAAAAGAATATCGAAGAAGTCTCGGTAAGACTTTTTTCCCAACATTGGAAGAATACGCAAAAAATTTTCTTGATTATTTGTTAACGGATAGAAGATTCTGCTTTGCAGATGCTCAAGAAAGGTTTTTTAACAATGCAATAATAAGCTTCCTAAAAGATATGGTTGCCTTATACAATAAAATTAAATCCGTAGAAGAATTTGTTCAAGAAGTAGAAAAAACAATTAGCGATATACAGAAAGTAGAGGATATTCCTAATATCTCACCAGAGATAAAGACTGAAATTCATGATAAATATGCGGAGTCAATTAACGACTTAATTCGAAAAAATTTTCCAGATAAATTATCTGACGAGATAATTGGAAAACTTGTCCTATTGTTTGAGCTATTAATTACAAAACAGACAAATTTTCCGCGTGGAAAATATACAGGGATTGTGTTTGCTGGATATGGAGAAAATGAAATATTCCCTTCCATTGATTCATACCAAATATTTGGTTTTTATCATAATCTTGTAAAAAGTGTCCGAAATAAAAATAAGAGCGATAAAATTGACTGTAATAATGATGTCTCAATTCGATCATTTGGACAAGATGATGTCGTTACAACATTTATGGAAGGCATTGATCCGAAATATCAGCAAGTATTGAAGAAGAATATCCAAATATTAATTAATGATATCTTAGCGAAGATAATAAATAAAAATCCAGAATTATTAGATAAGGAAGAAATTAATATTTCTAAGTTAGTTATAGATGCTTCGAAAGAACCGTTTGAGCAATTTAATAAATCAATGAATGATTATGAATATGAAAACCATGTTCGTCCCATAATAATGAATTCAAGATTTCTAGCAAAAGATTCTCTAGCAGAATTTGCAGAAACCTTGGTAAATATTACTTCATTTATGAGAAAATCAACAATGGTTGCAGAAACAGTAGGTGGCCCAGTAGATGTTGCAGTAATTTCAAAGGCAGATGGATTTGTTTGGATAAAAAGAAAGTATTACTTTAAGCCTGAATTGAACCACCAATTTTTTAATAACTATTTCCAGGATGGAGGAGAAAAGAATGACTGAAAAAGAATTTAATTGGAATACGAGGTCATTATCAAAAAAAGCGATTTCTAATCCATTTAAGAATAAAGACGATATCGAAACTGACTATGATGTTTATGTTATTGCAGAGAAAAAAGACGAACGCACCGAAAGAGACGAAATAATTATTACTGATGACCTAGACAATAACTCAATAAATTTCATCTGTAATTGAAATTGTAATTTAAAAAAGGAAACGGATACTGTTTAAATTATTGTATTTATCAAAATATTTTAGTGTAATAGGAGCGGTTTTTTTCTTCGCTCTCAAAATCTTAGTTTTTCTTTATTTTTAATAATGTGGAATTTTTTGTTTATTCTGACAGTTCCTTGCTAATTCCACTTAGTCGCTGACCGCGTTTTCCATTATTTCAATAGTGTGTTTTTCGTAGTTGATGCGCGTTTGCGCGCCGTAAGGCAGCACCAGCATGGGATCGGTATGGCCGAAATCCATGGCTGTCACGATGGGGGTATTTATCAAGCCTTCTTCTTCCACCATGATATTCAGGATAGCCTGGTCGTATTCGGCGAATTGTTCCGGCGGTACCTGCCCGCCGGGCCGCCCGACCAGTAAGCCGTGGATGCGTTTCAACACACCCAGCGCGGCCAGCGAACGCAGCATGCGTTCCACTGCCTGCGGGGTTGGCGCTTCTTCGGAGGTTTCGATGAACAGTATAGTGTCTTCCCATTCTTCCGTGTCCGGCCAGATGTCCGTGCCGCGCAGCCAATCCAGCACCTCAATGCAGCCGCCCATCAGACGGCCGCTGTGGATACCCCGGCCTTGCAGGAATTTCCAACCCGTGCAGGGCTTATGCTTGCGCGGGATGGACTGGTTGGCGGGATCGCCCCAATCCAGCAGTTCATCCGTCCAGCCGTCCATGTTGGGGGACAGCTCGCCGATGGGTTGGCTCTCGAACAACGTCTTGCGCACCGAAGCCGCCATGTAAGGGAATAATCCCGCGTTTTCTCCAAATCCCGACATAATAGATGGCCCATAGAAGGAGCCTAACCCGGCTTTCAGACAGGCGAAGTGCGTGACGGTGCTGTCGGAATACCCCATGAAGATCTTGGGGTTATTGCGGATCACTTCCAGGTCGAGGTAGGGCAGGGTACGGATGGAATCGTCTCCGCCGATGGTGCTGAAGATGGCGTTTATCTGCGGATCGCTGAAGGCCTGCATCAGGTCCTCGGCGCGCGCCTGCGGGTGGGCGTGCAGCCAATCCGGGTCGGCCAGCGTGTGCGCCATTTCCACCACCTGCACGCCGAAGACTTCTTCCAGTTGGCGCACCCCGGCCCGGTAGCGCGCCAGCAGGGCGCCCGGCCCGCCCCAGGAGAGGCTGACGGCCGCGACCTTGTCGCCGGGCTGGAGTTTTTGAGGTTTGGTCAGGGATTGCATAGGTTTTCCTGTTATTCGATGAATTATTTTATCCGCTGTTTAGGAAGGGCGAATGCCTAAATCCACGGCCCAACTTTGGCTGGTTTTTTTGCTTAGGTCAATGAGCGCCTGAATGGCCGGGGAGAGCCACTTCTTCCGGTGATAAGCGATCTGAGTGAAGAAGCGCATATCTGTTGGCGGGATCTTGACTTCCAGCAGACCGGCTTTCGCTTCTTCCTGTACGGCGTAATAAGGCAGGTAGGACACGCCCAACCCGTTGATCACATATTTCTTGATGGCTTCCACACTGGCCGTTTCCAATACGTTATTGGGAAAGAATTTGTGCTGCTGGAGGTAGCGCGCGTAATCCTGGCGGTAGGAGCATTCCTGTTCCGTGAATAACACGATCTGGTCAGGCCCGGGCAGAAAATCCGGCTGGGCGTGGCCGGCCGGCCCGACCAGGCACATGGGTTCTTCGTGCAGCAGAAGGATCTCCAGGCTCTTGTAGCTGTAATCCGGCTGCAGCAGGAAGCTCAGGTCGAGTTTGCCTGAGAACAGGTCTTTGCGCAGCAGTTCGCAGGGACTGTTGATCACGGATATCTCCACCTGCGGGTAGGCGCTTTTATAAGCCTTGATGATTGGGTAAAGGCGGTACATCATCAGCGAATCCGGCGCGCCGATGCGCAGCGTGCCCTGCGGCGCTGCTTCAACCTCCGCCAGTTGTTCGAGCGAGTCATAGTCGCTCAGGATGCCATTGACCTGCTCCAGGAACTGTTTTCCGAAGGCGGTCAGTTGGATGTGGCGGCCAACCTTTTCGAACAGGGGGCGGTTGTAGAAGGCTTCAATGGCCTGAATTTGGAAGGTCAGGGTGGATTGGGCGTAACCCAATTCCTGGGCGGCCCTGGTGAAACTGCCCAGCTCCGCGATTTTCACGAATGTCTTCAGGTTGCGTATTTCCATAGCAGGTCCTTTGTTTGTTCTCTGGTTTTCTCATTTTATCATCAGAAATATTGAAGTATATCAACGAAACTATCTATTTAACAAATAAGCCCTTTTCCGTTAGGATAAGCTCAAAACAAGGAGATGCCATTCTATGAAGAAAAAATTAAACGCAGTCATGGTCAGCGGGTTGACCATCGGGCCGGTACTGGGTTCCGGCATCATTTTCCTGCCGCCCCTGGCTTTTGCAGAAGTCGGTGAAAATGCCATCAATGCCTGGCTGATTGTGATGGCTTTAGGCGCTCTGTTTGCGTATGTTTTCACAAAGATGTCGGTGGTTGTCCCCAACAGCCAGGGTATCAGTGCCATCGTGGGAGATGTGCTCGGCAAACCTTTTCGCGATCTCTCCGCGAATTACCTGACTGCAGCAGTCCTGTTCGGACCGGTGGTGGTTGCGCTGACTGCCGCGGAATTCCTGGCGCCGCTGTTGCCTGCCTCCATGAATGTGCACCCGGCCTGGATTGCGGCAGCGGTGCTGCTGGTTTGTGCCCTGCTGGTGATCTCCGGAGTGGCATTCATGGCCAAAGTGATGTTGGTGCTTTCCAGCCTGACAGCTTGTTTCCTGTTGGTTGGCAGCCTGGCCACACTGCTCAACGCGCCCGCAATAAGTTATCCCCATGCGTTACCGAATTTTGCCAATTTCGGGCATGTCCTGCTGTTAATTTTTTGGTCTGTTTTTGGCTGGGAGGTGCTGGGAAATTACGTCGAAGAGGTGGACGATCCGGCACACACCATGCTGCGGGCCATGCGCATCAGCCTGGCCGGCATTGTGTCGGTTTATCTCCTGACGGCTTTCGCCCTGCAGAATGTACCCGCCGGCGGTATGCCGGGCTTACTTGACCCCATTTTGGGCGAAATCTCCACACTCATATTTGGGGTATTGGCGGCGGGGTTGTGCATTTGTACCATCGTAACCTTTACCGGCGCGGTCTCCCGCCAAACAACCGAAAGATTACGAGCCAAGTGCCTGCCGGTTTTCTTTCAAAATAAGATGGCATCTGTCCTGGCTTTGTTGCTGGTAAATCTGCTCCTCCTGGCAGTGGTCGCGGCAGGCTGGCTGACTTTTGAAAATGTAATTGAAGTAGCCAACATATTCTTTATCGGCAATGCCTTTTTGGGGCTGGTGTGCGGCTTCCGTATGCTGCCGTCCCCAACTGTTCGCCTGGGCATCGGCGTGTTGCTGGTGATGATGGCTTTTATGGCAGCCTTTCTGCCGCTGTATGCTATCGCCTTCTTCCTGCTGACCACAGCCGTCAGCCTGTGGGTTGGACGCAGACGCGTGAGATTCTGTGAGGATTTGCCAGATTAGCCTAATTGGGTTGGGAAGCGCCTTACAATGAAAAAGAAATAACGAGGAGAGCAAAACAATGGATAAAGAAAACGAACTGTTTATTCTGTGGACGAACGCGGATGTGCTCACATCCGAGAAGATGGTGATGATGTACGCCACCAACAGCCTGTTGAAGAACTGGTGGAGCGCGGTGACGGTCATTATCTGGGGTGCGACCGCCAAACTGGCGGCCGAGAACGCCCTGATTCAAGATAAGCTCAAGATCGCTCAGGAAGTCGGCGTGCAATTCACAGCTTGCAAAGCCTGCGCGGACCAATTGGGCGTTACTGAAAAATTAGAGCGAATAGGTGTCGAGGTAAAGTATTGGGGTCAACCCCTGACTGAGATCCTTAAGGAAAACAAAAAACTAATCACGATCTAAGAGTCGTTCAGTCTGTAAAAATCAGCGCACCGCCGCCGCGGCTTGCAGCACGATCGAGCCGGCGGTGGCTGCGTTTAATGAAGCCACTTTACCCCGCATGGGGATATACGTGATCAGGTCGCATTTCTCGCGCACCAGGCGGTGCAGGCCTTCGCCTTCACTGCCCACTACGAGAGCCAGATTGCCTTTCAGGTTGGTCTGGGCCAGGGGAGTAGCGCCGGTGTCCATGTCCAGGCCGATCACCCAGCCGTTCTGCTCCTTGACTGCGTCGATAGCCTGCGCCAGGTTGCCGGGAGCGATCAGCAGGTGCTCGCTGGCTCCTGAGGAGGCGTTCACTACGGCAGGCGTCACGCCGGCGGAACGATGGGAAGGGATGACCATGCCGTGCACGCCGAACACTTCGGCGCTGCGGATGAGTGTGCCCATGTTTTGCGGGTCCTGAATTTGATCCAGGATGAGCATGAAAAGGGGTTCGCCTTTTTGTCCGGCTAGGTCGAAAATGGCCTGCAAGTCGGCATAGGGATACTCGCTGGCCTGTAAAGCTACACCCTGGGGATTGTCGGAATATTCTCCCAGCGCGTCGCGATCAACCCATTCCACGTTGAGGTGAGCTGCTTTGGCCAGGGACAAGATTTCCGGGATGCGTCCTTTTTGCTCAATGCCCTTGGCAAGCTGCAATCTGAAAAAATGCCTGCGTCCAGCACGCAGGCACTCATAAACAGGATTTCTACCGGTGATCCACTCTTTCATTTCCAATACCAGGTGCTGCCGCCTTTAGCGTCTTCAACCTGCACGCCCAGCTCGGCCAGTTGGTCGCGGATCTTATCGGAAAGCTCCCATAGCTTAGCCTGGCGGACATCCTGGCGGACGTCTACCAGCAGGTTGATGAAGGCATCGGCTGCCTGCGATACTTTTTCCGCGCGCAGGGTCAGGCCCAATACACCGGTTAGTTCTTCCAGCACGTCCTGCGCCGGTTTGAGCTGTTCATCGTTGGCGCCGTCGGCGCGCGCCTGGTTGATGACACGCACCAGTTCAAACAAGTGCCCCAACGCGCCGGCGCTGTTGAAATCGTCGTCCATGCTGGCTTCAAAACCGCTGCGGGCTGCTTTGGCTGCCTCATCCAGCGCGGAAGTGTCTGCCAGTCCGGCGGCCTGCGGTTGGGCTTCTTTAAGGCCGGATTGCAGGCGTTCCAGACCGCGTTCGGCTTGCCCGATGATTTCATCATTGAAGGTCAGGGGATTGCGATATCCGGAATTGAGCACCATCATGCGCAGGGCATCGGCCGGATGCGCGGCCAGGAAATCTTCGATGGTGATCAGATTGCCCAGCGATTTGGACATCTTTTCACCGCTTAACTGCAGCATGCCGTTATGGATCCAATAGCGCGAGAATTGTTTTCCGGTGTGCGCTTCGGATTGGGCAATTTCATTTTCGTGGTGCGGGAAAATCAGGTCGTTGCCGCCGCCATGAATGTCGATTTGTTCGCCCAGATGGGCGCCGCTCATGGCCGAGCATTCGATGTGCCAGCCGGGCCGGCCTTTGCCCCATGGGCTATCCCAGGCGGGTTCGCCCTCCTTGGCAGCCTTCCACAGCGCGAAATCCATCGGGTTTTCTTTGCGTTCATCGACCTCGATGCGGGAACCGGCGCGCATATCGTCCAGCTTGCGGCCGGAGAGTTTGCCGTAATCCGATTTTTTCTCAACACGGTAATACACATCGCCGCCGGCTTCGTAGGCATAGCCTTTGTCGATCAGGTCGGTTATGAAAACGATGATTTCATCCATTTCGCGCGTGGCGCGCGGATTGATTGTAGCCGGCAGGATATTTAAATCCTTCAAATGTTGGGCATATTGTTGGATATAGGTTTCAGCCAATTCAAACGGATCGCAAGCCAGTTTATTGGCGCGGTTGATGATTTTGTCATCCACATCGGTGTAGTTCATCACGTGTTTGACCGAATAACCGCGGTATTGCAGATAGCGGCGAATGATGTCAAAAACCAGGGCGGACATGGCATGTCCGACGTGGGCTTTATCGTAAACAGTAGGGCCGCACACATACAAGCGGACTTTGTTGGGTTCGAGGGTCTCGAAAGCTTCTTTCTTGCGAGTTAGGGTGCTGTAAACCTGAATGCCCATGCTCTTACTCCTAAAAATGATAATTAATTACTTACCTTTATTGTTATTGGCGCTGCTATCCGGTTTGGAAAAGATCATACGTCCGGCAGCGGTTTGCAGCACTTTGGTCACGGCAACTTCGATATCCTTGCCGATGAACTCTCTGCCATCTTCGACTACCACCATAGTGCCGTCGTCAAGATATCCGACGCCCTGGCCCTGTTCCTTGCCTTCCTGGATCACCTTCACCAGCAGGGCTTCACCGGGCAGCAGAATGGATTTGACTGCGTTGGCCAGTTCATTGATATTGAGCACTTTCACGCCCTGCAGCTCGGCGACACGGTTGAGGTTGTAATCGTTGGTCAGGATTGGCGCTTGCATTTGGCGTGCCAGCATAACCAGCTTCTCATCCACTTCACGCACACCTTCCACGTCAATATCGGCGATGGTGGTGTTGATGCTGCGGTCTTTCTGTAATTCAGACAGCACTTCCATGCCGCGCCGGCCGCGCTGGCGGCGCAGGCTTTCGGCGGAATCGGCGATGTATTGCAATTCATTCAGGACAAAACGGGGAATGATCAGATTACCGGGCACAAAACCGGTGCGGGCGATATCTGCGATGCGTCCATCAATAATTACGCTGGTGTCAATCAGGATGGATTTTTCCTGCTGCCATTTGGCCGGAGATCCCTGAGCGGGGGAATTGCGCTGGCCGCGCCGATTGAGTGTGAAAACATCTTTAAGATCCGTTTGGCGGGTGACAGCAATGGTAATACCCAAATACCCAAATAGTGCCACTGCCACAATTGGCAAAATACTTTTAAATGGATTGGGCAGGAATGAGATTGGGATTGAGAAAAGGGCGGCCAGGATCAAGCCGATGACCAGCCCAATCAAAGCGGCGACCAAAGTTGGTCCGGATATTTTGGAAAGATAGGTGCGCAGCCAGTTGACGGGATATAACGAAATAAAAGGCATCGCCCAAAAACCGAACAAGCCTAGAATAATAGAACCCCCAATTGCGTATGGCAGGGAATTCAAATTAATATTAATAATTCCGACGAGCAAATCACCTAAATAAAATCCAGCGACTGCAAACAGTATAAGTCCTAAAAAACGAAAAATAAGAACGGTTGTCTTCATGAAATGAGTCCTTTCAGATCCTGTTAATGTACAGAAATAATGAACAGATGATTATTTTGATATTATCATGCCGTAGAACATAAGTCAAACAAAAGACATTAAAAAAAGGAAACTCTATCAATTTGTTTACAAACGAGGGGGGATACGGATTTTCGGAAAGTCTTGAGCATGCGGCGATTGTCGATATTTTGCAAAGATAATTGATTGTATTTTATTAAACAAGGTTATCCCAACCGCTTCTCTTTTTTTTGCGGAAACCGCGGCTGCTTTCGTGCGGAATTATGGAGTAAATCCGGATTGGACTTTTCAAAATGAACAGACCAGGCTGGCGGGGCAAATTAGAAAAATTGGTGGCCTTTACCCTCTTGCATTTTTTAAATTCATGGTAGAATTTCAGCCTTGATGCCCCCATCGTCTAGGGGACCAGGACGCAGCCCTTTCAAGGCTAAAACGAGAGTTCGAATCTCTCTGGGGGCACCTGGCCCAAGAAAAGCCCATTTGGGCTTTTTTTGTTTAAGCGTTATCCTGTCATGTTGAGCCCCGCAGGGGCGAAACATCTTGGCCAGCGGATCAAATCGAGCAGGGCGAGACTCCAATTCCGCCAACTTCTTGTTTTTCTCAGCCCTTTCACACCCCTGAGGGTGCAGGCGGCATAAAACGGGAGGTTGACCTGTACTCGTGTTTATACGAGTAATCTCTCTGGGGGCACCTGGCCCAGAAAAAGCCCATTCTGGCTTTTTTTGTTTAAGCGTTATCCTGTCATGTTGAGCCCCATAGGGGCGAAACATCTCGGCCAGCGGATCAAATCGAGTAGGGTGAGATTGGAATCCCGCCAACTTCTTGTTTTTCTCAGCCCTTTCACACCCCGGAGGGTGCAGAGAGATAAAAAATTAAAGCCAAAATTGGACTTGTAGAGTAACGTCTATGGATAAATTTATAGATTAGCCCTAAGGCAAGGATTAGTAAAACTTGCATTGTCCTAAAAAATAAATATAAACCAATCTAATCTAAATTACATACAGATTAATCATTTAGTATCCAAGATATTGGGTCGGATAATGCGAAAACGGAACTGGACGATTTTAATTGGGACACACTCGTATATATTTCTCCAATTGAGCGTGGATCATCAACAACAAGTGCCCATACTTCAACATTATTATAACCATCCATCTCAAACGGTATTTTAATGTTGCTAAATTTATATTGTTTTTTGTCTTGGGTTGAATAAAGAGAAAAAGAGGGAAAAATCACATAGTAATTAAGATCTAATTCTGGTTTTAATAATAATCCAATTGATGGAGAAACTGATGAGATTGGTCCAGATAATGCGACCAATATATCACTCCTGATATATTGATTTGAATCAAGATCAATTCTTGCTCCATCTCCTGGGCTTAATAATTCGATGTGCATTGGTATTGAAGGACATTCTTCTTGGGGAAGCCATCCTTCTTGTCTTGCCTTTGCTTGCCATTGTGCAATATCAACCCATCCATGTTTCATGGCTTGTGTTTCCCAATCTGGTACTACAAAACGCCCAAAAATAATAGAAGCTACCGTCAGAAGTGTTGGTACTATTATTTTAGTAATCACATCATTTCTAGACATTCCCTTCTTTTTCATAATGTATCTCCAATTAACTAAGAAAAATAAGCTGATTAATTATCTTGTTTACGTAATGAGTAATAACTTGTCTGTTTGAACGATTAATATGCATCATAAATGATAAGTATATTTTTTATTAAAGTTTTTACAGGATCTGAGTCGAGTTCCTTTTTTGTTCTAAGTATTTTATTGCAAGACGAAGATATTCATTATTGACTAGATTTGAACTATCATTTCTCCAATCCATATGGTCTGCCCTAAGCATATACTCTAAATCGTAGAAAATCAGTGAGTAAGTTTGATCAATGATTGGTGTTCGTGAAGGAAATCGTGTCTTTATTACCCATGCATTTTGCTCTATGATGTGTTCATCTTCAATGGTTGTATCAATTTCTGTATATCCACAACCTTGGTCGATGCTTACAGAATACCCTTCTCCTCTCAGGGTTTTAAATTTGAGTTTCTCAACTAAAGAGTGATTTCCTTTTGTAAAAATTATTCTCGTTGGAGTATCTTCTTGTGCATTAGGACAAAATATGTATGACAGTGCAAAGAAATCCGAGTAATTTCTGGCTTTTATTAACTCTAGTATTTTTAATTTTCCTAAGTTAGAAAAGATGTTTGAATATTGGGCAATCGATGGAAAGTTCTGAGAAAAAAGCAATCTGTAGTTTTGAATGATATGAGGTAGCAAGTCTCTTACATCTTCAACGATTGCTTCTTCAGAATTATTTAGATAACCCCATAATCTGTCTATTGAATAAGGAAGATGTCCTAGATAATCATCAGGATGTAGAAGACTTAAGGTGTAGTAAACAGTAAGTAGTTGAATTAAACGTTGTGAAAAACTTCGATAAAGATTATCATGCTTTGTTAAGCATGATCTATACTTCCCAATTAAATCATTTACACGATCGATTAGGTCGGACATTTTTGCTTGTTCTATGTCTTTTTCGTTCTTATACCCCATTAATTTCCAATAACGTTCAAAGGGATGATCATCTTCTTCTAACCAAATAGAGGGATTGTAAAATATGATATCGTGTACTCGCTCTTTTAGGATTTCTGGATTATTAGTTTCATCTAAAGTTTTATGCGACAGTGCTTTCCCGATTTCTCTGATTAGGTGCTTGTATGATGCACCCTGGGGATGCTCTGAGAAATAATGTATTCCTCCAATATAAATAGGTCCTACAGGCATAATTTCTGCACGAATTTTTTTATTGATTGGTTCCTCAATTAATTGCCTAATTAAATTATCGTCCTCAATTTGAATCAATGGTTGGCGATATGATGGGGTACAGGCTCTGAATTGGAATGGCATATTTTCACCAAAAATAACACCAAGAGGTAAATTTTCATAAGGCATGGTTGAAATTGATAATTTCTCAAAGTATTTATCACGGAAAAAATTATAAAAATCTAAATAGTTGGTTATATGTTCAATCGGCACCGTGGACTTTTTATAGTTTTTTATACTAGAAAATTCTGTAATCATTTGAGTAAATAGCAGTAGCTCTTTGCCTGCTAAATTTTTAAGGAGTTCGTGAACAGTTTCTTGGTTTTCGACAGATAAGTAGAAATCTACTGCCTCGATACCTATTTTTGATTTGGCAAGTTCTTTTATGGAATTTACTTGTTCATTTGGTTCTAAAGTTTGAAAATTCAAGACTCTAAATATATAAAAATAAAGTAGAAATTTATTAAACTCAAAACCAATAATCTCTAATTCTCCATTATAAGATTTCGCTAGAATTCCTAAACTGAACAGTAAATGTAATACCCTATCATACCCGTCACCCCAAACAAGGTTGGAAATTATCTTGTTCTTGACTACACCTCTCTTCCCAGAAATAAAAATGAGAGATGCGATTTGTGTTAAAATATTTTCCGCAATACCCAAATTCATTACTGCAGTCGATTTCCTTTTCCAATATAGGTTAAACAAATCAAGGCTGGAAATAGAATCAGGTAACTCTTCTTTTCCTCCAAATATCTCTGAGATAAACCTCAACATTAATGGGTTGTGGCTTTCCTTAAGTAGTTCACCACTGAAGTTCCCTTTTAATAAATATGCTTTTTTATATTTTTTTATAGCTTTCAATAACTCTTTGTCAGTAAATTCTGAAAGGTGAAATCCTACTTCATCTGGATTTGGCGAAATTAATCGCCTCTTTGGCTGTCTACAAGAGGGTTCTATTGTTTCTGCAAGGTTATTGAAAGCTTGATTGCTGTCAATAATTAAATATGGCCAATCAAATAGTTTACAACTGATTATTAACCTAATATTAGGATAATTCTGTAGTCTAGAGACAAAATTTAAAAGTTCGTTTTTAATTGCTGTAATGCCCGATGGATCTTCATCGATGGCATCTAGAAAGATAAAAAATTTCTTTCCTGCATTCTTTGCTATTTCATCAAGACGATCAAATATATGAACGCTGGTTTTATCTCTGTGAAATTCCCAGATGAAATCATTGATTATTGAATGTAATAGTCCATTCGTAAATCTACTAGCATTGTAAAAAAGGGCATAATGAGACGTTGCTATTTCCTCAACTTTTACGCACATGAAATTGGTTTTACCAAAACCGGATTGTGATACTACAGCGAAAACTGTTCGGTTACTCAGCAACCATTTTTTATAAGCTTCATTTAACGAAAGTCGTTCAACATATAATTCCGGGATATATTTCTTGTTTTGATCGATGTTGCTCTTAAAGTCAATTAATCCTGTAGAAATTTGCCGTTTACAAAATTGTTCAAGAATCTCTGGGTTTAGACTAATAAGGTTTTTTATTGCTTCATACTTTATTTCATCACCTAGAGATGATATTTGTTTCCCATTATTAAACCAGACTGAATTTTGCGAATTCTCGATTGTTGTTAATTCACTTGCGAGAACATCATAAACTCTAGTTTCTACTCCATTCGTTACAATAGCAAATGGGGCAATCGCTAATAATAGCCTTGCGTACGAGATTGCTTGTTTGGCGTCAGCTTCTACTAACTTGTGCGTTATAGCTTTGGTTTCTACAATTGCTAAGGGTTGACCATTTCTGGCGATCAAGATATCACTACGTCCGCCAACCATTTTTTTGTCGATATCTACTGCAAGGTGTCCAAGTTGGATAGAAAAATAATCCTCGCAACTTATTTCATCTCTATCGAATCCCAATTCTGAAAAGAAAGAAATTATTAGAGTTTTAATATCTTCTTCGGAATCAATGCTAAAGTTTTGCGGAATTTCTTTCAGGCTCATTTTTTTGCCTTTATATTAAATCTGATGGATTAATATTAGTATTAATTTAGTAGATTTCAATTTATTGAGAGTTCTTTTTAGTGGGTAATTATTTAAATGGTGAAATGTTGAAGTTGAAAATAATTTCAATTCATGTATTTTTTTTCCCCAATTTTGTAGCTATTATAAATCAACAATATTAACAAAAAAACGCTCCCCAGGCATAACGGAGGGCGCGAGCCCGGGGAGCGTTTGAAAAAGGCGAATTAGACAGATTCTGTGGGAGCCAAATCCGCGACCCATTCGCGGTTCTGCCACAGCGCGCAAATGCCGTTGGATTCGTCCAGGCGGAAATCATTCTCGCGGATGGCGTTCAGCAGCGGCGACTTCAGCGCCTCGATCAGCGGCATGTCGCGCAAACTGGCATCCGTGTAGGGCGAGAAGGGGCAGGGTTCCACGTCGCCCTCGGCGTTGATGTGCACAAAACCCTTGCCGGCCGCCAGGCAGCCGCCGAAGTCAATCTCGCTGCCGGGGAAAGCCAGGAACAACGCCGGGTACTCACGGCGGTAATCTACCAGAATGCGGTTGAGTTCGTTCACCTGTGGCACGGTCATGATCATGTTGTCCGTTCCGGGGGTGACGGGAATGTAATTAATGAAGAAGAATACCTTGCAGTCCAACGCCACCAGGCGCTCGATGAACTTGCGGTCGACCACGGTCTGGAAATTATCATGCGTGGTGGTGACCGAAACACCGTAATAGATGCCGGCCCGCTGGAAGCGCTGGATCAGCTCGAAGCCGTTCTCGTATACGCCCTGGCCGCGGCGTTTATCCGTTTCAAGCTCGTAGCCTTCGAAACTGACAATCGGAATCACGTGCGGTTGTTTTTTCAGGCGCCGGATATGCTCTTCGTCAACCAGCATACCATTGGTGAAAGGGGTAAAGATTATGTTGGGGTGCGCGGCCGTAACATCCAGCAGTTCCTTGCGCATGAAAGGCTCGCCGCCGGCTAGCAAAATATACGATACGCCGATCTCATCCGCCTGGTCGATGACCTGCGCGAATTTCTGCGGGTTGAACTCGCCGTGTTTGGGTTGGTGCAGGATCTTGGCGTAGCAGCCGCCGCAATCCAGGTTGCACTCCGTGGTGATGCTGTAGATCAGCATGGGCGGTACCTGAACGCATTTGGCTTTCCAGACCTGCCTGCGCCGGCTGGCGAAATAGAAGCGCACAATCTTATTACCAAAGAAAATGGCTTTGCGCGGGTGGCTCAGGCTGAATTTGACTGCCTGTTTAAGCCCGATGTTGAAATGTTCGTTGAACCAATCCGTGTAGTTCAATGGTTTGTTTTTTGTGTTGGCTGCAATTATCGATTCCATTCTTATCCTTATCTTCACAATAATTTACGCAGGATAAGGGAAATAGTTGCGAAATAGGCGCCAAATTGCCAATATTATTAGTCTAAATCTGAAGTAAACAGCCGATTGTACTTTTTAGACGCTTCAATTTTCCGGGAAAAAACTCCCTGTACTTTGGTTGGCAAGGGAGTTTTACATAAAGATACTAAACTGAAAATTCTTTCTTTTGCCGTGAATCTCCTTATTCACAATATCCAAAATAATAAAGGGGCAAAATTACCGCGTATTCTTCCAGAATCAGATAATCAATTTCTTGCACGAGGCTTTCTCTTTCTGCGAGGTCGGATGAATTAGCGAATTGGCCTAACAGATCAAAAACCTTGGACTGCGCCTCGGAAGGCATCATAATCCAACCATCATTTATAGCGTTATATACAAACGTATAATAATTCGAGTGACCGTAATATGTGTAAGCAAGCTGTTGCTCGGATCCCCGGATCGGCTGCCAATGTACTTCCGGCTCTGTGGGTATTGAACTGCCGCCAATGCCCAAGCCTTCCCGCCACATTCGAATGACAACGTCTGTTTCAACATCCGACCCTTCGCAGGCGTTGCAATAATTTGGATGGATAAAATTATCCATTGAGGGATAATCCACCAGCCAACCCTGGTTCTGGACGTATTGGACCAATTCTTTTGCTCGATCTGTGTCATAAGGCGCGTGATAAGAAGTGAAGGATGAGGAGAGTTCCTGTTGCATGACCGTGCGCGGGACGAGACCATCAATTGGCTCAATCCCTTCGCTCCCGCTGAACAGTTCCTCGTAATAACGCATTGAATCGAAGCTGTACACCAACGCTTGCCGCAGCTCCGTGATTTCGAAAGGCGGCAGGTCAGTGTTGAAAGCAAAATAAGCTGTGTAATACCAGCAAATTCCTTCCGTTTGTTCATATATCACAGCTTCTCTTACATCGGTTTTCACCCAATTTTCAACGCCCGAAGGACTGCCCGAATTTAGCATCATACTATTGTTTTCCAGGTTTACGCGCGCAAGGAAATCTTCACCGCTGTTTAAATCCCGCAACCAGGCATAATGATCGTTGCTGCCTTCCTTAAGGCCCTCATTGAACGCTACCAGTACCAACTCACGTTCGGTTTTCAATTCATCCTCACTCACAGTGGACAATTCGATCACCTCTTGCTGGTCAAAGTCCTGGATCAGGTCGCTAAAAATGACCTCTTCACTGGAGAAAGTACCAATTACTTCAACATTTCCGGAGACCAGACTCTCATAGCAATCCTCGTTATGAAAAGTAAAAGGAGCATCCTGCGGCGAGATGACTGCCTTCCCGATAGGTTCGCCGTTGATGTTGTTGGAAGCGGGTGGAAGGGGAGTTGGGCATTTCACACTGGATTTCGTGGTGCGACAGACAAAAATACCCAGCAAACAGCAAATGGCCATGACCAGCAGGATTGTCACTAAAATGATAGGGCGGATATAAACCCATATCCAGCCAGGCACCCAGCGTAAGAATGGCGGCTGAGGGAGCAGGCGATGCCAGAATCCGCCCGGCATTTGGGCACCCGGTAGGCCGGTTCCCGGCGACCCAGGCTGTTGTGCGGGCGGCGGCGGTAGCTTACCCCTGCGCGTCTTGCTTGACTGGCGGTTTGTACCATTTGCCGGCCGATATGCCTCTCCACCGTATTGACCTTTGGGCGCAGGTTCTTCCTCCGGTTTGCGCTTTTTAGGCGGTTTGCTCTGGGATTTGTCCAGCGGTTCTGTTTCATTACCCTGGGATTGCTCTTTTGCTGGGCTTTCTGCTGAGACTTTATCACCCGGAATTATAGGAATCGGAATGGCGACGGGCGCTTTCTTCTTTTTCCTCAATCGCAAGCGGCTCTCGTCCAGGATCCCTTGTTTCTTCAGCGTGGAATCCAGAGGCAGAACCTTTTTAGATTTCTCCTCCATGAGTTCATATTCTCCCTGCGGTAATTCCAGGTCAATGACCAGCTTTTGGATCAGGTCTTGTAGCGGCAAATTGTCCCGCAAGGTTACCCACAAGCGACGGTCATTGACACTATCCAATAAATCAATCTGAAGCGTGGACATAAGATTCACTCCCTTGATATTTTTGATAAATGAACGTTTGGGGGAACAGAGGATATTGAAGCGGATTAAGCGAGGGTTGTAGACGTTCAGACAATTACTTACCCACCCATAGTATATAGAATACTGGAGGGGAATTCAATATAAAGTGTAAAACAAAAACAGGAAGCCAATTGTTGAATGGCTTCCTGTTTTGTCATTGGAATTCGAAGGTTCTTTACAAGACCAATCAACAATCTTTTTTATAATAATCCTTGAAGTAATCCTTCAGTACCTGTCCAGTATAGGAAGATTCAACTTCGCACACTTCTTCAGGTGTGCCCGTAGCCACCAACTGGCCGCCGCGGTCGCCGCCCTCCGGCCCCAGATCGATGATGTAATCGGCAGTCTTGATGATGTCCAGGTTGTGTTCGATGATCAGCACCGAGTTGCCGGCGTCCACCAGGCGCTGAAGCACTTCCACAAGCTTATGCACATCCGCGGCGTGCAGACCAACCGAAGGCTCGTCCAGCACGTACAGGGTCTTGCCGGTGGCGCGGCGCGAGAGTTCGCGCGAAAGCTTGATGCGCTGGGCTTCGCCGCCAGAAAGGGTGGTGGCCGATTGGCCGATGCGGATATATCCCAATCCCACATCCTGCAAGGTTTCCAGTTTGTGCGCGATGCGGGGAATGTTCGCGAAAAACTCCATGGCGCTGTCGATGGTCAGATTCATCACTTCCGCGATGGAAAGCCCCTTGTATTTGACTTGCAGTGTTTCGCGGTTGAAGCGCGCGCCGTGGCAGACATCGCAGGGCACGTACACATCCGGCAGGAATTGCATTTCAATACGCAGTTGGCCGTTCCCCTGGCAGGCCTCACAGCGCCCGCCGTGCACGTTGAATGAAAAGCGCCCGCTGGTATACCCGCGCATCTTGCTTTCCGGCATTTCCGTGAAAAGCTTACGCACTTCATCCCACACGCCGGTATAAGTGCCCGGGTTGGAGCGCGGCGTGCGTCCAATGGGGGATTGGTCTATGTTGATGATTTTGTCTAAATACTGGATACCTTCGATGCGTTTATAGCCGCCCGGATTGGTGCGGGCGTGGTTCAACTCACGCGCCAGAGCTTGATAGAGCACGTCCACCATCAGGGAGGATTTGCCCGAACCGCTCACGCCGGTGATGCATACCAGCTTACCCAACGGAATTTCAACATCCAGATTTTTCAGGTTATTGGCCTCCGCGCCAACGATCGTCAGGTGTTTGCCGTTGCCCAAACGCCGCTTTTCAGGCATCGGGACGGTCAAACGGCGCGACATATAGGCGCCGGTGAGTGATTTTTGGTTTTCCAGGATGGCTTTCACCGGCCCTTCGGCGATGATCTCGCCGCCGTGTTCGCCGGCGCCCGGCCCCAGGTCCACAATCCAGTCCGCGGTACGGATGGTCTCTTCATCGTGTTCCACCACCAGGACGGTGTTGCCCTGGTCGCGCAGCTCTTTCAGCGTGGCCAGCAGGCGCGCGTTATCGCGCGGGTGCAGCCCGATGGAGGGTTCATCCAGCACGTATAACACACCCATCAGCTTGGAGCCGATTTGGGTAGCCAGCCGAATGCGTTGGGCTTCGCCGCCGGAGAGTGTGGCGGCCGAGCGTTTCAGCGTCAAATAACCCAGGCCGACGTTTACGAGGAATCCCAGTCGGTCGAAAATTTCCTTCAGAACACGCTCCGAAATGGCTTTGTCGCGCTCGTTCAAAGGAGAATCCTCCCCCATGATTTTTACAATCCAGGGCAGTGTACGTTCCACCGGCCAGCCGGTGACTTCCATAATGTTATTGTCGTCAACCGTGACAGCCAGCGATTCCGGCCGCAGGCGTTCGCCATTGCAGTCCGGACAGGGCTGATCGCTCATAAATTCCTGAATTTTGCTGCGAATGTACTCGGAATTCGTCTCCCGAAAACGCCGCATCAGGTTGGGGATGACGCCTTCGAACTTGGTTTTCAAAACCGTGCGGCGGTTATCTGCGCTGCGCAGGTCCATTTCGACTTCCTGTCCGTTGGTGCCGTACAGGATGACATTCAGTTTTTCTTCGGGCAGGTCCTTGATGGGCGTGTCCAGGTTGATGTGGTAGGCCTTGGCAGCGGCGGAAAGCATCTGCCAGTAATATTTTCCCTGATCGCGTGAATCATTCCATTCCATGGCCACGATGGCGCCGTCGTTGAGAGAAATTTCCTTGTCCGGTATAAGCAGATCCGGGTCAATTTCCTGTTTGATGCCCAGGCCCTGGCAGGTCGGGCAGGCGCCGTGCGGGGTGTTGAAGGAGAAGTTGCGCGGCTCAATTTCCGGCAGGCTGACCCCGTGCTCCGGACAGGATAGGTGCTCCGAATAGAAAAGGTCGGTAGGCGGTTCGGTGGACATGTTTTGTACGATGACGCGTCCCTCGCCAAATTTCAGCGCTGTCTCGACTGAGTCGGTCAGCCGGGTAAGGAAAGCCTTCTGGTCGGTTTCGTTATCGCTTGCCTGGATTACCAGGCGGTCCACCACAGCTTCAATGTTGTGTATTTTGTAGCGGTCCAATTCAATTTCTTCGTCCAGGTTGTAGACCTGGCCATCAGCCCGCACGCGCAGAAAACCGGCTTTGCGTATTTCGTCAAATACGGCCTGGTAGGTGCCTTTGCGACCACGGATGATGGGCGCCATAATCAGCAGGCGCGAATCCTGGGGCAGGTGCGCGACAATATCGACGATTTCCTGCGCAGACTGCTTGACCACTTCACGGCCGCAGATGGGGCAGTGAGGCACGCCCACACGCGCGAATAGCAGCCTGAGGTAATCGTATACTTCGGTGACCGTCCCTACGGTGGAGCGCGGATTGCGCGAGGTGGCTTTCTGGTCGATGGAAACGGCCGGGGAGAGTCCTTCAATGTAATCCACGTCCGGTTTATTCATCTGGCCGAGGAACTGGCGCGCGTAAGCGGACAAGGATTCCACGTAGCGGCGCTGGCCTTCAGCAAAAATCGTATCAAATGCCAGCGAGCTCTTGCCGGAACCGGATAAGCCGGTGATGACCACGAATTTATCGCGCGGGATTTCCACGGTGATATTCTTTAAATTGTGTTCGCGGGCGCCAACCACCCGGATTTTGTCTTGTGACATACAACCTCTTTTTAGAACATAATATCTATATTATAAAGCAATTTTTGATTATAACATCCATAAAAAAACATCCCCGGGTGGTTTTCCGGGGATGAATGATGTTGAAATGATTGGGATACCGAGCCGAATTACTGGGCAGGGTAGTCGTCCTGGCCTTCTCGGATGCCTTCCCAGGGATAATAATCGGTCCCCTGAGCGGCTGCCCGGATGGCTGGGTCTTTTGAGAACAAGCCGGCTTCTTCGGGCGGGATCAATTCGGCGATGTGGGTCATGATTTCGTTGCCGATATCATCCAACTGGTGCCGGCGTTCATAACGGCTGCCGAAGATCTTGAAAGGGCCGAAAGGCTTGCCAATGCGAATCTTCACCTTGGCGCGTTTGCCCTGGCGCAGTGCCGGGAATATTTTGGGAAATCCGGTCAACCCTATCGGCAGCAGCGGCGCTTCCGCCACGGCGGTCAATAAAGCTGCACCGGGCCGTGCCGGCCGCAGAATCTGCGCCCAGGATCCGCCTTCGGGGAAAATACCGACCACACCGCCGGATTTTAAGATCGCTTCCGCCTGTTTCAGCGCAAATGTCGAGCCTGTGCCCCGATAAACCGGCAGGTACCCCCACATTTTTGGGAGAAATTGCACGATTTTCGGCGCGTGCGGGGTGACCGCTCCGCCGATGAAGTCCATAGGCCAGGGCGCCACGCTGATGAAAGCGGCCGGGTCGATGAAGCTGAAATGATTCCCGACCATAATCAATGGGCCGGTCCTGGGAAAATTCTCTTCACCCTCTATTTCCATATCCGTGAGCACCTTGAAAATACCGCGTGCCAGGTATTGCATTAGCCGGCGCAGCGGTTGGTTTGGCCGGTAGGATGGTTCCCCGGATGTGGTTAACTGGGCGGCGGTCATGGTGATTTACTCCTCAATTGTGTTCTTGGCTGCTTTACGGCCTTCATCTTCATTCACGAAGAGCAGCGGCATTAAACCGACCAGCAGGAAGAAGACGATGGTAACCAGCGCAAAGCGCGTACCGATCTGTTCTGCAACGGTTTTGGTGGCTTCATTATTGGCCAAGGCAACGTCGGCCTGGGAAAGCGCTTTGAATAACCAGTTGGATAAACCGGTGGCAGCCAGCCCCATGACGCCGGGGCCGATGATGGAAGAAGTCCGGCCGGTCAGGGAGAAGAAGCCGTAGAATTCGGCGCTCTTATGGGCGGGTGCGAACACGCTCACCATGGTGCGGGAAAGCGACTGCACACCGGCCATGGCAAAACCGGCCAGGGCGCCCACAATGAAGAATCCCGTTTTGTTGGGGACGAACATCATTCCCAGAACTGAGATGATCATCAGCACCAGGGAGTTGATCAGGCTTTGTTTGTATCCAATCTTCTCACCCAGCAATCCATATAAATAGGCACCGGCAACGTTGGTAACCTGCACGATGATGACAAAAATAATCAGTTCGGTACTGGTTACGCCAAAAACGACTGCGCCGATGATGGCTGCGAAATCCAGGGCGGCGATGATGCCGTCATTGTAGATTAACACTGCGATCATGAACTTGATGAATTCTTTGAAGTTGGCAACCGACTTGATAGTGTTTTTCAGGCGTTCGATTGCGATTGTAAAAAAGCCTTTGCCGCTTTTATTCTGCGGACGGTGTTTTTCTTCCAGCCAGAATATGGTTGGCAGGGTAAAAAGTGCATAGTATACCGCGGTGATGACAAATGACCAGCGGATGACTAATGAATTGCCCGGGTTCAATTGGATCAGGACCAGCACAATAACCAGACAGATGATGCCGCCCAGTGAGCCAATCGCCCAACCATTGCCGGATACCTTGCCGATTTCATCTTCGTCGGCCACATCCACCAGCAGCGAGTTGTAGAATACCTGCCCGGCGCGGTAACCAATTTCAGCAATGATAAAGAGGATCATGCCCAGGAATACGTCACCTTTGTTCACAAAGAACAATAAACCGGTGAAGATGATCGAAACAAAGGTCATTACCAGCAGGAAGGTCTTTTTGCGACCGGAGTAATCCGCCAATGTCCCTAAAAATGGCGAAATTACGGCAACAACCAGCATGGAAATGGTCAAGGCAAGACCCCATAAAGCGGATCCTTCAGCAGTACCAACGACACTCTGTTTGAAATAAGCTGCATATACTGCCAGCAGAACAACGGCAGCATAGGCGGAATTGCCAAAATCATAGAAATACCAGGCCCACTGCGCTCTTTTCTTCTTTTTTACGTCCGCTTTTTCTATCATAATGATTTCCTTTTTATAAAAATTTGAATATAAATATTTTAACACTACCCATAATATTTTCGTTGTGCAGCAATTTTCTTGGCTGTTCGAATGAAAAAAAATAGAATTCCTGAAAATGAATTTAAAAAAGCGAGCAAATGCTTCAATCATTTGCTCGCTGGATGTTCTTATCTGTTGATATTAATCAACCTGGTTGACATGGTTGCCCTGGCCAATGCCGAAATAAGTGAAGCCAAGACCGCGCAGGTACTGGCTGTCCCACAAATTACGCCCATCCACCAGAACGGGAGTGCGCAGGAGTTTGTAAACCTTCTCAAAATCGAGCTGCTTGAACTCGTTCCATTCGGTTGCCAGCACCAGGGCATCGGCGCCCTCGGCAGTCTGGTAAGGATCGTCGCAAAGTTTGATTTTCGGCAGTTCTTTGGCGGCGTTTTCCATAGCTTGCGGGTCGTAGCCCTTTACAGACGCGCCTTCATTCAGCAATAGGTGAATGATTTCCGTGCCGGGAGCTTCGCGCATATCATCCGTGTTGGGTTTGAAGGATAAACCTAAAACGCCGATGACCTTGCCGTTGAGCGATCCGCCCAGCACTTTACGCAGGCGGTAGACCACGCGCCGGCGTTGGTTGCGGTTAATGTCCATTACAGCCTGCAACAATTGCGGTTGGCTATTGTGCAGTACAGCCATGTGCGCCAGCGCTTTGACATCTTTGGGGAAGCAGCTGCCGCCCCAGCCTAAACCGGCGTCCAGAAAACTATGACCGATGCGTTTGTCCAAGCCCATGCCTTTGGCGACCTCGCGCACATCCGCGCCCAGTTCGTCGCAAATATTGGCGATTTCATTGATGAATGAAATGCGAGTGGCCAGGAAAGCATTGGAGGCATATTTAATCATTTCAGCCGTGCGCAAATCCGTAATCAGGATGGGCGCGCGCAAAGGTTCATATAGTCGTGAGACTTTTTCGGCAGCTTCCCGTTCCAATGAGCCCAGGACAACACGGTCGGGATTCATGAAATCTCCGATAGCGCTGCCTTCGCGCAGGAATTCGGGGTTGCTGACTACCGAGAAATCCAATTTCTTGGAATCTCTGGTTTGTGAAATAATGTCCGCTACCCAATCGCCGGTGCCGACCGGTACAGTGGATTTGTTGACCACGATGATGGGATGATTGACAACCTGGGCGATCTTCTCAGCCGCATTACGCACATATTGAAGATCGGCTTCACCGTCCACACCCGAAGGCGTGCCAACCGCGATGAAGGCAATTTCCGCGTCTTTTAACGCGGTTTCATAATCGGTTGTGAAGAAGAGCCGCTTGCTTTTGATATTCCGTTCGACGATTTCTTCCAATCCGGGTTCGTAAATTGGCATGATGCCTTGATTCAGTTTGTCGATGCGGTCTTTGTTGATATCCAGGCAGAAAACCTGATTGCCTAAATCGGCAAAACAGACACCTGTGACCAGCCCGACATATCCAGTTCCAATGACGCAAATATTGCTCATATTTTGTCTCTCCTGGTTGGGAATTATAGCTTAACTTGCTTTAAGTATAAACGCTGCTGCATAAAAATGATTATTTTCCGCCGGATGGAGGATGGTTGGCGTAAGAATGATAGAATGGGGCTCATGTCTATGCCAAAACGACTTATAAAGACTTTCTATATTGAATCCTTGGGCTGCGCCAAGAACAGCGTGGATTCGCGCTCCATGGCCGAGCTGCTGGATATGGCCGGATATGAAGAATGTTTTCAGGCCGAGGAATCCGATTTGATTATTGTGAACACCTGCGGGTTTATCCAACCGGCAAAGGAAGAATCGCTGCAAGTGCTGCGGGATTATGCCCGGGAGAAGCGTCCCGGCCAATATCTGGTGGCCGCCGGCTGCCTGGGAGAGCGCGAAAAACAGCAGTTGGCCGCGCAAGTGGAAGGGCTGGACGCGGCCCTGGGCACGCGCCGCTGGTCGGAGATTGTCGCGGTGGTGGAGAAATTGCGCCAGCCGGGCGACTCGCCCTATTTTTATTTTCCGCCGACCAAACAAATCATCGAGAGCAGCGAACCAATCGTGCGCGCGGCGCTGGAGGGCAGCAGTGCTTACCTCAAGATTGCCGACGGCTGCGATCGCGGCTGCGCATTTTGCGCCATCCCGCTCATCAAAGGCCCCATGTTCAGCCGCCCCATCCCCGAGATTTTAGCGGATGCGCAGGCTTTGGCGGAAGCCGGCGCGAAGGAAGTGATCCTGATTGCCCAGGACACCACTACGTATGGGCGCGATCTGGGTATGAAGGACGGCCTGGCCGCGCTGCTGGCTGAACTGGCCGTTACCGTGCCGGAAATTCCCTGGGTGCGGGTCATGTACACCTTCCCGGGTATGCACGCGGAGCCGCTGATTGAGCTGATGGCGGCCGATAATAACATCCTGCCTTATCTGGATATCCCTTTGCAGCACGCTCACCCGGATGTGCTCAAGCGCATGCAGCGCCCATCCGATATGAAATGGGTGCGGGATACTTTGGGTAAATTCCGTCAGTCCATCCCGGAGGTGGCTTTGCGCACTACTTTCATTGTGGGTTTTCCGGGCGAAACAGAAGCCGAGTTCCAGGAATTGCTGGATTTCACGGCTGAGATGCGTTTTGACCACGTGGGCATCTTCCCGTATTACCACGAAGCGGACACGCCCGCCTTCGCGCTGGAAGATACCGTTCCGCAGGAAGTCAAGGATGAACGCATCCAGCGCCTGGCCGCCTTGCAGGAAGAAATTTCACACGCCAATAATGAGGCGTGGATCGGCCGCGAACTGGATGTGCTGATTGAGGGCACCGGAGACGGCATCTCCGTTGGGCGGTCCTTCCGCGACGCGCCCGAGATCGATGGGCTGGTGCTGTTGGATGAAGTGCTGACGGAAGGCGAGCTCGTGCGCGTTCAGGTGACCGGCGCGTTGACGCACGATTTGATGGCTGAAAGCATTTAGAAAAAAGCGACCCCCGATTTTATCAAAAGGCCGCTCTATATTTTCTTTACCGATAATTATTCGGTTGGGTCTTCGGAATCCGTGCTGGTTCCAGATGTATCCTCTGTGGGAACATCTGTCGGTGAGACTTCAGGTGGTGAAGGCTCATCGGTTTCGTCGACCGGGATATCCTCCACAACTTCCTCGGTAGGCGTTTTGGTTGGCGGGTGGCAAATATTGTAGGCTTTGTTGTACTTGGACTGCAAATCATCTGTTACGGTCATAGCCAGGGCCAATTTATATTGGTCTTCCGCGCCGCACTCGTCGCCGCCGTCCATGAGTTTGTCGCCGTAGTAAATCAGGGCGTAATAATAACGCTCCGAAGCGGTCATGCTGCCGTCATAAAGGCTGGGCATGGAGGCCACCAGTTGCGAGAAGTAATTCACCACTTGCTGCCAATCCAGGTCCCAATAGCTGGCACCGGTCAAATACAAACGGGCGACTGTGGAATAATTAATCGCTTCTTTATCCAGCGGGGCATATTTTTCAAGAACGGAGAAGTAGTAAAGCCCTTCTTCCAGATTGCCTTCGGACAGGATCATCTGAACCGCGCGGTAGCGTAAGGCGACGTAATACATGCCGTCCACTTCAATAGTGCGGTAAGAATAATCGGCGTTGCGCAGGGCTTCCAGCGTATTTACGGCGGATTCCCACTGCTGGCTTTGAACTTCCTGTGAAGCCTGGGCGAACAGGGTTTCCACATCGCGGTTATCGGGTGTGGCTGTGGCGGCAGGTGTAGCAGTAGGTTCGTTCGACTGCGCGATCTTCACCATCACTTCCGTGTATTTCTCGGTCAGGCCGGGAAAGTCCGGATATACCTTCAGCACATATTCGAAATGGGTGCGGGCCAGTTCGTAATTTCCACTGTTCAACTGCTGCACGCCATATTGATATTGCAGGGCTGCTTCGCCGAGCATCTGCTCGTTTTGCTGATTTAAGCGGTCATTGATACCGCGTTTATAACCCAGCCCACCGCCAATTACGGCAAGGATGATAACGGACAAAATACCGAATACAATCACCCGCCATAGCTTGGGTTTCTTCACCGTCAGGGATTTTTCCCTTGAGGTTTTGATCTGCTGGGTGTCGCCGCCGGGTTTATTGGCGGTTGAGGATGTATTTATTTTTTGTGTGTCTTCTTTTTTTGCGGGCATGGCAGCAATTATACCTTTTTTATCTTTTTTCAATTTCCTGAGAAGATTTCAATATTTCTATATTGTTTACATACTGACCAGTATCTTCAATTCCTTCCTGACAAAGAACAACGCCACGGCCATGCCGATCAGCGAGGCCAAAAGTCCGACTGCCAGGCTGGGCAGGGTTGTGGTCAGCGTGTTCAAAATCAGCAGGATGACCAACCCGCCGATCAGGCTGCCCAACAAGGCGCGCAGGAAAGTGGCTTTGGTATCCGGCTGGCCGGCAGTAACCTGCCATAAATGCTTGATATTTCGTTGAATTCCCTTTTCTTTCAGTGTGACAAGGCCGAACGTCAGGAACAGGAAAGCGGCTTGGGCTGTGAAAGCGGCCGCGTCGGCCAGGGCAATACCCGGCGCGCCCATCGGATTCGCCAGCAGGGCGCCGAACAGGATGTACACAACCAGGTTGACTGCCGATCCAACTAATGGATAAACGGCGTTTTGACGGGCGAAGAAAATGCGCGCGCCCAATTCCAACAGTACGTGGCTCAGCAATCCGGCCAGGAAAGCCCGTGAAACCCATAAAAGAAGCTGGGTGCTTTGCGCGTCGAAACCGAAGGCGAAATCCAGGAAGGGGCCCAACACGGCTGCCAGCAGAATTGCGGAGGGCACAGCCAGGGCAATCATAACTTGCTTGATACGGGTGATCGTCCGACGGAATTGCTCCACTTCGCCTTTGGCAAAGTGTTCGGATAGGGTGGGCAGCAGCGCGGTTCCGATGGCTGTGCCAATCAGTGTTTCGGGAACCTGCAAGATCATCCAGCCGTAGGTCAGGGCGGAAACGGAACCCAGGGGCAGGCGGGACGCGATGTTATCGCGGGCAATGAAGGTAAGCTGGTAAAGCAGCATACCGCCCACACGCGGCCCCAGCATGTTGATAATCTTGTGCACATATAGGTCGCGCAGGTTGATCTTGGGCGACCACTTGAATTGATACTTGACCAAACCGGGGATGAGGATCAGGAAATACATGGCGGAGCCCAGCAATACGCCATACACCAGGCCATTTACACCCAATCCGTAGGCGGGCAAGGTCAGCGGCCCAAAGGAATAACTGTTCTCAGGTGACAGCACGACCGCGCCGTAGATCTGGCCGACGTTGTAGAGAATCGGCCCCAGGGCCGGCAGCAGGAAATGCTGGTTGGCTTGCAGACCGGCGATCAGCAGACCGGCCATGGAAAATATCAGCGTGCCAATCAGGTTCAGGCGCATCAGGTGTACCACCAGGGTTTGTTGTTCCAGCGAAAATCCGGGAGAGATGCCCCAGGGGTGCTGTACCAGCGGCCAGGCAAACACTGCCACCAGAACGGAAAGCGCGGCGGTGATCAGAAATGCGAAATTAGCTACCTGGCTAAAAACTTTCCAGGCAGCTTCGCGGTTTTCTTTGGTTATCACTTCCGTCAACACCGGAATGATGGCAACCGCCAGCGCGCCGCCGGAAATAAGGGCATAAAGCATGTCCGGCACGTTGTTGGCTACGTTGAACACATCCAGGTCGGAAGAAAGGCCGAATTGGCGCGCGATGATCAGCTGGCGCAGGATACCCAGGACTTTATTAACGCCAAAACTAACGGAAACCAGGATGGCTGCTTTGGAAAGCTTGGTTAATTTACTCATTAATTTCTCAGTTTATCCCAGGGCTACATCCAGAACCATCATGATGGTGAAGCCGATCATGGCTCCGGCGGTGGCAATATCGGTGTTTTGGCCCTGCTCCGCTTCGGGAATTAATTCTTCAACGACCACGAAGATCATAGCACCGGCTGCAAATGCCAGCGCGTACGGCAGCAGCTGGCGCATGGAAATCACCGCGGCCGCGCCGATCATGGCGCCGATCGGTTCAACGATGGCTGAAAGCTGTCCATACCAAAAACTCTTGCCGCGTGAAAGGCCCTCGCGGCGCAGCGGGGCAGAAATGGCCAGGCCTTCCGGAAAGTTCTGCAGGCCAATGCCCAATGCCAGCGCGATCGCGCCGGTCACCGTCGCGCCCGGAATGCCTGCGCTGGCGGCGCCGAAGGCTACACCAATAGCCATGCCTTCCGGGATATTATGCAGGGTGATAGCCAGCACCAGCAGGATGCTGCGCTGCCAGGAAGTCTTGATACCTTCGGCGGATGAAATCGGCAGTCCCATGTGCAGGTGGGGCAGCAGCCGGTCAATACTCCAAAGGACCACGCCGCCCATCATAAATCCGACAGCCGGCGGTAAATAGGCGGGTAATCCCAACGACTCCGAAATTTCGATGGAAGGCGCCAGCAGCGACCAGTAACTGGCCGCGATCATAATGCCGGCGGCAAATCCTAACATACCGTCCATTAACTTACGATTAATTTCCTTCGAAAGAAAAACACCCGCTGCTCCCAGCGCGGTAACCCCCCAGGTAAAGGTTGTCGCAATCAGTGATTGGATGACTGGTGAGAATTGTTCGAAAAAGGCAACCATATTTTCCTCTTTTAAAAATCTCTTTTTTTATGAATTTTCTGTAAATAATGCCCTAATTTTACTGTTTTTATTATAAGCATTGAGTTAGAGTATTTGAGATGGTACCCGAAAATTCTAACTGAGAAATTATTTGGACAGGATACCAGGATACGTTATTATAATAACTTGAATGAAATTAACTGGATTACAGGATTGAAATGAAAATTGGCTGTTTGTACATTGTAGCGACACCCATTGGCAATTATCAGGATATTACTTTGCGCGCGCTGCAAGTGCTGCGGGAGGCGGACGCTGTAGTCTGTGAGGAATTCAGGCAGGGCAGCACGCTGCTAAAAAAGTTGGATATTCCTGCAAAAGAATTGCTCCAGCTTAACGAGCATAATGAAAAAGAAAAAGCGCCGGAGTTGCTGCAGTTAATGCTTTCCGGCAAGAAGCTGGCGCTGGTTTCCGATTGCGGGACGCCTGCTTTTGCCGATCCGGGTACTTACCTGGTAAAACTGGCCGGCGAATTCCAGGTTCCTGTCATTCCTGTTCCGGGTGTTTCCTCTTTAATGGCGCTCATTTCGGTTTCGCCCTTGTCGATGGACCGGTTCTATTTTGCCGGTTTTCTTGCACGTAAGACTGACCAGCGCCAATCCGAATTGAAAGCTTTACTTGCGATGAATGTTCCGATTATTCTGATGGATACTCCCTACCGGCTGGAAAAACTTTTGCTGGAGATTCGCCAATCTTTTGGAAAGAACCGCCTGATCACCTTGGCGCTGGATTTGACCCTGGAAAGCGAAAAGATTTTACATGGGACAATTAATGAAATCCTGCCGCAGATTAAGAACCGTAAAAGCGAGTTCATGCTGATTGTTTATTAAAATACATAAATTGTATGGAAAACCTAAGCAAAAAAAGTACGTATATGGTAGCAGACACACAAAATAAAGAGAATTTGAAAGGATTTATGTACGATGGATAATCGCAATTCCGGATGCCTCTCAGGGCTGCTCAAGCTGTTCTTTTTGGACAAAATTTATGGCTGGTTCCAGCGCCGGTTTGGTTATGGCAGCGGATCCTGCATGGGCTGCGGCTGTGGGACAATCTTCCTGCTGATTTTTATTTGGATATTCCTGTCGATCATCTTCGGGACGGATTGGTTCCGTTTTTCTTTCTAAAACAATTATCGGAGACCTTATGAAAAAAGCCAGAATTACTGCCTGCCTGCTGCTTCTACTCTTACTAAGCAGTTGTGGGCTGCCGGTTCGAATGATAGAGGTACACGGTTCGGGCCAGGCTAAAATGGAATCTCGATACATTACCGGGATTCAATCGGTTGATCTAAACGGAATCGGCAAACTGGTTATTACACAGGGCAACAGAGAATCACTCGAAATTACCGCAGATGAAAATCTACTGGAATATATCCAAAGTGATGTTTCTGGTAAAAATTTGTATCTGGGTGTGCAGGAGAATGTCAACCTTCAACCGACGAGAGATATCGTCTATCACTTAACCGTCAAACAATTGAATACGGTTGAAACCAGTGGTCTGGGCAGCATTGAAATTATGTCTCTGGAAACGGATGACTTGTATATTAATATCAGCGGGGCAGGAAATATCAGCATCGCTGACCTGACCGCGGATAAACTGGATATGGAGATCAGCGGGTTGGGCAACGTGAATATTGCCGGGAATGTGACGGAACAAAATATAGGCATATCCGGTGCGGGTAATTATCAGGCTGATGATTTATACAGTCGTTCGGCAAAAGTGAAAATTTCTGGTACCGGCAGTGCCAAGATTTGGGCCGCGGATACATTGATCCTGGATTTGAGCGGCATGGGCAATGTGGATTATTACGGCGACCCGACCATAAATATGGATATCAGTGGAATGGGAAAAGTGAATTCCCTGGGAAGTAAATAAGGCAAAACATAAAAAAAAGCTCTGGCATGCCAGAGCTTTTTTCTTTATTCCGGATAAGCGGCCAGGCCGAGTGTTCCGGGCCCAAAGTGGGCTGCCAGCGAAATGGATATTTCGCTAAAAATGGCTTCGGTGCAATTCAGTTGGCTGATGACCTTTTCCATCAGTTCAATCCCGCTCTGTGGATCGTGGGCGTGCAGCACACCGATGATGATGCGCTGCCCATTGAACTTTTTCCTCATCTTTTCAATGAGCAGGTCGATGGACTTGTTGCGTGAACGGACTTTTTCGCCCATTTCCAACAGCCCATTCTTCAGTTCAATGATCGGTTTGACGTTTAACATGGAAGCCAGCGCAAACTGCAGGTGCTTGACGCGCCCGCTCATGCTGGCGAATTTTAAGGTGTCCACCGTGAAGACCAATTCCATTTGCCGGCGAATAACATCCAGACGGGCAAGGATATTTTCAATGGTCTTTCCGGCGCGGTCCATTTCGCGCGCTTCGCGCGCCATCATACCCATGCAAATGGTGCCGGAGGCTGAATCAAAGGGGATGACGTTCAATTCACCTTTCAATTCCTCAACAGCTTTGCGCGCGGAGTCCATGGTGCCGGACAATTTTTCGGTTACATGAATGGAAAGCACCGTATCCTCCGGCTTGGCGATTTTTCGGTAAAAATCCACGAATTGGTAAGGAGTCGGCTGGGAGGTGGAAGGCAGTATGTCCGATGATTCCATGATGCGGTAGAAATCGTCATACTGAATGTCTATTCCCTGAAGGTAATTTTGGCCGTTGTGAATGATGTTAATAGGGATGAGATCGATATCATATTTTTCCTGCCATCCGCTCGGCAGGTCTCCCGCTGTATCCATTACAATCTTTAGCATAGATATTTTCCTTGTTCGTATTGATACTATTATTTTACATAATTAACCCCGCTGAAAATATAATAGTTTCGATTTTTAAGCTGGTGAAAAATTGGATGCGGTGAATGTTAAAAACAAAGAGCCCTTCTACAGGGCTCTCAGGATAAAACGGGAAAATACTTACTCGTCCAATTCGACGTAAATACGCTTATTAATCTTGCCTTTGCTTTTGTAATCCACCACGTGCATGCGGCCAACTTCCGAGGTGTTTTTTACGTGAGTACCGCCGTCTGCCTGCAAGTCCAACCCAACGATTTCCACAGTGCGGACTTCCTTGATGCCCTCGGGCAGCAGGCTGATCTTGGTGCGGATCAGATCGGGGATCTGGAAAGCTTCCTCGCGCGGCAGAATGGCTACGCGGATATCGCGCGCGGCGGCAACCTCTTTGTTAACGGCCGCGTCAATCACCTCGACCAGCTCGTGCGTCATGGATTCGAACTCGAAATCCATGCGGCCTTTCAGCGGTTCCATATCGCCGCCGGTCACGTGCGCGCCGAAATCGCGGTAGATGGTGCCGCACAGGATGTGCATGGCGGTGTGGGTGCGCATGTTCTTATAGCGCAGGTCCCAGTCCAACACGCCGGTGACCGTGCTGCCTACTGCCGGAAGCGCATGGTCCGCTTCCACGATATGCAGGACACCGTTGGGACCATGTTTGGCCCGCACCAACGGGAATTCCTGCCCGTCAACCTTGAGCACGCCTTTATCGGCCACCTGTCCGCCGCCGCCCGGGTAAAAGGCGGTTTGGTCCAGGATGACGACATGCGCTTCTTCGTCCAGCGCCTGTACGGTCGCTTGAAATTCTTTTAAGTAACTGTCGTTTTGATAAAGTAATTTTGTCATAGGGTGTATACCTGCCTTCTCTATATTTTAGGAGCTTTTTCCAATTTTGGCAGCATAAAGATGAACGGAATTGCCAGAAAAACCACCAGGCCGCCGATCAGGTAGGTGGTTTGCCCGCCCAATAGATCATACAGGAACCCGGTCAGCACGCCGATGATGGCGTTGAGGGCGGACAGGCTGGCCATGTAAATGCCGTTGGCCAGCGAGCGGTTCTGCGGAAAATAATCCTGAGCGATGGCCATGCAGACCGGCAGCATCATGGTGGTCGAAACGCCGATCAGGCCCAGGTTGAGGGCTTGTGCTGCGCCGGTTGTGAAAACAAAGCCCAGCATGCCCAGGCCGGAAAACAGTACCGAAACCAGCAGCACGGGTTTGAAACCGTAGCGGTCGTTGGCCAGGCCGCCCAGCACGACACCCAACACCCCGAAGGCTTGCAGGAAGCTCAGTGAAGCACCGGAGAGCCACACCCCCGCGCCCCGTTCGCTCAGGTAAATGGGCAGGTAGATCTCCAACCCGGTCCGCAGCAGCGCGCGCATCAGCATGATCGCGCTGAGCGGCAGCATCACTGCCGCCAGAGCTTCAAATGGGATGCTTTGCCGGCTGTATACGGCGGCCGGGTGGTAAGGCTCGTCTTTAAGCAGCAGGTTCAACAGCAGGGAGATCAGGATGCCGGCCAGCATCAGCCAGGGCGCCTTGGGTAATAACCCGGAGGCGATCACGGCTGTGATGATCAGCGGGCCCAACATGACGCCCAATTCGCCGCCAACCAGCCAGAAGCTCATGCCCTTGCCGGTGCTCCTGCCGGAGTAGCCGCTCACCAGGGCGGGCAGGATGGCGTGCATCATGGCGGAGGAAATACCGGCCAGCAGGCAGTACAGCATGGCGGTCTGGAGGCTGGGGGCAACAGCCAGCAGGCTGAGGAAGATGCCGCTGACGGCCGGGGCGTACAAGGCCAGTTTGCGCAGGTTGGAGCGGTCTGCCCAATGGCCGATGAGGGGCTGCAGGATGGACGCACCCTGGAATAGGAAGGGCAGCAGGCTGGCCTGTACTTTCACCAGGGAAAAACTGTCGATCAAATAAGGCAGCAGCGGGGAGATAAAGCCGGAATAGGTATCGTTGATGGCATGTGCGCTGGAGACGCTGGCCGCTTTAAACGCTTGGAATTCGTCCGCGGCCTGGGGTATGCTGTCATCCGTAATGGCAGGCTGCAAATTCGATGAATTAAAACTAGCCACTGGCTTCCCTTGATTCGATGCGTTTCCGGTTGGAAGGATAAAAAACCTATTATAACTCTGGGCGCAGATACGCGCGGGAAGGAAAGCCCTTTATGAGAATTCTTTTAGTGTGTCATCTTTTGCTTGGGCATCAATAATATGAAGGGCAGTGCCAGGAAACTGACTAAACCGCCAATCATAAATGAGGTTTGCCCGCCCAGGTGATCGTACAGGAAACCGCTTAATATACCGGTCAGCGCTGTGATGCCGAACATCAGTGCCAGGTAGATGCCGTTGGCCAGCGAGCGGTTCTGAGGGAAGAATTCCTGCACGGTAGCCATGGCGACCGGCATGAGCATCAACAGGGCGATGCCCAGAATTGCCAGCGAGGCCACGCGCAGCAATCCGTCTGAATAGACGAACAGCAGCATACCGCTGCTGGACAGTACGATGGAAGCCATCATCACGAACTTATAGCCAAAGCGGTCCTTGCCCATACCGCCCAGGGCGATGCCGACCAGGCCGAAGATCTGCATGATACTGACGGATGCGCCCGAGAGCCACACGCCCGCGCCGGCTTCGGTCAGGTAGACCGGCAGGTAATTGGAGATGGAGCTGCGCAGCAGCGAGTTCATCAAGATCAACCCGCTCAACGGCAGCATGAAGCGCAGCAGTTCGCGCGTGGGGATGGCTTTATGCTGGCCGTCATGCTGGACCGGATGCGGTTCATTGCGGAAGAAAATGTTCAACAGGATAGATACCAGGATACCGGCGATCATCAGCCAGGGGGTTGCCTTGGTGGAATAGGTTGCCACTACGGCCGTGATGACCAACGGGCCAACGATGAAACCGATGTCTCCGGCCGACATCCAGAAGCTGATGCCCTTGCCGATGTGCTTGCCGGTGTACGATCCCAGCAGGGCCGGCAGGATGGCGTGCATGGCGGCAGACGAAACACCTGCCAGGATGCAGTACAGCAGTGCGATGGGAAAGGTCGAAGCGTTCCCCAGCAGACTGAGGAAGATACCGGTCACGGCCGGGGCGAACAGCGCGATCTTGCGCAGGTCGTAGCGGTCGGCCAGGTGGCCGATTAAGGGCTGCAGGATGGATAAACCCTGGAAGAAGAACAGAAACAAGCTGGCCTCAACCTTCATCAGGGACAGATTGGTGATCAAAAATGGGATCAGCGGGGAAACAAACCCGGAATAGGTATCGTTGGTGAGGTGCGCGCAGGAGATCAGGATGGTTTTCAGTAGGGGAAATTCACCGACTTCCTTTTCAGCGGAGATTTGCTCTTGGGTTAGCGCATGAGCGTCTTGCGGGTATGGGTTGGCCAATTTGATTCCTTGAAACTGAGATGGGGTGAGAATAGAGAGTATTATACTTGACCGCCTCGCTTATTACAAATTACCCCATAATCTTAATCATTTGTAATACAAAAATCCATTGACGTATCAACAATTTCAGAATAAAATCTACAAACTATCTAATCAATCATTAAAGGAGGCAGAAATATGATCATTAAAGTTTTTCTTATCAGAACAGAACACAACCGGCCTCCTGTATTTAATTAAATAGCTTAGAAGCTTAATTAACCGCAGGAGAGCAAAAGCCCTGCGGTTTTTTTTATTTTCCCCTTATTTTCATTAACCCCAAAACCCCGTAGAGGCTGTCGGAAGCGCATTGTTGGCGTTTCCAGGTGGGTGAGTACTATCTCATCAGGACTTATCAATCATCGTGGAGTAAAAATGCTTTCTAAAATCAAAGCGACGTACCGCAAATTTAGCCGAAATTTCTGGCTGCTTATGGTCGTTTCATTTGTCGATATGCTGGGCGGATCGCTGATCTTCCCCTTCTTTTCGCTATACCTGACACAGAAATTTGACGTCGGAATGACCCAGGTGGGCACCATGTTCCTGGTTTGGGCGCTGACCTCCGGCGTGATTGGCAATGTGTTGGGCGGGGCTATGGCCGACCGCTTTGGGCGCAAGACCAATATGATCTTCGGCTTGATCGCCAGCGCGACCTCAGCCCTGCTGATGGTTGTGATTCAGAACATCGTGGTGTTCTACATTGCCATTGCCATCGTAGGTATCTTTGAGGATATTGCCGGTCCGGCTCGTCAGGCTATGATCGCGGATTTGGTACCTGAAGAACTGCGCGGGGATGCCTTCGGCATGTTCCGTATCGTCTTCAATTTATCCGCAACCATCGGCCCGGCTATCGGCGGGTTTATGGCCAGCCGTTCTTTCGAGATGCTGTTCTTCGCGGATGTGGTTATCAGCCTGTTGGTCGCGGTTTTTGTGTTCATCTATTTACCGGAAACCCGGCCGCAAAGTGCTCGCGAAGAAACCGCCAGGGAAGAATCTTTCCGGGAAACCTTGCAGGGGTATGGACAGGTACTGCGGGATAAGGTCTTTATGGCCTTCATCTTCGTGTCCATCCTGTCAACGTTGATGTACTTTAACATGAATAGTTCCATGTCGGTGTATCTGGTTAATTACCGCGGGTTCTCATCCGGCCAGTTCGGTTACCTGCTGAGCCTGAACGCTTTCATGGTAGTGGTGCTGCAGATGCTGTTCACGCGCCTGACGGCCAAGTGGAAGCCCATGCTGGCGATTGCCTTTGGCAATGTGCTGTATGTGATCGGTTTCACCATGTTCGGGTTCATTGCTTCATATAACTACTACCTGAGCGCTATGGTGATCATCACGATTGGCGAAATGATTTACGCGCCGAAAGAGCAGGCTATCGTGGCGGATTTTGCGCCGGAAGACATGCGCGGCCGCTACATGGCCATACGCTCCTTTGCCTGGATCATCCCGGTGGCTTTCGGGCCGTTGGGAGCGGGCCTGATCATGGACAACCTTGATCCGCGCCTGCTATGGTTCGTGGCCGGAGGCGTCGGGATGCTATCGGTGATCGGTTTTCTGATCCTGCATTTCAAGGTTGGAGCTTTGGTTGAAAGCCGGTTATATAGCGCCGGTAAGGAAGAAGAGCTGCTCGTCGAGTCTCTGGCGGAGGCTGAAAAACCGCTGCTGACATCAGAATGAGGCGAGTGGGAATAAAGATTTGATAATCTGCCGTTTTTTTTAAAGAAATGTGCTTGACCTGTTTAGGAGGAGAAATGTCTACTAACCAAGTAGAGCAGGTGCGGGAAGTGCTGGGGCATTTCCAGGACCTGTATCTGGCGCGCGACGCCGCGCGTTTGGATGAAGCCATGTGTTTGTTTGCAGAAAACAATGAAGTGGAAATGATCGGAATCGGCGCGCAGAAACGCGGCGGCCCGGAGTGGTTCCAGGGGCGGCAGCAGATCCGCGATATTATCGCCGGAGATTGGCAGTATTGGGGCGAGGTGCATTTCGACGTGCCGGGTGCACGCATTACATGCATGGGCGAGACAGCCTGGCTGACCGCCAGTGGTAAGTTAATCCAAACGGTGGAGCATGCCGAGGCTATGGAGCAATACCTTCAACAGATGCGTGAGATGCTGGATGTCATACGAGGTAATCATAACAAAGCCGACATGGTCATGATGGAGGTTATCCATTTCGGCTTGCGCCGGCTGCGGGAATGGTCGTTGGGGACGGGCTATGCCTGGCCGCTGGTTTTCAGCGCGGTGCTTGTTCACGAGAATGAACAATGGAAATTTCATACACTGCATTGGGCCATGCCTGTAGATTAATCCATCGAAATTTGTTTATACTGATTAAGCGGATTTGTAACAGAATCCGCTTAAATCCGTTATAGGAAGTAGATATATGCCGCAGTCCGATCAATCAGGCAGTGAAACGCTGTTAATTCAGGAAGCCATTGCGGGAAATAAGGAAGCTTTTGGCCGTCTATATGAAAAATATGCGGGCCAAATCTTCAGCTACCTGTTTTATCGGACCGGTGAACACCATACAGCTATGGATATGATGGAAACGGTATTTTTAAAAGCTTGGGAAAACCTGCCGAATTTTGGCGAGAAAGGGCGCGGCATGAATTTCCGCGCCTGGTTATACCGCATGGCGCACAATGCCATGGTGGATTATCACCGCAGCCATAAGCCTGAGATCGGCTTGGAAATATTGGCGGAACAACCCGATCATCTGCCGCACGCGGCAAAATTAGTTGAAATAGCGGAAGCCCAGGAATATCTAATGGGTCGGTTGGAAAAATTGGACGATGTTTCCCGTCAGGTATTGGTACTGCGTTTTTATGCGGAAATGAGCCCCAAAGAAATATCGCAAATCATGGGTATTTCTGAGGGCAATGTGCGCGTGGTCCAATATCGGGCTTTAAAAAAGATGCGAGATTTAATGGGTGATGATGATGAATGAAAAAAAGAAAGCTGCCATTGTTGACCGCTGTCTGGTGCAGGTTCAAGACGGAAAGCTTACATTAGAAGAGTGCTTGCGTCGTTATCCGCAGCTATCCGGTGAGTTGACTTCGGCGTTTCACCTTTTGAATGCTTTCCACAGCGCTGAAGAGAACAACCTGCTCCAGCAGGAATTGCGCGAAACGAAGGTGAGATTGTTGAACCAATTACCGGATCGATCATCCGTTGTAACAAATTCGCGTCCAAATCGTTATACATGGCAAACAGACAAACGGAGGTTTGCTATGACTTGGGTAATTATTATTACCACCTTACTGACCATGGTAACCGGAACAGGCGTTGTGTACGCGTCCGGCGAAGCCCTTCCGGGAGACGCACTATATCCCGTGAAAACCCTGACCGAGAATGTACAGTTGGCATTGGCTTCTGATGAGGGCGATGCCCGACTGACTTTGCACCTCATCCAGACGCGCATGGAAGAGATGCAGGAATTGATGGCGCAAGGCCGCGAGGATGACCTCGATGAAGCTGCGTCCGGTTATGAGAAACAGACCAAAGCCATGACGCAGCTTCTGGCGGACGTTCAAGCGCAGGATCCGGATGAAGCTATCCGTCTGCGCACGGAATTGGAACAGCAGCTGCAGGATCAGGCCCGCCAGATGCAGTTGTTGCTGGAGGAAGAAGAAACAACCAATGGCGATCAGACGCGCACGCAATTACAGGAAATGCTGCAAACCAACACCCAAACCAGGCTGCGTATCAATCAAACGGTAGAAGATGTACCGGATGAGGAAGTACCGGATGAGGGCGGCGATTTGCCCGAAGGTGAGGATCTGACTGCAGAGACTGTTGACGAAACCGCCGAGACGACTGGAAATGGCGCCCAAGTGCGCAGCAGCGAATTCATCAACGCTAGCGGTGATGGCCAGAATGCTACCTTTACATTCCAGGTCGCGAATGCCGAACAATTGGGTGTATATGCAGAAATTGGCGGCGCACGCTATGCTTGTTCAGCGGATGGCGACACGGTAACGTGCAATATCCCCAACGCGGCAGAGAAAGGCACCCTGAATCTCTTCTGCTTGAAAGATAATAGCTTCTTGTACTCCTATGATTACGATTATGATTGGCTGGGGACTAAAGAAGCGGGTTCCGGCGGCGAGAATGGCCAGGCGCAGCAGGGCGGCAGTACTACCACTACCGATGGAGATGAAGGCGGCCAGGGTGGGTCCGGCAAAGGTGGCAAGTAACCTTCTAAAAGTACAGATTTTAACCAGATGATTAAACGGCTGTGAAGGAAACTTCACAGCCGCTTTTTAAATAAGGAGCGACTATTAGGCTTGTTGAAGTGTCGCTTTTTCTGTTTGGGTGTAGGCTTCGAAGTCCTGCGCTAAGCTCCGGGCAGGTGCTCAGCCAACATTTTTTAGATCTGGTCAAGTTTGACTAGTCCATATTTGATAGCCAGGACTGCCGCCTGTGTTCTGGTTGTCACTTCCAATTTCTTGAAAATACTCTTTGTGTAATTGCGAATGGTACCTTCCGACAGGAATAATTGCTCGGCCACATCGGCATTGGATAATCCGTGCGCGATCAGCACGAGAATTTCCCTCTCCCGTTCGGTCAAATCAAAATCACGTTGGCTCTCGATGTAGTCAGTGGTGGATCGGGCCTGTTTGATCACTTTTTTTGTTACTTTGGGATCGATATAGGCATTGCCTTTCATGGTTCCCTTGATGGCTTGGATAAGCTGGTCGGGGGGCAGGTCTTTTAAGAGATAACCTTCGGCTCCTGCTTGCAGCGCGTCAAAAACCCATTCGTCGTCATCGTATGTCGTAAGCGCCAGGACGTGAATGTTGGGAAAATTACGCCGGATGTTGCGTGTGGCGATGATTCCGTTCATAACAGGCATCTTTAGGTCGAGCAGGATTAGGTCCGGGTCCAGACTTGCCAGCAATTCGATCAGTTCGGCCCCGTTATTCGCATATCCGATCACTTTAATTTCGGGATCGGATTCGATGATCTTGCGCAGCCCTTCGATGACGATTAATTGATCGTCGCACAAAATTACTTTTATCACATCAAACTCCAAATTTAACTTGGATGGTAGTACCCAGATGAGATTTTGTCTCCATAAAGAATGATCCTCCGGCTTCCGCAGCCCTTTCGCGCATGCCTTTAATTCCCATGCGCTCATTATTCTTGACGAGTTCCTGATCAAAACCACAGCCATCGTCTGAGATTTCCAGGGTTAGGTCCTGGTTCTCGTACTGTAATTTTAATTGGATTGATTTGGCATCGGCGTGGCGGATGATATTCTCCAATGCTTCCTGTGCGATCCGGTAAATTGCTTCTTCCTTTATTTCAGAAAGGATTGGAAGGGATTCTGAAATGAAGGCTGAAGTGTCATAATTTCCACGAGAAGCAGTGTCCTGCAGCAGCTTTTTCAAAGCCGTAACCAATCCAAGGTCTTCCAAATGCCTTACCCGCAGGTCATTCAGTGCCCGTCTTGTTTCATCCAACCCCCTGCGTGAATTATCAATTAATTGATCCAGTGAATGATTCAATTCCTTATCTCCGGGATCAACGGATAACTTGAGTGCTTCCAGGGTAAGCACCTGGCTGCTCAAGGTATGGGCCAGGGTATCATGCAAATCCCGCGCCAGGCGGTTGCGTTCGCGGCTAACGGCCAGCTGCTCCAGGGTGTGGGCGTGCTCGCTTAAAATCACATTGGCTTCCATCAGCCTTCTTCTTTGCGTTCGTTGAGTTTTTGTCAACAGGCTGACGATGGTACCGACCATACCTAAAGCGATGGAGCGTAGAATGGGTACGCCGATGAAGGGAATCACTTGTTGTGTTTCTGTTCCTGCGCTGAGGAAAATGAAAGGTAAGTCGTATAAGGCAGTAAGAACAACCACTGAAAGCGTAAAAGCAAGGGAATACTGCCAGGCTACCAGGACGATTGGGACAATAAAGATTGGAAAAAGTATCCAACTTCGGAAAATGATATCCGTTAATGGATCATTTACCTGCAGCGGCCATATTGATGCGCTGGAAAAAATCGGTCCCAACGTGGCGATTGACAAAGTAATGGGTAAGAACAATTTTTTTGTTCTGCGTTCAAGCCACCCCCAATACAAAATTCCCAATAAAAGCAAGAAGATTACGGAATTGGATAAATAAAGCAGGCTTAGGGCGGAAATAAACTTGCCGGTCGTGGCGAAGATATACAGGTAGTTCCCAAGAAAATAACAGATAGCAAATTTGCAATAGTTTCGAAAAATTCGCAAAAGCCCCGGTTCGATTACCCGCTCATCCATATCATCATATTACCACTTTCAACTTTAAACCCGCCATGTCCTAAATGGGAGGCGGGTGTGTGGCATCCGCCATGTTGCGCAATGACGGTTGGGTATTCGAGAAGTGGCATTCCAAATCTGGGTTAAAAACCATGATTCTTCTATCATCTTGTTTGATGGAGAAAACCGAATAGTCATGGACGAACCTATCGTTTACATACAGGATTTATGCAAAAAATATAACGCAAAAAAAGAAGAATTTGCGCTCCAATCCCTGAACCTGTCAATCAACCGCGGCACTTTGTTCGGCCTGATTGGTCCGGATGGCGCTGGAAAATCGACCACCCTGCGAATTTTGGCGACCATTATCTCACCCACTTCAGGAAAGGCCAGTGTCAACGGGTTTGACGTCCAGACCGAGGTGGAAAAGGTGCGCGGACAGATTGGGTATATGCCTCAAAATTTCAGCCTGTACCAGGATTTGAGCGTGATCGAGAACCTCAATTTCTTCGCCGAAATCCAGCGTATGCCGGTTGACCAGCGCCAAGAACGCATCGAACGCATGCTGGCATTTACCCATTTGGGACAGTTCCAGCACCGCCGGGCGCGCAACCTCTCCGGCGGCATGAAGAAAAAACTGGCCCTGGCTTGCGCGTTGGTCCACAACCCGCGCGTGTTGATATTGGATGAACCCTCCACCGGTGTGGACCCCGTATCACGCCGTGAGCTTTGGGAAATTCTGGCTTCCGTGGTCGAGGAGGGTGTGACGGTTATCGTCAGCACGCCTTATATGGATGAGGCTGAACGCTGCCACAAAGCGGCCATCCTCTATCATGGTCAGGTGATCGCCAACGGTTCAACTTCCGATTTGCGCCTGGGTTTGCCCTTTGACATATTGGAAGTGAAGGCCAAGCCGCGTAAAGCGGCGCGACAATTGATCTCAACGCTGGGCGGAATTTATGACTGGCGGCCGGTGGGGGATGCTTTCCGCATCACTGTTGAAAAATCACTCACGGACAAGGTTCTAGCTGAATTGGAAAAAGAATTGGATGCGCAGGCGCTGGATACGCGCCTGCTGCGGCAGACAACGCCTTCCATGGAGGATGTCTTCGTTTATCAGGCCGGTATTTCGAGAGGCAATCATGAATCACTATGAAAATGCAATAGAGACTTTCGGACTGACCAAGAAGTTCGGCGATTTTACGGCTGTTAATTCCGTTGATTTTTACATCCCCAAGGGGGAGATTTTCGGCTTGTTGGGGCCAAATGGCGCCGGTAAAACCACTACCATCCGCATGTTATGCGGGATTATCGCACCCAGCGAGGGTAAAGGTTTTGTACTGGGTTGGGATATTGCTCAGGACGCGGAATCGATCAAGCAAAACATTGGCTATATGTCGCAAAAGTTCTCTCTGTATCACGATCTGACTTGCCGCGAGAATATTCGATTTTATGCCAGTATCTACCGCGTGCCGGCGGATGAACAATCCGCGCGTGTGGAGAGCCTCATCGATGAGTTAGGCTTGCGGGAAATTGCCAATGAACAGGTGCGCGAACTTCCGGGAGGGTGGCGGCAGCGCGTCGCCCTGGCCTGCGCGGTCGTGCACAACCCGCCTATGCTTTTCCTGGACGAACCCACTGCGGGCGTGGACCCGATTGCGCGGCGTGAGTTTTGGGACTTTATCTATGGGCTGGCCGGGCAGGGCGTCAGTATCCTGGCTACCACCCATTATATGGATGAGGCCGAGTTCTGCAACAAGGTCGGCATGATGTATAACGGCCGTCTAATCAAAATTGCCAGCCCGGATACCATCAAGTCGGAGGTACCCGGTTTTTTGCTGTCGATTGAATGCAACCGGCCGGGGAAAGCGGAAAAATTTCTGCGATCCCAATCCAATGTCCTGGAAGTCTCTTTACATGGCGCCCAGCTGCACGCTTTGCTGGCCAAAGAGGAAATCAAGAATGCCATATTGAAAGGCTTGAAAAAAGAAGGTGTGGAAGTCATGCATTATGAGTTCATTCAACCTTCGTTGGAAGACGTATTTATTTCTATGATTGAAGAACAGGCATCTGAGGAAATTTCCGATTAGATGAGGAACTGGAGTTAAGAATGGATAGATTTTTAACAATTGTTAAGAAAGAATTCAGGCATATTTACCGCGACCCGCGGACTATGGCTCTGATCCTGCTGCTGCCTGCGCTTTTGCTACTGCTGTTGGGCTTTGGCGTTTCAGGCGAGTCGAAAGAAATTCCGCTGGCAGTAGTGGATTATTCCCGTACGGAAGAAAGCCGGGCTTATATTGACTATTACACGAACGGTGAGGATTTCGCCTATGTTTACTCGGCTTCCAGCGAGGAGGAATTGCTAGACCTGATCCATCGCGATAAGGTGAAGGTTGGCATGCTTATACCGGAGGATTTCGGGCGTATGATCGCGACCAACGAGTCCACGCAGGTACAGCTATATATCAACGGTTCCGCCGACCCGAGCGACATTGAAACAATCCAATTAAAACTCGCCGCCATTTCACAGATGGCTTCCGAGAATATTCTGGTCAAGCAGCTGGAGGTGAGCGGCCTGTCCGGGTCGTTCAGCCTGCCGATCGACACCAATATCAAAATGCTCTACAACCCCAACCGGGAGAGCAAGATGTATATGATCCCGGGCTTGATCCCCATTGTTCTGCAGGTTCAATTGCTCTTGCTTTCCGCGTTGGCTATCGTAAAAGAGAAAGAGCAGGGAACCATGGAACAACTGATCGTTACGCCCATTAAGGGGTGGGAATTGATGTTGGGAAAGATCGTGCCTTACATGGTTGTCGCGCTGGTCAATATTATCGGCTTGATTTGGGTGGGAAGTTGGATCTTCGGCGTGCAAATGCAGGGCAGTTTCCTCGAATTGGTCGGATTGAGCATGATCTTCAGCATTGGATCGTTGGGTATCGGCGTGCTGATCTCCAATTTATCCGACTCGCAAATGCAGGCTATTTACCTGGCGGTATTCATTGTGATGATTCCGGCCATCATCCTGTCCGGTCTCATGATCCCCCGCGATGGTATGCCGGCATTCACCTATTGGTTCAGCGAATTGATGCCGGTGACTTATTTTCTGGAAATCACGCGCGGCATCATGCTTAAGGGAGTGAGCGGGTTGTACATGTGGGATTCAATTTGGCCGATGTTTTTATTGAGCGTGGTTTATTTCGCGGCCAGTGTTTTTACCTTCAAGAAGAAAATTTAAGTTCAAAAGAATAATAAGGAGCATGTGATGAAAAACAAAAAAACTATGCTGATTATTTCGGTGATTGTGATTGGGCTGCTGGCCGCTGCCTGCGGCGGCTTGAACCAAAGTGGGGAGGCGCTTTCGGCTTCGGGCACGATCTCATCGACCAGTGTGAATATCGCACCCGAAGTGGGTGGAAAGATTGCCGAAGTGGCGGCACAAGAAGGCAATGAAGTAAAGAAGGGTGATTTACTCTTCCGAGTGGAAGATGACCTGTTGCAATCGCAATACGACCAGGCAGATGCCTCCCGCAAAGTAGCCGAGACGGCTGTGCAGGCTGCCGAAGACCAATTGGCGACCGCCAAGATCCAGTATGACCTGGTGGCACAGCAAGCCCAATCGGCCATGCCGGATTATTACCAGACGACCTGGGATAAATCCCCCTTGGATGAATTCGACCGCCCGGCCTGGTATTTCACCCAGTCGGAGGAAATTACGGCTGCCCAAAACGTGGTGGCGGATGCACAAACCAAGTTAGACGCGAAGCTGAAGGAAATGGATAAGGTCCTGGCGGATGCCAATAATGCGGATTTTGTTGACCTGGAAAAACGGTTGGCTAATGCGCAGTACACCCTGCGGGCAGCCGATAGCACCCTGGAGATTGCCAAAGACGCTGCGGACAACGATGCGCTAGAGGAAAATGCCCAGGATCAATACGACCTGGCTTTGGCCGACCTGGAAAATGTGCAAAAGGAATACGACCAGGCACTGAACACGACCGCCGCCGAAGACGTGTTGGACGCGCGTGCGGCTGCGGCTGTGGCGCAGGTACAACTCGACAGCGCGCGTAATTTGCTGGCTGAAGTACAGGTGGGCAGTGATTCTCTGCAAGTCCAATCCGCTGCCGCGGCGGTACAACAAGCCCAAAGCGCGCTGGATCAGGCTCAAGCAAATTTGGCGGCGGCGGAAGCCAATGTAAAAACCCTGAACATTCAACTGGAAAAGACGAAGGTGTACGCGCCCATCAGCGGTGTCGTTCTATTGAAAAATTTAGAAGAGGGTGAGTTGGTGAATGCCGGCAGCCAGGTTATGAAGGTTGGAAACCTGGATGAAGTCAAAGTTACTGTATATATCCCCGAGGACCAATATGGCTTGATCAAACTTGGCCAGGATGTAGTGGTCACGGTGGATTCCTTCCCGGAGAAATCTTATACGGGCAAGGTGGCTTATATTTCGGATGAGGCTGAGTTTACCCCCAGCAATGTGCAAACGGTGGAGGGCCGTAAGTCCACTGTGTTTGCGGTAGAGATCACACTTCCGAATCCTGATCATGATCTGAAATCGGGCATGCCGGCAGACGTTAAGTTTATCCAGTAGTTTACCGGTAATTTCCTGAAAATAATATAAGCGCACTGGTTTACCCGGTGCGCTTTTCTATGACACTATTCGTGATCTTAATCTTTGGGGAACAACAGGAATACCGCAATGGCCATAGTTACCAGGCCGATAATCCGGCGTGAATCCAGCGGGATGGGATCCAGACCGCCCCAACCGCGGGCGTCAGCCAGCGCGCCGAACGCCATTTGCCCCAAAATGATGGCGGCCAAACCGGCTGATAATCCGGCAATGGATATGGAATAAGCGACGCCCATAATAATAAAAATACCCAATGCCCCGGCCAAAAGCGTCAAGTTAAATGAAGTAGATGTGATCTTAACAGAATCAAATCCTTTGATTAAACCGATCCCCAGGATAAATAATCCGGCAAGACCACCGCCGAGAATATTAGTCCAAAAACCTGTGTTGATTGGCCCGATGAGTTCTCCTGCTCGATTGCTGCACATGGATTGGACAGCGATGATTAAGCCGGTGGCTGTGGCAGTAATACCGCCGATGACGATAAGATTCTTCATTGATCCTCCTGGGGAATCAAAATGGTTATATGAGTTGGAAAATTCTACCAGTGAATAAACCAATCCTGGTCATGAGAAATTACCGGTATTTTTAGCAAAGCAAAAGCTATTTACAAAGGAAAGAAGATCGCAGCCTTGTTTCAGATTAATCTATATATACTGGATTGTTATGCAGAATGAATAATTAGAAAATAATTTGATTGCCTTATACAAATAGAAAATAGTGTAATATTTAATATATAAAGGGAATTAACATCTCGCTTGTTTATCGGTTTTTGGGAAGATGAGTAATGAAATTTAACCAATCGCATTTAATAAGCATTGTATTTGTCATACTTGTATTGGGTTTTATCACAACCAGTTATTTAAGCTATTCCGTTACAAAAAACTATATCCTGGAAAGTGCCGAAAATGAAACACTACCATTGATCAGCGACAATATCTATTCAGCGATCAAAGAGGATTTGATCGATCCTGTCAATATCTCTTCACTGATGGCAAATGACGCGTTCCTGATCAGCTGGGTAACAAGTGGGGAAAAGGATTTAGCTAAAATCCAGGAATATTTAGGATTGATTGGAAGGAAATATGGTTTCACATCGACGTTTTTTGTGTCCGAAAAAACGCATCATTATTATTACTCTGATGGAATCTTGAAAACAATCTCGGAAGACGATGCACACGACGTTTGGTATTTTGACTTTATCAATATGGATAAAATGGTTGATTTGGATATCGATAACGACGAAGCCAAAAATGGCGTTCTGACCGTCTTTATCAACCACCGTCTTGAAAAAGAAGATGGGACTTTGCTGGGCGTAACCGGTGTTGGGCTGCAGCTAACCGAAATCGCGGAACATCTTAGCCATTATGAAGATTTGTACCATCATAAGATATATATTGTGGATCAAACCGGGTTAATTCAGATTGACTCGGAGAGAAATCGTATCGAAGCCGTAAATATCACTGAACTATACGGTATTAAGGAAGTCAGCGGGGAAATCCTCTCCGCTGATGAAAAAGCGATAATTGTTGAGTACCAGGATGAGAAAGGATTAAAAACCATTTCTGTCCGTTATATTCCGGAGTTCGATTGGTACCTGATTGTGGAAAAAGACCAGGAATCTTCACTGGCCGGCGCTAAAAATTCAATGGTCCGTAATTTCATTATTGGCGGATTTATTGCGTTGTTGATCTCACTGGTAATAAATGGCGTCATGAAACGCTATAACCAACGGTTGGAACAGCAAGCTACCTCGGATGATTTGACACAGCTGTTAAACCGGCGTGCATTCATGGAAAACCTGACCAGAGAGGTTTCTTCCCAGAACCGGTATGGGTACTCGTCTGCCATTATGATGATAGATGTTGATGATTTTAAATCCATCAACGATCATTTCGGCCATATTGCGGGAGATACCATCCTGGTTGAAATTGTTAACCTAATCAAGGAGACTCTGCGCAGCAGTGACCTGATGGGGCGGTGGGGTGGTGATGAGTTCATTGTTTACCTGACGCAAGTGGATCATGAAAAGGCAGAACTGATCGCGGAGCGAATTCGCGAAAAAGTTGAGCAAGCTGAATTTTCTATTGGCAATTTGCATATAAATCGTACGGTGAGTATCGGGATATCCTTCCTTGACCCATTGATCATAAATGTGGATGATGAAATAAGCAGGGCAGATGACGCGCTTATGAAAAGCAAGAAGCTCGGCAAAAATCACATTGAGATCGCTGAATAAAATTTTGTAAAAAATCCATAAGACGGGCATTAATAAATGGTAAATTGGGCAACCATAGCCTGCTTTTGTCGTATAACTAAATGTGTATAATTAATAATTTGATAAGTGAAGTGTTTATCTATGCAATTACCAAGATTTCTAAAAACGATTCGTGAGAATTTCGGTCAGAAGGCTGAAAAACAACCGTATGACTACCAGAACCTGGTCTTTAAAGGCGGCGGTGTGCGCGGTATTGCCTACATGGGTGCGCTTGAGAAGCTGGACGATCTGGGCATTATCGATGGTATTGAACGTGTGGCGGGTACCTCTTCCGGCGCTATTGCGGCCACGCTGCTTAGCTTTCGATTGTCCATAGCAGATACACTTGTTCTTTTCAATGAGTTGGATCTTTCGCGCATCCCCCAAAAAAGTATCCGCGATCGCCACGGCAAAATACTTACCATTGCCAATCCGGGCAGCTATAAACGCTTGTTTGACAGTTACGGCTGGTATTCGAGTGAATATTTCTATCAATGGATCAGCGGGGTGATAGCCGAAAAGTGCAAGGGCAATTCCCGCGCGACCTTCCGCTATTTCAAGAACGCGGGTTTCCGCGATCTGTATATTGTGGCATCCAACATTTCCCGCCATCGCCCGGAAGTATTTTCATTCGAAAGTACACCGGATGTAGCCGTGGCGGATGCGGTGCGCCTTTCCATGTCCATTCCGCTCTACTTTGAAGCGCTGCGCTTCGATGGCAGCCAGTTTGGACAAGGTGATTTTTACGTGGATGGTGGATTGTTTAATAATTACCCGTTGGAAATTTTCGACCACTTAGAATTTATCCGGAATCCAAAAATGTTCTGGGAAGGGTTGAACTGGGAAACCATGGGGCTTTACCTCGCGCCGGACGAAGAAAAATATGCCGATGTAGCCGAATATCCTAAAAATCTGTGGGAATTTGTGGCGCTGACCGGTAAAAATTATTACGACTCCCACCAGACATCCAGCCTGCGGAATAACATTCTGGATGAGCGACGCACCATTCAGATCAGTGATTGCGGCGTATCCTCAACAGATTTTGATATTCAACCCGGCTCAGAGATCTACCAAAAATTGTATAACTCCGGTAGTCAGGCAGTTACCGGTTATTTCGATTCTTTGGGAGACCTTTTAGGTTAATTGACCTGGTAGACTGCGCAGCCATAATCGAGTTTCCTGTGGATTGGGAAGACGCCAGTCTTCGATTGCCTGATTGATGACGTTAGAACAAACCCGAATAGCGGCCCCGCCGCATGATTGGACTACTCGAAAGGCGGCTTCGTCTTTATCGTCATCGCCCAGGTAAAGCAGGCTTTCTTCTTCAGGCGGATCGATTTCCAGTAGATATTTCATCCCCTCGCCTTTATCTGCCAACAGCGGTCCGGCTTCCAGAAATCTATGGCCGGGTAAAACACGGAACTCTTTTATGTCCAATGTTTCCGCAGCTTGTTCTTGCGCTTTTTTAAGTAGATCTGCAGCAATTGCGTCCTCAGCAAAGCGCGCGTGCAGTGCCAGCGACCAGCCTTTATCCTCCAGGAAGAACCCTTGTTTATCTTTGATCAATTCTATCCAAATAGGTTTGAGCATTTCCAAAGCAGGGCGTACCCGGTTGTAATCCAAGCGATAATGCAGACTACCGTCAGCTTTAAGGATCTCCAATCCATACGTGCCTGCTAAGGTGATACCGTTGACTGGTATGAGGGTTTGAAGGTGTGCTAATCGCCGCCCGCTTAAAACGGCAAGCCTGATTTTGCCGCTGTTCCGCAGGAATTTTAGTAAATCAATCACTTCCGCCAGCGGTTCTACCTGATCGGGGTGGTCGCGGAAATCCGCTAGCGTGCCGTCGTAATCCAGGAAGAGGCGCAGGCGTGGCTGACTGGAGAGCAGTGTTCGAATTCTTTGGTCGGAGTTGTTCATGTAGACGATGCCTTGCTTACTAACAAAGGGTCGATTTGTTTCTTAAAGATTTGCCCCCAGGTGAAATTCTCGCGAATTTTCTTGCGCAAGCGGTACGCAGGGTCGTTTGCACCCCAATTTTGTATCATCTGCGCCGCAACGGCTGGATCACGTTGAATGTCCAGCAGGTGCACGTCTGCCTGACCGATCTCTTCTACTGCCGGGATGTTGCTGGCAAAGATGGGCTTTCCCAGTAAACCGGCCTCTAAAACAGGCATTCCAAAACCTTCGCGCCGGCTAGGCATGAATAAGGCATCACAAATGCGGTACAAACCGCCTACCGTTTCCATATTGAGGATAGTCTCGTCTTCCGGTTTCTCACCGCTTTCATAAATGAAATGAAAATATGCCTGCAATCCTAATTCTTTTCGCAGGTCTTTCAGGGATTGAAAATAGGAGAAGTTTTCCGGGTCATGCGGATCGGGCGGCCCGGTCAGGATCATTTGGGCTTGACAGCCATTCTGCCGCAATTCACGCAGCACCCGCAGGGCGAACTCGATGTTCTTGGCCTGCGTCACCCGTACCGGCATTAACAGCAGGAGTTCGGCTTCTTCCAGTTTCAGGTTGTCGATCAACCTCCGGCTTTCAGAAGAAATCCCCACTAGCACATCCGTGTCGATGCCGTTATAAATGACATTTACCTTCTCGCGGGGCATTTTGAAGATCTCCGCCATGCTTTGCCGGCGATTTTTGGAAACCACAACGTAATCCACTTCCGGCCGGTACTGCCGCAGTAAGTTCCAGGGCAGCTCATCATGCAGCACGGGCAGAGAGCGCGCGCTGGCCCAGGAAAAATCGTGGCACCAGGCAACGCAGTGCGGTATTTGGCCTTCATCCAATAGTTCATGCAGCGCATCGGTGAGCGGCAGATTGAAATGTTTGCTGAAAATATTGTGGATAAAGAGATGCGCAAAACGGGGCAGGTGCTCGGCTAATTCGGCTTTGATGCGCTCGCGCAGCCGGCGGTATTCCTCGGTGACTTGACCTTTTTCCAAATCGGCGTTGACCTGCAAGACTTCAGTGTGCTGGGAATCCAGCAGTGGCAGGTGGATGAAGCCGCAGCCCTGCGGCAGGGCTGACTGGCTGCCGCTGCCGGCAATGACCGTAACGGTATATCCGTTGTCAATAAAAACGCGCGCATGTGCCTGTATAACGGACTCCACGCCGCCAACGGTTGGGGGAGCGGAATAATGCAGGATTGCGATATCCTTTTCACTCATGATTTGCGGCTCATCTCAACAATTGCATGCAGCTGATCTTTCAACCAGCAATAGATATCGTTGTTTTTTATCAGCCAATGCAGCGACCGCGCCCGTGAATTTCTTTCTTCCATACCCATACTCAATCCCTGGTGTATAGCTTCCGCAGTAGCATATATATCGCATGGCGATATTACGATAGCGCCCGGCGCCAATTGCTGGCTGGCTCCGGCGCGTTCAGATAATACCAATACACCATTGCGTTCATTGACAATTGGGCCTTCCTTGGCAACCAGATTCATGCCGTCCGCGACCGCGTTGACCAGCAGCACGTCGTACAACTGCAGGGCAGCAATGGCACGTTTGTAATTCTCGCCGACCAGGATGCGCACCGGTTCCCACTCACTGGTCCCATATCCGGCGTTGATCTGCCCGCTCATGGCCATGATCTTGTCCAGATAGTCTTTGTATTCCTCCACCTCGCGGCGGGAAGGAACCAGGAGCGCCAGAAACAGGACTTTCTCCTGGTATTCGGGATGCAGGCTGAGTAATTCTTCAAAAGCTTTAAAGCCGCGGATGATGTTCTTGCTGGGATCGATGCGATCTACCCGTAAGACGAGTTTCTTATCGGTGATGATCTTTTGAAGTTTTTTCTTCTGTTCAATCACTTCTTCATCCTGGCGCATTGCTTCCAGGTTGGCAACATCAATGGAGATTGGAAAATCTTGGGTGTGTGTCGCATGATTGCGATACCAAATACGGCCGCGTTTGTATTTCACATGCGCGCGCGGTAAATGGGATTCCACAGTACGGATGAAGTTCAAACCATCTTCCTGAGTTTGAAAACCCAGTAAATCTACTGCGCATAGCCCATCCAGGATGCCCTGCCGCATGGTGGGCGGCAGAATGCGCCAATATTCCGGCCCCGGCCAGGGGATATGGGTGAAATGCAGAATGGTAGGCTGTTTCGCCTTGGGCAGCATATCGCGAATATAACGTGCAGTCAAATACAAGTGATAATCTTGCAGCATAACCAACGTTTTTTTGCCGGTATTTTCCACAGCTTTGACAATTTCCTGCGCGAATAAGTGATTTACCTTTTTATATCCATTTTCCCAGGCATCCCAGGTGGCATGGTCGATGACGGGTTCGCTGGAAATATTCCACATAGAGTGCTGTAAAAACCACAGCAGGGGATTAGCGATGACGTTGTAATAGCCATCGTATGCAGCCTGTTCGGGATTGATAAATTTAACGTGGATACTGCCGTTAGCCTCTTCCAACGGAATATCGCCCTCGAGGAAATCCACATCCTGCGGAGTTTGGGCGCATGAAATCCAGGTCGCGTTGATGTATTGCAGCATTCCTGATAAGCCGGTGATCAATCCCCCGCTGCCTTTTTGTTGAATTACTTCTCCATCGCTATTTTCAATGTGTACAACCGGTCCGCGGTTGGAAGCGATGATAATGTGCCAGTCTGAAAAAGTATTTAAATCGATGTCTTCTCTTGTCTCGGCCCCGGTGGGTAAAACTTCCGGCCTGTCAGCCATTCGTGTTCCTTTCTTCTATATAAAATTAAACCTCATTGCTGGCTTGGATGGCCAGGTCGATAAAAACCGCGGCGGTCCAGCCAAATATGGGTGCGGCGTTCACACCCGGTTTTCCATTTTCGGCGTTATAAAATTCGTAAATATTGTTCTGCGCCATGATCATATTCAGCGTCTTTTGGCGCAGTTCCACTGCCAGGTCATGTTCGCCCACCTGGTGCAGTGCTTCGATGAAAAAGTAATTGATGTTAGCCCACACCGGTCCGCGCCACATGACCTTGGGGTTGAAGTGCGCGTCATTGCGGGCAACACTGGGGATGGGATAATCGCCCCAGAATTCCTCTTTGTTGGTTAGATGGCCCAACAGTTTGCCGCGGATATCATCCGGCAGCTGACCGGTCCACAGCGGGTAGAGGTTGAAGGGAGTCAGCACCGGGATGGGATCCTCGCCGTGGAAGGCGCGGAAAAATCCGGCTTCTTCGTCCCAAAACTCCTTAATCATGCGCTTAACGATGGCATTCGCGCGTTTACGCCACATTTGCGACTCGTCCTGAATCCCCAGCGCTTCGGCCATCAGGGCCAGCGAACCCATTTGCACGCACAGGTAGGTGTTCAGGTCGGGCGATTCCACCGGCATGCCGTAATCCCACAGCGGGTTATCGTCCAATCCGGATGAGTAAGGATGATTGTACTGCGCCAATCCATCAACGTTATCGTCATTCATGTTGAACCACCAGGCATTCCAGCGCACCAGCGGGATGTAGATCTCGCGCAGGAAATCGACGTCCGGGTCTTTTTCGTGCAGCTTCATGGCTGCCCAGGCCAGGATGGGCGGTTTGGTTACTTCACCCTTGAAGGGGTGGTCGATTTCAGAAATGACGCCTTCATCATAAATCGCGTCCGGCAGCATTCCATCCGGCAGTTGGCCGGCCAGCATGGCGCGAATTTGGTTGCGCGCCAATACCGGGTCAACGTGCCGGAAAGCCAGGGCATGCATCGCGCTGTCCCACAGCCACAAGCCGATGTAACTGGTCTTGGAGGGGGTCATGGCTTCATAAGCCACCTTGCCGCGCGCGCTGATCAGATTGTTCGCCATAATCCACCAGGCATGCGCGTATGTCTGCCGGTAGCAGTCGTCCACCGCCGGCACTTTGTCAAACCAATTGCGCCAACGAGTTTCGGCGAATATGGCCGTTTGCGAGAAGGGCGCTACTTCCTCTGAAAGATGCTTTTCATCGATGCTTAGCGTGATGGCGCAATCATTTTCGGATTTGACGATGAAATCCACTGCATACCCGCGCTTCCTGGGGCTGATGGTGTTGACTACCGTCTCCGCGTTAGTCTGGTAGGACAGGTTGCGTACGGCCTTGAATTGGCCGCCCTGACCGCCGATCTTCCAGTATTGGGGAGTGGCCAGGAAGCGAATGCCAGCGTTGGTGTTTTCCGGTAGCCCAATGGAAAGGGTGCGTTCATCCTGGAACACCAGCTTGAAAATGCCGACGCGGGTTTTTAGTTCCAGCATATGCGGGTAACTGGTCAGCTCGTATTCCAGCTTCTGGCCGTTGCCGTCCAGCAGGCTTAATTCGTCAATGAAAGGTGCCCGTTTCAGGTAGGACTCGATTTGAGAATCCAGAAAGGATAACCGTTCGGCCAGTTTGATGTAAAGATAATTCTTTTTGGCCGATTGGTAGACCAGCAGGCGGGATCCGCGGTCACTGAAGGGCACCGTATTGAGGTCGATGTGGTTCTTCAGCAGCATCAGGCTATCGTGGCTGATTTCTTCTTTGGAGTGTTTATTGATGATCGTTTTCATATTTTGTATTTTTATTGTAATGCATCACTGAAAAATGCTTTCTTTAATTTCCATAAAATATGATCCCGCAAAATTGTGTTTGAGCAGTTTCTTTAGGGAGATTATAAATTCCTTTCTATTCTATGTCTTGACAACTAATATGTGCATGGTACTATATAGGAGATAGCATATATAGAACTGTGCATATATTGGAGGATTATGAGCCTGGAGTACGCAATCTTGGGATTTCTAAATTACAAACCGATGACCGGTTACGATCTAAAGAAAATGTTCGATGATTCGGTACGCCATTTCTGGTACGCCGACCAGAGCCAGATATACCGCACGCTCAACCGCTTGAATGAAAAGGGCTGGGTATCGCGCGATATCATTGAACAAGATACTCGTCCCGACCGCAAAGAATATTCCATTACGGATTCGGGCAGGGAAGCATTGCGGCAATGGCTGGTCTCGCAACCTAACGAGGGCGCCCCGCATAGCTCGCCGCTGATCCAGGTGTTCTTTGCCGGCCAGTTCCCCGATGAAGTGGTGGTGAAGATGTTCGAGTTTGCGGATCAAATTATGGATCGCATGCTGGCTGAATATGGGGAAATTCCGGAGAAAATCGAGGAATATCGCGGCATGCTGCATTCGGATCGAGAAATGTATTTTTGGAACGCCACCCTGGGACTGGGCGTGCGCATTGCTAAAGCTCAACAGGATTGGGCGCGCGATTTAATCTCCGATTTAAATAACGGACGCGTCCCGCAGAAGTAAGAGGAGAGAAAAATGCGACAAGCAAAAACCCGCCAGCGGGTTCGGCTGGCAATTCTAATCATATCTTTATTGTTATTTCCCATCACCATGAACTATCTTTCGCCTTACGTGATCATGTACGGCGCTTCAATGGGCGTCATCAATGGCAGCTTCATTGTTTTTGGGTTGTTGTTCATCAGCTCGCTGATCTTCGGGCGCTTGTGGTGTGCCTGGATTTGCCCGGCCGGAGGTTTGGGAGAGGTCTGCCGATTGGCCAATGACAAACCGATCAAGCATAAATGGTTGGATGTCGTTAAGTGGGTGATCTGGATCGTCTGGCTGGGTATGATTGCTTTCTTTGCTGTCTCCGCCGGGGGCTATAAAAATGTCGATTTCTTCCTACTGACAGAATCTGGTATTTCTGTGGATGCACCTATGAAATACATTATTTACCTGATCGTAGTTGGTATTTTTATGGGATTGGCCTTGTTGTTGGGCCGCCGGGCCGGCTGCCACACCATTTGCTGGATGGCGCCCTTCATGATCCTGGGCCGCAAGCTGCGCAACCTGGCTGCCTGGCCGTCCTTCCGCCTGAAGGCGGATTCGGACTTGTGCATCAATTGCAAAAAATGCAGCAACAACTGTCCTATGAGCCTGGATGTGAACGGCATGGTCCACGCGGGCAGTATGGAAAATTCCGAATGCATCCTGTGCACGCAGTGCGCGGATGGCTGTCCCAGGGACGTCATACACCTGGTTTTCCAGTCCGGAAAATAAACACTAAAACAGGAGTTATTAGATGAAGATTACCATTTTAGATGGACAGAATTCAAAGGAAAACACTACGTGGGTTTCCTATATGCAGGTTCTGGTCGCCCAATTACAGAATAACGGCCATATCGTGCAGCATATTGTTTTGATGGACAAGAACATTCATACCTGCACGGGCTGTTTTGGCTGCTGGGTTAAAACGCCGGGGACGTGCGTCATCGCGGATGACTCACAAGCCATTAACCACGAAGTGATCCACTCCGATTTTGTATTGTGGGCTTCGCCGCTTGTGATGGGTTTTCCATCCTCTTACCTGAAAACCAAGATAGACCGCAGCATCCCGTTGGTGCACCCGTATTTCGAGGTGGTCAATGATGAGGCACATCACCTGGCGCGTTACGAAAAATATCCGGTCTTTGGCTTGCTGCTTCAACCGGGTGGGCAGGACGATGCGGAAACTGTGGATATCGTCAGCCAAATCTTCGCGCGCACGGCTTTGAATATCAAGAGCTGGCTGGCATTTGCAGAGACAACTGACTTGGACGTGAAAAAGGTCGCGGAAAAAATCGAGCATGCCTGTCAGCTGAAGGTTGTCTCGCAGCATCCACCGAAACCCACACTGCCGCAGGCAAAAATAAAGCCAGTTAAGCGCCTGCTGGTGATCAATGGTTCACCGCGGGGCGGGAAGGGCAATTCTCCCGCCATGCTGCAAAAGGTGATGGACGGGTTCCTGACGGTCAACGGCACCTCGGCCGAGATGCTGCATCTGGCCAATGCCGGTGACCGAAGCAAACTGGAAGAAGTTTATAGTCAATCGGATGCGGTCATATTGGGATTCCCTTTGTACACCGACTGCATGCCGGGATTGGTCAAACAAACCATCGAATCCCTGGCACAATTCGAAGGTCGTCCGGAAAATCCTGCCATGGGCTTCCTGGTCCAGTCTGGTTTTCCCGAAGCGGCTCATTCCCGCTACGTTGAGCGTTTTCTGCAAACGCTGGCCGAGCGGCTGCACAGCCCCTACCTGGGCAGCCTGGTGCGAGGCGGCTGTGAGGGTGTGCACTTGATGCCGGAATCCATGAACAAAAAGATGTTCGCCACCCTGTGCACCCTGGGGGAGCAGTTGGCTGAACAGGGTGGTTTCGACGCGCAGAGCGTAAAAGCCCTGATCTCGGTGGAGCAATATTCCAGGGCCATGCTGCCGCTCTTAAAGATCGCGATAAAAACACCTTTTACAAAAATCTACTGGGATAGCCAACTAAAAAGCAATGGTGTCTACGACCGGCGCTTTGACCAACCTTACTTATAAGGAAAAGAATGGTAATGCTTTGAAGAGTGTGCTAAAGGGCCATTCCACTGCATGTAAAAAAAACCTCGTCACCCAGACGAGGTTTTTGCTTGTTCAGTCTTTAATTTAGATGCTAAGAGAGTGTTTATATCCCGAAATTTTCCCACAGGTTGCGCGAGCGCAGGTTGCGCCGGCGCTGCTCGATCAGCGGCATGGGTGTGTTCAGCAGCAAGCGGCAAATTTGCGCGATCTTGACCGATGAAGTGCCGCCGTTCTGGATGGGCATCAATTGCTGCAGCTCGTTCTTGTCGAGGTCGGAATAGACTTCTTTTCCGAGTGCCAGGGCTACGAAGGTACAACTGGACCACTGGGTGATGACCGTTTGCGCATTAGCGATCATGGTGTTGATGTCCCCGCGCCAGTAGACTTTGGCGCCGGGCGCATAGGTGTTGATCTCGCGGATGGCGCGCCGTGCGTTCTCCAACGGGTGCAGCTTGAAGATCAATTGGCGCCCGTCTGCGATCTTCACACAGTGGCGGATGAAAATGGAGCGGAATTCAGGCCGCATGGTTTCGCGGAAGGGTGTGGTGGCCACCAACACGTAATTTTTAAATGGAAAGTCCTTGCTGGTAAAGTCGGCCAGGTTGTCAAAGTTGGGAATGCCGGTCACAATGATTTTCTCCGGCCGCGCGCCTTTACGGGTGAACAGGTTCTTGTACCCATTGGAGGCTACGCAAAAGGTGTCGTACGCGTTGGATAGGCCGGTCATGGATGTGTTGGCCAGCCAGCGGGGCAGGTGCAGGAATTTGACGATGTGATAGGCGAGCCCTTCCGGTTCGGTGATACCTTCCTGTACCAGGATGATACGGCTGGAGCGGATGTTCTTCTGGATGATTGAATCGCTGCCGGTTAATACCAGGTCGTAATGGTTCATTTTTCCAAACATATCCAGCGGCAGTTGGTTTTCTTGCAGATATTTCATCGTGTCGCGGTGATGGCGGCCGCCCAGGATGGTGTTATTGAGCATCCCCAGCTTGGCAAACCATTTGATCAAACCATCTGCATAGTAAGGGGTGAAATAGCAATCGTGATCGGAGAGCTCTTTCGAGATCTTGTGCATTATGGTGGTTTGGTTCAAAGAACCGCAGATAAAAAGTATTTTCATAGAAATAGGATAGTTTTTATATAGTTTGATTATTATTGTAGCCCAATCCAGTTTGGAAACAAAGAAAAACAGGTTAATTTTTTGTAAATAACAGGAAGATTTGTTAAACCTTTATTAAAGGAATAGCGGATTCAAGAAAAGAGGGTTAAATTAATTGCTTACTTTACGTAAATAAAAAAAAGCTTCGCTGAAGATGATAGAGATGAAGAATAATGTGAAAGTAATGGATGCGGCTCTAAAAAAGAGCATTGAAAGCGATATCTTGATTGAGATCTTTCGCGCCGGAAAAATCCCTAACTGGCGAGTATTCCGGAACGGGCTTTCGTATGCCTTACGAAAGCCCGTTGATCACTTCTCCGGGTTGATTGCTAACCTGGATACCATCATCGGCCGTGATGGTATTGTCGCGGCGGCAAAGTATGCCCTGCCGGAATTGTGCCGACCGGCAGAGGCTTCGGGGCAGGAGGGCATCCCTGCCAGCGGTCCGCTGGTGATCGCGTCCAACCATCCGGGCACGTATGACGCTTTTTCCATTATCTCCAATTTACCGCGGGATGATGTCAAACTGATCGTCAGCGGTATCCCTTTCTTTCAAAACCTGCCGCATGCCAGCCGGCATTTCATTTTTGCCACGCATAACACTAATGAACGCACGAATGTAATCCGCCAGTCTATCCGCCATCTGCAGGACGGCGGCGCTTTATTGATCTTTCCCAGCGGGCGCCTTGACCCGGACCCGTCCGTTTTGCCGGAGGCTGTTGATGGCCTGCGGCGCTGGTCGCGCAGTATTGAAGTGTTTCTCCGCAAGGTACCGGAGTCGCGCCTGGTTTTAACCATCACAAGCGGTGTGCTTTCCGGCGAATATATTAACCACTTTATTCCCCGCATGTTTAAAAATGATCACGAACGCCGCCGCATCATGGAATTTATCCAGGTAATTCGCCAAATGGTGCGTATGGAACCGCTGGACCTTTACCCAAAGGTCAGTTTTGCCGGGCCGCTTTCCGGTGAGATTTTTCAGTCGGGCGGAAGAGACGAACAAAGCGCTCTAATCATGCAGAAAGCCGGTCAACTGCTGGATTTTCACATGAGCCGCTTTTACCCGGGAAGCAAGCTTCAGGAAGTCCAAACAGAATATTAGGTCATTAGGGGTTGATGTATGCCCATCCGGATTGAAGAACCCTGAAAAGTCATCCAATCCGGTCAAGTGTGTTAAAAAATCTCATTTTGATTCAACCGCAAATGAGGACTACCGGGATTGAATGCTATACTTGGGTTATAAATAATTCCGGAATTTGGGCTATATGAACGTAACCATCAAGGATATTGCAAAAGCTGCTGGCGTATCGCATCCAACAGTATCGCGTGCTTTAAACGATCACCCTGGAATTTCGACAGCTACCAAAGAGCGCATCAAAAAGCTGGCAGAAGAGATGGGCTATGTACCCAATGCATCGGCGCGCGGGTTGAAAACCAGCCGGTCGCGGGCATTGGGCGTGATCATGCGCCAGATCGATGACCCATTTTGGAGTGAGGTTTTGGACGGAGTGGACAGTGTCCTGCATCCGGCCGGATACAGCCTGTTTATTGCCTCAACGCATATGGAACGCCAGCGCGAAAAAGACGTGGTGCAAGCCATGGTGCAGCGCGGTGTGGACGGCGTCATATTACTGGCACCTCAGTTTAGCGAGGAGCAGTGCCATATGCTCAAAAATTATGGCTTGCCAATGGTGATGGTCAATAATGAAGGCGCGGGCGATTGCAAGTATTTGATTTATAACGATGACATTTACGGCGCTCGTCTGGTGACTCATTATTTAATCGATTTAGGCCACCGCCGCATTGCTTATCTGGGCAATCGCATGGGCGGTTTGACGGATACCAATCGTCTGGCCGGTTTTTCAGCGGAGATGCAAGATGCCGGGCTGGAAATTCGGGATGAGTATGTTTATCACGTTCCGGCCGGGAATCCTGCCGGGGGACGCGAAGGCGCGGAATACCTCATCACGTTAAGAGAGTTCCCGACAGCAATTGTGTGTTATAACGATTTCCTGGCAGCCGGTGTGTATAATCTGCTTTTAGAAAAAGGGATGCGAATACCGGAAGATGTGTCGATAACGGGTTTTGATAACATTTCCATTGCTGCATACCTGACACCGCCGTTGACCACGCTGCACCAGTTTAAATTCGAAATGGGCCGCGGGGCAGCTGAAATGATGCTGGAAGTGTTGATCAAAAAACAGCAAAAAGAGGAACAGGATTCCAACCGCAGTGTTAGTATTAAAGGAGTTCTGTATATCCGCGAATCCACGGCGATTCCTGCTTCATAGCCCCGCTTACTGCTAGCACTACAAAAGACAATCCACTGGCCGGATAAAGCGGAAAATCCGGAATGTTTGCCGCACGGTGAACCAAATGACGATTCGGTGCATTTTTAAGGTTCAAATGTTGACTTTCGGGGGAAATCATGTATAATGTTCACGTGTGCATTAATAAAATGGGTCGGGAATTGCATCGCTCGGTATGATTTTTCCCCAAAAGGCTAAAAAAAGCGAGGATTAGATGCGGCAATATGATGAAAGATCATTGATAGTTCACCCCCAAGTAACGAATAACCCGGGTGTCATCGTCAGCGTGGATTGCGAAAAGGCGGGCTGGCAAACCATCGATTTTCAGGTACGCAGCCTGGCTAAGGGGAAACAATGGAAAAACGCATCGACCGGCAAAGAAACGGCGCTGGTGATTCTTTCCGGCACAATCAGCGTGAATTCCAATCAGGGCAACTGGAAATCTATCGGTGCAAGAAGCAGTGTTTTTTCCGGCTTGCCGTATGCTTTATATCTTCCCCTCGAATCTCATTATGAAATCCTTGCGGATACCGACAGCGAGTTTGCCATTGCAACGGTTCCCGCCTCAAAGAAATTTCCGGCGAAACTGATTACGCCGGCGGATGTGCATGTTGAGGTGCGCGGTGGAGACCATGCCACGCGACAGATCAATGACATTATTCCGCCCGGTTTTCCCTGTGAACATTTAGTGGTGGTTGAGGTCTATACACCCGCGGGGAACTGGTCCAGTTACCCTCCGCATAAACATGACAATCGCAAAGTCGCCCCGGACGGCAGCCTGCTGGAAGCAGACCTGGATGAAATCTATTATTACAAAATTGACCGGCCGGAAGGTTACGCTTTGCAGCGTGTTTACACCGGTACGGATTCACCTCTTGCGTTGGCGGGTAAGGGGTTTGATGCCGCATTGGTGCTGCACAATGATGATATTGCCCTGGTGCCGGAAGGTTATCATCCCGTTTCCAGCCCGCCCGGATACACTGCTTATTATTTGAATGTTTTGGCCGGATCTGATCAGGTATTGACATCACACGATGACCCGGACTTCGCCTGGGTTAAAGATTCCTACCGCAGTATCGATCCGCGGCTTCCTATTTATCCCATTAAATAAACCCGCATTACGGAGGAAAAATGACCGAAGGCAAAACCAGACGGATGACGATGGCGCAAGCCGTTATCAATTTCCTAAAGAATCAATACAGTGAACGCGATGGTTTAGAACAGCCTGTCTTCGCAGGCTGTTTTGGTATATTTGGGCATGGCAACGTGGCCGGCATCGGCCAGGCCCTCCAGCAGAACTTGGATTTCCGCTATTATCAGGTCCGCAATGAACAGGCCATGGTGCATACGGCCAGCGCATATGCCAAGATAAAGGATCGCCTGCAAACTTTTGTGTGCACCTCATCCATTGGCCCCGGCGCGACCAATATGCTGACCGGCGCGGCTCTGGCGACCATCAACCATTTACCGGTGTTGCTGCTGCCGGGCGATATCTTCGCCCGCCGCAATGTTGCCCCGGTGCTGCAACAGTTGGAATTCCCGGCTTCGCAGGACGTTTCTGTCAACGATTGCTTCCGTCCTGTCAGCCGCTATTGGGATCGTATCAACCGTCCGGACCAGATCCTGACCGCGCTGCCGACCGCACTGCGCATCTTGACCAGCCCCGCGGACACCGGTGCGGTTACATTGGCCCTGCCGCAGGATGTTCAAACCGAAGCTTATGACTATCCGGTTGAATTCTTCGAAAAACGGATCTGGCACGTTGGGCGTCAGCGCCCGGATGCGGCCTCGCTTTCAAAAGCGGCCGAAATGATCCGCCAGAGTCAGCGCCCCATGATTATTGCCGGCGGCGGGCTGATCTATTCCGCGGCAACCGAAACCCTGCGCAAATTCGTGGATAGCACCGGCATTCCGGTGGGTGAAAGCATGGCCGGCAAAGGCAGCTTGCGCTATGACCATCCGCTCTGCCTGGGCGGGGTGGGCGCCACCGGTACATTGGCCGCCAACCGCATCGCCAAAGAAGCCGATCTGGTGATCGGCATTGGCACGCGCTACAGCGATTTCACCACGGCCTCCAAGACTGCTTTCCAGAACCCGGACGTACGTTTCATCAACATCAATGTGGCCGAATTTGACGCCGCCAAGCATTTTGGCTTGATGTTGGTGGGGGATGCCAAAGTAACGCTGGAAGAATTGCTAATGGCGCTGCAGGATTATCGCGTGGCGGATGCTTATCGTCAGGAAGCCGCTCAACTGCACGACCAGTGGGAAACCGAAGTCGAGCGTATCTATGCCATCCACAATGAACCGCTGCCCAGCCAGGGCGAACTGATCGGTTTGTTGAATGAATTGTCTTCTCCCGATGCTATCATGGTCAACGCGGCCGGCAGTATGCCGGGCGACTTACACAAACTCTGGCGCGCGCGTCACCCCAAGAATTTCCACCTCGAATACGGCTATTCCTGCATGGGATACGAGATCGCCGGCGGCTTGGGCGTCAAGATGGCCGCGCCGGATCGCGAAGTGTACGTGATTGTGGGCGACGGCAGTTACCTGATGCTGTCCTCTGATATCGCCACATCCATCCAGGAAGGGTATAAGCTGATCATCATCCTTTGGGATAACGGCGGTTTCAAGAGTATCGGCTCGTTAAGCCGCTCGCTGGGGCAGGACGGCTTTGGCACGCGCTTCGTCTTCCCGCAGGAGGATAAACTCGCGGGCGATTCGGCCGGGGATTCGGTTGAAGGACTGCCTATTGATTTTGCTGCCAACGCGCGCAGCCTGGGCGCGGAAGTGATTTCCTGCAAAACCGCGCACGATTACGCCGCTGCGCTGGAAGCCGCGCGCAAGACCGATCGTACAACTTTGATCTATATCCGCAATGACCGTTATGTTAACGTGCCGGGTTATGAAAGCTGGTGGGATGTGCAGGTAGCCGAGGTCAGCGAGATGCCATCCGTGAATGAAGCCCGCAAACAGTGGGAAGCAATGCGTAAAAAAGAACGGTTATTTTTATAGGGCCGATCAACAATTAACAGAGGAGCGACGATTTGGTTGACAATTCAAATACCATAAAAACAGAAGAAGCCGATGGATTCCTCCGCCTGGTGGGGATCAGCAAGAGTTTCCCGGGAGTCAAGGCACTCAATAATGTCCATTTGAATGTCCGCAAAGGGGAAGTCCACGGCCTGGTCGGCGAAAACGGGGCGGGTAAATCTACTTTAATGAAGATCCTCTCAGGCGCTTACATTAAAGATGAGGGTGAGATTTACTGGCAGGGAGAAAAGGTTGAGATCACTAAACCCAAAGATTCCGAAGAATTGGGAATTGCCATCATTTACCAGGAGTTTAACCTGGTTCCCCAATTGAGCATTTCTGAGAATATTTGGCTGGGCCGCGAACCGCTGACGAATAAGGCCCTGCAGCTGATCGATTGGACAGAGATGCACAAAAGGACGCAGCAGTTGCTTAATGATTTAGACCTGGATTTTGATCCCAAACGGCCGGTGGCAGGTTTAGGTGTGGCCAGCCAGCAAATGGTCGAGATCGCCAAGGCATTATCTCTTAATGCTAAATTGCTCATTATGGACGAGCCGACCAGCGCGCTGTCAAAAAATGAGATCGATCAACTTTTCTCTGTCATTCAGTCTTTAAAGGAAAAAGACGTATCCATTATTTACATCTCCCATCACCTTGAAGAAGTCTTCGAGATTTGTGACCGCGGCACAGTGCTGCGGGATGGAAATTTTGTGGCGACCATTGACCCCAAACAAACCAGCAAGAATGAGTTGATCCAGTTGATGGTTGGACGTACGCTGGACCAGCAGTATCCCAAGGTGAAGGCTGAACGAGGTGAAGAGGTCATGCGTGTCGAGCACCTCAGCCGGAAAGGTGTTTTGGATGACATCAGCTTCTCGGCTTACGCAGGGGAGATTTTGGGCATCTCTGGTTTGGTTGGCTCAGGCCGCACCGAGCTGGTCAAAGCCATATTTGGCGCCGACCCGATTGATAGCGGCAAGATATTCATTTATGGCAAAGAAGTACAAATCACCTCGCCCCAATCCGCCATTGCAGTAGGCATGGGACTGCTGCCGGAAGACCGTAAATATGAAGGCCTGGTTTTGAAATTATCCGTCAAGCAGAATGTCAGCATGGCCAGTCTGGGTAAACTCCTCAAGCGGGGTATGCTGCAGCTGAATATTGAAAAATCAAAGGTGCTGGATTTCATCGATAAATTACGTATTTTGACTCCCAGCATTGAAAAGGAAGTACAAAATTTGAGCGGCGGCAACCAACAGAAGGTTGTCTTGGCAAAATGGTTAGCCAGCCAATCGCGCATCCTGATTTTTGACGAACCTACGCGCGGTATTGATGTGGGTGCCAAGGTGGAAGTCTATAACCTGATGAACGAATTAGTGAAAAATGGTGTGGCGGTCATTATGGTCTCTTCGGAAATGCCGGAAATTTTGGGGATGAGCGACCGCATCATGGTGATCCATCAGGGCGAATTGGCATCGATATTAAATTGTGAAGAAGCAACGCAGGAGAAAATACTATCTGCAGCAATGGGAGTGAATTAATATGGCAACAGAATCAGTAGAAATCGCTAACGAATCCAAAAAGAAAATCACCGTCAGCAGCCTGATCGGCCGCTTTGGCGCCCTGTTTGGCTTGTTGTTTCTGGTGATCTTTCTAAGTATCACCTCGGACGTTTTCTTGGGCGGTTCGAACCTGTCCAATATCGCCCGTCAGGCAACGGTGAACGCCTTCCTTTCAGTAGGTATGTTATTGGCAATTATCACGGCTGGTATTGATTTGTCGGTGGGTTCCGTTTTGGCGTTATCCATGTGCACCCTGGGAATTCTGGTGATAAAGATGGGGGTCAACCCATATTTAGCGATGTTAGGTTGTCTGGCTGTGGGTACGTTTTTCGGGTGGATCAACGGCCTTCTTTTGACCAAGTTACATCTACCGCATCCCTTTATCGCAACTTTAGGCACGATGAATATTGCTCGCGGTTTGGCCTTGATTATCACCGATTCATCGCCGGTTTCCGGATTCGATCGCGCTGGAGCTCCAGAAGTTCTGACCCTGGGAGCCGGATCTGTCGGACCAATTCCAGTAGCATTTATCGCTGTATTCGCCGTCTATATTATGTTTCATATTTTGCTGACAAGAACACCATTCGGACGCCATATTTATGCTGTCGGCGGGAATGTTTCAGCCGCCAGATTATCCGGTATCAATGTAAGTCGTACGCTGATGACTGTTTATAGCTTAAGCGGCTTTATGGCAGGGTTGGCGGCTTTAATGTTGGCAGGACGTACGAATTCCGGATTTCCTAATGCGGGCGCAGGATATGAAACGGATGCTATCGCGGCGGTTATCATCGGCGGTGCCAGTTTTTCAGGCGGTTCAGGCACTATCGGTGGGACGGCCATTGGTGTTTTGTTGATTGCGGTTCTGCGCAATGGGCTGGTATTGCTCAATGTACCAACAGAATGGCAAACGGTTGCCATTGGTCTGGTCATTATTGGCGCGGTTTCCATCGATATGCTTCGCCATCGTGCGCAATAATAGTGACCAGAATCCATTCAGTCATTTTTCAAGGAGGTGTATCTGACAAAATTGAAATTACCTATCCATAAAAAATATCAACTAACCTATTTGAGGAGGATAAATGAATTCGAAAGTTTATAAGTTTGCAGCATTATTGCTCGTAGCAGCTGTGGCTTTTAGTGCATGCGCCCCGAAGGAAGCTGCCAGTACTACTTCCGGTGACAAAATTAAAGTGGCGGTAGTGGTGAAAGCCGTTACCAGCGACTATTGGAAGCTGGTTGGCGCAGGTGTGGATCAGGCTATGGTAGATGATCCCACCATCGAAGCGGAATTCCTGGGTCCGAATGAAGAGACGGACATTGAAGGACAAATCCGCATCATTGAGGCGCAGATTTCCGCCAAAGTGGACGCGCTGGCCGTGGCCCCCAGCCAGGCTGATCAATTGGCTCCCACCCTGCAAAAGGCTGTGGAAGCTGGCATCCCGGTGGTGTTGATCGACACCAACATCGATACCTTCGAAGCCAAATCAGCCTTTGTCGGCACCGACAACAGACTGGGCGGCACCATGGCTGGTGAATTCATCGCCGGCAAGTTGCAGGCTGGCGACGAAGTAGCCATCATCCGCGGTGCAGCGGGCGACCCCGTGCATAACCTGCGCGAAGAGGGTGCGACTGAGGCATTGGAAGCGGCCGGCTTGGTTGTTGTGGCCGTGCAGCCTGCTGACAGTGATCGCGCAAAGGGGCAAACCGTGGCCGAGAACCTGTTGACTGCCAACCCGAACCTGAAAGCCATCTATGCTACTAATGATGAGATGGCGCTGGGTGCATTGAACGCAGCCAAAGCTGCTGGAATGTCCCTGGTGATCGTGGGCTTTGATGCCTCCCCGGACGCGCTGACTTCCATCGAAGCGGGCGAACTCTCCGGTTCCGTGGCGCAATTCCCCGGCAAGATTGGCGAATTGGGCACCCTGACCGCTGCGGCAGTAGCGCGCGGCGAGAGTGTGGAATCCTTCGTCAACACCGGCGTGGACGTTGTCAACATCGATAATGTAGCCGAATTCAAGTAAGTCAATCAAAAAATTGGTGGAACCTGAGCAATCAGGTTCCACCGTAATAACCAAGGTTCACGACGACGCGTAAGAGTGTTACTTAACTTTCATAAATGGAATTATTTTTAATAGATTAGCTCGATTGTTGAAATGAATTTGTTGGATTGTAAGCATAGAGATGGAAAATTATCCGCATAACAAAATTAATAAGGAGGCAGTGAATGATTAGAATCGCAAATGCACCTTGTTCCTGGGGGGCGCTGGAGTTCGATTTAGGGGCGGAAGAACCGGATTATATTCAGGTTTTGAATGAGATTGCTGAAACCGGGTACGATGGTACTGAATTGGGGGATTGGGGTTTTTTACCAACTAATTCGGACGAATTATCCAACGAATTACACAACCGTGGCCTGAAGCTGTTGGGTGCGTTTGTCCCTGTGCCTTTTAAGAATAGAGAGGCTCATCAAACCGGAATGGAAGATGCTTTGCGTATTGCGCGCCTGATGGCTGCCGTTGAAGGCGATTTGCCTTTCATTATCCTGGCGGATGAGAACGGCTCGGTGCCGGAACGCACCCAAAACGCCGGCCGGGTTACCCCGGACATGGGCTTGAGCGAAGAGCAATGGGAAATTTTTGCCGAGGGGGTTACACGTGTGTCTGAAGCGGTGAAACGGGAGACCGGACTGCGTACGGCTTATCATCATCACTGCGCCGGTTATGTGGAAACTCCATGGGAAATAGAAAAATTGATGTCCCTGACCGATCCGGATTTGGTTGGGCTGGTGTTCGACTGCGGCCATTACCGCTTCGGCGGCGGCGACCCGTTGGAAGGGCTGCGCAAATACGGTAAACGTATTTGGCATTTCCATTTCAAAGACCATGAACCACAGGTTGGCAAGAAATCCGCTGAAAATAAGTGGGACTATTTCAAATCGGTCAGCGAAGGTATCTTCTGCGAGTTAGGCAAGGGTGATGTGGATTTCCCCGCGCTGCTGGCTGAGCTGGAGAAGATGAGCTTTGACGGCTGGGGCGTGGTCGAGCAGGATGTCCTACCCGGCATGGGCAAACCCAAAGACTCAGCTTGGCGCAACCGGGAATATATCCGTTCGCTCGGTTATTAGACAATTCGTAAATTCACATGCATAAAGAGATTTTTTGCGGGAGGTAAGCGTATATGGCACAGGATAATAGAAAATCAATCGCGGTCGGCATCATCGGCACGGGAGGCATGGGGACGCGACACGCCGGTAATATTCACCGTTTGGTGGACGGCGCGCTTGTTTCTGCGGTTTTCGACACAGACCAGAAAAACGCTGCCAACGCGGCCGCTGTTTGTGACGGCGCGCAAATTTTTGATGATCCTTTGAAATTGATTGACAGCCCCACGGTGGACGCGGTCTTAATCGCTTCTCCGGATAATAACCACTCGGACATGACCCTGGCCTGCCTGAAAGCCGGAAAGCCGGTTTTGTGTGAAAAACCGTTGGCCACTAATGTGGAAGACGCGCTGGCGGTCGTGCAGGCGGAAATGTTGAGCGGTAAGCGCCTGGTCTCGGTCGGCTTCATGCGCCGCTTTGACCCACAGCACGCGGCTGTCAGGGAAGCGGTGCTTTCAGGTGAGCTGGGCCAGCCCCTGCTGTGGAAGGGCGTGCACCGCAACGCTTCCTCGGCTTACGGTACCAGCGGCGCGACCGTGCTGACCAACTCAGCCGGCCACGATATGGACTCTGCCCGCTTTCTGCTGGGTGAGGAAGTCCTTGAGGTTTACGTGCGTGGCATCAAAACCCGCCCGGAATTGCACGAGGACACGCGCGATTTGCTGATCCTCAATATGCGTATGAGCCATGAAAAAATGGCGGTGGGGGAAGTGTTTGTCAACGCGGATTATGGCTACGAAGTTTCGGCGGAAGTGGTCTGCCAATACGGCACGGCCCTGACCCAGCAGCCCGACAAAGTCTTGCTGCGCCACAAAGCCCACCGCGGATTCTACGTTTCGGCGGATTGGCTTTCCCCCTTTACGGAGGCTTACATCGCAGAAGACCGTGCCTGGATTGAGAGTTTGCAGAACGGAACAGTGTTCAGCGGCGCCAGCGCCTGGGATGGCTACATGGCTATGGCGGTTACCACTGCTTGTATCGAATCGCTGCACAGCGGCAAAATTGTACCGGTTAATACTATAGAGAAAGCGGAGATGTATCAATAATGGATACTGCCAAGCGCCCTGTTACCCTGTTCACCGGGCAGTGGGTGGACCTGCCCCTGGAAACCCTGGCAGAGAAAGCCCATAGTTGGGGTTATGATGGCCTGGAGTTAGCCTGCGACGGTGATCATTTCGACGTGCAAAAGGCTTTGGCGGACAAAAACTATTTACGCGAGAAACGCGCGCTGCTCGACCGCTATGACTTCCAATGCCATGCTATCAATATTTCCCTGGTGGGGCAATGCGTGGCGGATAAATTCATTGATGAGCGCCACAAGCGCATCATCCCAGCGCGCATCTGGGGCGACGGCGACCCGGAAGGCGTGCGCCAGCGCGCGGCTGCCGAGGTGATGGACGCGGCCCGCGCGGCGGCGGAATTCGGCCTGCAGCGTGTGATCGGCTTTACCGGTTCGCCCATCTGGCACCTGTTTTACTCCTTCCCGCCCAACGATTGGGAGCAGATCGAAGCCGGTTACCGCGAAGTGGCCGAACGCTGGACGCCTATCCTGGATGTGTTCGACCAGGTGGGCGTGAAGTTCTGCCTGGAGGTGCATCCCACCGAGATCGCCTACGATATCGTCACCACCCAGAAAACGCTGGAGGCTTTTGAACACCGCCCGACCTTTGGGATCAATTTTGATCCCAGCCACTTGTATCATCAATTTATTGATCCATCCGTTTTCATTGAGACCTTCGCGGATCGGATTTATCACGTTCATGTCAAAGACTGCTTCCGCCATCTGGACGGACGCAGCGGTATTTTAGGATCACACCTGAAGTTTGGCGACCCGCGGCGCGGCTGGGAGTTCATTACAGCCGGTTACGGCGGTATGGACTGGAATGCGATTTTCCGCTCCCTGAACCGCATTGGCTATGAAGGGCCGCTGTCGGTGGAATGGGAGGATAATGGAATAGAGAGGGAGTATGGCGTGCAGGAAGCGCTCAAACTGGCGCGCCGCTATAACTTCCCGGTTGGCAGCCATTCGTTCGATGGCCAATTTGGCCAATAACTATTATTTTTAGGAAAGGATAGTCTAATGAGTACAAGCTATAAGAGTCCGCTGCACGAGACGGTGGAAACCACACAAACTGATTTTTGGAATGATTCCTGCTCAATTGAGGAATTGACTTATGCGATTAATAATGGCGCGGTTGGCGCAACTTCCAACCCGACCATCGTATTGAACGTGCTTAAACAGGAACTGCACCTTTGGAAAGACCGCTTGAACCAATTGATTAACGAAAATCCCGAGTGGTCGGAAGTGGAGATCACCTGGAAGATCTTTGAAGAAATCGGTGTAAAAGGTTCGGAATTGCTGCTGCCGGTATTCGAGCGTGAACACGGAAAAAAAGGCCGCCTGTCGGTGCAGACCAATCCGGCCAATTACCGCAATTCCGCCGCGATTGTGGAGCAGGCTATATATTTTGACACGCTGGCACCCAATATCCAGGTCAAGATTCCGGTCACCAAGGCTGGCATCCGGGCGATTGAAGAGGCTACTTACCATGGCGTAAACATCAATGCCACCGTGTGCTTCACCGTGCCGCAATCTCTGGCAGTAGCAGAAGCGGTGGAACGCGGCTTGAAGCGGCGTGAAGCGGAGGGAAAACCGGTGGACGATATGACTCCGGTATGCACCATCATGGTCGGCCGCACGGACGACTGGCTGAAGGTCATTGCTAAAAAGAAACAAATGGCCGTGACTCCCGGCTATATGGATTGGGCCGGGGTAGCCTGCATGAAAAAAGCCTACGGCATTTACAAGCAGCGCGGCTACCGGACGCGCCTGTTGGCGGCGGCTTACCGCCACCACCTGCACTGGTCCGAACTTATCGGCGGCGACCTGATTCTGACCATCCCTTACAATTGGCAATTACAGTTCAACGCCTCGGACGTAGAAGTCAAGGAACGCATGGACAACCCTGTTCCGGCGGAAATTATCGATTATCTCTATACCCACTTCGATGATTTTAAGAAGGCTTATGACGAAGATGGTATGCCGGTGGAAGAATTTGATTCCTACGGTGCTACGGTGCGCACCCTGCGCGGATTTATCCAGTCCTACCATGACTTACAGGGATTGATCCGCGATTTTATGCTGCCCGACCCGGATAAATAGATTGGATAAATGATGAGTACTTTGATTGATGAATTGATCGTAAAAGCCAGAGCAGCACAGGCCGAGATAGAATCCTGGCCGCAGGAAAAGCTGGATTTGATGACAGCCGCGGTGGGGTGGGAGACCTATAAACAGGCGGCGGCCATTGCCAAGCTGGCCATTGAAGAAACCAACATGGGTGTTTACGAACATAAAAAACTCAAACACGAGAAGAAAACCCTCGGTACGCTGCGCGATTTGCAGGGCGTAAAGACAGTAGGGCTGATTGAGGAAATACCCGAAAAAGGGCTGCTCAAATTTGCCAAACCGGTGGGCGTGATTGGGGCCATCACCCCGGTGACCAACTGTGAGGCCACGCTCCCGTCCAAGGCGCTGCCGGCTTTGAAAGCGCGTAATGCCATTATCTTTGGGCCGCACCCCAAGGCCAAGAAAACAGCCAAACTGGTTTGCGAATCCATGTGGGCGGGACTGCGCAAGGTCGGCGCGCCGCTCGACTTAATCCAGTTGATTGAAGAACCGACCATCGACCTCTCCAAGGAATTGATGAGCAAGGTTGACCTGGTGATTGCCACCGGCGGCGGCGCGCTGGTCAAATCGGCTTATTCCAGCGGCACGCCGGCATACGGCGTGGGCGCCGGCAACGCGGTGGTGATTGTGGACGAAAGCGCGGACCTGGCAGGCGCAGCCAAGAAAATTGTGATTGGTAAGACTTTTGACAACGCCACTTCCTGCTCGTCGGAGAACTCGGTGGTTCTTCAGGCGGCGATCTATGATCAAATGGTGGCTAACCTGAAAGCCGAGGGCGGCTATATATGCAGCGACACGGAACGCGCCAAACTGCAGGAACTGATGTGGCCGGATGGCGTGCACCTCAACGGCGCCATCGTGGCCAAGCCGGTGGAACTCATCGCGGAAATGGCCGGCATCGCCATCCCCGCCGGCACCAAAATGCTGATGGTGGAAGGCAAGCACATCGGCAATGATGATCCTTTCTGTAAGGAAAAATTGTCATTGGTGCTGACCGTGTGGAAATACGAAAAATTCCCGGATGCCATCCAGATGATCGCGGATATCACCGCGTTGAACGGGCGCGGCCATTCCTGCGGCATCCACTCGACCAACGAAGACCACATCCGAGAGTTGGGCGCGAAGGCCAACGTCAGCCGCATTATGGTCAACCAATCGCACAGTCTGGGCAACAGCGGTAATTACAACAACGGCATGCCCTTTACGCTCACGTTGGGTTGCGGAACCTGGGGCGGAAACATCACCACTGAAAACATTCACTGGAAGCATTACATGAACGTCACCTGGCTGTCCAAACCAATTGACCCGGTCGAACCGGATCAGGAAGCCATTTTTGGCGCGTTTTGGAAGGAATACGGGCGCGACTGAAAGTTCATAACAACTGAATGCAAAAAAGGCCTATGCTTAATAGGCCTTTTCATTTTTAAAAAGCCCGAAAAATTATAAATGGTTGAAATTTATTTGGGAAAGCATTGTTATATACTACTTAATATATTGTCTTGGTTTGGTGATTTTCTCAAATTGGGAGGAAGTATATGTTTTCTTTCATCCGAAATGAAAAACCTAAATTTGATTGGATGTATCTGGGCATATTTCTTATAGTTGTTTTGGTACAGGGTTTTGTGGGATTGATCGTTTATGCAACCGGGGGAACTACCTTTGTGTATCCGTATTTCATGTTCTTTCCCGTAATCGTGGGCGGCTTTATGTTTGGGCCTTATATGGGCCTGCTTTTCGGCCTGATCGGCGGATTGATTTTGGGGCCGGCGATGCCATTGCTCGTGGAGAATAGTGTTCCACAAGCCCCTCAGAACTGGCTGATCCGCATGGGCTTTTTAAGTACCGCGGGTGGTTTGGTTGGCGGATTAAAAAGCTTCCTGATTGAAAACTATAAAAAAAGAGAAGAATATCTAACAATTGATCCTTTTACGAAATTGCCCAACCGGAATAGCTTCATTAGTCTGTTGGAAGATGAATTACGGGAGAAATCCTCTTATTCTGTCATGCTGGTGGAGATAAAAAACCAGGATGATATAGTAGCTGCATTCGGTTTTGATTTTTTCTCCCAATTAATCCAATTTCTGGATCCCGAATTACGGCAGGTTTTGAAACTGGATAAACCCATTTTCTCAATTCGCCTGAATCTGATCGGATTTGGTTTGTACAAAAATCACGATTGGTACGCGCGGCAACTAATTGAGTTTTTCAAGAAACCTCTGATCATCCAGGGGATTCCCATTTTTTGTGATGTGGCGCTGGGTATTTCCGATTATCCTTCGGATGCGGCCACACCAATGGAATTAGTGCAAAAAGGGCTTTTAGCTTTGGATGAAGCCAAGAAAAAGAATAAACCTTTTCAAATTTTGTCCTCGCGTGAGGCACGTTTATTGCCGGTTATCCAACTTGTTTCTCAAATAGATGAGGCCATCCGCAAGGGTGAGCTTGATTTTGACTATCAGCCCATATTGAGCTCCAAAGACCTTTCCCCGAATTCCATTGAAGCGCTGGTACGTTGGACGCATCATGAGTACGGCCTGATTTCTCCTTCCGAATACATTGATTACCTGGAATCCACAAACCTGGTCAATGAACTGACTTATTGGTCGATTGAGTTAAATACCCAAAGAATAAAAGAATTGGCTGAGTTTGGCATACCACTGCAAATGGCAATAAATATCTCGCCTACAAATTTAATGCAGGAGGATTTTGTCAGGCGAGTGGATGGAATCATGAAGAATTCTCAAGTAGACCCATCATTAATTACGTTTGAAATAACCGAAAGGGGATTGGTTACCAGCTATGATGAAGCTTTGCTCAGCCTGAGCCAACTGCACGACCTGGGCATCAAAATCAGCATTGATGATTTCGGAGCGGGCAACACCAGTATCGATAGTTTTTCCAAGACAAAGATAGATACTCTCAAGATTGACCAGACCTTTACCAAAAATATCATTCAGGATGAGACCAACCGGAAAATTGTCCTTGGTTTAATCAACCTTGCCGCCAGCGTGGGGATTGAGACTATTGCAGAAGGTGTGGAAACGCTGCCGATTTACCAGGAGTTGAAGTCATTAAATGTTGATTATGTGCAGGGATATTATTTCTTCAAACCTATGGATCTCACTAAGGCAACTGCCTGGCTAAAAACTTATAAAGGAACTCAAGAGCTGTAATAAATAGGGAACAGCGTATCGAAAAAGATACCGGCCGAATTCAGCCGGTATCTTTTTAATAATCGGTTGGTATCTTATTGGGCAGGGGGCTGCATGCCGCCGCCTCCGCCGCCGCCAGGGCCGCCATGTCCACCACCGCCACCGCCCATCATGTTCGAGGCAGTGCCCAGGCTGGTCACGATGTTGGAGATGGTAAAGCTGGTCACCGGATCGGCGCCGCTGACGGTCGCGTTCTCATAGAGCCCGTCCTGCGCGGTTCCGCTGGCGCTGCCGCCGGAGGTCAGGGTGTAGGTTGCCCCATTCTGGATATCCGCGGAAGAGAACAACACGGATTGGTATTCCTTGCTGGGCGCGAAGGTCAGGATGCTTTCGCCGGATTGGTTCATGATACTGATCAGCGTGCCGGCGCTTTGCGCGCTGTCGTAGTTGTACAGTACGGCATACTGGCTGGAATCGCTGCTGGTGGCCTGGGCCATGCTGGAGCTGCCCACTGCCACGAGGAAGCCGCCGGAAATATTGAAGCTGCCCATGTAATCCACCGGTCCATTGCCGGAGTTGGTGGGGCCGTTGACGATGACCACACCATCGGTCATGCTGATGGTGCTGTTGGAATCCAGCCCATCCCCGCCGGCGTCCAGCACAATAGTTCCGCCGTTGATGGTCAAGGTGTAATCGCCGCTGTCGCTGAAGTTATTCTGCCCGGGGCGTCCGCCCATGGCTGAACCGTCGCTGCTGCCGGCCACGTTGATGGCGTCGTCACTGGCGGTCACGTAGATAGTGCCGCCGTTGAGCGTGATGGCTGCGCTCTCAAGCCCTTCATAGGACTTAGTTATGGTGATGCTGCCGTCGTTGATCACCAGGCTGGTATCGGCATGCAAGCCGTCATCGCCCGAAGCAATGGTCAATTCGCCGCCGTCAATAGTCAAGCTGTCATTGGAGTGCAGGGCATCGTCTTCCGAATCGATATTGATGCTGCCGCCGCTGATAGTCAGATCCACACCGGCTTTCAGCGCTTTCATGCTTTCGGTCGTGGTGCTGTCCGAGTCGGAGTTGCCCCAGCCTTCCTGTGTGCTGCTGTTGGCGCTGCCGCCGCCGGTCACGATGGTGAGGTTGCCGCCGATGACCAGCAGGCCGGTTTCCGCCTGAATGCCGTCCAGGCCGGCGGTGATATTGATGGTGCCACCGGAAATCGTCACGGTACCTTTTTCCTCATTGGTGTCGTTGGTCGATTGGATGCCGTCGCTACCGCTCACGATGGTGAGTGTGCCGTCCAAGATGGTGACAGAATCTTTGCCTTTGACGCCATCCGCAACCGCGTTCACCGAGATGATACCGTTCTCAATGGTCAGGGAGTCCTTACTGGCAATGCCGTTCTTGTAATTGGCGTTGACCGTCAACGCGCCGCTGCCGCCGATGGTCAGGTCGCTCTTGGAAAAGATAACCGCATCCGGCTCGTCCGTTTCGGCATCCGCGAAGACATAGGATGCGCCGTCAGTGACGGTGTTGTTGCTGCCGTCTGCCAGGGTGATGACGACTTCCTCGGCACTGCTCACGAAAATTGGCGCGCTGCTGCTGTTGGTGTTGGTGATGACTGCGTTCTCCAGGATCAGTTCGACGGTGCCTTCGTCTTCCGTTTCGACGACAATTTGGCCGTTATCCAGACTGCCGCTCAGGCGGTAAACGCCGGCTGTGGTGATGGTCGCGGTTGTGCCTTCCACGCTAACGCCGCTGCCAACCACCTGGATACTGCTGCCTTCCAGGTTGATCTCGGCCGTCAGATCTTCGCTGTTCAAACTGGATGTGTCCACCAGGCTGACACTCTCAACTGTTGTGTCATCCGAGGAGAGAGTTGTGGTGGTCACTGCGGGTTGATTGGCAGCGCTGGTTGAACAGGCAGTCGAGGTCAGGATAACAGCCGCCACAATCAGGGCTGAAAGTAGTTTATACATATTCTTATTCTCCATTTCGTTCGTGCACGCATGTTATCATGTCCCGTTTGAAAAATTGAATATTTGTCAACTTATTTATAAAAAATACATCTAAAGTCTTATTTTCTAACGACCTGCAGATGGAACACATTTCATTAAAATAAAAGAATCCGTATGTACTCCTTACGAATTCTTTTATTTCACACAACGGGCTGGTCATTCCCGTTGGAAATGTTACTGGCAGTTTACAACCATATTATATGGGCCGAACGTCTGGTTGTTGGGATCGGGAATATGCACCTTCAGCCAGAAATTACCCGAGTTTTGGATGGTCCAGGTATAAAATTCCGTGTCCGTACCGGCTTTATCGAATGTGATTGTGTCCTTGGGGGCCATTCCCAGGTCACTGGTTTCAGGCTGGTAGGTGATGGTTCCCGGCCCGTTAGCTTTGATATAGACTTCCACATTGATTGCCTGCGGGCAAGCCCCGGAAAAGGTCTTGTTGGTAATATTGGTGGATACTGAGGTGACCGCGAAAGCCGGGGCCGGGTTTTCAACCGTGATCTTGACCCAATAGCGGCCCATCTCCTCGCCGTCGTCGGCGAATAGCTGCCATACGCCGGTATAATCGCCGGGGGTGTCCGGCGCGGTCAGGTCAACCTGGAAGGTGATGTCCTCGTAAGGCTCGATCACGGAGGGCACGCTGATGCTGGAAGCGCCGCCCATACGGCTGCCTTCCACAAACTTCAGCGCGTAGCCACCGGTCCAATCGCAATCGCCTTCATTGCGCAGCGTCCAGGATTTTGTAAAGGTCTCTCCAGGTTCAAATACCGTACCATCTTTGATAGTCTCACCGATGATATGGCTGTCGTTGCAGGGAATTTCATCCTCTGCAACTTCTTCTTCCACTGCCTGGGATTCGGGGGCATTATTCCCCGATTGACTTTGACCGGATTGATTTTCAACGGGTTGTTGGGCAGATTGATTTTGGACGGGTTGGGCTGCGGCGTTTTGCAGGGCTTGCACAGTGAGTTGGAGTTGCAGGCTTTCCAGCTCGTCGTTGTTCTTTTGATTGAATGAGATAGCGCAAGCTAACGTTGTTATTAAAGCGAAAATCAGAATGATTGATACCAGAAAACGGTTCTTCTTTTGTGAGGCCATGCCCTCCTCCTCTCAGTTGACCGTCAACTATAGTAATACTTTAGCACAAGTATAAAGAATTGTAAAACGTAAATATAATAGGAGATCTTACTGGAATTGCGTCCTGTAAAGGTTAGCGTAGATGCCGTTCAATGTGAGCAGTTCCTGGTGCGTGCCATGTTCCGCTATCTTGCCGCGGTTGAGCACCAGTATTTGATCGGCTGCCAGAATGGTACTCAGACGGTGGGCAATCACCAAACTGGTACGGCCGGCCATAACCCGCTTAAGGGCTTCCTGAATGAGCGCTTCGGATTGACTGTCCAGACTGCTGGTGGCTTCGTCCAGAATCAGGATGCGCGGATCTCTGAGAATTACGCGTGCCAGGGCGATGCGCTGTTTTTCACCGCCGCTCAACCGATAACCGCGTTCACCCACAACCGTTTTGTAGTTGTCCGGCAGATCGGAAATGAAGTTGTGGATATTGGCGGCCTTGGCAGCATCAAAGACCTCGGATTGGCTGGCATCCGGCCGCGCGAAAAGCAGGTTGGCGTAAATGCTATCGTGAAACAGGTAGGTTTCCTGGGTAACCATGCCGATCTGATCGCTAAGTGATTTAAGGGTAACATCGCGCAGATCATACCCATCAATCAAGATCTGTCCCCGGGTGGGATCATAAAGACGCGGGATAAGGTAAGTTATAGTGGTCTTGCCTGCGCCGCTGGGTCCGACCAGTGCGGTCAACTGCCCGGGTGGAATGACGAAATCGATATCGAGCAGGGCAGTCTTGCGCGCCTGGCTGGCGGGGTGTTCGCGTGCTTCATCCATTTCTGGCACTTCTTCATTGGAAATACCGGCACGCGAGTCGCTTTCGGAGCCGAAACGCTTGACTTCACTTAACAAGTCTTTGGGATGGTCATTGTACTCGAACCAGACATGCTCAAAGCGGATTTCTCCTTGAATATCCTTGAGTTCCACAGCCTGTTCTTTCTCTTCAATTTCCACCGGCAGATCGAGCACTTCAAATACGCGCTCGAAGCTGACCACGGAAGTGCTGAATTCCACCGGCGCATTAGCCAGGCTTTGCAGCGAACTGTACAGCATGCCCAGGTAAGAACCCAGGGCCACGATAGTGCCGACGGTCAGTGTCCCGAGAATGACCTGGTAACCGCCAAAACCATACACCAGCGCGGTACCCACAGCGCTGAGCAGGCTGATGATGACAAAAAATACCGATCCGTAAACGGCCCGTTTTATACCCAAATCGCGCACCCTGCCGGCGCGATCGCGGAAATGACCGGTCTCGGTGGATTGTTGACCAAATAGCTTGACCAACAGCGCGCCGCCGATGTTGAGCGTCTCGTTGATGAGCGCGTTCATGCCTGAGTTAGCTTCCATTTGTTCACGGGCTGCGTCGCGCAGTTTTCCACCCAGCATGCGCGAGGCCACGATGAAAAGCGGCAGGATGATCACACTGATCAGGGTTAAACGCCATTCAATAGTTGTCATCACAATAAACACAGCTACAGCTTGAACCAGATCGGTCAGCATGTTGACGATGGTGTTGCTGATGGCGTTCTGTGCGCCGATCACATCATTGTTCAGGCGGCTTACCATCTCACCCACTTTGGTGTGGGTGAAGAAACTGAGCGGCATTTGCTGGAATTTGGAGAACAGAGCCGAGCGCAGGTCGAAAATGACGCCTTCTCCAACAGCCGTATTCAAACGGCGCTCCAACACGCGAATACCACCTTTCAAAGCGGGCAAAGCTAAAAGCGCCAGCGAAAGTTGCAGCAGGCGCCGGGTATCTTTAGCGGGGATGGTTTTATCAATTAAGTCGCGCACAATTAAAGGCGAAAGCAGCGACAACCCGGAGGTAGCCAAAATCAACACCAGCATACCCACCAGGTGCCAGCGATAGGCACCGGCATAGGCCATAACCCGTTTAAGCAGGTTACGGGTGATGCGGGGTTTTTCATCCCCGGAACGCAAATAACTGTGCCAGCCGCTTGGATGCATATTCAGACTCCATTTCTTCTTGCAGGTACGATTATAAATGCCGGTGGCTAATTCATGGTGAAGAATAGAAATCATTAATAATCAGTCCACCAGGAGCTGATAAAAACGAAAACCTGCTGATTTTTATTCAGCAGGTTTTTTCGAATCTACGGCGGTAGATTGACTAGCTTTCAGCCGGAACAGCTTCCAGGAATTTGCTCAGTACATCGCGCAGCATGGGTTCGGGCAGTGCGCCGACCTGGCTGTGCATGACTTCACCGTTGTGAATGAACAACATGGTGGGGATACCGCGCACGCCGTACTTGCTGGCCCATTCCACATTCTCATCTGTGTTGACCTTGGCCACCACGACTTTGTCGCCCATTTCTTTGGCAATCTTATCCAGGATGGGCGCTACCATACGGCAGGGTCCGCACCAGGGTGCCCAGAAATCCACGATAACAGGCAGGCTGGATTTCAATACCTTTTCTTCAAATTCCGCATCCGTGATATGTACAGGTTCATTCATTTCAATTCTCCATTTATTGATTTTTGGTTTTGATAAGTTCTTTTCTATTTGGCCCAATCCACTACGATCTTGCGCCGTCCGCGCAGCGCTTTTTCGAGGGCCATACCGGCCACCGCGCCCTCACCGGCGGCGATGACCACCTGCTTAACGTGGTTACAGAGCACATCTCCAACCGCGTATACGCCCGGAATGGCGGTCTGGAATTCACTGTCTACTACCACGCAACCGCTTTCATTGAGCGCCATCTGATCCTTCAGAAAATCGGTGATGGGCCGTCCGCCCTGCAGGTAAACGAAAGCACCTTTGATGGGCAGTGTTTCCTCAGTTTGACCTGTTTGCTGGAAGCGGAACGCTTCCACCTGTTCCGTGCCGATAATCTCCAGTAAAGAGGCGTTGCGGTACAGATCGACTTTGGGGTTAGCTAAAAGCTCATCGATCAATCCCTGTGGCGCTTTCAGGTCTTCGCGCGGACAGAGGAAATAAACCTGGCTGGCGAAACGTGTCAGGTAGAGTGCTTCTTCGATGGCCTCATCGCTGCTGCCGGCTACCATTACAACCTGATCTTTAAAGAAAGCCGCGTCACAGGTGGCACAGTAGGAAACGCCTTTGCCGAGCAGTTCCATTTCACCTTTGATGTGAGTACCGCGCCCCAAAGATCCGGTAGCGATGATCACCGCGCGGCTGTTGTATAAACCGTGATTGCCGAAGACCATCTTTACCTCATCTTTGAGTTCGACGCCGATTATCTTATCGGTAAAAAACTCCGATCCAAAAGATTCGGCTTGGCCCCGCATGCGTTCCAGCAATTCCGCGCCGCTGATCTCTTCGGTCAGGCCGGGGTAGTTGGCGATCTTGCCGGTGATTCCCAACGCGCCGGCGGTCAGCCCTTTGTCCAGCACCAGGGTTTTCATTCCAGCGCGTGCGGTGTACAACGCGGCTGTGGACCCGGCAGGTCCGCCGCCGATGACGACCACGTCGTAAAGATCGGTATCATTTCTGTAAGTTGTCAACGTTAATCTCCTATTATCGATAAGTTCATGTATGTCTTTAGCGCGGCTTATGGGGTTTTATCCAGCAGGGCAATCATTTCCTGCAGGATTTTCTCCCGCTTGACTTGCATGCCGGAACCTGTCCTGGCTTCTTCTTCATCCATCTCGGATAAACAAACCGCAGCATAATCCTGGAAGAACGCCCGGCTGGTGGACTGCACGGCGGAATGGATGGCGGTCAACTGCTGCATGATTTCACGGCAGTCGCGTTCCTCGTCCAGCATGCTCTGCACACCGCGCACCTGTCCTTCGATACGCCGCAGACGCTGGATCAATTTTTGCTTGCTCTCGTTATTCTCGATTTTCATGCTTATCCTCTGTTATTCACAACACCCGGTTGTAAAAACCTTAACCTGCTCAGCTAAATCCGCCGCCTGAACCACAACTGCCGCCGGATGCCCGTGACCCTCCGGAAGAAGAGCCGCCCAGCGAAGCCGCGGCCGAAATCTTTTTGTGCGTTTCGGTACTGCCGCATACCGGGCAGGGGGGCAAGCGGTCCGCTTCGGAGAAGCGCACGATCTTTTCAAAGTCTTCTGCGCAATTCTGGCAGTGGTATTCATATAAAGGCATCTTCCGTTAAACCTCAGTTCTATATACTATACCCCAGTATAGCATCATTGAATAATGTGTCAAGGTTTCAGGGATATCCGATATCATTTTTTATAAAGAATTAACAAATTACCAGCAAAGAAAAAATCCCGGTTGAGAAAACCGGGACGGATTTGTGAAAAGCAGGAGGATTCGATCGAGAAGCCTAATCCAATGGTTTGTCAGCCGGCAGCACGTCTTCTTTGACAAATACTAAGCCGGTATCATTGCGAAAGACCAACGTGTATCCCTGCAGCGTGCCCGCGTTGGCGTCGGCATAGAAAGTCTGGCTGTTGGCGAATTGTTGAGCGTCGATGCCGCTGGCGGATGGGTCGAGATAGTCGGCGATGCGCTGCTGCAAAAGGAATAACACGTCGTAATCGTTCTCCTGCACGTAATTATAGGAAAGCAGGTCATAGGAAGTCTCCAGTGTCCAGTTTTCCCTTTCAGGAACATACAGGCGGTAATCAAAATAGACTTTCAATGGAGCGTTTGCCTGGTCAGCCAGGGAATTCAAGGCCTGATCATAAAAAGCGATTTCGGGGTTGTCTTGCGCGCGTGTCAGACGAGACTGATAGGCGGGAATGGCTGAACCTAAATTAAGGGCGAATTGCAGCACCAGCAGCAAAGCGGTTAATTTGGAGAAGATTGCTTTCCAATCCGCTTTTCGCACCGAATTCAGCGTTACTTCCTCGGGCAGCAGCATCACCAGACAAGAGAACAACGGCAGCGCCACCGGCAGCCAATATTGGTATTTGAAATGCGTGAACCAGATGACGGAAACACTCAAAGGGATAGCCCAGGTCAGAATGATAGTATGCAGCAGTTTGTTCGGCCCTTTCAGCATTCCCCATACAGCCGCCCCCAGCGCGGCCAAAATGAAGAACCATTCGCCATAATACTGATGCATAATCGTCCAGGCTTGTCCCAGACCTTTCTGATAGACCACACCGTAACCTTCCGAAAGCAATCCCATCTGTTTATTGAAAATCATCTGGTATTCCTGACGGGCCCAATAGGAAACCAGGAAGGGATTGGAGATCAGGTAGGCCAGCCCCATCACTACAATGAAGAAGAGCGCGGATTTCAACAGGCGTGTGAAAGGCGCTTTCTTCTGCACCAGGCCAATCACCAGTAAAGTGGCAATAGCCAGGAAGAAGTACAGACCGATCAATTTGGCGGCGGTCGCACAACCGGTCAGGGCAGCCGCGATTAGAAAATCTTTACCGAAACGCAAGGCATCCTTTTTAAGGAAAACCATGACCAGCACGATTAGCAGAAATACCAGGCTGTCCACGTGCCACCAGAAAAAGTTGGCTAGCACAGCCGGCAGGCTCAATAGGAAAACGAACATCACCGCGGAGCGGTAAGTACGGAATTCGTCCTGCATGTAAACCAGCAGCAGCAAGGCAATCAACATGGGCAGCACACTGACAATTTGACGCAGCACCAACATGACCTGGGCGGTGTTGCCCAGCCCGCCCAGCAGTTTTAATGGCAGGATGGATAGGGCCGAGAAGCCGAAAAAAGGGAAACCGTAAAAATAGTACTGGTAGAAAACGAAATTTTTGATGCCCTGCACCAAGCTTTCCGCCGGGGCCAGCATAGCCAAGACGTAAGGCAGTTGGGCGGCTTCGTCCGGTTCAAAAACTCTGACCATCGCCAGGTCATCGGAGGCTGCGGCGTTGGGGAAGATCAGCAGGATGAAGGTTAGTATGGCAATAACCAGAAGGACGAAGAAAATACGTTTTTGGGTGCGGTTGAATTGGCTCATAAGGTTCCTGTATCAGTCGTCTGCAGCGCGGCTTTCAGCGTGCAAGCTCTGCGCTGCCTTTATCTTAGCATAATCCCGCTTGCCGGTTGGGGCGTATGGGCGGGAAGTCTTGGTTCAGCAAAATGTTAAAACCACCTGGAAATTTACGCAAGAAGAAAACCGGTAATGATTGCGGTATTTTTCCTTTCCGCAATTATAATGATGCTAATCTGGAAAATTAATGGTATCTTAGGGAACACTATGTCCAATCATCCGCCGCTCAATCAGCAATTTACTTATATCAGCCAATCGCCCACCATAGCGGTCTCTGATCGCATGTTGGCGCTTAAGGCAGCCGGACGCACCATCATTTCGCTGACCGCCGGCGATCCGGATTTTTCTACACCCGATGGGATTATCGCGGCCGGTATGCGCGCCATGCAGTCCGGATTGACGCATTACGGACCCAGCCGTGGATTCCCTCACTTACGCAAAGCTATTGCTGCCAAACTGGCTGCGCCTTACGATCCCGAAAGCGAGATATTGGTCACGCACGGCGGCGTGCATGCATATTACACGGCGCTGCAATCCATCCTCAACCCGGGTGACGCGGTTATAATCCCGGATCCCAGTTGGGGCACGCACGCCAATATGGTGCGCCTGCTGCGCGGCAATGTCATTTCTGTACCGGCATTGCCGGAGGATGGCTTCCTGCCCAAGCCGCAAGCCTGGAACAGCGCGCTCACACCCCAGACGCGCGCGCTGGTAATTAATTATCCGGCCAACCCGACCGGGGCTGTTCCATCGCGCGAATACCTGAAAGCACTGTTGGGTTTTGCCGCCGAACATGACCTGTGGGTGATCAGTGACGAGGTCTATGAGAATCTCTATTTCGCTGAAAAACCGGTATCGGCAGCCTCTTTCCCTGAACATCGCAGCCACGTTATATTGGTTAATAGTTTATCCAAAACCTATGCCATGACCGGCTGGCGAATTGGCTACCTGGCAGCGCCGGGCGCAGTCATCGAGAATGCCCTCAAAGCCAGCCAGAATTCCATCACTTGCGTAGCGCCTTTCATTCAGGAAGCGGCTGCTTTCGCGCTGACAGACAAGGCGATGCAGGCGCAAGCCGCCGAGATGCGCGCGGGGTATGCCCGCCGGCGTGATTTGGTGATGCGAATTTATTCCGAATATCCAGACTCGGCGGTGGCCGTTGCGCCACCGCAGGGCGCCTTCTATTTCTTTCTTGACCTGCGTGCGTTAAACCTGACAGCGGACGATATTTGTGAGCAGCTACTGGACCAGGTCGGCGTCGGCCTGGTGCCCGGTACGGCATTCGGTCCGTGCGGCCAGGGTTTTGTGCGTATGACCATTGCCGCTTCGGATGAGGATGTGGATAAAGGCTTCAGGGCTATTCTGGATTGGGCAAAAATGAAGGTGGAGGGCGCATGAGAGTAGCGTTTCAGGGTGAACCGGGTGCGTATAGCGAAGAAGCCGGCATGGCGTATTACGGCCAGGCGGATATGGTGCCGTATGAAAGTTTCGCGGACGTCTTTGACGCGGTGGCGGACGAAAAATGCGCGGCCGGGTTGATCCCGATTGAGAATTCACTGGCAGGCAGCATCCACCAGAATTATGACCTACTGCTGTCGCATGAACTTCACATCGTTGGAGAATACTTCCTGCGTGTGCGCCACTGCCTGATCGGTTTCCCGGATGTCGAACTTTCCGGAATTCAGCGCGTTATCAGCCACCCGCAGGCATTGGGCCAGTGCGCCGGCCATTTGCGCGAGATGGGGCTGAAGAGCGAAGCGGTTTATGATACCGCCGGCAGCGTCAAGCTGCTTAAAGAAAGCGGTGATCGCGACTGTGCGGCCATAGCTTCCAGAAGGGCGGCGGAGATTTACGGCATGCGCATTTTACGCGAGGGCATGGAAGATAATCCCGAAAACTACACCCGTTTCCTGGAAATCGCACGCCAGCCGGCTCATCCAAGCACCGAGGCTAAGACTTCCATCGTCTTTTCGCTGAAAAATGAGGCTGGGACGCTTTACCAATCCTTGCGGGCTTTCGCCGAACGGGGCATCGACCTGACCAAGATGGAATCGCGCCCGCTGGTGGGGAAGATTTGGGAGTATCTATTCTATATTGATTTTGTCGGTTCGGCCGATGAGGAACCCGGCCGCGGCGCACTGGAATCGCTGCAGAGCCGGGCGTTGATGCTGCGCGTGCTGGGCTGCTACCCGCGCTTCCGTGACGAAATACGTTAAAAGCATTGACAGATGTAATAGGATGGTATAAAATAGCGCCCAACATGAACAATTCTTATCGCTTCTTTTTTAGCTACTATTTTTATTACGGCTCCAGTCCCCGGACGCCGTTTGTGGCGCTTAAGCGATAGGTAAAATAAAAATACCTGTATATCGAAAGAGCGAGCCAAACGGCTCGCTCTTTTTGTTTTAGGAGCAGACATGAGCATGCGAGGAATACGCGGCGCAACCACAATTGAATCCGATACCAGCGCGAATGTGCTTTCCGCTACGCGCGAATTGCTGGAAACCATGCTGACTGCCAATCCCGGTTTGAAACCTGCCGATATTGGCAGCGCCATTTTCACTGTTACGGAAGATATCTGCTCGGCCTTCCCCGCGCGCGCCGCGCGTGACCTGGGTTGGGCGGGCGTGCCCATGCTGGATGCGCGCGAAATCCCGGTGCCGGGCAGTCTGCCGCTGTGCATCCGCGTGCTGCTGCAATGGAACACCGCCAGAGAGCAGAGTGAGATTAGCCACATTTATTTGCGCGGCGCGCGTGCGCTGCGCCCCGATTTGGAATTATCCACGCTTGATATTACTGAAGATGAGAAGAGATAGGAGTTTACCATGATGATCATAATGCAGCCGGGTGCCACCCGCGAACAAATTTCAACCGTAATCGACCGCGTTCATGCCAATCGTATGGAAGCCCATACCAATGTAGGTACGCGCCAGACCATTATCGGTGTTGTGGGAGACCGCCACAACGTTCCAGCCGACCAGTTTGAATCCCTGCCTAATGTGCAGTCGGTAGAACCGGTGCTGAAATCTTACGAATTGGCTTCTCGTCAATTTCATCCGGAAAATTCCGTCTTTTCGCTGGGTGGTTTCACCATCGGCGGCGATGAAATTCCCGTTATTGCCGGCCCCTGCTCGGTGGAATCCCGCCAGCAGATCCTGGAGACCGCTCAGGCGGTAAAAGAAGCCGGCGCCAACGCGCTGCGCGGCGGCGTATTCAAACCGCGCCAGTCGCCTTACTCTTTCCAGGGATTGGGCGAAGAAGGCCTGGAATACATGGCTGAAGCACGCGCACTGACCGGCCTTCCGCTGGTGGTTGAAGTCATGGCGGAATCGCAATTACCGCTGATGAGCAAGTATGTGGATATGCTGCAAATTGGCGCGCGCAATATGCAGAATTACAGCCTGCTGCGCGCGGTGGGCGAGATGCATATCCCTGTGCTGCTCAAACGCGGTTTGAGCGCCACAATTGACGATCTGCTCAACGCAGCCGAGTACATTTTGTTCGGCGGCAACAACCGTGTGGTGCTGTGCGAACGCGGCATCCGCACCTTCGAAACCGCCACGCGCAATACAACCGATATCAATGCCATCCCGGTCTTGAAGTCACTTTCACACCTGCCGGTAGTGCTGGATCCCAGCCATTCCACCGGACATACTTCGTTCGTCTCGGCAGTGGCCAAGGCGGCCGTGGCAGCCGGAGCGGACGGCATCATCGTGGAAGTACACCCCGACCCGGAGCATGCCTTCTCCGACGGCCAGCAGTCGCTGAAGCCGGAAGAGTTCGCCCGCCTGATCAAACAGGTCAAGGCAGTAGCCGAAGCAGTCGACCGCACGCTGGTACCGGAAGAGACTCCCTTTTTTCCCAACGGAGTCATAAATGGATGAGCCGGGGTTTAAATTGAGCGAAGCAAACGTGGCTGTCATTGGCCTGGGGTTAATGGGCGGATCCATGGCACTTGCGCTGCGGGATCACTGCCGGCAGCTTAAAGGTCTGGATGTTGACCCTGATACCCTGAGCCTGGCCGAACAGATGAACCTGGTGCAGACTGCCAGCAGCGACCCGCGGGTGGTGCTGAACGATGCCGATTTGGTCATTTTGGCCTGCCCGGTGCCGGCTATCCTGAGCTGGCTGGAACAGCTGCCCGCGTATATCCAGCAGCCCTGTGTGGTGATAGACCTGGGTTCTTCCAAGCGTACTATTCTGACCGGTATGCAGGAATTGCCGCTCAATTTTGATCCTATCGGCGCGCATCCCATTTGCGGAAAAGAGACGCTTTCGCTGCGCAATGCGGAGGACGGCCTTTACCGCGGCGCGACCATGGCGGTTACTCCGCTGGAACGCAGCGGCTTGAATGCGAACCAGGCCGTGCGGCAGCTGGTCGCAGCGCTGGACGCGCGCATGGTGGTTGAGGAAGCAGCCCAGCATGATCGGGCTCTGGCAGCCACCAGCCATTTACCTTATGTGCTCTCGAGCGCGCTGGTGCTGGCGACACCCCCGGATGTGGAACGCTTTATCGGGCCCGGCTTTCGCTCAACTACCCGCCTGGCCGGAACACCTGCCAGCATGATGTTGGGTGTGTTGGAAACCAACCGCGACCAGGTATTGGAACGCCTCAAAGATTTTCAGTCTGCTTTGGGCCAACTGGAGCAGGCGCTGGAACGGGATGACATACCCGCTTTGCAGTCCCTGCTGGATAGCGCCCAAAGCCGCTATCAAACACTTTTGTAAGATAAGGAATTATTCATGCAATCGGAACCTGTAACACAAGCTGTATCCTCTCTCCCTATTGTCCCCATCGCACACCCGCTCAATGCCAGCCTGCGTGTTCCGGGGTCCAAATCCATCACCAACCGCGCGCTGTTGCTGGCCGCCCTGGCGGAAGGCATCACGCGCTTGCATAATGCCCTTTTTTCAGATGACTCGCTCTATCTGGTCTCGGCCCTGCAGGGATTGGGCTTCAATGTTGAAATCAACCCGAAAGAAGCCATCATGACCGTCAATGGTCTGGGCGGGCGCATTCCCGCCGGCCACGCTGACCTTTACATCGGCAACGCGGGCACCACCGCGCGCTTTCTGACCGCTTTCCTGACGTTGGGACAAGGGGATTACGTGTTGGATGGCGAGGCGCGCATGCGCGAACGTCCCATCGGCGATCTGGTCGCCGCGTTGGAACAATTGGGCGCGCAGGTCAGTGCAACCCCGAACCAGGGCATGCTTTGCCCGCCGGTTAGCATCCACGCAAACGGATTGCCCGGCGGCCGGGCAGCCATTGCCGGGGATATTTCTTCGCAATTTTTATCCGCCTTATTAATGGTGGCTCCTTACGCGCGCGAAGGTGTGACTTTGGAAATCACCACCGATTTGAATTCTCAACCATATGTGGGTATGACCCTGGGATTGATGGCGGAGTTCGGTGTGGTGGTGGAACATGAAGATTTCCACCGATTCAGCATTAAACCAACCCAATACAGCCCACGCGAAGCGTTTTGGATTGAGCCGGATGCTTCGGCCGCGGCCACTTTCTTTGCCGCGCCAGCCCTGTGCGGCGGCAGTGTGTGCGTGGAAGGGTTGGGCCGTTTCTCCGCCCAGGGCGACATTCGTTTTTTGGAAGTCTTGGCCCAAATGGGCTGCGGCATTCAGGAAGGAACACAAGGCATCACTGTCAGTGCGCCTCCTTCCGGACAAGCCTTGCAGGGCGTGGATGTGGATATGAGTGCCATGCCGGATACCGCCCAAACGCTGGCGGTTGTGGCGCCCTTCGCATCTTCCCCCACCCGCATTCGCGGCATTGCTTCGGCACGCTATAAAGAATGCGATCGTATATCCGCGACTGTCACGGAACTGCGCCGGCTGGGCGTGCAGGTAGATGAACATCAGGACGGCTTGACGATATACCCGGCACAAACGATCCAACCGGCATCTATCCAAACCTATAATGACCACCGCATGGCTATGGCATTTGCGCTGTTGGGGCTGCGCGCGCCGGGCGTTCAAATCGAAAACCCGGGCTGCGTCTCGAAGACTTTCCCGGAGTTTTTCCAGGTATTAGAGCTGCTGCGATGACCCTTTTGGGACTGATCGGTTTTCCGCTGGAGCACAGCCTTTCGCCCAGGATCCATCAGGCTGCCCTGGATTATGCGTTATTAAAGGGTAGCTATGAGCTTTTTCCGATAGCACCGGATAACCTGAGCGAATTGAATGTCTTATTGGAGCGATTACGTATTGGGGAGATCAGCGGTTTAAACGTAACCATTCCCCATAAGCAGACCGTCATTCCTTTGCTGGATGAACTGACCCCTGAAGCCCGGGCCATCGGCGCGGTCAATACCATTTCCTGCCGGGATGGAAAGCTGATCGGCGCTAATACGGATGCTCCTGGCTTCCTGGCGGATTTGCAGCAGGCTTTTCCGTGTAAGTCCTGGGAGCAGGCTGATCAAAAGAATGCGCTGATCCTGGGAGCGGGCGGCTCCGCGCGCGCGGTGGTTTCCGCCCTGCTGTCGGATGGCTGGCAGGTTGCAATTGCTGCCCGCCGGCCGGAACAGGCCGAAGCGCTGGCTGCGGAAGTGTCCGGCGGTGAAACAGCCGCATCCGTTGCAGCTTTGCAGCCCGCGTCATTGCGTGCGCTCAGGGCGGACTTGACCCTGCTGGTTAACACCACGCCCCTGGGCATGTTCCCGCAAGTGGATGCCTGTCCATGGCCGCAGGGACTGGCACTGCCGCCGCAGGCGGCGGTCTATGACCTGGTCTACAATCCGCGCGAAACCCAACTGGTTCGTAAGGCGCGGACGGCGGGTCTTCCGGCCTGCGGTGGGTTGGGTATGCTGCTGGAGCAGGCAGCTTTATCATTTAAAATCTGGACAAATTGTTCGGTCCCGCGCTCGGTTTGGGCGGCGGCCGTGGAGGATTTATGAGCTTACGATTGTTGACCGCGGGTGAATCGCATGGGCCGGCTTTGACGGCCATTCTGGACGGCATGCCGGCCGGGCTGCCGCTGGACGCGGCTGTGATTGACCGTGAATTGGCGCGCCGCCAGAAGGGTTTTGGCGCGGGCGGGCGTATGAAGATCGAAAAGGACAAAGTACGCATCCTGGGCGGGGTAATGGGCGGCCAGACCACCGGAGGGCCTTTGGCGCTGCTGGCCGAAAATGCCGATCACAAGAATTGGCAGGGCAATGCGGTTGACCCCATGAGCGCCCCGCGCCCCGGACACGCCGATTTAACCGGCGCGCTGAAATATGGTTACCATGATCTGCGGCCCGCGCTGGAGCGCTCCTCGGCGCGCGAGACCACCATGCGTGTGGCGGCTGGAGCGGTGTGCAAGCATTTCCTGGCGCAGTTCGGCATCCGCGTGGGCGGTTATGTGCGCGCCATCGGCAGCGTTGAAGCGGACGTAAAAAGCAAGGAGTTATGGCCGCTGTATGAAGCTGCGGAAGCGGATGAGCAGCGCTGCCCGGATCCACAGGCAGCGCAAGCCATCCGCGCTGAGATCCAGGCGGCCATAGACAGCGGCGATTCGCTGGGCGGGCAGATCGAGCTGTTCGCGCTGAACCTGCCGGTTGGGTTGGGCAGCTTCGTGCAGTGGGACCGCCGCCTGGAAGCGCGTCTGGCGCATGCGCTCATGTCGGTGCAGGCCATCAAGGGTTTCGAGGTCGGCGATGGCTTTGCCATCAGCCGCCTGCCGGGTACGCGCGCGCATGATGATATTGACCTGAATGGAAGCTCGCTGCAGCGGGCCAGCAACCATGCCGGCGGAATCGAAGGCGGTATTTCCAATGGACAGCCGCTGCTGCTGCGGGTGGCCATGAAACCCATTGCCACCACGCTCAGCCCGCACCAGACGGTCGATCTAGCCAACGGGACGGCGGGTCCGACCCGTTATGAGCGTTCGGATTACTGCCCGGTGCCGCGCGCGGTGCCGGTACTGGAAGCTATGCTGGCACTGGCTTTAGCGGATGCATTAATTGAAAAATTGGGCGGCGATTCGCTGGCGGAAATGCAGCCGCGTTTCGCTGCATTGAAACAAGCCCGTTTGGAAGACCTGGCCATGGATAACCGGCCGGTGGTATGGTGGGAGTAGGCATGCATATCTTCCTGTATGGCCCCTCCGGCAGCGGAAAATCCACCCTGGGATCGCTTTTGGCCCAGGACCTGGAAATGCCTTTTCTCGATTTGGACGCTAACATCGAAGCGCATGTGGGCATGCCTATCTCCAGTATTATGCGTGCGCGGGGCGAAAAAACCTTCCGCGATCTGGAAAGCTTGGCTTTGAAAGACAGCGTTAATCAGCCTGCGCAAGTGATTGCCCTGGGCGGCGGCGCGCTGCTGCGGGCGGAGAACCGCGCCTTGGCGGAAGCGCATGGGCAGGTAATTTTTCTTGAGACAGATCCCGCGGTATTGATTGAACGTCTTAAACTGGATAAAAATCAACGCCCGCTGCTGGCGGGTGAATTGGAAAGTTCACTGCGTTCCCTGCTGCGTGAGCGTGAGGATCATTATGGCTCGTTCCCGCTGCGCGTAAACACGGAAATGGAGCCTGAAAGAATATTGCCGCTCATCCGTACCCTGCTGGGGCGCCACCGCTTACGCGCCATGGGCGCACCCTATGATGTGGTCGTGCGTGAAGGCGGGTTGGACGATATTGGTAATCTGTTGAATGCGCGCGGCTGCGGCGGGACGGCGCTGCTGGTCAGCGATGAACACGTCGCACCGTTGTATGCTGACCGTGTTCTGGCGTCCCTGCAAAAAGCCGGCTTCTCAGTCGAGTTAACCGTTATCCCTAGCGGAGAAGACCATAAAACAGTCGATACGGTGACGGCATTATGGCGGGCGGCTTTGGCAGCCGGGTTGGACCGCAAGAGCACCATGCTGGCTTTGGGGGGCGGGGTGGTCAGCGACCTGACCGGTTTCGCGGCTGCCACCTTCATGCGCGGCTGTAATTGGGCGGTGCTGCCGACCACGCTGTTGTCCATGGCGGATGCCAGCATTGGCGGCAAAACCGGCTTTGACCTGCCGGAGGGCAAGAACCTGGCCGGCGCTTTCTATCCGCCGCGTTTGGTGCTGGCCGATCCGCAGGTGTTGTCCACGCTGCCGCAGCGTGAACTGCGCGGCGGCCTGGCCGAGGTGCTCAAGCATGGCATGATAGCGGATCCTGTCTTGTTTGACCTGTGCGCGCAGGGTGAGGCGGCCGTCATGCAGACCTGGCCCCAAGTGGTGAAACGGGCAGTGGCCGTCAAGGTGCAGGTGATCGAACAGGATCCTTACGAACATGGCATCCGTGCAGCCCTGAACTTCGGCCACACGGTCGGCCACGCGGTCGAGCTGATTAGTGCGTATAGCCTGCAACACGGCGAGGCAGTTGCCGTTGGCATGGCAGCCGAAACAAAGCTGGCAGAAAAGCTTGGCATAGCCCAGATTGGGCTGGCCCGGCAGATCACGGATGCATTAGCAGGACTGGGGCTGCCGGCGGCGATCCCTTCCGGCTTTGCCCCGGAAGAATTAGTGAACGCCATGCGCGTGGATAAGAAGAAAGCGGACGGGGTGGTGCGCTTTGCCCTGCCGGTAAAAATCGGTGAGGTCAAGCCGGGCGTCGCCATTGACGACCTGATGCTGGCCTTGGAGGAGTAAACATGAAAATCCTGGTATTGCACGGACCCAATCTTAATTTGACCGGCATGCGTGAGCCGGACGTCTACGGCTCAGTGACACTGGATGAGATCAATACGCGCTTGGTGAAGCTGGGTAAAGAGCTGGGCGCGGAAGTGACCTGCCGGCAGTCCAACCACGAAGGCGTGTTGATCGATTCATTGCATGACGCGCGCGGCTGGGCGGACGGTGTGGTGCTCAACGCCGGCGGGTACACCCATTCCTCCGTGGCCCTGCGCGACGCAGTCTCCGCTATCGCCATCCCGGTGGTGGAAGTGCACATGTCCAATATCTACGCCCGCGAAGAATTCCGCCATCACTCCTATCTTTCGCCGGTATGCGTCGGCTCGATCTGTGGTTTCGGTTGGCGGTCGTACACCTTGGGGTTGGAAGCATTGATTGACCGGTTAAATAGTTAAGAATCCATATTCGCCTGTTGATGAACTTCGTCACCCTCGCCTCTGGTCCTCTCCCTCAGAGAGGGAATCCGGTCATCTGTGTTTATCAATAAACGCATATTTTCCATGATTTACCGCCATCGCAACGATTCCTGTGTAAAGGCACTCAATATTCGTAAAAATATCTGTGTTTATCTGTGGCTAAAAAAATAAGTTCTAATCATTTCTTAACACAGTTCGTTCTCTTTTCCCATACAATAAAAACCATCTGAACAATGATGGAGTAAATATGACAAACGTGCTGGACCGTTTCAACATGCAGGGGCGTACCGCTTTGGTAACCGGCGGGGCCGGGCTGCTGGGCAGCGGCTACAGCCGCACAATGGCCCAGGCCGGTGCGGCTGTAGCTGTGGCAGATATGGATTTGTCCAAGGCGCAAAGCGTGGCGGATGAAATCATCGCGGAAGGCGGTCAGGCCGCGGCATTGGAAATGGATGTGACCCATGCGGGTTCTACGCGCGCCGCTATGGCGGCTGCCGCGGATGCTTTCGGGGGACTGGACGTGTTGGTGTGCAGCGCGGCACTGGACCCCAAATTCGACCCGCACCTGGGCCAAAAGAACGAGGACAGCTTTGAGGACTATCCATTGAGTGCCTGGCAGCAAGCTCTGGATGTCAACCTGACCGGCGCTTTTCTGAGCGCGCAGGCGGCCGCGCCGTATATGCTGGCCGGCGGGCAGGGCGTGATGGTCTTGATCGGCTCAATTTATGGGTTGGGCGGCCCGGATCAGCGCCTGTATGAGCGGCCGGATGGCCCGCGCCAGTACAAGCCGCCCTATTACTCGGCCACCAAAGCCGGTCTGTTAGGTCTAACCCGTTACTTGGCGGCCTACTATGCCGGGAAGAATATCCGCGTCAACGCGCTCTCACCCGGCGGCGTCTTCAACGACCACGACGAAGAATTTACGCAGGCATATAGCCAGCGCACCATGCTGGGGCGTATGGCGGACAAAGAGGAAATGAACGCGGCCATGCTTTTCCTGGCTTCCGAGGCGTCCTCTTACATGACCGGAGCCAACCTGGTGGTGGATGGCGGTTGGACAGCCTGGTAGATCTGTGTTTATCCGTGTCTATTTGTGGTTTAGAAATGAGTTGTAGGTCACCCATGAATGGGTGATATGATTCAAAATTCGCAGAATAATCAGAACGCTCCCCAAATTCAGGGAGCGTTTCTCATTAGAAGTCATTTTTATAAATATCTGTGAAAATCTAGCTAAAAATTTGCGTCTATCTGTGATTTCAAATTACGAAGATTCTCCCAAGTCGTTATATGAACGCAGCTCGTCCAGCGGTTTCTTCTTGGAGCAGGGAATCATGCCGTCGTCCTTGGCATACCCTACGGCTAGCAGGATGATCGGGCGTTCGTAGGTTTTTAAGTTGAGTTTCTTCTTCATCTTCTTTTCCAGCAAGCCGAAATCCGGCCAGTTGATGGCTACCGAACTCAGCCCCATGGTTTCCAACGCGTACATAAAAGCCATCACCGACAGGGAAGCGTCAATATAGATGGTGTGGCGGTCGCGTGAAGAAAAATAGTTGCTCAGATCGCCTACCACCACAACGGTCATGGGTACGTTGTCCGAGTAACCGCCCGTTCCAAAGGGAATGGCGGCAATTTCTTTGGCCAGCTGCGGATCGTCGAAGATGCGGTACTGGAAGGGCTGGCGGTTGCAGGCGCTGGGCGCCAGCGCGGCGGCTTGCATGGCTTTATCCACATCCTCGCGCGGCACAGCTTTTTCCTGGAACCAGCGCACCGAGCGGCGCCGCTTGCTCAAACTGAGGAATTCCTCATAGCTGGGAATCTTGTATTGGCTGCGCTGGCTGCTGGGGTAGGGAATGAATTTATCTTTGGGATCCTGCAGAGTCGGTTGGGGCAATTCTTCAAAACGGGCCTTCATACGGGCAATCAACGGCTGGCTGCTATCAGTGATGCGGAAATATTCGCTCAGCACATCGTAAGCCCACTGTATTTCGCCAGTTTCCAGCTCCACGCCGTTGGATTTTTCCAACACCTCGGCGTATTTCTCCACCGTCTCTTCGATATAATCCAGCGCAAATACATCGCGCCGGTTTTCCATGATCATGCCCTTTTCCAGGCGGTGAATGTTGCGGCGGATGATAACGTTGCTGGGATGCACTGCGAATACATTACGGTTATATTTTGAGATCGCTTTGGTGAATGCGAATATTTCACGATCAAAAAAGTGGCTGATGATGAAATGATAAGGAAGCGCGAAGATTTTGCTAAGCGAGAGGAATCGATACAGAAGGGAGTTGAAACGGTTGTTGAATTTCCTGACGAAGGGAACAGCCAGGATCTTTTTGGCGATTTTTTTGAGTTTATTGAGGTTCATGGCTTTTTCTTTCGATTTTGATAGGTATATTTTAACCGTTAATCTACAGATAGAGCGAGAACAGGCTGATTTTATCGCTGCTTTTCAGCGATAAAAAAAAAGATTATTTTCTGCCGAAATCGGCGGGGATTTCTCCCCAGGCATTGGTATCCCATTTCAGCAGTTTGTTATTGATTTCGTTTTCCGCCAACCACTTTTCTGCGCGTGCGATCAGGTCAAAGATCGGTGTGTTTTCTGCGCCTTTGGGTAATTTCGTTTTGCAGCGTTTCTTCTTAACCCATCCCAGGGCAGTGTCCGAATCGCTGTAAATGGGTACCTGGATGGCACGCTGCTGGAATAAGGCCAGCGCGTGCACGATGGCTAAGAATTCACCGATATTGTTGCTGCCGTTTTCGAATGGCCCCTGGTGGAAGAGTTGCTTGCCTGTGGCAGTGTGTACGCAGCGGTATTCCATCGGCCCCGGATTGCCGGTGCAGGCTGCGTCCACGCAGTAGCTGTCGGCAATGGGACTGCCGATGAGGGCCAGTGCTTCCGGGCTGAGGCTGCTGACGCGCTTGCCCTTATAATCCTCGAAAGCACCCCGCAAGGCTTCTTCGGCCTGCCGGCGATCTTCGAAGGATTTATATTCCGCACCGTTGAAACCGCTCACCTGAGCAGAACATTCTTCCCAGCTGGTGAAAATGCCCGTCTTTTTGCCTTTCCAGACGACATAGTATTTTTGTTTGGCCATGGTTTATATCAATAATTAAGGTTGGATATCCTGTGTAATCTATTCGTATTTATACCTGATTCCCGTTTAGTATAACCGTATAAATTAAAGGAGTGATTTTGAAATGATTATCTGTTTTTGAGGAGATTTCCAAATAATATTCCCAAACGCATATATGGGTTTGGGCAACGGGATCGAAGTTAATTAATAGGTTGTTTCAGTTTAATGGTTCCGTAATTTACTACTTTATCGAAATAAGAACCGGCGCTTTCACATTCCGTTGGGATATATTCGACAAATTCTTCCCATGTCATTGCTCTCTCATGCGCATCCCAGGCTTTCGTAATGGCTGTTCCCATACAACCTGCGCCGGTATTATAAACTCCAAAATTGATCCGCCATAAATCCTGATATGAAAAAACATCCTCCGGTTTTTCGCCGGTAATATTCTTAATCAATTGCATGGTTTGCGAACAACCGGCTTTCAAGGTGTTGGCGAGCAACAAGAATTCTGTCTCGGATCCTGCAGAAGATAAACAGATTCCTCTCAGAAACTGCTGTTGTTTATCTGAAAGGGAGGAATAGCCGCCCATGCATTGATAGGAGGGATAGTAAGTATCGCAAAGGTCCAGATAATAATCTACATTCCAGGTGAGTAAAAGGTCGGTGCCCAATTCTGTTATCATGCCGTACCCATACTCGTTTGCGATTTGCCAGTCCGGCCAGAACTGTGATTCTTGTCCAACCAAACCCTTTAATAATCTTGAAGGGATGTCGGTCTCATTGGATGATTCTATAATCTCTGTGTTGTGCTGATTCTGCCATTCAATGACTTGAGCACGGGCTTTTTCAATCCCGCATTCGCTGGCTGCTCTGTTGGTTAGTAAACCGCCATCCTGACAGGCACTGGCATCTACATATCCATACCAGATCAATTGCCCGGCCAACATGGCGTAATCAACATCTGTGTAAAGGTCATCTGCTTCGTCTGCTCTTTGCAGCCAGGCGGATTTAAGTTCCGTTTCTTCCGGGAAAATTTCCCAAATATTGGCACATACATCGATGGGATATAAAAAACCATCCCCAATGACTTCAAAATAATGGGTTGTACCGTCGCTTCCCATAATCCTGTTTCGCATTTTAAAAGAACGGGATAGAAGTATCTCGCCGGTTGTCGACTCTGCCCAATACTTAACCTCCATCCCTTTTTCATTTGTCACGGGCATATCCAAGATACATAACTGATTTTTGCAGGTGGTCTTGTCTGAGCCAATCTGGATAAACAATGGACCTGCTTCTGTACGGTGATTCTCTCCTTTGACTGCAAATTTCACCTGAGGATTGGCATTGCAATCTTCCCACGCTTTACAGTTTAATAATTCCACCTCAATTGAAATTTCAAGGTTAGTATCAGCGTTTATGTCGGATTCTGTACGAGGTGTATTCAAAGACTGGGATTTAAAACTATTACAGCGGATGAGTTCCTCCGGGTTATTTTTATTGCTGTCTGAAGCATTGGCTTGGATGTGGGAAAGCGTATCGGCCAGGTTGGTATTCCAGTTATTTTTAAAAATGGGGGTATGGTCAGTAGATTCAATCAATGAAATCGCAAACTCGTTTGGTGGACCATAATAAACCTTCGAGTTTGAACTTGTTTCGTTGGTCGCAACAGGATAGAAAATAAATCCTTGGCTGACTATGCAAAGGATGATACCCAAACAAATAGATTGCCCCAGACGGGTCGATAATTTATAAAACACCCTCTTCTCCAGAAGAACCCACCTTCTAGCTCATTATATAAGCATTGGCTGGTAGTTACAATAAATAACCATATTCTCTTTTCCTTCATAAAAAGATGGTGTATTCAATTTAATTTTACACATTGAAAATTGGAAATTTGCTATTTTTATAATAAATATTACAACCTGGAAAATTAAACCTTAAAAATTGTTTTAGTACTTGAAATGGCATTTTAAATATCGTATATTACATGAGACATAACCATTGTAGTTGGGGGCTCTGAAAAAAGGCAAACTCATAGCGATATGAGGACGCAAAACCGAGAATCTCAGGGGAGATGGTCCGGTTGCCAAAAGCCTCACGAGGAAATAAGATTTTTCCGAGTGCGGTTTTTTGTTATAGAGGGGATCGTTGATTCGCTGAACTACCTCAATTAAAAATACAACTGAATAGCATTGTGTATTAGGAGGGCTCTTATGTACACCAAAGGGAGTAGTGTTTCACGCACCCAGGTGTTAGGTATAACCTTACGCCTTTTAATCGTACTTGTAATGGTCTTGACATCATTTTCGACCAATTTTCAATTTGTTAATGCAGCCGATGATGGCACTGAACCGCAAGGGGGAGAGGAATTTCCTACTGAAATTCCAACTGAAGAGATCAATCAGGATGTACCCGAAGAACCAACATCGGAACCACCTGAGGAACCTGCGGTTGGAGCCGATGTTGACCCAACTGACGATCCTGCTCTTGAACCGACCGAGACATCTACAGAAGAACCGGTCTGCTATGTGTTAACCCTCAATCACAGCGGAAATGGCAGCGACCTGCTGGTTGATCCTGCCAACTCTGCCGGTTGTTTGTCGGGGGAATATGTAGAAGGGGAAATTATCAGCCTGAGCGGGGCAGTTCCGGAGGAAGGTTGGGAGATTGATGGCTGGGTGGGTACGGACGATGACACCAGCACTGCCGACAGTAATTCATTGAAGATGCCGGCAAGTGAAACCACCGTATCAGTTGTGTATAGCGAAATCGTGGTTGTTGCTCAAGAGGAGCAAGTTGAAGCGGAGAGTACTTATACCTGGAAAGCATACAACGACGGTGCATATATCGATGGACAGATATCGACCAATATTACTACCTATGAAAGTTTTACCAATGGCGATGGCGGGTTATTGATGAAATATGCGGATGGGACGAATACCGCCGTTACAGTGGCGGTAAATACATCCGGAACAGTCAGTGAACAGACATCCAGTTCTTATTCTGGGGCCGAAACCGACGCCGGGACGGACGCGTATACGACTTTTCACGATTACGTAAATATTGTTGGAGGAGCAAGATTGAGTACGGCTTCTTCATACATTACATTAACCTTTACCGGTCTAGATACCAGCAAGACATATACGTTTGCTACAACTGCAAACCGCGCAGACAGCGATTACACCGATCGGATAACGATATTTACAATCTCGGATATAGACGCTGCCACAAATGGCAGCACAAGTGGAACGGATATTTCCACAACAAGCATTACCGACGATACGACCTCGTTTTGCACCGGTGATAACACCGAGAATGGTTATGTGGCACGCTGGACCGGCATTCAACCCGGTTCGGATGGCGATTTTGTGGTGAAGTTCTCTGTCGATAGTACCGATGCTGATTATGCCTACGGGCCGAGTGCATTCCTGTTAGCGCAGGAATCGGGTGAACCGGTTGAACAGTATACCCTGGCTGTAACAGACGATGGGAACGGCAGCGTAACCCTTTCACCCAGCGGAGGAATCTATGATGAAGGCACAGTTGTAACACTGACTCCGGTTCCGAACACCAGTTATACCTTCAGCAGTTGGAGTGGGGCTGATGCGAGTGATGTGACCTACAGCAGCGGTAAATATAAAATTACCATGGATGCGGATAAGAGCATCACAGCTAATTTTTTGGAATCAACCGGTTGGGTGGCGTATAACGATATGAACCCGTATAGTGGTGACGCCAACGCAACCAATGTGACTGAACATACTTACGAAACCAATGATGGTGCGTTGGTGGATTACAACACGGGTACAAGCCTTAATGCCACGGTTACCGGATCATGCGTAAATGGATCGGGTACAGTAGTTTCCTGTGATGACAGTTTTGAAGACTATGGCGGACAAACAAACAGCGGAACGGACGCGGCAGATGTTTTTGGTACATCTGATTCAGTGATTGTCGATCTGCAGAATATGGTTCAGCTGACCGATGCGGATTACGATGACATCATCACTCTTGAAAACCTGGATCCGACAAAAACCTACAACATCACGGTGACAACCAACCGGGATAGTTCGAGTTACGCATCCATGCGGTTTACTAAAGTGACCATTGTGGGAGCAGAAACATATACAAACGCCAGTTCCAGCGGGGTGGTGGTTAACTCGGAGGATTCGGTGTCGTTCAGTACCGGCTATAACACCGAGAATGGGTTTGTGGCCAAATGGACGGGTATCACTACTGGTTCGGATGGCAGTTTTTCTATTAAATCGGAGTGGGATGACGAACAGGGCAGTGGAAGCAGCAATACCAAAGGGTATGCCATGACTGCTTTCAAACTGGAGGAAGTCAGCGAAGCTCCTGAACAGTATACCTTGTCAGTTGGTAATGATGGCAACGGCAGTGTGGACTTATCCCCCAGCGGTGGGACTTACGATGAGGGTACCATTGTAACATTGACTCCTGTTCCGAGTTCCGGCTTTATATTCAACAGCTGGAGCGGTACCAATTCGGGGGATTTAACCAATAATGGCGACGGCACTTATTCCATCACGATGAATACGGATAAAGCCGTGACTGCCAACTTTGAAGCAACGACTTTGAAGACGCTGACTGTAACCACAGATGGAAACGGTACGGTGAGTTTTAATCCTGCCGGCGGTGCGTATGATGAGGGCACTGTCGTTACTTTAACCCCGACTGCTTTTTCAGGCTATGCTTTCGGCAGTTGGAGCGGTGCAGACTCCGATGATGTATATGATAACCTGGACGGCACATATTCCATCACCATGGATACGAATAAAGTCCTGGTAGCCAATTTCATTGTGATTCCCCAGCATACGCTGACGGTTAGCACAGACGGAAATGGCAGCGTGACACTAAGCCCTGATGGGGGAATTTATAATGAAAACTCGGTAGTTGTCCTCACGCCAATCCCGAATTCAAATTACATGTTCAGCAGTTGGAGCGGGACAGACTACGAAGATGTGATGGATAACCTGGACGGTACATATTCCATCACCATGGATGAGGCCAAAGCCATTACGGCTAATTTTATAATTGAAAATGAAGCGCCGGCTGCACCGGTATTAGTACAACCCGCAAACAGCGCTGTAAGCGTCTCTACTTCTCCAACTCTTGAAGTGACTGTTACTGATCCGGAAGCGGATTTGATGGATGTTACGTTCTATGGACGCGCAACCGGTTCTGGTACCGGGGAAAACTTCACACTGATCGCGATCCCGGATACTCAAAATCTGGTTACTTCCAGTTCAGGTGCGGCAATTTTCAATACAATGACCCAGTGGATTGTGGATAACAAGACCACTGATAACATCGTGTTTACAACCCATTTAGGGGATATTGTGAATGCCACCAGCACTTCGCAGTCGGAATATGCGGATGCGGCTATGGATATCTTGGATACAGGCAATGTATCTTACAGCGTGGGACCGGGCAATCATGATCTCCTTTCAGGTTCTTTGTATAGCACGTATTTTGGATCGGCGCGTTTCTCCGGGAAGAGCTACTACCAGGGTGATTACTCCGGTGGAAGCGACAATTACAACAATTATTCATTCTTTGCTGCCGGTGGAATGGATTTCATTATTATCAACCTGCAATATAATGCCGGCACTTCCGCACTGGAATGGGCGGATGGCTTATTGAAAACCTACAGCGATAAGCGCGCGATTGTTGTCCAGCACGACATGCTTACGGTGACAAACGGCTGGACCAATCAAACAACCTACAACGCGCTGAAAGATAATCCCAACCTGTTCCTGATGCTGTGCGGGCATATGCATACCAGCACGGACGGTGCAGCTTATGTGGCGGGAACTGGTGACAGCGGGCAGACGATCCATGTCATATTGACGGATTACCAGGACTACTCAAATGGGTATATCAAACTGCTGGAATTCCAACCGTCAGAGGATGAAATTGAAGTAACCACGTACTCACCCAACCTGAATACCTACATGACAGGGTCTGAAGAAGTCATGTCGCTGGTTTATGAAATGGATGCCAGTTCCGCGTTTGAAGTCATCGGTACGGCTAATGGAGTTGCCAGCGGTGATAGCGCAAGTATGACTTGGGAAGACCTGTCCAACGAAACCGAATATGAATGGTACGCAGTAGTTTCAGACGGCATAAGCAGCACTAACGGCGATACCTGGAGCTTTACAACCGGCACAGCCATAACCAATAACGATCCGGTGATCACTGAAAGCGATCCACAGTCTGTGAGTATGTCTGAAGATGGTTCACCCAACGCGTTTTCGTTGACATTAAACGCTTCGGATTTGGATGGTGATACGCTTACCTGGAGTGTTGCGAACGATGCATCGCATGGATCCGCCAGCGCTTCAGGAATCGGCTCTTCCATTTCCGTTGGGTATACCCCTGACGTTAACTATAACGGCTCGGATAGTTTTGTCGTCCGGGTTTCCGATGGCAATGGAGGCGTGGATACCGTTACCGTAAATGTTGATGTAACCGCAGTGAACGATGCGCCGGTGGCAAATACACAGGTGGTGACCACAGCCGAAGATACGGCTAAGGCCATCACGTTGACCGGTTCGGATGTGGATGGCGATTCTTTAAGTTACTCGGTAATAGACTCGCCAACGCACGGAATTCTAAGTGGTACCCCGCCCAATTTGACCTATACCCCGACCGAGAATTACAACGGCTCGGATAGCTTTACTTTCAAAGTGAACGACGGCACTGTAGACAGTAACGTTGCCACAGTCTCAATAACGGTCTCGGCGGCGAACGATGCGCCGGTGATTACGGAAGGTGCCAATACAACCATCACGATGTCTGAAGATGGTTCACCAATTGCATTTGAATTAACTTTAAATGCCACTGACGCAGACGAGGATATGCTCACATGGAGCATTCTTACGGATGCCACATTTGGTTCGGCAGCAGCTTCCGGCACAGGTGCTTCCAAGGTGATTCAGTACGCGCCCAACAGTGACCACAATGGATCGGATAACTTTGTCGTGCAGGTGACAGACGGCGACAAGGTTGACACCATCACAGTGAACGTGACTATTTCACCAATCAATGATGCGCCAGTCGCGAATGCCCAATCCGTGGTCGTCGACGAGGATATCGCAAAAGATATCACGCTCACCGGAACGGATGTGGACGGTGATGCACTGAACTATACGGTGGTGGCTTCACCCGTAAACGGAACATTGAGCGGCTCAGCCCCCAACCTGACATATACGCCCAACCCTGAATTTAGTGGAGCGGATAGTTTTACATTCAAGGTTGATGATGGCGATTTGGAGAGTGGCCCGGCCACTGTTTCGATCATAGTAAATAACGTAAACGATGCTCCGGTCATTAGCGAGAGCGATCCACAATATGTGAGCATGTCTGAGGATGGGTCGCCTATTGCGTTCGAATTGTCCCTGAATGCAACGGATGCGGAAGACGATACGCTCACCTGGAGTATTGCCGGCGACGCTGTAAACGGCACTGCCAGCGCATCGGGAATAGGCTCATCAATTCTTGTCGGATACACACCCGATGCGAATTACAGTGGTGAGGACAGCTTTATCGTGCAGGTTTCGGATGGCAACGGGGTGGATACCATCACAGTGAATGTCACGATTGATCCGATGAATGACCTGCCGGTTATTACCGAGAGCGACCCGCAAAATATCAGCATGTCCGAAGATGGATTCCCCACTACATTTGCGCTAACGCTTAACGCAAGTGATGTGGAGGAAGATGTCCTTACCTGGAGCATCCTGACAGATGCCGTAAACGGCACTGCCAGCGCATCCGGTAACGGTTCATCCATCGAGGTTGAATATGCTGCTGGGAGTAATTATTTCGGTTCGGATAGTTTCGTTGTGCAAGTCTCGGATGGTAGCGGGGTGGATACCATCACTGTGAATGTCACGATCGATGCAGTCAATGATGCGCCGGTTTGTTCTGATGTAACGCTGAATACATTTGCTAACACGGAGTGGCATACGGCACCGGATTGTACGGATATAGAAGGTGATAGTCTTACCTATAGCATTGTAGACGGACCCGCCTATGGCACAGGATCGGTGGTTGATGATCTTTTGACCTATATGCCAGGCACGGATTATAGCGGTGCAGACAGCTTTACATATCAGGCTAACGATGGGGAGGCGAATAGTAACGCGGCTGAAGTAATTGTAACGGTCAATGAAAGCAATCAAGCGCCGGTCTGCACAGCTACAGAACTCATCACAGACGAAGACACCGCAGGCCAGACTGATCCGGACTGCACGGATCATGAAGGCAGTCCACTGACTTACAGTATTGCGGCACAACCGGTATATGGGACCGCCGTAGTGGTAGAAGGCCATTTGGAGTACACACCGGCGGAGAATTTCAATGGCAGTGACAGCTTTACATACACTGCCAATGATGGCTTTGATGACAGTGAGGCAACGGAAGTAAGCGTAACCGTGAATGCTGTCAATGACGCTCCCGAATGCATGGATACCAACCTGAATACTAACCAGAACACTCAGGGAACGGCTGAACCGCAATGCGTGGATGTTGATGAGGATGTGTTGAGCTACAGCATAGTGACACAACCCTCTCACAGCTCGGCTTGGGTGCGGAATGGAAAGCTCGTATACCTGCCGGGTTGGAATTATGCAGGAACCGACAGTTTTGTTTATAAAGCCAGCGACGGAATAACTGAAAGCGGCTCAGCAATCGTCAGTGTAACGGTCAGCGACGATGCACTGCCAACCAGAGCACCTTCCACACCGGCGCTGGCTTTTCCTTCCAACAAAGGTTTAGTGACAGAACTGACCCCGCGTTTGGACTGGAGCAACAGCAGGATATACAGCGGGACTGCTTTTGATCATTATCAGGTGCAGGTCGCTACGGATGAAGACTTCACGGCTGTAGTTGTGGATGAAGATGTTGTCGGGCAGACCAGCTCGGAGTATACGCTGGAGAGCCCACTCAATACAAACACGCGCTACTTCTGGCGGGTGAGAGCCTTCAATTCATTTGGACAATTTAGCAATTGGGCTAATGTGCGGTATTTCCGAGAGGCGATTGAGTCGCCGGAGTTAACCAGCCCGAATGACGCGATTTACCTGGATAACCTGCAGCCGGAGTTCGACTGGGAGGATGTAGTGGGGGCCAGCGGCTACACCATCCAAATCTCAGCCAAACCGAATATGGGCAGCCCGACCAGTGGGAAAGTGACTGACAGCAGCTATGTACCGGTCAAGGATTTGAGCAAGAACAAGACCCTGTACTGGCGGGTGAGGACGGAAGGGGAGAATGGGCCGAGTGGATGGTCAGAAGTGCGCACCATGGTGACACCCAATTCCCCCACAACGCCTAAATTGATACTGCCGAAGAACAAAGCATTGGTAACCGACCTGATGCCCAGGTTGGATTGGAGCAACTCGGCGGCACCCAATGGGACAATCTTCGACCACTACCAGGTACAGGTCGCCACGGATGAGGCCTTCACGGCTGTTGTGGTGGATGAGGAGATTACGGGACAGACCAGCTCGGAATATACGCTGGAAAGCGCGCTCAACCCGAACACGCGCTACTACTGGCGGGTGAGAGCCTTCAATACGTTGGGCCAATACGGCAGTTGGAGCACAGCTTACTACTTCCGCGAAGCAATGGAGGCACCGGAGTTGAATTCTCCGGCAGATGGAACATTCCTGGATAACCTGCGTCCCGAGTTCGACTGGGAAGATGTGGTGGGAGCCAGCGGGTATACCATCCAGATCTCAACCAGAATAAACATGGGCAGCCCGACCAGCGGGAAGGTGACCGACAGCAGCTATATACCGACAAAAGACCTGAGCAAGAACAAGACCCTGTACTGGCGGGTGAGGACGGAAGGGGAGAACGGGCCGAGTGGATGGTCTGAAGTGCGCTCCATGGTGACACCCAATTCCCCCACAACGCCTAAATTGATTTCACCGAAGAACAAAGCATTGGTGACCGACCTGATGCCCAGGTTGGATTGGAGCAACTCGGCGGTGCCCAATGGGACTATCTTCGACCACTACCAGGTGCAGGTCGCCACGGATGAGGCTTTCGCAGTTGTTGTGGTGGACAAGGACGTGGTTGGCTTAAACACCGATTCGGAGTATACGCTGGAGAGCGCGCTCAACCCGAACACGCGCTACTACTGGCGGGTGAGAGCCTTCAACACGTTAGGGCAATACAGTAGTTGGAGCACGGCTTACTACTTCCGCGAAGCAATGGAGGCGCCGGGAATGGTGCAGCCGGAGGATGGTGTGGAAGCGGAGAGTTTGCAGCCGCAATTTGAATGGGAGGCTGTAGAGGGGGCAAGCAGCTACACCATTCAGCTATCGACCCGGTCGAATATGAAGAGCGCGAGCAGCAAGACAGTACTGGAGCCGCAATACAGCCTGACCAGGAATTTGAGTGCGGGCAAGACCTATTACTGGCGGGTGAGGGCCAATGGAGAGAATGGGCCAAGTACATGGTCCGAGGTGAGAGTGATTGTAATGCCGAGCTCATAAGGTAAAGAAGGAAGCATAAAGAGCAGTATGTGAGATTCTCTCATACTGCTCCGAAAGGGTTAAAAACTTAGAATGCACAGGAACTTTGAAAAAAGCCATTCACAGAAATGTGACAATAAAAAGCTGCGAATCTCAGAATGAGATAATCGAGCCGCCAAAAAGTCCAAGCAATGAAGAAAGGAACATAAAAAAGTTCGGTAAGGCAGGAGGATTTTCATGTATACAAAAAGAGTTAGTTATAAAGGCAGCCTTTTAGTAAGCAGCGCGATCAGAATCGTTGTGGTTTTAGCAATGTTACTATCCACTTTTTCGATCAATCTTGGATCTGTTCAAGCCGCAACGGATAAAAATGCTTCAACTGAATCGCGTATATCACCCGGAATGATTACTTCGGACGATCCGGGGGATGGAGAGGAAACTCCGGAGGAGGTAAGCGCTGCTGAAGAAGAGCCTACTGAAGAGCCACCACTTTTGCCAATTGAGGAGCCGACCCTTGAGCCTACCGAGGAAATTCTGGAAGAACCTACTGTTGAGCCAACAGAAGAAGAAAGTGATACAACTCCCGTTATCAATGTATCGGTAAATTCATTAAGTTCCTTTAGTAGTTCTCCAGGACTTCTTTCAGAAGTCCAGACTTATATGGTTTCAGGCAGCGGATTGTCTGAAGATCTCAACATTGCCGCACCAAACGATTTCTTGATCTCGTTTGATGACGTCACTTTTGACTCCAATCTGACTTTACCGCAAATTGACGGTTCAGTTACTGAGACGATCATTTACGTGCGTTTTAATCCCGCAGAGGTCGGTATCTCGGATGGAGTAATCTCGCATGCCAGCAGCGGCGTGGACGATATCCTGGTAGCGGTAAGCGGTACAGCCGGTTATCCGGTCATCACCGCAACCAGCTCAATGACGGCTTTCAACCAAATCGTGGGATCGCCTTCCGAAGAGCAGACTTATATTGTCGCCGGTAATTTTCTGACTAGCGATGTTGTTGTCACTGCGCCGGAAGATTTTGAAATTTCAAAGACAACCGGTGAGGGATTTGATTCCATACTGACCTTTTCACCGACCGATGGTGCACTGGCGGATAGCGTAATTTTTGTACGTTTGAATGCCGCTTCAGCGAAAGAGTATGAGGCAAGTATTGTACATACCAGCGAGGGAGCTGAGGATGTTCAACTTGCCGTAAGCGGCCTTGCTGAAGATGAACTGATTACGGCACAGGCGACGACGATAACATTTACCGGAGAGGAACTTTTAGGTTGTCCGACTGATTCTTCAATTACGATCAATATCGTTCCTGGTTCAACGATTGAGTATCGCTACCAATATGGAACTTCATCCGGTGCTTATTCCGATACTACGTCAACTTATACAGCTACCGGTGGTGCACCCCACGAGATTGTCATCAACGGTTTAACAGCAAACACGAAGTATTACTACCGGATGCAATATCATATACCGGGGGAAACCGATTGGGTTAACCGAACTGAACACTCATTTTGGACGCAGAGAGCTGAGGGAAGTACTTTTGCCTTCAGTGTAACCTCGGATATTCACGACAATAAATCTACCAAAATGCAAAATGCGATGACAAACATATATAACAAACAACCAGATTTTGAGATCGATCTGGGTGATACATTCATGCTAGATAACCTTGCATCACAGAGTGCTGTCAATAATAAATACCTGGCATACCGCGAGGCCGCATTATTCGACAAAATTGGAAATTCAACGCCGATCTTCCTTTCTTCCGGAAATCACGAAAATGAAGAAGGCTGGAATTTGAATGATACTCCTTTTAGTATTGCTCTTGGAAGTATTCAGGCCCGCAAGGCGTATTATCCCACGCCGATTGAAGATGGATTTTATACCGGAAATACCGATACCCTGTCAGCTATCGATGAAGTGACCTATGGTGACGAGTATCGTGAGGACTACTACGCTTGGACTTGGGGAGACGCGTTATTTGTGGTCATTGATCCCTTCCAGTACACCATGGAATTGCCGTATAACCCTGGCATGGCAGGGGAAGGTACCGATGATTCGAAAACAGGTGATCAATGGAGCTGGACTTTAGGCGCAGAACAATTTCAGTGGCTAAAGGAAACCTTGGAAAATAGCGACGCCAAATATAAATTTATGTTCTCCCATCAGATGGTGGGAGGAATACCGGATGAATCTGTGTCCGGTGGCGCCGGGTATGTGCGCGGGGGAGCCGAAGCGTCGGCTTATTTTGAATGGGGAGGGAAAAACGCGAACGGCAGCGAGGGATTTGCTGACGAGCGTGATCCTATCGACTTTGGTTCCACGCCGATGCACCAGTTTATGGTAGAGAATGGCGTCAGTGCTTACTTCCACGGTCATGACCACCAATATGTCTATGAAAAGACGGATGATGGTATCGTTTACCAGGAAATGCCTTCGCTCGGCATGGATGGTTTCGGTGGTATTTATGAGGAAGGTGATCATGGGACTTTTGAAACAATTAAGATACTTCCAAGTCCAGCTCACTTACTGATCACGGTCAGCCCTTCGGAGACAACGGTCGATTATATCCCTGACTCATCAACAAGTGGGGAAGCTACTTACTCGTATACGATTTTGCCTGCCGGAGAGGACACCACATCTCCAACGGTAAGTATCGAACAGGCAGCCAGTCAGGCTGACCCAACCAGTGCTTCTTCGGTTAACTTCGATGTAACTTTCAGTGAGTCGGTTTCAGATTTTACAACCGGTGATGTAACCCTTAGCGGTTCCGCCGGTGCAACCGCGGCCGAAGTGAGCGGCAGCGGTACAGCCTACAACGTGGAAGTCAGCGGTATGACCACTTCAGGCACGGTAATCGCCGACGTTGCGGCTGCGGTAGCGCATGATGCTGCCGGAAATCCCAACCTGGCGAGCATAAGTTCCGATAATTCAATTACCTTCAACGAATCGACTTCTCCAGGTGTTGTTGAACTGGATGGAACGGCGTCCGCAGCGACAGGGGCTGCCAATGAATCCAGTGTGAGTTTCAGCCATACCACCGGCACCGGAACAAACCGGTTAATGCTGGTGGGTGCGTCCTGGAATAGCAACACGACTTCACGCGCAATCACATCAGTCGTATTCACGTACGGTACGGAAGAGCTGGAGCTGGAAGAAGCCATCGTGCAGGAGACGGGTTCAACGACCAAGCGCTTTGCCTCGATCTGGTACAGCCCGAGCGAACCGCCGCAGAACACGAGCGGGACGGTGACAGTGACCTTTGAAGGTACCGTATCCAACGGGATCGTGGCGGGTGCGGCCAACTTTGCGGGAGTAAATTTAGCGGAGCCCTTCACAGCCACAAACGGTGCGAACAGCACCTCAACCGGCACAACTCAAAGCGTGACGTTGGATTCGCTGAATGGTAATGAACTGGTATTTGACACGGTCTTCATCGGTGCATCGAGTCCGCCGGATCCGACAGTGGGGGACGGGCAGACGGGGTTATGGACCGATACGGTATCCAATACGCGGGGTGTAGCCAGTATCGAACAAGCCGAAAGCAGTACGGTAACGATGAGCTGGACAACGAGTTCTACGGTTGTATGGGCCAGCGCTGCGGTGGCGATCAAACCGGCGCCGGCAGGGACGACTTATAACCTGACAATGGCGGCGAGCCCAGAGGAGGGCGGGACGACGTCACCGGAATTGGGCGCGCACGCGTATGCGGAGGGGACGGTAATGGACATCACGGCCACCCCGGCGGCAGGCTATGAATTCGACAGTTGGACGGGGGATGTGGCGGATGCCAATGCGGCCAGCACAACCGTGACCATGGATGGAGACAAGACCGTCACGGCCAACTTTACGGCAATCGAATACACACTGACCATCGTCAGTGAGAACGGCACGGTGGTGAAGGATCCCGATCAAAGTACCTATCATTACGGGGATGTGGTGACATTGACAGCAACTCCCGGAAGTGGGTATATATTCAATAATTGGACAGGGGATCTGATCAGTACGGATAATCCTGCTTCAATTACTATCAGTGGCAATAATAGCGTTACTGCTAATTTTATAGAGCCCAGCGCAGTTGTTGCTCTGGATGGGACTGTCTCTTCTACCGCTGGCGCTGCCAATGCATCCAGTGTGAGTTTCAGCCATACGACTGGCACAGGCACCAACCGGCTGATGCTGGTGGGTACTTCTTGGAACTGCGGCACAACTACTCAGACAATATCATCGGTTATTTTCTCTTACGGGACTGAAGAATTGGACCTGGTAGAAGGAATAACGCAAGAATCAAATTCGACTGCCCAACGCTTTGCTTCGATCTGGTACAGCCCAAGCGAACCGCCGCAGAACACGAGCGGGACGGTGACGGTAACCTTTAGCGGTAGCGTGTCCAACGGGATCGCGGCCGGCGCGGCGAACTTTATGGGTGTGAACCAGACAACGCCTTTCACAGTCACTAACGGCGCAAATAGCACTTCTAAAGATTCTACCCAAAGCGTAACTTTGGATTCTCTGAATGGCAATGAGCTGGTGTTCGATACGGTGTTCATCGGTGGCACCACTGATCCGACCGTGGACTCCAGTCAGACACAATTGTGGACTGTTAACGGTTCCAATACGCGCGGTGTAGCCAGTATCGAACAAGCCGATAGCAGCTCGGTAATGATGAGTTGGACAACGAGTTCTACCGTTGTATGGGCCAGCGCTGCGCTTGCAATTAAACCGGCGGCATTGGGAACGACCTATAACCTGACAATGGCGGCGAGCCCGGAAGAGGGCGGGACGACATCGCCGGAATTGGGCGCGCATGCGTATGCGGAAGGGACGGTAGTGGACATCACGGCCACCCCGGCTGCAGGTTATGAATTCGACAGCTGGACGGGGGACGTTGCGGATCCCAATGCTGCCAGCACAACCGTGACTATGGATGGAGATAAGACCGTCACGGCTAACTTTAATCAATTACTGTATACACTAACAGTTGGCAATGATGGCTTAGGTACGGTTACTGTCGATCCAGACAGCGCAACATATACCTATGGCACTACGGTCACATTGACCCCGATACCCAGCGATGGTTATATGTTCGACGCATGGACCGGAGCCGATTCCGGAGACATCCTCAACAACTCAGGTGTGTATACAATCGTGATGAATGGGGATAAGAGCGTAACCGCGACATTTACAGAGTATGTGCCTAATGTCGAACTGGATGGAACAGCGTCCGCAGCGACAGGGGCTGCCAATGAATCCAGTGTCAGTTTCAGCCATACCACCGGCACCGGAACAAACCGGTTAATGCTGGTGGGTACTTCTTGGAACTGCGGCACAACTACTCGGACTATATCATCGGTTATTTTTACTTACAGTACTGAAGAATTGGACCTGGTAGAAGGAATAACGCAAGAATCAAATTCAACCGCCCAACGCTTTGCCTCGATCTGGTACAGCCCAAGCGAACCGCCGCAGAACACGAGCGGAACGGTGACGATAACTTTTAGTGGCAGCGTATCCAATGGGATCGTGGCGGGTGCGGCCAACTTTGCGGAGGTCAATTTAGCGGAGCCCTTCACAGTTACTAATGGTGCGAACAGTACCTCAACCGGCACAACTCAAAGCGTGACGTTGGATTCGCTGAATGGTAATGAGCTGGTATTTGACACGGTCTTCATCGGTGCATCCAGTCCGCCGGATCCGACAGTCGGGGACGGGCAGACGGGGTTATGGACCGATACGGTATCCAATACGCGGAGCGTAGCCAGTATCGAACAAGCCGAAAGCAGCTCGGTAACGATGAGCTGGACAACGGGAAGCACGTCCACGGTGTGGGCGAGTGCGGCGGTGGCGATCAACCCGGCGCCGGCAGGGACGACTTATAACCTGACAATGGCGGCGAGCCCGGAGGAGGGCGGGACGACATCGCCTTCGTTGGGGGCGCACGCGTATGCGGAGGGGACGGTAGTGGACATCACGGCCACCCCGGCGGCAGGCTATGAATTCGACAGCTGGACGGGGGATGTGGCGGATGCCAATGCGGCCAGCACAACCGTGACCATGGATGGAAATAAGACCGTCACGGCCAACTTTACGGCAATCGAATATACATTGACCATCGTCAGTGAGAACGGCACGGTGGTGAAGGATCCCGATCAAAGCACCTATCATTACGGGGATGTGGTGACATTGACAGCCACTCCCGGAAGCGGGTACATATTCAATAATTGGACAGGAGATGTGGCGGAACCCAATTCAGCCAGCACGACAGTCACCATAGATGAAGATGAAATTGTCACGGCTAACTTTGCGCTGATCGAATATACGTTGACAATCGTCAGTGTAAACGGGACGGTAACAAAAGATCCCAACCAAAGCACCTATCATTATGGGGATATTGTGACATTGACAGCCATTCCAGCGGCTGAGTACATTTTCAGCAGTTGGACAGGTGACCTGACCGGCACGGATAATCCTGCCTCGATTACCATCAGCGGTAACAATAGCGTTACTGCTAATTTCCTGGCTTCGACGATTACCTTTACAGGAACGGAGTTACTGGGACGTCCGGAAGCGAATTCCATCGCGATCAAAATCGTTCCGGACGCGGATATCTCACTTTATTACGAATACGGGACATCTTCTGGAGAATATACACATACTACCTCAACAGTGAGCGCCACAGCCGGAGAACCCAAAATGGTTACCCTCAGCGGTCTGACGGCCAATACTAAGTACTATTACCGTATGCGATACAGTGTGAATGGAGGCGCTGACTGGGTTGTGAGATCTGAAAACTCCTTCCACACGCAACGAGCTTCAGGGAGTACTTATACATTCACCATTACCTCTGATGCGCATGTGAATATTATGCTTGGAAATTCATCGACGTGGATCAATACACTGAATGACATAAAGGATGATCAAGCTGATTTTGAAATCGATTTGGGTGATACCATTGCAATGGATGATGGCAGCACAAGCGTAAGCGTGGGGGATACCGCCGCGGCCGAGCAGAAGTATAAAGATGCCCTGCCTTATTTTAACATTATAAGTGGTTCTACACCGATCTACCTTATGGCTGGCAACCATGAACAACAAGAAGCCTGGCACCTTTTGGCACCTATCGCGGGAAGTTTGCCGGTAATCGGTAAAAACGCAGAAAAGAAATACTATCTCAACCCTGTTCCGGATTCCTTCTATTCTGGCGATACCGGCACATATTCTTATCTGGATGATGACCAGTTACGCCAGGATTACTATGCCTGGACATGGGGAGATGCGCTCTTTGTGGTGATTAGCCCATATTGGTTCACGACTACCAAACCATATACCACGACGGTAGGTGGCGGAGAAACGGACACGACCGGCTCCGGCGACCGTTGGGATTGGACACTCGGTCAAGAACAGTTTGAGTGGTTAAAGTCAACCCTTGAAAACAGCTCAGCTGACTACAAGTTTATCTTCTCACATCAAATCGTGGGTGGAAACAGTCTGTCCAGCCCGGATCAAGTGAACTATGGGCACGGCGGTGTTGATTCAGCAAACCTGGTTGAATGGGGTGGGTATAACGTAGGCGGCACAACTTGGGGATGGGATACTGAACGCCCAGGATGGGGCAGCCAGCCGATCCATCAGATGATGGTCGCCAATGGAGTTACAGCCTTCTTCCATGGCCATGACCACCAATATGCCTATGAAAAATTGGATGGAATTGTTTATCAATCAGTTCCTTCAGCGAGTTTCTCAAACAATTTCGGCATCTATACTACCGGAGGAAATAATGGGAAAACCATTCAGGCTTTATCCAGCCCCGGTCACCTGAGAGTAACCGTTGGTCCGGAAGAGGCACAGGTTGAATACATACGGACCGGTGAATCATCATCTGCTTACACCTATGATATGGAACCGGGCAGCGCCAATTACAATTTGACGCTTGCTGTCTCTCCAACCGGAGGCGGAACAACCGAACCTGAAACCGGCGTGCATGCATACGCGGATGGAACGGTAGTGGATATCACCGCGAATCCCGCGGACGGATATGAATTTGACAGTTGGACAGGGGATGTGGCGGACGTTAATTCCGCCAGCACAACCGTGACAATGGACGGGGATAAGACCGTCACGGCCAACTTTACTCTATCTCCTGTGAACGAAGCACCGGTGCTTGGAACGGTCGGCAACCGGAATGTGAATGAATTGGAATTGCTATCATTCGTTGCTACCGCCACGGATGATGGACTGCCAGCTGGCACGCTGAACTTTAGCTTAAGTGGTACGGTTCCTGCTGGGGCCGTGATTGGTGCCGTAAATGGCATCTTTAGCTGGACACCGGCAGAAAACCAGGGACCTGAAATCTATTCCTTTGACGTTTGCGTCAGTGATGGCAGCCTGGAGGATTGCGAAACCATCGCGGTTACAGTCAATGAAGTAAATCTCATGCCTGTAATGGATACGATTGGCAGCCAGATCGTGGCTGAAGGAGAGCTATTGACCTTCACAGCCACTGCCAGCGATAGTGACTTGCCGGCTAACACCTTAACCTTCAACCTGAGTGGTACGGTTCCTACCGGGGCCAGTATCGGTGCTGCGGATGGAGTCTTTAGCTGGACACCGTCGGAAGACCAGGGACCTGAAATCCATTCCTTCGACGTTTGCGTCAGCGACGGCAGTTTGAATGATTGCCAGACCATCGCAGTCACGGTGAGTGAGGTGAATATTGCGCCTGTGCTGGATGGTATCGGCAATCGAATAGTGATGGAAGGAGAGCTTTTGACCTTCACAGCCACTGCCAGCGACAGTGACTTGCCGGCAAACACTTTGACCTTCAGTCTGACCGGTACGGTTCCTGCCGGGGCCAGTATCGGTGCTGCAGACGGTGTCTTTAGCTGGACGCCGTCGGAAGACCAGGTTGGAGTCGATCACACCTTTACGGTGCAGGTTTGTGATGATGACGTCTCATCTTTATGCGATACGGAAGAAATCACTGTAACTGTAACAGAAAGCAATGTCGTGCCGGTGGCTGTTGATGACAGCTATGAAGCCGTCGAAGATACTCAATTGGTAGTCTCGGCTGAGCTTGGCGTATTGGTCAATGATAGCGATGAAGATGAAGATGAACTGACCGCTGTAAAATCCAGTGAACCGGGCCATGGAAGTGTAAATCTGTCACCGGATGGTTCATTTGTTTACACACCGGCTGAAAATTATTACGGCAGTGACAGCTTTACCTACAAAGCCAACGATGGTAAAGCGGACAGCGAAATTACCACTGTCTCAATCAACATTACCGGCGTGAATGACCTGCCGGTCGCAGACCCTCAGGCGGTGGCGACAGATGAAGATACTGCTGTAATTATCACTCTAACAGGTTCGGATGTTGAGACTGGAACCCTGGAATATACAGTGGTGAATGAGCCGGCCAATGGTACATTGAGCGGAACAGCGCCTGACTTAACCTACACTCCGGATGGAGATTTTAACGGATCAGACAGCTTTACCTTCAAAGTAAATGATGGCACTGCGGATAGCGATATTGCCACAATCTCGATCACCATAAATCCGGTCAACGATGCACCGGTATGTCAGGCTGCGGACATTGTTACCAGTAAAAATATCCAGGGACAGACAAGCCCCAACTGTTCGGATGTGGAGGGGGATGGTCTGACTTACAGCATTGTGGATTTGCCGGCCAATGGGACCGCATCAATTGAAACGGATATGCTTACCTATGTGCCGGATACCGATTACGTTGGCAGTGACAGCTTTACTTATAAAGCAAACGATGGATTGGCGGACAGCAATGTTGCGGACGTGAGCGTTTCGGTCAACTTCGAAAATACCATGCCGGTTTGTTCGAACGTTGACCTGGTTACAGATGAAGACACAACAGGCCAAACTGATCCGGACTGCATTGATCTGGAAAGCAGCGAGTTGGCCTACAGCATTGCGGTACAACCGTTATTTGGCACCGCCGCGGTAGTGGAAGGCCAGTTGGTGTACACACCGACGGAGAATTTCAATGGCAGTGACAGCTTTACATACACTGCCAATGATGGCGTAATCGACAGCGAAGTAAGTACGGTTACAGTGACTGTCAATGCAATCAACGATGCACCGGTTTGCGCGGATGTGACCATAATCACGAATCAGAACAGCCAGGGAAAGACAGCCCCAGATTGTTCGGATGTCGATGATGATATGCTTACTTACAGCATCGCATTGCAGGCAGAACATGGGTTTGCTTCCATCTCGCTGGAACAGCTGGCTTACATGCCGGAAACGGATTATAACGGTGCGGACAGCTTCACATACATAGCTAATGATGGGGATGCGGACAGTAATGAAGCGACAGTGGAGGTAACGGTCTTAGAGGCAGTATTGACCACCAGGCCGCCGTCCTCGCCTAAATTAAGTTTACCGAAGAATAAGGCTTTGGTGACAGAACTAGCCCCGCGTTTGGACTGGAGCAACAGCAGGATATACAGCGGGACTGCTTTTGATCATTATCAGGTGCAGGTCGCTACGGATGAAGACTTCACGGCTGTAGTTGTGGATGAAGATGTTGTCGGGCAGACCAGCTCGGAGTATACGCTGGAGAGCCCACTCAATACAAACACGCGCTACTTCTGGCGGGTGAGAGCCTTCAATTCATTTGGACAATTTAGCAATTGGGCTAATGTGCGGTATTTCCGAGAGGCGATTGAGTCGCCGGAGTTAACCAGCCCGAATGACGCGATTTACCTGGATAACCTGCAGCCGGAGTTCGACTGGGAGGATGTAGTGGGGGCCAGCGGCTACACCATCCAAATCTCAGCCAAACCGAATATGGGCAGCCCGACCAGTGGGAAAGTGACTGACAGCAGCTATGTACCGGTCAAGGATTTGAGCAAGAACAAGACCCTGTACTGGCGGGTGAGGACGGAAGGGGAGAATGGGCCGAGTGGATGGTCAGAAGTGCGCACCATGGTGACACCCAATTCCCCCACAACGCCTAAATTGATACTGCCGAAGAACAAAGCATTGGTAACCGACCTGATGCCCAGGTTGGATTGGAGCAACTCGGCGGCACCCAATGGGACAATCTTCGACCACTACCAGGTACAGGTCGCCACGGATGAGGCCTTCACGGCTGTTGTGGTGGATGAGGAGATTACGGGACAGACCAGCTCGGAATATACGCTGGAAAGCGCGCTCAACCCGAACACGCGCTACTACTGGCGGGTGAGAGCCTTCAATACGTTGGGCCAATACGGCAGTTGGAGCACAGCTTACTACTTCCGCGAAGCAATGGAGGCACCGGAGTTGAATTCTCCGGCAGATGGAACATTCCTGGATAACCTGCGTCCCGAGTTCGACTGGGAAGATGTGGTGGGAGCCAGCGGGTATACCATCCAGATCTCAACCAGAATAAACATGGGCAGCCCGACCAGCGGGAAGGTGACCGACAGCAGCTATATACCGACAAAAGACCTGAGCAAGAACAAGACCCTGTACTGGCGGGTGAGGACGGAAGGGGAGAACGGGCCGAGTGGATGGTCTGAAGTGCGCTCCATGGTGACACCCAATTCCCCCACAACGCCTAAATTGATTTCACCGAAGAACAAAGCATTGGTGACCGACCTGATGCCCAGGTTGGATTGGAGCAACTCGGCGGTGCCCAATGGGACTATCTTCGACCACTACCAGGTGCAGGTCGCCACGGATGAGGCTTTCGCAGTTGTTGTGGTGGACAAGGACGTGGTTGGCTTAAACACCGATTCGGAGTATACGCTGGAGAGCGCGCTCAACCCGAACACGCGCTACTACTGGCGGGTGAGAGCCTTCAACACGTTAGGGCAATACAGTAGTTGGAGCACGGCTTACTACTTCCGCGAAGCAATGGAGGCGCCGGGAATGGTGCAGCCGGAGGATGGTGTGGAAGCGGAGAGTTTGCAGCCGCAATTTGAATGGGAGGCTGTAGAGGGGGCAAGCAGCTACACCATTCAGCTATCGACCCGGTCGAACATGAGGAGCGCGAGCAGCAAGACAGTGCAGGAGACGCAATACAGCCCAACCAAAAATTTGAGCAAAGGCAAGACCTATTACTGGCGGGTGAGGGCCAATGGAGAAAATGGGCCAAGTACATGGTCCGAGGTGAGAGCGATTGTAATGCCGAGCTCGTAAGGAGGAAGGACGAAGGTTGGAGCGGCATGTGTAATTATGTTGCTCCAACCTGGAATTATTTTTTATCTAATTTAGTTTCAAAAGGAAAGCAGAAAAGATAATTTAAACAAAATATTAAAAAGGACAAAATGAGGCTCTGAAAAGAGCAAACCCATAGCGATATGGGGACGCAAAACCGCGAATTTCGCAAGAGATAGTCGGGTTGCCAAAAAGCCTCACAAGGAAATGCGAATTTCCAAGTGCGGTTTTTTTATTTAAACAGAAAACATGGGCATTAAAGATAAAAAAATTTTTATACAGGAGGGTTTTATGGGCACAAAAAAAGTTTCTGGAAGATACAGTCAGGCATTAGGTAAATCATTGCGGATATTGGTGGTTATGGCCATGTTGTTGTCCTCAATTCCAACACGATTCACGTTGGTCAATGCTGCCACAACTGAGAAAGTCCAGGTTGAACCGGGACTTTCAATAAAAGATTCTTCATTGGATGATGAAGGAACAGTTGATGTTACTGCGCAAGATGAAGAGGGAGGGGATACAGCTGAAGAGCCGACCGAAGAACCGATCGTGGAACCGACCGAAGAAATTGCTCAGGAGCCTACCGAACTTCCGACTGAACCACCGGTAGAAGAACCAACTGAGGAACCTGTTGAGGATCCTGCTGAAGAACCTACTGAGGAACCTACTGCAACTCCTGAAACAGAGCCCACGCAAGCCCCGGTTTGCTATGCATTAACCTTGAGCCACAGCGGCGAGGGCAGCGATTTGTTGGCTGAGCCGGCTTTTTCTGAAGGCTGCGCAGAAGGCGCTTATGTGGAAGGCGAGGTTATCAGCCTGAGCGGAGCATTACCTGATGAGAATTGGGAGATCAGCGGTTGGACAGGAACGGAGGATGATACCAGTACTGCGGATAGCAATACGCTTATCATGCCCGCAGAGGAACGAGCTGTCTCGGTGGTTTATAGCGAAATCATGTTGATGGCGCTTTCTGAAGAGGAAGAGGAGGTAGAAGCGCAAACGACCTATAACTGGGTGGCGTATAACGATTGTGTTACTACTTCAAGCCAACATCAGGGCTCAAATGTCACCTCTATTGGCCTCTCTGAAGATGGAGTTTTATTGGATCAAACAACTGGCTCAGAAACCGGTGTCACAGTAGATATCAGTGGTTCAAGTGCAACTGAAGAGACATCTACGGGCGATGATACCAATGAAGGAACAGATGCCTATAATACTTTTTTCGATTATGTGGATATGGCGGGTGTCATTCGGTATAGCACATCGGGGTGGTATGTAGATGTGACCTTTACCAATTTAGACACCTCTAAAACCTATACTTTTGCAACTTCCGCTAACCGGGCAAATTCTTCGTACGATACAAGAAATTCGAAATTTACAATCTCCGATATAGCTTCAGCGATAAATGAGAGTACAGATGGGGCGACCATTAGCACGACTGACCTTGCCGATGATACAACTGTTTTCTGCACCGGCTATAACACGGTCAATGGTTATGTAGCACGATGGACAGGAATTACACCTGGTTCTGATGGTGATTTTACTGTTAGATTTGAATCTAACAGTTCTTCTGCGTATCAAGCTTACGGACCGAGTGTGTTTTTATTGGCTGAAGAAGTCAGCGACACGCCTGCCATCTCCACCAGCGCCAGTTCTTTGAGCGATTTTAATAGCGCAGTTGGCTTGACATCGGCTGAACAATCCTATACGGTAACCGGCACCAATTTGACGGATGATTTGGTTGTGACGGCCCCGGATGATTTCGAGGTCTCAACCATTAGCGGAAGCGGTTTTGATTCATCGGTCTCATTGACACCTCTCGGTGGCAGCGTTTCAGAAACGATTTATGTACGTCTTAACCCTGCTTCCGCGACTACATATAGCGGATTGAATATTGCCCACACCAGCACCAGCGCGGCAGAAATAGATGTGGCGGTTAGCGGTTCGTCGGTGCCTGCCATTGCTGTCACAAATGAGATGACAGCTTTCAGCAGCGCGGTCGGGATTGCTTCGGAAGAGCAAAGTTACACAGTCTCCGCCGTAAACTTAACCGACAACCTGGTTATCAGCGCGCCGACCAATTTTGAAATAGCGGACACCAGCGGTGGATCTTTTGGCGCAAGCTTATCTCTGATTCCCGTTGATGGAGCAGTCTCAGACACGCTCATTTATGTCCGTTTTAATGCGTCTGCGGCTGGTACTTACAGCGAGGAAATATCGCATACAGCTACAGGCGCAACCACGAAATCTGCAGCGGTTAGCGGTACCGCGGGCGATCCAACAATTTCGGTCGCAGGTACACTTTCTGCGTTCAGCAGCTCTGCCGGTACAGCGTCGGATGAACAATCCTATACTGTCTCAGGCAGCTTTCTGTCATCGGATATCACAATCACTGCTCCAGCTAACTTTTATATCTCAACCACCAGCGGAAGCGGGTTTGATTCAACTTTGATATTAACCCCTGCCAATGGGACAGTTGCGGAAACGCCTATCTACGTGAATTTCCTGAAGGCTACTGTTGGTACTTCCAGTGGAAATATCACGCATACCGGCGGCGGTGCCGCGCAAGTTAACCTGGCGGTTAGCGGTACGGCAACCTCAGCGCCTCTCTGCACCACAGCCAACCTGCCTGTGACTGCGGATACCTACATGAATAGCGGCAGTACAAAAGGTTCCTATAACTATGGCGGTGCGGAAACAATACAACTTAACCCATATTACAGTGGTGGAACGAGCAACCAATATCGGGCTCCTTTGCTTTTGTGGGATCTTTCCAGTATCCCGGAGGATGCTTCGATTACGGATGCCAGTCTTTCGTTTTATGTAACCACAGGTGAGACTGCTTACACCTATAGTCTCTATAACATGCGCCGGTCATGGGTGGAAGGTTCCAATGATGGCGTGGCCGGATCAGGCGCTTCTTGGAATTATTATGACGCGGGTTCCACCAGTTGGGGTACAGCTGGTGCAGCAAACACCAGCACTGACCGCTATAACACGAATCTATGGGATGCTGCCAAAACCGATTTCGGGAATACAGGCTCTACGACATTTGACTTAAACGAATCCGGCGTCGAAGTAATCCAGGGCTGGTTGGATGGATCGCTTACCAATTATGGCTTGACTATCCAAAACTATTCCGGTACAGCAGCGGGCAGCTGGATTGCCGCTTCGAGTGATAATACTTCGGGTTATGCGGTACCTACGCTGAATGTCACTTATTGTATTCCCGTTACCGGCCCAACTATTACGGTTACCGGATCTCTTTCTGCATTCAACGCAGAACCGGGTATCCCTTCAGTGGCACAAACTTATACCGTTTCTGGTGCTTCATTGACGGATGACATTAGCATCAACGCTCCATCCGGATTTGAGCTATCCACTGATGGAACGAATTATTACGCCTTGCTGGCCTTGACCCAATCTGATGGTTCAGTTGCAGAGACCACGGTCTATGTGCGTATGTCAAGCGCAACTGAAGGTGACTTCAGTGGAAACATTGAGCATACCAGCAGCGGTGCTAGCCAGATAGATTTGGCGGTCAGCGGAACGGTTGCTATCACGCCAACCACGATCATCTTTCAAGATGGATTAAATGATTATACCGGTACTCGGGATACATATATTTATGATTCCAGCCCGGACACAGTGCGGGGAACTGAAACCACAATTGTCCAAGATATCAATGCCAGTGATGAAAGAAGGTCATTGCTTTTATTTGATCTGACCTTGATTCCCACCGGGGCTACCGTAACCTCCGCTGAACTGCAATTCTATGTGAGCGCGGAAGGGCAGGGATTTAACATGTATCGCATGTTGAAGGCCTGGGATGAAGCAACGATTTCTTACACATCCAACGGCGGGCACTTCGACGCGGACGATGGTGACGCAGAGTCTTCAGTGAATGCTAATTGGCCGGGTGACGATGGATATACCGGATATATTACAGTTACTGTTCCTGCTGAGACGATTGAGGATTGGCTCGATGGAACGTTAACCAATAATGGCTGGTTGATGATTGCAACGGATTCGGATGATGGCCAGCAGTTAGTCTCCAGAGAAGGGACAACTCAGGAGCAAAAGCCTAAATTAACCGTGGAATATATTCCACCTTCTACTGTTCCTACTATTGCCACTTTTGGCACGTTGGTCGCTTTTAGTGCGCAACCTGACGAACCTTCAGAGCCTCAGACTTATACCGTCTCCGGGAGCAATCTGACTGAAGATATTGGCATCAGCGCGCCGGCAGGTTTTGAATTATCTACCGATGATATTACATACAGCTCCACCCTGGCAATCTCACAAATAGAAGGAACGGTTGAAGAAACCACGGTTTATGTTCGCCTGGCGAGCAGTGCTGTGGAAGGTGCTTTCAGCGGGAATATTACTCATGCCAGCTCTGGCGCCACAACAAAGAATGTGGCGGTCAGCGGCGAAGTACTTTACGTGTATACCTTGATTGTCGGAAATGATGGCAACGGTTTAGTCACGTTTGAGCCGGACGGAGGCAGTTATAGCAATGGCACTACTGTTACGCTGACCCCTGTGCCGAATAGCGGTTTTACATTTGACTCCTGGTCAGGTTCCAGTGCAAGTGATGTGATTGAAACCGAGGGAGTGTACACGATCGTAATGGATGGCGATAAAACCCTGGATGCCAACTTTACTTCCGGGCAAACATGTACGACAGTTAATCTGCCCACTTCGGCGGATACCTGGCTGAGAAGTTCGCAAGCGACCATGAACTATGGCGCAACCACGACGCTGCAGGTCAGCAATTACACAAGCTACCCGCAAGGGACATTGATGAAGTGGAATTTGAGCGAGATTCCTTCTACCGCTACTGTGACTGGTGTCAGTCTAACCCTTAATGTTACAGATGCAACTACTTACGAATTTTACCTTTACGATATGCTGCGTGATTGGGTAGAAGGTACTAACAATGGCGCGGCAGGGACTGGCGCTTCATGGACTTACTATGGCGCAGGTGTAAACGAGTGGGGATCTGCCGGTGCCCAGAATACTACTTCCGACCGCAATGATACCAATCTTTGGGACGCGGGGGTGATTTCATCCAGCGGAAGCCAGACGTTCGATCTAAACAGCAGTGGGCTATCTGTTGTGCAGGGATGGGTTGCTGATTCTGAAAGTAACAATGGTTTAACCATTCAGAATTATTCGGGTGCATCATCAGCGGATTACTTAAAATTTGACTCCAGAGAGGGAACGAGCGCTCCAACACTTAATGTAACCTATTGTGTTGGTTCGACTGTCACATACACACTTAACCTGAGTAATGACGGTAATGGTTCAGTTACACGCGACCCTGCAGGACCTACCTATGATTACAACACGGAAGTAACCTTGACCCCGGTCGCGAATACCGGTTATGAGTTTTCCACCTGGACCGGGACGGATGCCTCCGATCCGGTAGACAATGGGGACGGCACTTGGTCTTTGGCGATGGATGGCAATAAATCACTCACCGCTAATTTCACACTGCTTCCTGTGAATGTTGCTCCCGATCAACCTGTGCTTATCAGCCCGGATGATGATGCAACTGGCGTAATTACCTCGCCAACCCTGGAAGTGACGGTTAGCGATGCTAATCCAGCGGATACGTTGGACGTTAACTTCTACGGACGCGAGGCAGGTGGATCTTCAGGTGAAGATTTCACCCTTATTGTGATCCCGGATACGCAAAATGATACAACCAGTTACCCGGCGGTTTTTAACTCGCAAATGCAGTGGATTGCTGATAATAAGACACCAGATAATATTGTGTTTGCTACGCATGTCGGAGATATTGTTAATACTGCCAGTAGCACGAGTGAGTGGACCAAAGCGGATACGGCCATGAGTTACCTGGACAGCGGGGATGTGAATTACAGTGTTGGTCCGGGGAACCATGATATTAATGGATTGTATAGTACCTACTTTGGCTCATCCCGCTTCTCTGGCAAGAGTTATTACCAGGGATATTACACCAGTGGGAATGACAACTATAATAACTATTCCTTCTTTAGTGCTTCCGGGATGGACTTTATTATCATCAACCTGCAATATGGCACCAGTTCCTCTTCGGGACAGCTAGCTTGGGCTGACGCTCTGCTGAAAGCTAATCCGGACCGGCGGGCGATAGTGGTTCAACATGATATTCTCAACATCAATAATAGCTGGTACAACCAGGCCAGCTACAATGCCTTGAAAGATAATCCCAACCTGTTCCTGATGCTGTGCGGGCACATGCATAGCTCCAGCGACGGTGCGGCGTATGTGGCGGGAACGGGGGATGATGGCCATACCATTCACGTTATGCTGGCCGATTACCAGGATTTCCAGAATACCGGGTACTTGCGCATTTTACGATTCTCACCGGCGGATGACAAAATCTATGGGACAACCTGCACGCCTTCCGGCAGCTGCTTAACCAGTACTTCTAACTATGATCAGACCGAACTGGCTTATGACATGGAGAACGGTAATGACGCCTTCGAACTGATCGGAACGGTTGAGGATGTGGTTAATGGTTCCAATGCTTCCTTCACTTGGGAGGATCTGGATAACTCGACCGAGTATGAGTGGTATGCCACTGTTTCAGATGGTACGGAACTGATTACCGGATCAACCTGGAGCTTCACCTCAGAGGCAGCCGGTACGAACCACGCGCCGGTTTTGAACACGATTGGCGACCAGGTTGTGGATGAGCTCAGTCCCCTAAGTTTTACTGCCACAGCTTATGACAGCGATGGCAATCCCTTATCCTTCAGCCTGGCCGATGGTGCCAGCGGTTCTGTTCCGGCAGGCGCATCGATTGGGTCTTCCAGCGGTGTATTTAGCTGGACGCCTACTGAGGCGCAGGGAGGCAGTTCATACACCTTTGATGTGTGTGTCAGCGACGGCAGCCTGAGTGATTGTGAGACTATCACTGTCACGGTGATTGAAGTGAACAACGCGCCGGTGTTGGATCCGATCGGCAGCCAAAGCGGGGATGAGTTGACTTTGCTTAGTTTTACCGCCACGGCGACAGATTATGAGGGAGATTCAATCACCTTTAGCCTGGCGGATGGAACAAGTGGTTCCGTACCCTCCAATGCTTCGATCGGATCTGCCAGCGGTGATTTCAGTTGGCAGCCGACAGAAGAACAAGGACCGGGAACGTATACCTTTGATGTGTGTGCCAGCGACGGTAGCTTGGATGATTGTGAGACAATCACAGTAACCGTATATGAGTCAAATCAAGCGCCGGTATTGGCTGAAATCTCGGATAAAAGCGGAAATGAGCTGGCGGAGATGACCTTCACGGCTTCGGCCGTTGATGGCGACTTGCCGGCTAACACGCTCACTTATAGTCTGGAAGATGGAACCAGTGGTTCAGTCCCGGGCAGCGCATCAATTGGAACTTCCAGCGGATTCTTTAGCTGGACGCCTTCCGAAGCAGAGGGGCCCGGAATTTACACCTTTGATGTATGTGTCAGCGACGGCAGTCTGGAAGATTGCCAGACTATCACGCTCACTATTTCTGAATTGAATATTTACCCGGTGCTGGATCCAATTGGTGCCCAAAGCGGTAATGAATTGGAGAGCATCTCATTCACTGCTACAGCCAGTGATAGCGACCTGCCGGCTAACACGCTTACCTTCAGCTTGGCCGATGGTGACAGTGGTTTGGTTCCTGAAGGTGCAGCGATTGACGCAAGCAGCGGCTTATTTAGCTGGCTGCCTGATGAATCTCAGGGGCCGGACGCGTATACTTTTGATGTGTGCGTTAGCGATGGAAGCGCGCAGGATTGTGAAACAATCACAGTCACCGTAAATGAGGTCAATCAAGCACCGGTATTGGCCGAAATCACGAATAAAAGCGGAAATGAGCTGGCGGAAATGACCTTCACGGCTTCAGCCACTGATGGGGACTTGCCGGCCAATACGCTCACATTTAGTCTGGAAGACGGAACCGGCGGTTCCATCCCGGCGGGTGCATCCATTGGAGCCACCAGCGGTTTGTTTAGCTGGACGCCAACTGAAGCACAGGGAGCGGGCGTTTATGCCTTTGACGTGTGCGTCAGCGACGGCAGTCTGGAAGATTGCCAGACAATCACTGTCACAGTAAATGAAGTCAATTCGGACCCGATTTTGAATGAAATTGGCGGCCAGGGCGGGGATGAGTTGGAAAATATCTCATTCACCGCTACAGCCAGCGATAGTGATTTGCCGGCTAACACGCTTACTTTTAGTTTGGCTGATGGGGACAGCGGTTTGGTTCCTGAAGGCGCCGCAATTGATGCAAGCAGCGGCCTCTTTGGCTGGATCCCCAATGAATCTCAGGGTCCGGGAGTGTACACATTTGACGTGTGTGTTGGCGATGGAAGCGCGCAAGATTGTGAGACGATCATCGCAACAATAAATGAAGTAAATGCGGCACCAGTTCTAACTCCTATCGAGGATATGACCGTCGAGATAGAAGACGAACTGAGTTTTACTGCCCTGGCTACAGATGAGGATCTCCCGGCCAATACACTAACGTTCAGTCTGACGGGTACTGTACCTTCCGGAGCTGTAATCGGCGCTTTGGATGGAGCATTTAGTTGGACGCCCACAACCGAGCAGGGGACTGGTGAATATACCTTTAGCGTGCAGGTCTGCGATGACGGTGTCGTACCGCTTTGCGATGACCATGAAATCACGGTTACAGTGACGATAGTAAACGCTGAACCTGTGGCAGTCGATGATAGCTATGAAACGGCTGAAGATACCCAACTGAACGTTTCGGCCCCTCAAGGAGTGCTTGATAACGATAGCGATGCGGATGAAAATGAACTGACTGCGATTAAGGTCAGTGACCCGGAAAACGGCGACCTGACTTTGAATGGAGATGGCTCATTTACCTACATGCCCGACGGTAACTTCAACGGTTCGGACAGCTTTACTTATAAAGCAAATGATGGGATCGAGGATAGCGAAATTGCCACAGTCTCCATCACTGTCACCGCGGTAAATGATGTACCAGTGGCGGATGCGCAGTTGGTGGGTACCGATGAAGATAACGCCGTCGCCATCACACTGACGGGGTCGGATATAGAGAGCCTCTTGACTTATGGGGTTGTGGATGAACCGCAGCATGGTGATTTGAGCGGTATGGCACCGGATTTGACCTACACACCCGACGAGAACTACAATGGTTCGGATAGCTTTACTTTCAAGGTCAACGATGGTACGGTAGACAGCAATGTTGCCACAATCTCCATCACTGTTACCGCGGTAAATGACGTGCCGGTAGCGGATGCGCAGGTGGTGGCGACCGATGAAGATATCGCTGTGGCCATCACAATGACAGGTTCAGACGCGGATGGCGATACCCTGGATTATGTTGTGGTGGATGAACCGCAGCATGGTGATTTGAGTGGCACGGTGCCGGAGCTGACCTACACACCGGACGAGAACTACAATGGTTCGGATAGCTTTACTTTCAAGGTTAACGACGGTACGGTAGACAGCAATGTTGCCGCTGTAACCATCGATATTTCTGCGGTAAATGATGTACCGGTAGCAGATGCGCAGGTGGTGGCAACCGATGAAGATATCGCTGTGGCAGTCACACTGACGAGTTCGGACGCGGATGGCGATACCCTGGGTTATACAGTCGTAGATGAACCGCAGCATGGAGATTTGAGTGGCACGGTGCCGGAGCTGACCTACACACCGGACGAGAACTACAATGGTTCGGATAGCTTTACTTTCAA